>JAABUM010002598.1_pt1 | contig 23789 bp, 42 predicted proteins | sample 5559161 | NCBI WGS metagenome assembly JAABUM01 (sample SAMN10711868, study PRJNA513369) | rock metagenome | isolation source: Antarctica rocks | place: Antarctica: Victoria Land, Siegfried Peak nord
TGGTAGTGCACATGCCATATCTTCGTACTTCAGATGCTCAACTGACCAGAGTTTTGCGTTTATTTTGCCTCCCAGGGACTCTGCCTGTGCCTGGTCTACCAGCTGGCAGCCGTGATCGTGGCGCTCGCCCTGATTAATGGCAAGAACGGGCGGCTGTCGGGCTTCTTCCTCGCGCTGCTCTACATGCTCATCGGCATCCCGGCAGCCTGGGTCATCTGGTACATCCGGCTGTACACGGCGGCCATCAAGGACAAAGCGTTCACGTGAGTTTGGTCCCGACAAAAGACCTTGCTGCCGACTTTACCATTTCCAGATATGCGAGCATCTGCCTCATGGCCAGCACTACATTATGCACGAGGCATCCTCTACATAACCATGGACTGCGGCGTGGTCCTGTGAATGGTCAGATACATTCCCTGCAAATATGCGGTTTGGGTTGACTCACTTCAAATGTGCTGCAGCTACGCGTTCTTCTTCCTGGCGTACCTCATCCACATCTTCTGGTGCATTTGGTCGGCTGTGTCGCCGCCGATCCTATTCAACAAGTGGAGCTATGCAGGTGAGCATCGGGCTGCATGCAGGATGCCCAACAGGGCGCAGTGGGATCAATGCGGGATGTTCACAACAGCCTCACTACAAAGTGAATCGCAAAGCGGCAGGTCTGCTGCATCATGTGACGTCAGCTGAAGGACTTTGCCATTGCTCTCAGTCGCATACATTTCTGCGCAGGTTGGATCACTGCAATTGTCTCAGCGCTCCCTGACAAGACAGTGGTCGGCGTAATTTACATTGTCGGCGCATGTCTGTGGTCCCTTGAGGTGCGTCATTGTGTATCCAGGGCTCTGACCGCCTGTCTGCACTGCTCTGGCTGCTGTGTGCATGCGCTGCAATGGTGGTCTGCCTCCCCCTCGCATGGCAACTCGTCGATGACCAATCGGTTGTATGACAGGCTGCCCACTGTTTGCAGGCGCTGCTGTCGATCTGGGTCTTGCAAGTCGTGTACTCCAATTTCCGTGGCCAGAAGAAGGACGCGCGGCTGAAGGCTGAGATGCTGCAGGCTGCTGTGTCCGGCTCTGTCAGCCGCGTTTAAACAGATTCTGACGCGCATTTGCCGGATATTGGCAAGCCGCTGGCTTGCTCGAGGATCGGTAGATTAGCACGGTTTCTCCGTTTCACATGTACATGTCGCTGCATCGCCCAACTGTGGGTATCGGTTTGGCCGCAACTTGGCTCGTCTGGATGTGTGGCTGTGGATGGCTCCGGGTGCTGTGTGAAGACAATCTGCAGCTTTGGAGAAGATAATCTGCAGCTTTGGAGAATGTTCTGCACAGCACAAGCCCTCTTAAACACCCTTTTAAATGCGTTACAGTACTTGCAGTACCCAGTTGGTACAAATGGGCGCTGCTTATTGTGCGAACGGGGGCCGGCATTGATCCGGCATGCTGATTGTGTCCGTGACTGCGTCTGCTGTGTGATATTTCTGTATTCTGCATACGATTGCACGACACTTCAACGTAGACAGCGACGCATTCGGTCGCAGCGGGCTTGTGTACAATCAAGTTGTACACTCAAAAATCGTGCGTGGCAAACTTGCATAACTGCTGCATAGCTAGCACGATCGAGGGCTATGACGACAGCAGATGATGAAGCATTTCCTGCTGTTCTACCATCCTTGCTGGATGACAGCAGCGGCACCGATGAAGAGGGCTTTCTTCAGCGATTTGACACAGATGAGGCTGCGGCGGAAAGGGTGGCCGACGTCAGAGACTCGATACGGCTGCCAGGTCTGCAAAATTCGGCTTGCAACGTTTTCATGCATCACATGCTGCGCCCTGCATGAATCGCACCGCAACGTTCGCTGATAGTTGACCCGCCAGCCTCCCTGCCGCCGCAGCCAGCGAAGTCTACGTCTACTCCGCGACAAGCGACGCCAGCCTGCAGATATCAGTACGATGCAGCCCTCTATCGGTGAGACGCTGTGATCTCTCGTCTTCTTGCACATGTCGCATTGGTGGCGCTGCATAGCCAAAGTACGGTTTACTGACGCGTACGCATTCCGTTGCGGCTAGGGCATCGGACACCAGCTGTGGCCCGCGACATTCCTGCTGACGTCCATCATCGAGGAGCGCCACGTCCAGCAGCCCGGCTACTGGAAGGTCGGTAGCTTGCACCGAATACAAAGACAGCACACGGGTTCGGCGCAGTCCCAGTGCATGGGGTGACAGCCGGCCTCGCCTCAGGATGACACCATGCAGAGGCGACGCGGCCGTAAGCTACCTATAGCTCATCGAACACATCTTATGTGTGCACAGGGCAAGCGGGTGCTGGAGCTGGGCAGCGGCTGCGGCCTCGTGGGACTGCTGGCGGCAGCGCTCGGCGCTGACGTCGTGCTCACAGATCTTCCGTCCGTCCTGGTGACATTTCGATTTCGGCTCTTCTCACTTGCCAGTGAATCTGCTGCGCCTCCTGCTGCTGCTGCGGGTAATTTCTGTTGTACGCGTCGTGTCTGTTCCGGTCGGCGTCTCCAGCAACAATAATGCACCCGGGACCGGAAGGAAAGGTGCGCCTGCTGCTGCTGCTTGCAGCAGGCGCAATTAGTCTCCGTTTTATGTGTCGTACCTATTTCCGACAAGGCACGCAGGGTCGTGGCAGGCCCGGGACGCCGAGGAAATAAGACAACAAATACAACAGAAACAAAAGTAATTTCCGTTGTATGTGTCGTGCCTGTTTCGGGCTGACAAGGCACTCACGGTCTTTGAAGGCCAAGAACACCGAAGAGAAACCATCGAAGATACAACAGGTGTAAGTTGCCTGCTAAGTGTCCTGCCTTTCAATCCTAACGTCAGACTGCAAGGTCCAGTGGCTGCCAGAGGAGCTAAGACATACAACAGAAAAGGAAAAAAAGCACCTTATTTTCTGTTGTATCTGTTCCACCTCCTCAGCCCAGCTTTAATGAAGATTCTTGCGTTCGTCGTGTTGTACGCCGCTGAGAGAGGAGGAAACATACAACGGAACAATAGGGAGTTTTTTTCAGTTGTACTTGTCTTCCGTTCTTCGGTGCCAGTCGCAGCCTTTGAACAACTAACAACGTAATCAAGAGCTCAGAGGGTGCGCTGCGGCTGGCCATGTAATCTTTAATTTCTGGCTGGGAATGCTGGTCTGTTTCCATGCAAAACCTTGTGTCATCTTTAGAAGGATTGGAGGCAAGTCTACTTCCTTTCCTCTTTCAGGCGGTACGGCACCCCGCAGATGTGCATGCAATGCCGCCTATCGAAAACAGGGAAGACACATACAATAGAAAGTGAAGAGGAGCACCATGACACCTTTGTTCCGGTCAGGGGGCTGCCTTGTTTGGCGGCCAAAGAAGCATGGAAGACACATACAACGATTGAATGCTGTTGCTGCTGCTGCAGGGAGATTCGCTGCTGCTTGCGGCACCTGCTGATTGCCCATTGCCTCTGGCTGACTCGATGCAGTGTCCTTCGGCAGGACCTGCTGCGCGCCAACGCCGACGCGTATGCCGAGGCGGTGGCGCGGGCCGGTGGCGCCGTGGAGGTGGCGGAGCTCACCTGGGGCCAGCCGCAGCTTCCCGCGGGCTGGGAGCGCCCAGACATTGTCCTGGCGGCAGATCTTGTGTACCATCGGAGTCTGTACCAGCCGCTGCTCACCACTCTGGCGCAATTCGGTGAGCGTCCGATGGTCGACCCCCTGTCTTCCTTTGCATGTGTGCAACTCCTGCTGCATGCAAGCTGCGATGCTGTGTGCTGTCATGCGCTTCTTGAGCTTGGCTCATGCGCTTCTTGAGCTTGGCTGCAGGCGAAGGCACAGCCATCTTTGTCGCCAACGTGCGACGCTGGAAACATGCAGAGTCGTTGTTCTTCAAGCCGGCAAAAAAATTGTTCACCTTGAAGGACATGACGCCTTCGATACAGCTCCAGAATGCGCCGCTGCTGCGTGACATGGCCGGTCACAACCGGCTGCGATTGTACGAGTTTCAGAGGAAATCGTGACCAGGAATCGTTCCAGGAGATTTTGGGTGCGCCGTGAACATATCTGCTTCTCAGTGCAACAATCTTCTGAACTGCGGTAGGAGCAGCGGTGCTAACTGCTCCAATAGATCCCGCACGAATGCACCTCAGGACGTCTACGGGAATGATAGGAAGACAACGGGCGATTCAAATAACTATGAGTTTGTGGAACCTTAGCTGGTTCAGGTGGGGTTGACAGCAACTAGGCTTAATCAGTGCTGCCTTGAAAAAACCATCTCATTATCGGTCGGCCTGGCCTCGCCACTGTCCAGCCGGTGTTGCATGTTGCCAAAGCCTCGCAACCCTACAGTATAGATTCACACTACCCATGCAGTCTGCACCATCGGCGCCCAGCACACCGTGCACACAGCAGTCATCCGCACATCCTGCGTCATGGCTGGCAGGATCTCTCCTGCTATGCCTGGCACTCCAGGCATCCCCCGAGGCCCATGTTGCCCGCTGCTAGGACGGCCGCCCCTCAGCAGGGCCCATGTTGCGAACTGCAAAGACGGCCGCCCCTCAGGACTGATATTGCCTTCAGCCAGCGTCGCTGCCGCTCTACGCCTTCATCTGCGCCTCGGCCGCCTGGATGAGGCCCTGCAGGTCCTTGGGCACCGCCTTCGTGTGTTGCTCGCTCAGGCCCACGTACGCGTTTGCAACCTGCAATGTCGTCGCGCAGCAATGTCGTCACGCAGCAATGCTTCTTGAGAGCAAAGCTTGTGTGTTGAAGACATAATCAGACCCGTGAACGCAGCCACACATGCACAGCTCCTCTTTTCCTAGTGTTGCCGTAAGAGACATGTTGCTGGAGGCTGCATGCTTCGATGCAGCTTCACCAGGCTTATGGCCATTCATTTCAGTCTATTCGTGGGCGCACTGCTGCCGCCGCAGCCTGACGGCAGCCCAGCGGCGCGCCGAGGACATGTGCTTGTTCCTTTGACACTTCAAATCAAAGCAAAGTGCTTCCGGCTCGGGAGCGTTGCCAGTGACTGATGAAGGGTGTGGAAACAGTGAAAACGAGGTGAAAGCGGCGCAGCAGCGCACCGTGGACAAGTACTCTGTCTCCTTGGGCTTGACGTCCCGCAGCTTCCTCGCCGGGTTGCCCGCCCACAGCTCCCCCGACGGCACCACCGTGCCCGCCTCCACCACTGCCCCTGCCGCCACAATCGCCCCCTTCTCCACCTGTGAGCGGCAGACGGTGATCTCGGAGGATCGAAGACTCTGCTCATTGTGTTCGTTCTTCAGAATCGTGAAAACCATGGCTACCGCGTTGCCGCAAATTGCATGTTTAAAGCGCAGAGCAGTTTCGCCGACACCAATGGACCTCGAACGACATGTCCAACTGCTGCCTGCCTGTTGGCACTCTGGCCAGCGCATTGGAATGCAGGTGCTGGTCGGAAGCCCAAAACGTTAAGATGGCTCGCCTTGCTGCCATTGAGGGCGTCGCGACGATGCCGATGAGCACATTGTCCTGCAATACAGGTGGCCGGAAGGCAAGCAACAGTTCAGTATGGCTCACCTTGCTGCCGTCGAGGAGCGTCGCGCCGATGCCGATGAGCACATTGTCCTCCACCGTCGCGGCGTGCATGCTGACCTGGTGCCCGATGGTCACGTTGTTGCCGATGACCGTGTTGTGCGACGCATGCGAGTCCCTGTGGCCCAGCGCTGCCGTGACGGCGGTCCTGATGACCGTGCCATCCTGGATGCTGGTGTTGTTGCCGATAGTGATCTTGCCGGCATCGCCTGCGCATGGACCAGAGTGAGCACCATTAACAACAGACGGCAGATGACAGAGCAGCATCCTCTGCAAGACTGGCATGCAAATAGAGGGCTCTCGATCTGACAGCAGTGCGGTGTACGGCGTCCCTGCCGCGGCCTGCTGTGGGAGTGCAAGCTGCTTGCGCATGCGCAACCGCAGCCTCATCGAGCATCATCAGTCTTGTCGGGTGAGCCCACCTCGGAGCACGGTGCCATACCATACCGAGGAGCCCTGCCCCACGCTCACGTCGCCCACGAGTGAGGCGGAGGGCGCCACAAATGCCTGACTGTTGACCGCTGGGCGCCGGTTGAACAGGTTCAGCAGCGTCCTGTGCCGGACGACTGCCGCGGAGGCAGAACGGAAGCAATTCGTTCAGGCCTTTCGATGGTATGTGCACACAAGATGCAGCTGCACCAAGAAATGCTGCCAGGCATCCACTTGCTGTTGCATGACCCACCCTCCTCAGCGTAGGATGCGTTGCCCTGTAGGAAGCAGCCAACTTTGTCTAGCGCCTGCCCTGTTTCCCTGATCCAGAAGCCTATGCGGTAAAAGGGGTAGGAGGCCATCTGCACGTGTGTTGCTGGCCTAAACTCGGCACAACTCAGCCGGCTCGTGGCCACACAGGCGTGGAGCAGGCACGGCCGCTGTCACGAGGATACGTGCGATCAAAGTGCCGGACGCAGGCGCAATGCAAACGATTTCTGAGCAGGTCTTGCAGCGTGCATGTGCAAAAGCCCTTCCTGCAGCCAGCGCGCTAGGTCGTTGACGCGACGAAGAATCCCGCCGTTCGCCCCAATCTTAGCTCACGGCACCTCTGTGGCAAGTGCATCATCAGGTGAACCCCGAGTGTCCGCCCTGCGCCAACTTCCCCTCTTGTCGATTGGTCAGGTTTGACACAGAATGGGGGAGGCACCGAGCTCTAGCAGACCGAAAGAGCTGTACATCGACGAGCACTGGTGGGTTGTGGCACGGAGCATGTGACGAAATGGCCACGTTCGACTGCTGCATCACCATGCACCCCAGCAGCTTTTGCAGCGGGGTGCGGCGCCACCTGCGTCTGGATCATCATCGGCACTGCACTTGATACCGAAGAGAATGCAACGAGCCTGTTACCATGCGCAGGGACCGCTTCATCGATCTCACGGTGCGGAGGGGTGTGTATGGCGTGCTGGCGGGCGGAGCAGCGGCAGTCCTCCTAGCCCGTGAGTGATTTGATTGTTTCACCGCCAGCCACCGGCGGATGTGCCACGCGAGCTCTCATTCATTGCCGTGCCTGCAGCGCTTGCAGCTAGCTGAACTCGATTGTGCACATGGAGGTCGATCATATAGGTACAACGCATTGGAAAGAATGTGCGTCCAAATGCTGCAGGGGGGCCGTCTACGCGGGCAGCGGCAGTGGCATTTGGCGCAGGCATCGGCATCGGGTCAGCTTACTCCGATTCCCAGCGAGCGGTGAGTCGCGTCCTGTTGCTTCGCTTCTGTGCAAAGCGCGCAATTGGGCATACACGGGCAGATGGCACTGAGATGTTGCTGGCTTCTCTTGAACGCAGCTGCGGAATTCGTGAGGAGGCGGGAGGGAGGCGCGCAGCTCCGCTTGGATATGCAGCAGGGTGCAAGCTTTGAGCAGGCAGCGCCCGGCGGGGCGTTGTGAGACACATGTGACGTGCGAGGGGGGCATGCAGCATGGTCTTACTAGCCGTGCCGTATTGATGCTCGGCGCTCGTAGGTATACAGCGTCAGTGCGATTCACATCTCGACATTCGAGGGTGCAACTCGAGCTGCTATGCATGGTCAACATTTCATAGATCGGGTTGAGATCACATTTGACGTCAAAGCACAAGCTCACCACACCGGCCCACCACACTCAACCCTGCACGTCACAAGTTCAGGGTCAGACACATGCACTGAATACACGGCAAATGAACGGACTGCCCTGCCTCCAATGCTACTCACCTGAACGGATGCTTGTGCCACGGGGTACTTCACAGGCCCCGCATGTCCTGATGCACGATCGCCCCGCAAAGCGCCATCTTCAAATCTCTGATTTTTCTCGGGTCAGAAAATTTGGATCCCGCCTGCGTCCATACGCAAGCCAGGCTTCAGCAGAAGATGCTTGCGTTTCAGCACGAGCGCTGGAGTACAGGTGATGTAATACACGGATGCAGAGGCTATCGCATCAAAGTACCCACCTGAAGCGCTCGGTGAATTTGATGAACCAGCGGTCGATGCAGTTCGCCGGCACGACCAGCTTGTCCCCTGCCTGCTGCACGCCAAACGACTCCTGCGCAGCCGCAGAATCGCTGATCGGCCAATCCCCAGGAGCCAAGGTCCACGTCCAGCTCGCATAATGGCATCAGCACAAGACAATTAAAGCTCCTCAATGCAAGCAAGTATGGAGCTGCGCTGAGACTCACATGCTGCACCAACTGCACTGCGCCAAGATCCACTCACCATGAAGTGGAAGAGGTTCAACGCCACCAGCTTTGCAAAGTCCGCCTTTGCGCCCAGTTTCGACCCTTCCTTCTGCTGCAGCTCGCCTGCGGGCGTGCACATGGCGGCGCTTGGAGAGACGTTCGACCTCCACAGCACATCCACCGTAGATAGAGCACAGATTGGAAAAGGGTGCAATGCTTCAGGGAAGCACCACTCGCATGGTGCGTGGCCAGGCGCAGGCGTGTCAGAATGTTTTCCCAGGCTCACTCAGGGGCTCAAGGGCGATTCCCAGCTGCGCGGCGCCAGGTCGTGTGACGGGGGTCGATTTGCCAGGCTCCGGGATCGGCCACTGCAGCGGGAACACGTCAGAGGGATGGTCTGCGGCCACGTAGCCCCTGCAAGCATAGCTGGCACGTCACAACATACCAAGACGGATCGATGGCTGGACTGATTGCAGCATTGGGCTGCTGCAGGCGTTTTGACTGCGCCACCTGTTCCCTAGACAGAGGTGGAGTTGTGGGCAGCTCCCGCAGACGTGCAACAGACGCCGCAGGCAATACAAGAGGAAGCCTAATCGTGGCCTGCCTGAAGGCCCAGCCGCCGTCGCCCAAATTCAGATACAAGCCCAGCCCAGCCTGCGGTGCCAGCGGCGCCGCGAGGAACAGCGCAACCTGCGAAATGGGCGCACATGTTGACTTTCCAGAAGATGGCGACAGACAATATCTCACGTGCACCACAAACACGCTCGATTTCATGTGCCACCGGGCGTACCTCCTTCAGCGCTAAATAGTCAGGCGACACCGCCGCGCCAATGTCCAGTACCTGCACCGGAAACTTCCAGCATGAATGTTCTGTGGGACGACAGGATATAATGCTTGGTTGGTCAAGCAAAATCTTACAGCACGGTAGCGTCTGCTAGAAACTGCGATCCATACTCCAGCTGCTGAGGGTCTGTCTGTGATGCAGGTCCGTGCGGCGGAACGCCTACCCAATGCGTCGCATCCGCTTGCGAGAAGCTTGACGCAGGTATCGGCGTGCTGTGGCCAATCTGCGCGAGAAACAACGAGTGTAGACTTGAAATTTACTCTGACAAGTCAAACACAGGAGGTAGCCATACAAAGACTTACGAAAATGACTCCAAATTCCGAGGTGGCCATCCCTCTCCGTCGACTTCAAGGATCGCTCACGCCGGTCTCAAAGCTGCTGCGAGCCGGGAAACTGCGTATGGCAGGTGCTGAGAGGATTCTGATGCTGGTCTGATGCTGGTCTGTATGCCTTGCAAACAAGAAACGCGGAGCCACTTTGATTAGCTGTCAAATGCAATGTTTGCTTTTCCGAAACCGCGAACCCTTTCATATCCGATACAGCAGCCAAATAACTCGCTCGAAAAGCCACCAGACAACGCAGCACTGCACTGCACACTTCCTGGAACTTGGCACACACCTCACAAGTCGTCCAATGCAAGAGCATGCATTCGCAGCACTCTTCGGCAACATGCGCCCGCAGGGTGGTGCCGGTCCGCTATGCCCTTTTGAATCCGTCTCCCGGCCGCCGCCGCCATGCCTCACGCTGAAAGGTTCAGGTATGTTGCCAAAGCGCACAGGAGCCCGATGCAGATGATGACGGCAGGTACGGCGTTCTTCTTGAGCTGCCTGCGGATCCGCCTGCGCAGCGCACAGCAGAAGCGCTAAGCCGCCGGCACAGGCTCTGCAAAACATAAGCCCACTCTGCGACACTGGACCGTGTAAACACCCAGGCGGCAGCGGCGGCCACACCCAAGCAGATTTCGATCGAGTGGCGAAACAGCAAACGTGGCCTGCGCAAGCCCCAGGTTCAAGGAAACCTGCCGCAAGTCGGGTATGGCAGGTGGTCCTACGCACCGCCATTTCTGGGAGACAACTTCGGCTGTGGCGGGGCCCGCTTCCTGATGCGCCCTGGTCTGGCCCCTGCCGGAAGCGCGCTGCTTGCGGCGCAGGTCCTTGGGCGGCAGTGCCCGCGCCGTCGCCGGCGCTGGGGAGCTACTGCGCTGTACAGCAGCCGGCGGCAGTGCTGCAGCGGGCTCTGCCTTCTTCGGCTGCACCAAATGGCAAATAACGAGCGGTCGGCATCGGCATTGGCTCATTGATCTCGTCATGTTCATGTGGTGCGGGCCGGCTGTCGAATCAATATCACTCAACGGCGGGGGTGCTTGGATGCCGTTGCACCCTCAAACAGCCGGACAGCATGCCGCTCCGCAAGGGACTGTGCCACAGGGGGCCTCGATGCACCAACTCCTGCACATCCTCACCCAAGCCAAAGGTGGCCATACACTGAATCCAGAGGGAGCGTCAGAGGCAAACCTGAGCGGCCTTGCACTGGGCGTCGCAGGGCAGCAGCCGTAGAGCCGCGAGGCCGGAGTAGCTGCCGTCGCCGCCGCCCTGCTGCAGAGTGGCCTGCACCCGGTGGCACGCCCAGCGCGCCTTGAGCCGCCGACACCCGCACCGCACCGTCGTCTCCTGCAGAGGGTTTAAACTTATGCAACATGAGACTTTCGGTGCAGACGCACCAATGTGCTTCCTCTGTCATGCTACAATCCTACCTCATGAGCTCCTGCAAGCTACAGCCTCATGCAGCATCTCGCAACTCCAGGATGTGTTGCAACAGCGCAGCGCTCAATTGCTGGGACACTGCGCTTTGAGACAAAGGTGTGCTGTGACAGCTGCTGAGCTCCGCATGCGGACTCGCCTGCTCGCAGCTGGCGGCGTCAGGGCAAAGGCCTGAGTGGCAGGACGACTCGCACAGATGCGGGCAGCGCGGCAGCGGCCGCAGGCACCGTTTCGCGCAGCACAGCAGCCGGTCCCTGGCGCCCTGTTGCGGTGGCAAGCACCAGTTGCCGACACCTGGTGCAAGGTTGCCGGATCCATCGCCACATGACACACATGCCACTACGAATTGCCACTACGAGTAGAACACATCTTGTCGAAGACACAGCAGCCTGCCAGAATGATTCGTGAACACATGTCGTGCTAGTGCCACCTTCATCGTGACACATGCTGGCAATAAGGTGTGCACCTCTGTGAATTGGTGGCACTGGTGCGTCAGGCTGGTCTTGCCGCAGTGGCAGAGCTCCGTGACCCGGACATCGCACGCGGCGCACGGCCCGGAGTGGCACCCGGCCTTGCAGGCGTGGCCGCACGGCCGCTGCTGGCCGCACTCCAGCATGCACGCCTCGCACCCCGGCTCTGCTGTCGTGCCTGCAGAACACGCAAGAAACTGCAAGAGATGGACTGACGTAGGCAAGACAAGGGGCTGCAGCGTTGATGATGCTTTCTGCCCTCGGGTGAGTCCATATGGCGCAAGCTGATAGCTGAAGCCCCGGCAGCCAGCACAAACACAGCAGCATGGGGCAGGCAGCCTACCTGCTGTCATGGCTTCGCGGCCGCCGTCGGGCGTGGCGCAGGGGTGGCAGAGCAGCGAGCACAGGTGCTCCCCGCTGTCAAAGTGGCTGCCGCAGGGCAGGCGCCTGCAAGATGCCAAGTCGGGCCACTTGCACTCCAATGCTAATCACAGCCTCAGATTCTGTCTCCAGTGTTTTCGAAGTAGCATTTGGCAGATAAATGCACACACATGTCATACAATGCTTAGCATACGCTCGCAAATGCACAACCTGCCGCACGGCTGGCCGCAGCCCTTGAGGGAGGTGTCGGAGCAGGGCTGCGCCACGAGCTTGTGGAAGCCCTGACACCAGCGCTTGACGGGCTGCTGGCACGGCAGGCAGGCGCTGTGGCCTGCTGCCGCCACTTCCGCTGCGGCCGCAGCTGCCTGCAGATGGAGCAACAGAGAGTGAACCTGCACAGCGGTGCAATGGAGGAGCAGGAGCGCCCAAAAGACGCTGCTTGCAGCGCAGGGGCTATTGCCACCACATAGCTTTGCATTTTGCAGGCACTGTTGAAGTTGAGCTCCCCACCTCGGCCGACACGGCCTGCGCCCTGTCAGCATCCAGCGCCTTTTCCAGCGCCGACTGCTGCGGCGCCGCCGGCTGCTGGAACTTGGGGATGTCCGGCGGCGCCGCGTCGTGGCACTGGTCCACCTGGCAGCCGTGGCCGCAGCCTAGCATCTGGCCGCAGGCGTGGGGGCAGGGTGGGCATGGCCCGAAGTGACACCTGCGCACGCATTGGAAGCATGTGTAGGGACTGCTAACAAACAAATCGGACAAACAGAGGCCTGAAGTGGCAGCACGCCGGTGCGGCGTCAGGCCCGCCGACCGGACAGCTCCAAGGAATGTGAAATGAATATGCTCAGCGCTCGGCATCTTTCAGGGCAGGCCTAGGCACCCGCTGCGGCCTTGGCGCAAACACAACCTGGCGTCTCTAGAGCACTGCTACATTGCAGTGCGGGTTTCAGACAAGGTTCAATGGCAACGCCAGAAACTCCGAGGGGGTAGGGCATCAGCATGTTTACATAGCCTGAATCCGCAGCAGGAGCCTCGGATGAGATAGTCGAGTGGGAATACTCCGCACACCTGTGCGGCGGCAGCAGCTTGGCGTGCCGGCAGGTGCGCGCCACTGGGCACGGTTGTGTGCAGGCGGGCGGTCGGGCCCGCGCCTCCCACCTTGCAGGTCAACACAGCACCATGCTGTTTGGCAATAACAGGGGCGGCTTGCAGTGTGCTTCACTTTGCAATGTTCTTCACTTGGTGCTTGGATCTGGCTACCTCAGTGCCACAAGACGGCCGCTCTAGTGGCTGCCTCGATTCATGACATTGCCGATCTCATTGTTGTAACATCAGGCAACGACTGTTCGCAGACTTCATTGCTAGAACAAAGATTGAGAGTCAAACGAGGGTTTGTTTCGGTTGCGCACCCGCACGGCAGGCGGTACGAGGTGGCGCCGCAGGCACATGCCACCCGCACCTCCCGCGTGCACGGCAGGCACGCCCCCGAGTGGCACCCTCCGAAGCAGCGGTGGTTGCCGCACTTGAGCATCCGCCCGCACTCCTGCAGCATCAAGCAGGAGATGAGATTGGCGAATCCTGACCGACCACAGCTTGACGAAAGGCATACTCTGTTCTGGCGCATATCGGCAAAACATCACCAAAAACCAGACTCGCCTCCCTATCAGCGGTTGGCAGCGGGAATTGCACGGCAGGGAGGCAAGCGAGACAGGGCTACCTCCTGGCACGGCGGGCAGTCGCCGTCGCAGCAGCGCCGCCGGCAGCCATGCCGGCCGCAGTTGCGCACATTGGAGCACTTGCGCTGGCAGCGCAGGCCCTCGCAGCAGGGCACCTCCTTCTGCAGGTGCCCGCACGCGCACTCCCTGGCCTGCGGCAATATACCGTCTGGCTGTTTGAACCGGTTCTTGGCTGTCCGAAACCATTCGCTGGGTTGCTGGATCAAGGCAAATGCCCAGACGATTCTTGCTGCAGCTGCTGCGGGGAATGATGGGCGATCGTTGTTACCAACGCTTTGCGGCTTTGCGCTCACACATACTGGATTAGCGAACACACTGTCAGAGCGCGGCAGACGGCGGAGCAGGGGCCGGCGTGGCAGCGCTCGACGCAGCGGTGCAGCCCGCACGACAGGCGTTTGTCGCAGGTGCTGCCGCAGGTGGGCGTCACGTCCTCGCAGCTCAGCCCCTCCGTGACATGCTGCGACGCACACAGGAGCACCTCAAGCACACTGCTGCGGCAGGTCAGCCCCTCCGTGACGTTCTGCAACGAAAGGGCGGGTCGTCTCAATCAATGTATTGAGACAGGATTCATGTTACATGATTGAGACCAGGAGATATTGCGGCAGGTGCACATGCTCATGAAAAGGGAACTGCAGCATGATCGGCATTGCGGGGAGGCTCGCCACTCGAAGGACATCAGTGTGCATGAGAGCAGCACTTGGAAACAACAGGCAAGGCTGCGCAAGAAGGCCACCTTGCGGCAGGGGCAGGGCCGCGGCCCCGTCAGCGGGCACTGCTGGCAGTCGCCGGGGTGGCAGACGCCTCCGCAGCGGTGGTTGCCGCAGGCCAGCAGCTTGCCGCAGGGCTTGCCGCAGCGGAAGTCGCCCACGGCGCACGGCACCACGGCCGTCTCGGCGCCGCAGGCGCAGGTGCGCTCCGCAGCCAGCCCGCAGGGCGGGCAGGGCCCTGCAAGATTAGTCAGATACAGTCATGGACTATATCATTGTATCGATATGAGATGGCGGTTGTGACTAGCCTTGTGGAAGCTGCGCCAGGCATCCCACACAGCCATGCCAGCTGAAATATTACTGCCAAAACACTGTCTGCACCGGATAGGCACCTGGATGACAACTGACACAGACTAGCAGTCTCGGCGAGGACAGCAGAGAGGTCGGGAGCAGGGGCTGGCTTCTGTGTGGCAAGACAGACCTTCGTGGCACTGCTGCGGGCAGCGGTGGCCGCAGGCGTGGCGCCGCCCGCACAGCTTGTTGCAGGGAAAGCGCGCCTGGTGGCACCGCCGCTGCATCGCCTCTTTCCCGCAGTGGCAGCTGGCTTGCACCTGGCACCCAACACGAAGCCCGTCATCTGGCCAGGCGGCACTGTCGAGTTTTGTGGTTGCGCTAAAGACCTAAATGCTGCAACGCTTCAGCTGGAGAGATTCGCTTGACATGCGCAGAGAAGCCGCAAATGCTGCAGCGGGCGTGCGCACCATGCGAGGGCATGCGGGGCAGGGCCCGGGGTGGCACAGCAACATGCACGTGTGGCCACAGGCCAGCTCCCGCCTGCAGGGTTCCCCGCACGTGTGCGCCGGCAGCCACAGGTCCGGTGTTGGGTTCGTCTCCTTCCCACTGCGCCAGGTGCATGCCGAACTCAGAGCGCTATCACTCAAGGGCTGATGCTTGGCAGCGCGCCACTGGAATACAATGCATCGTGCACAACTGCCGATGCACCACGTGCATGAAGGGAGCGTAACTGATGCCACAGTGGCTGGCGTGATCAGAGAAGCTTCGTACCAGTAGCAGTGGTACTCCGACGGTACATGTGATGCGGTGTACTCGAAGCGGCACTTTGGGCAGCACCATGTAGGCGCAGGAGCGCGCTGCCTGTTTTGATGAACTCCAAGATCAGCACAATGTGCGCAGTGCGAGCTTGAGAATCGCCTGCAGTCAGGCATGCTGGTGCACAAGGCTTTGGTTCGGGATTAGCAAAGCTGCAGGTGTAAGCTCGGCAAGCGCCCACCTGGCTTCCGGGCCATCAAGCTTTGCTGCCGCTGCCTGAATCTGCTGGCGTGCCCATGCCTGTGAATACACATATCATCTGTAAGCCAGAAAACCAGTGTGTGTGCTGCAGCATTCCTTTCAATTTTAGTTCTTGCTGCCCGGCCAGTGGCGCAAAGCGGCGACAGGCCACCCCCCACTGGGAGCCCACCTGGATGCAGGACAGGTGCACGGTGTCGGAGCAGCCGCCGACGCAGGACCACACGGCGTCCCTTCGCTTCAGCAGCTCCAGGCAGATGATGCAGACGGAGGCCTCGCTATCCGCGGCATTGAGGTGCTCCGCCACTCGCCGGATGCTGTCGTCCGCCGCGTCGTCCCCCGGCAGCCCGTGGCCTGCAGGAGATGAATCGAATGCAAATGAGATTCAAGGGACGTACAGAATGTCTGGGATGAGCTGGCTTCATCATGGTTTGTGAGGAATGTTTGTCTAGATGAGTTCCAGAATGATGCGGAATAGCGGCGTGTTGCAGCCCGCCATCACTCAGCGCTGTGACTTGCAAATGAATATTTGACATGAGACGTACTGAGCATCCTGGAGTAAAACCGAAGTTTTGAGGCAAGCACCTGTATACGCCGCGAGGCAGCGGCGCAGCAGCTCATCTGCGCTGGTTGCTGCGGCCACAGCCGCGGTCATGGCTTCCCAGCCGAGGCGCGAGTAGCTCTACATGGCGGTGTCAGAGGACTTGTCCTCCGCAGCATCGCCCAACGGAATCGTCTGCGAATGATTGAGATGAACCGTTACCAACCGTCACGCCTGCAAGCGAAATTCATGTTGGTGCATGCATTCTGCCGTGCATGCACCAGGTCTGGCTTGTAGATGTTGAGGTCTGGCTTGTAGAAGTTGTGGACCAACGCTGCGCCTGACAGCAGCGACGCGAAAGCGACGCCATACGCCTTCCACCACATCTCAAGATCCACTGGCTCCGTCAACAGGCGTGAAATCTCAATTGAGAGTTGATCTTGGCACGCACAACTCCTCGAGACTGGGCAGACTGTGCGTTGCGCGTGCCAAATGGGAGCGTGAGCCGGTTGAAGTCATAGACTTGCAGTATTGAGAGCTTGCTCTGCTGCGTTTCAACGTAGTGAGCTTGGCCTTGGGGCTGCTTTTCTCTGCAGGGTGGGCTAACAGGGTTACGTAAACCTCCCGGATGCATCCCGGCGGCGAAATGGCAGCCCCAAAACACACAAAGCGCCCCTGCCTGCGTGCTGCACTGCCCAAGCAGCAGCAGCCAATATGGCGGACATCAGCCTGCGCCCGATGGCTCTTCGACCCGGTGGAGGAGCGGGCAGCAACCCTTTTGCCAAGTTTGGCAAGGGCGCAGCACCCACGCGCGCGGCCAAGGTCGGTGGCGGTGCACAGACTTGTGCAATGAGGCCTGCTGGGTGCGTGAGACGCATCCAGCGGGGCCTGCCCATCGTTCTCACGCGTCCTGAGCCGAAACTGACGATGAGGATTGTTCTGCTATCGCCTTTACGAGCAGGCGCCGGCCGTGGACGAGCGGGACCTGGTGAAGAAGCCTGCGGGAGAGGTCAAACGCTACGATCGGGACTTCCTCCTGCGCTTCAGCCAGGTACACAGCAAAGCTTGCGCGCTCAGCCGCTGCGACAACGACAGCGGCACTTCTGCGCCGTATGATCCGCTGGCACCTTCTGGCGATACCGCATAGCAGTCACCTGCTTCTGCAGCCTGCTGCAGGCAGACCAGCTTTTGACAACGACGCCTATCCCACTGGCCGCATCATCACTAGTCCCCGCGTGAGCGGCTGTGTGCTCGCGCCACCCGCAGAAGTTCACGGACCTGCCGGTGGGCCTGGAGCCGGCGCACTCGGAGGCCATCATCAACAAGGACGATCCCAACCAGGAGGGCGCGCGCGAGGCGGCGCGGGACGCGCTGCCCGTGGCAGACGATTTGGACGACCGCAACTGGCGCACCCGCACGCAGCTGCCGCCGGCCGAGGGCGGCGCCGCGCCGGAGCGGGAGCTGGTGCGAGGCCCGGCGCCTGCCGCGAACGGCTCGCCGGCCGGCGCGGCAGCACCGGGGGGCCAGCAGCAGCAGCGGCCGCCATCAGCGGCTCCTGGCAAGCAGCAGGTTGGTGCCGCTGAGCACCTGTTTGTTCAATGTCTCAGGCGCTGCTGTGGCGGCAAGGCTGCGTGATCGGCTGGCACCATGCCGCCCAAGCCTGTAGGGGTCATTCGTGGGCACGTCTGAACTGGGCTTGCATCCTGCATTGCCTCAAGCCAGTCCCGGTACGCAAGGACAACACGAGATTCTGGGCAGCACTGCAATTGCACTGAGGGTGGCATGCAGTGAATGCTTGGCCGTGACGCTGATGGCTTGTTACTTTTGCTGCAGAACGGCCCGTTTGCTGGCGCCACGGCCAAGAACGACTCCACATCGCAGCTGCAGTCGGCCGCAGCTGTCGGCAAGAAGGCGTGGATGCCTGGCACCACCTCGGAGGCGGGCGATGCCGCGGTGAGCCAGCGTTTGACGCCTAATTGTTCTGTTGGGCACGGCCGCATCACTGCTGCGGCACATTGCTGCGGCAGCGTCGTATGGATCGCCTGCCAGCACGAGTCAGGTCACTGTGACATTGTCACTCTGATATTCATGCCTCATTGCAAGACGATGCCCGCTGGCTGTGACGAACCCGAGTCTGACGGAAGGCAAGCTGCGGTGCAACAGGCGCTGAGGGCGGTCAAGGGCATTCTCAACAAGCTGACGCCGGAGAAGTTCGACCGGCTGCTGGCCCAGATCATCGAGAATGTCAAGTCGGTCGATGTGCTCAACGGCCTCATCAAGCTCGTCTTCGAGAATGCGGTGCGTTGACAACATGACCTGGTCTGTGCTCTGGCACGCTCGCGCCTGAAGCCTGGTCCCGCTGGTGTTGTGATGTTGGAAGGTGGTGCTGGCGTTGCAGGGCACACTGTCCCCACAGAAGATCTGCTTGCTCTATGCATGTATCTGCAGTGATTGCACACAAGAGGTCTTCTCACAGCAAATGTTGGGAAACATTGCCGCTTCTGACGCCTGGGTGCATGCGGCGCGGCGCAGGTGGAGCAGCCGACGTTCGTGGCGATGTATGCGCAGCTGTGCGAGGCGCTGGCGGCACAGCTGCCGGAGCTGGCGCCGCCCAAGGGCGAGAGCAAGCCCATGTCCTTCCAGCGCCTGCTGCTAAACCACTGCCAGGACCAATTCGAGGGCACCCTCGAGGCGCGCCAGGTGGGCGCCGGCGATTACTGTCCCTACACCTGTACAGAGACCTCAAGGCAGGCAGCCAAAGGGCAGGGCGGCTAACAGAGGGGTGGTCGATCACTGTCGCGGGTGTGTATCACAAGTTTGTTGCTGGCAGAGGCACGTCAGCATTGCAGCAGGCGGGGCAGCAGCAAGCACTGCGCGGCACAACAGGGCTGACGATTTTTCCACAGCCTCTTTGGCTCAGAGTCTTGCCAAGCTGAACGGCGAGGAGCCCGAGGTCCAAGCCCTACAATGCAATTTGAACCCCCAAGTTGATTTTCTAGACTCTTGTCCTGGTGCAGAGCCTCGCCGAAGTCAGCTGCGAGGCGCGGGAGGCAGATACACACCCTTTTTCTGATGATTTTGATGATGCACCCTCAAATCATAATACCTTGTCCTGGCGCAGAGCCTGGCCAAGGTGAGCAACGAGGAGAAGGAGGCGGAGGAGCGGCGCGTGAAGCGGCTGACGCTGGGCAATATCCGCCTCATCGGCGAGCTGTACAAGGGCGGCGTCGTGCGCGAGCCCGTCGTGCACGTCTGCATCGGCGAGCTGCTGGGCTCGGCCTCAGAGAAGCCCATCGACGACAACATCGAGGTGCGGGCGTGCGTTTAGCGCATGGTGCACTTGCAACTTAGCACACCCTGTGTACACGGAGGCTTTCACACCCTCGCAGACTCTCAGACCCTGTACAATGAAGCTGATTCTCAGAGCCAGTCGCTCACAAGGAGGTCTGGAGGGCGTTCTCGCCCACCAATTTTGTGGTCGGTTGTTGCGGAGCCACAGCGCCACGCGATGACGGACGAGCCTCCCGATCGTGCCATGCCCCTCAGTCCCTGAAACTGCTTGAATCCCTAACGTTCCGCGCTGCAGTCGCTGTGCGAGATGATCACGATTGCGGGCAAGAAGCTGGACGAGTCGTCAAAGTCGGCGCGGGTGGAGGGCTACTTCAAGTCCCTGGAGAAGCTGGCCAAGTATGTGTTTTCACATCTACTTGCTCAAATGTTTTGTCAATGTCTGTTTCTCGATGCCGGTCCATTTGTTTCCCCCACCCAAGCCGGTGCACTGTCTCCTGTGTGTATTGACGACTTTTCATGTGTTTCAGGTCGGACACCATCGCGCCGCGCATCCGCTTCCTCATCCGCGATGTGATGGACCTGCGACGCATGAAGTGGGTGCCGCGCCGCGAGACCCTGAAGGTGCGGCCTCCTTCTGCATGAAAGTCTGACCATGCACACGAATCTTGTCCTGCTCGCATATGAGGTTGGGCAGCACTGGTGTCACTAGATGAAGTGATTAGAGGACATGTCAAAGCACTGGCTTCAGCCTGAGGTTCTGGGTTCCCCCTCCCAGTGCAATGGCCTGCCGTGTGCAATCACACAGGCGAAGGAGCCTGGCACTCTCTGGCAGTCGACGTCATGCTATGCAATTACAGGCGAAGAAGCTGTCAGAAAGCAAAAAGATTTGTAGGTTGTGGCATACCTGAGACTAGTGTCGTGTCATGTACCCTCAGGCGAAAAAGCTGGACGAGATCCATGCGGAGGCACACGCGGAGCTGGGCATGATCCCTTCTGAGGTCTGGATGATAGATTAGTGATTCTATAGCTTCATGTCCTCTGGCACTCACTGCCACGCCTTGTACCCACAGGCGAAGAAGCTGGACGAGATCCACGCGGAGGCGCATGCGGAGCTGGGCATGATGCCGGCGCTGGCGATGGCGAGCCTGCCGCCGCTGCCGGGCCTGGCGCAGCTGGGGCCCTCCCGCCCCGCTGCCGCGGAGGTGGAGCTCTTCCCGGCCTTCAAGGGCGCCGAGGACGGCGACTGGCAGGTGCGCACAACTACAAGTTCCCTTACTATCAGGTCCAAAGACATCAGGGTGCCAGGGCTTCAACGGAGGAGGAGCTCTTCCCCCCCTTTTCAAGTGCGTCGAGGACAGGAACTGGCAAGTGGGCATGGTCGCGCTTATTCCCTCGACTAGAATGACCTGACTTTTAAGATTCAGATGGAGGTGGAGTCGTTCCCCGCCATCGAGGGCGCCAAGGATGGCGAATGGCAGGTGTGCTCCACCATTGTTGCACCGTAAACGAAACACAACCCAGGTTGCAGAGTTCAGGAGGAGGTGGTGCGCTTTGCGCGCCTTCAAAAGGGCGCCGCGGACGGCGACTGGCACGTCAGTGCGTACATAAGCGCAAAACAGGTCAGAGACTTCTGCAAATACGGACGGCAATTGGCAGGCGCACATATTGTCGGGCAAGCATGTGTCTCCAGGGCCAGAAGCTTGTGCGCTGCAAGGAATTCCCCTGCTGCCAAAGCCAGCTTGCTGCGTTTCGAAAAGGGAACAGCATGGAGTGTGCTCTCGCCTGGCGACGCCGGACATGGCCGGCAAGCACGACCATCCACCTCCGGCGCCATCTGGCTAGCACGCTCCACCGTAGCGCCGTGCGATCGACTTTGATCGCCCTCCTGACCCGTTTCAGGCCTCTGACAACCTCGATTTTCTCTCCCAACAGAAATTCCTGGGCGGCGCGGGAGCCAAGGAGTCCAAGTCGGCGCTCCTGGGCGACTACACGCCCCTCGCGCAGCCGGCAGCCGCCGCAGCAGCGGAGCCAGCGGGCTCGGACGCCGCCGCATCCAACGCCACCCCGCCCCAGACCAGCGCAGCCCCCCAGTGCGTCCTACGGCCCTGCCTCTGTTTTAACCCAACGAACACATTATTGTCTGGTCCAGCAGACCAGCTCCTCCTCGTCAACCCCCTGGCTACGAGTATGCCAAGTCCCTGCATCTCCGCGTTGCTCATGCCTGATGCCTCTGCGCATGCCCGCATTCCAGGGAAACCCCAGGAGGCGCTTCATGCGTCACGCACATGTTCCGGGGCCAGAGCCGCCTCCTTGTGCATTCCGCAGGTACATTAAGGACCTCACAGACGAGGAGCGGGAGCGGCGGGCAGACGGCATGTTCACAGAATTCCTGTCGTCGGCGGACGAGAAGGAGGCCATCCTGTGCGCCCACGAGCTTGCGGTGAGCTCGGAACTCCCTCCACCTGCGCCTTGTCCAATTGCGGACCATGTACACCTTCGGCCGCCTCCCTGCTCAGGCAGAGGGGTCTGCTTCCGCCACCCCACGAACCTCCTGATGTGACCACACCTGTTTCGGCCTGTCTGCCTCTCTGGCAGCGACGCTTCTCTTATCCTGCATGAGTGTGCTGTGACACATCTTCACCTATCGCGCAGGCGCCGGGCTTCCTGCCGACGCTGGTGCAGCGGGGCGTGCTGAAGCTGCTCGACACCATGAAGCCGCGGGACCAGGACACCATTGCGGACCTGCTGGTGCGGCTGCCTGCCACGGGCGCCTACTCCGCCGATGACCTGCGCGATGGCCTCGGCAAGGTCACCGAGCTGATGGACGACCTCATGTGAGTAGAGGATTTCAACTCGGCTCGTTTCCGGCTTGGGTCGTCTTCCACTGCCATGGTGGCAAGGTTGTCTAGCCAGAGATCCGCAGGACCCTGCCTGATGGCTGCCACTTGCAATTGGGTGTGCCAGCGGCAGCGATTGACACTCGCACATGTCTGCACTCGCAAGTGCGCCACACGAATGTGGTGGGCATACAGCGATTCCATCACCTCCCTGTGCTTGCAACTTTTCATTGAATGCATGTCAGCTCGTCTGCCCGCACCGCCATTCATTACACATACATCACAAACGCTGTCCACCACGCAGGATGGACGCACCGCTGGCGCCGAAGCTGTGCGGCGGCGTGCTGGGGCGGGCACTGCTGGAGGGCGTGCTGCCGGCGGACAGTGTGCCCGACTTGTGCAAGCCCATCGAGGGCGGCGAGGTGCGACGGGCGCTCATCGCCCCCGCCCTGCAATACGTCAAGGTAAGCAGCCTGTAAAGATCTGTTAATTACCTCCCGATGTTTCGGTTTCCCTCCTGCCGCATGGCCACCTAGTCGAGGTCTTCACAAAAGGCTGCCACGAGTGTGTGGCAAGCCATGCCTCCATTGCTGTGGTACTCGCAGCACCTCAAGAGATCAGTGGTCTCGTTACATGCTCACTCGTCTGGTGCACAACCTCAATCACAGGAGAGAGGCGGCCAGGACAAGCCAAAACAGCTGGTGGTGGGGTAGAGGCTGGCGCTGAAACTCTCATAATTAGTATCAAATTCACACTTTCCCTCACCTGCTTGGACCCGTTGCAATTGCGCAGGAGAAGGGCGGCGAGGACAAGCTGAAGGAGCTCGTGGCGGGGCTGAAGGGCGGCGACTTCCTCGAAGCCGACCCGGAGCTGGACCCGTCGGACCTGCCCTCTGTGGCGGACTTCCTGGCGGCCGAGGGCCTCACCGCATTGGCAGCCTGAACCACCTCGCCACATCGGCGGCCTGAAGCACCTCACCGCATTGGCGGCCTGAAGTGTCAGCGAGAGGATGCTTCTTTTGGGCCGGGGTCCACCGGAAATTGTGCGGGGCGGTGCCTCGCCTGCGCCAATCGTCCTGCATGTGCTGGACCTACAAGTCTGCAGCTTGGGTCAGTATATTAATCGGCCGGCAGCGCAGCCATCACACGGTCAGACATCACATAACTTAGAGAATGATTGTTGAGACACGAGGCGCGGAGGTCCCGGCAGTTCAGTTCGAGTTGTTCATCCTGTGCTCGAGGAAGGGAAGGAGCTGGTGTGTGCGGAATGGTCGAAACGATAGACGGGTGTCTGGTCGGTGGCTATTCTCTTCCACCTTACCAGACCGTTTGTGAAACTTTCCCAGCGTCGACCACTCTAGGGGGTGGTCTGGCACCCCTGCCCCCCACCACCTACCGCCATGGTGGGTGAGGGTGGTCAGGGCCCCCTCCCCCACCTACCATCTGAAGAGCCCCCACCCCATGAATTATGACATGATATCCGATAGCAGCATGGTTCTGGGGCCTGCAATGCTGACCGCAGCTTGCACACAACGTGCAGCGGTGAGTGGCCTTGAGGGAGCTACAAGTGGCCTCCGACGCTAATTTTGTCACAAAAGCCACATGAGGTGGGTAGGGGTCAGGGTGGTGGTAGGGCGGGGTGGTGGTAGGGCGGGGGTCCAGGACCCCCTCCCCCACCAACCCAAAACCCCACCCAAGGGTACTCGTAGTCGACAGT
>JAABUM010002599.1_pt1 | contig 23781 bp, 21 predicted proteins | sample 5559161 | NCBI WGS metagenome assembly JAABUM01 (sample SAMN10711868, study PRJNA513369) | rock metagenome | isolation source: Antarctica rocks | place: Antarctica: Victoria Land, Siegfried Peak nord
GTGTCCTTCGCAAGCCACATTCTCCATACACAGCAGGGCATCCGCGGTCTACGACATGCCAAACCGCCCTATCGCAACGGTGGATCCAGGCTCAGGCCGCGGACACCATGGCGATCAAGGTGATCCTTGTCAACGAGGGGACGGTGCCCATCAGCGTGACATCGCACTTCCATTTCTTCGAGGCGAACCCGCGGCTGAAGTTCGACCGGCGGGCTGCCTGGGGTTGTCGCCTGGCGGTGCCGGCAGGCACGGTGCAGCGCTTCGATCCTGGAGTGGCTGTCCCGGTCCGACTCGTACCGTTCGGCGGCCGTCGGGTGATCGTGGCTTCGCCGGCCTCGTGGATGGACCACTCGACGCGCCGGGGGCCGTGGAAGCTGCTCTCGACCGCGCTCGCGCCTGCGGCTACTTGGATACTGCGGCGGTCCGGGCGGAGCAAGCGCCGTGACGGAGTCGAGGTACGGACCCACCCTCGGCGACCGTGTTGTGCTGGCGGACACGGGCCTCATCGTCCAGGTCGAACATGACTCGCAGGTACCCGGGGGCGAGTTCCTTGCCGGCTTTGCGCGGACGGCCCGCGACGGGATGCATCTGCGCGCCGCTTCGGTACGGGACACATGCGACCTGGTGATAAGCAACGTCCTGCTGATCGATCCGGTGATGGGCGTACGCAAGACCTCGATCGGGGTGCGGCGTGGCCGCATCTGCGCGATAGGCCGAGCCGGCAACCCCGACACTCTCGACGGCGTGGAGGTGCTCGTCGGCACGGGCACGTCCGTCGTCAGCGGCGAGGGGCTGATCGCGACCGCAAGTGTGATCGACACGCACGTCCACACCCTGGGCCCTCGTGATGGAGGCGTCGCTCGCGTCCGGCGTGACGACGATCATCGCCCAGGAGTTCGGGCCGGTCTGGGGGGTCGGGATCAACTCCCCGCGGGCCCTGCGCACCGCTTCGCCGCCTTTGATGCGTGGCCGGTCAAAATCGGGTTCCTCGCGCGGGGGTCGTCGTCCCGACCCGCTCCGCTGGTCGAAGCCCTCGTCGAGGGCGGCGCCTGCGGGTTCAAGGTCCACGACGATCTGGGCGCGCACGCCCGAGCCCTCGACACGGCCCTGCGTGTCGCCGACGAGCACGACGTGCAGGTTGCCGATCCATACGGACGGGCTGAACGAGAGCCTGCTGGTGCGGGACACCATGGCCGTGCTCGATGGGCGCACCGCCCACGCCTTCCACGTCGAGGGCTGCGGGGGAGGACACACCCCGGACGCCCTCAGTCTGGCGGGGATCCCGAACGTGATCGGGTCGTCGATGAATCCCACACTGCCGTTCGGGCGGGACGCGGTTGCTGAACACTTCGACATAATCTTGTCGGTGCACGGGTTGTCGGGAGCCGTGCCGAGCAATGTGGCCATCGCCCGTGACCACATCCGCGCGCGCACCATGGGCGCCGAGAACGTGCTGCACGACCTGGGCGTCATTCCCATCACGTCGTCCGACGCGCAGGGGATGGGGCGGGCGGGCGAGACGGTACGCCGCACGTTCTGCCTTGCTTCGATCATGAAGGCCTCACGGGGTGCCGATCCCGACGGGGTTCAGGGACACGAGCGGCACGACAACGAGCGGGTATTGCGTTACCTGGCCAAGTTGACCATCAACCCGGCGATCGCGCACGGGTTGGCGGACGAGGTGGGGTCTGTGGAAGTGGACAAGCTCGCCGACCTCGTGCTGTGGGACCCGGCTCGTTTCGGGGCGACTCCCCAGCTCGTGTTGAAGGCGGGTTTTCCAGCGTGGGGGTGTCAGAGGGGACCCCAACGCCGCGGTGGACGACGCCCAGCCACTCGTGCTCGGACCGCAGTTCGGAGGGCATGGAGCCGCGCCGTCCGAACTCTCGGTTGCCTTCGTGAGTAGTTCGGCAGTCGAGGCCGGTGCGGACCGGTCGGCGCCGCGTCGCGGTCCGCGGGACACGCGCGATCGGACTTGCGCAGATGAACTGCACTCGGCCCGCGGCGGACGTGCGCGTCGCGCCCGACGGCTCTTTCGAGCTCGACGGGACGGCAATCCGCTGCGAGCCGGTCGATTCCGTACCCCTGTCCCGCCTGTACTTCCTGTGAGCGGGTTGCGGCAGCCGCTCAGTCGCCCGAGTCGTTCGCGATCGGTGCCCGCGTCCGTCCGGCGTGGGATATGGACCGCGCCACCGCCTCGATATGTCTAGCGTCGGTCCCGCAGCACCCCCCGAGCACGGTGAGGGCTGGTAAGTCAGCGAGCAACTTCACGAACTGCGCGCCGAATTGCCTCGGGTCCCCATCGTCCAGATCCGCCGCAGCGTCAAGCTCGGCGTGACTGCGCTCCGAGGCGTTCGCCCGCAGTCCTCGGAGCCGGGATGTCCATGGCGGGAATGCGGCCCCCCCGAAGGTGTCGCGCAGGTGGCTGAAATGCGCGCAATTGACCATGTAGTAGGCCGGAGCGCCTTGGGTTTCCTGCTCGACCTGGCGGATGGCTTCCTCGAGGCTGCTGCCGTCGGGCAGCCGGCCGTCCGTCCGGACCGTAAAGGAGATGACCACCGGGACACCCGCGTGCCCGGCGGCGCGGACGACGCCGATCGCCTCGGCAGGATAGGCCAGGGTCAGGGCAGTGACCAGGTCGCTCGCGGAGGCGGCGAGGGCGTCCACCTGGGGGGCGTGGTACTCCTCCGCCTGCTCCGCGCTCATGACGTCATCCGAGTCGAACCCGTCGGCCCGCGGTCCGATGCAGCCGCTGACCAGTACAGGCACCGACATGGGAGCGGCCTCCTCGCGCAGCTCGTTCAGCAGCCAGACCCCCTGCCTGTTCACGCGTTCGAGCCCCGCCGCGTCGTACCCGAGCCGCCGTCCCCAGTCCCTGCTGGCACGCCAGGTGGGCGTCTCGAGCACCAACCCGAAGCCGGCGGAAGCAGCCAGGAGCAGGTAAGGCCGGTAGTAGTTCCGCAGTGCTTCCCGCCCGGTCCCGTCGGCCAGCAGCACAAAAGCCGCGAAGTCGGGGAGATCCCAGCCCTGACGGAAGATCAGGTCGGTCTCGATCCCCCCGTCGGTGAGCAGAACAGCCCCCCCTGACTGCGGCAACGGCTGGCGGATGTCCATGGTTGGGGACAGTCAAAGGGCTTGACATGGTCACTGACAAGGGAGGAGCTTTCTCCGGGTCCGTGGCGGGGCCGGCACCGGCCGCCCTCCGCCGCCAAGTTCGAGCGTGGAGGACCTCCTCATGGCCACCGGCAAAGCCGACCTTCTCCTGGTCAACGGCAGAGTTCTCGCGCCGGACGGAGAACCGCAGGGGGCCACAGCCGTGGCTATTTCGGGCAATCGCATTCTGGCGGTGGGAGGGGACAGCCTGTGCGATGACGTAAGAGGTCCGGCTAGCAGCGTTGTCGACCTGCGTGGGGCGACAGTGACACCCGGGTTGGTGGACTCGCATATTCATCCGGTCATGGGGTTGCAGATGACACAGGGCGTGGATCTCTCGAGGTGCACCACCATCGAGGATGTCCGCACCAGCCTTTCCGTCGCCGCTCGGGAGCTGCGCGACGGACAGTGGTTGACCGGGTGGGGGCTCGACCCCAACGTCTTCGGTACGGCGATGATCGGTCACGGCGTTCTGGGCTCGGTCATGGAGGGACGGCCGGTCGTGCTCAACCTCTTCGACGGTCACGCGCTGGTGGTGAGCGCAGAAGCGCTGCGCAGAGCGCACATCGATGGGCCGCGGACCTTTGGCTCTGCGTCCGTGGTCGTCTGCGACGACGCCGGCCGACCGACCGGGCATCTTCTGGAGGAGGGCGCTATGCGCCTTGTCCGGGACGTCATGCCAGCGGCGAGTGTGGAGGAGCGGCGGGAGCGGCTCGGCCGACTCCTCTCGGAAATGGCGTCCACCGGCTTGACCGGTGGACACGTCATGGATCTCGACGGGGACGCCCTGCGGTTGTACCAGGAGCTGGACGAGCAGGACGCGCTGCCGCTTCGGTTGCGTCTGGCGCCCTGGTGCCGGCCGGATGATGACGGTTCGCAGCTCAAGGCGATCCGGCAGCTGGTGGGCAGAGCCGGCCGGCTGTGGTCCGTGGCCGCCGTCAAGTTGTTCATGGACGGCACGATCGATGGCGGCACCGCGTGGCTGCACGAGCCAGACTGTCATGGCGAGTCCACCGCGGCCTACTGGCATGATCCCCAGGACTACACCGAGGCAGTGCGCTTCTTCGCCGAACTTGGTGTGCAGACGGCCACCCACGCAATCGGGGACGCCGCCGTCCAGCACGTGCTCGACACGCTCGAGTGCGTGACGCCGAAAGACAGCCCTGTTCGCCATCGGGTGGAGCACATCGAGACCCTTCCGACCGACCAGGTGCATCGCTTCGCGCAGCTCGGTGTCGTTGCATCGATGCAGCCCACCCATGCGACGGACTACACGAAGGCGGATCACACGGACAACTGGTCCGAGCGGCTGGGCGACGAGCGGGCGGACAACGGTTGGAGGTGCCGTGACATCCGGGAAGCGGGTGGTGTCGTCACACTTGGTTCGGACTGGCCTGTCGCTCCGTACGATCCGCGTGGGGTGCTAGCAGCCGCCCAGCTCCGCCGGCCGGCGGACCGGCCGGACCTTGCTCCCGTCGGCCCAGCGCAGGCCCTAACAGCACGTCAGGCCCTGTCGGGATACACGAGAGCGCCCGCTATCGCGGCGGGCATGGAGGCGACAGCCGGAAGGCTGGCCTCCAGCTATCTCGCGGACCTGACCGTCTGGGGCGACGACCCCCTCGTCGTCCCTCCTCAGGAGCTGCCGCACACGCCGATACGAATGACGATCGTCGACGGCCGAATCTGCCACCGAGGTGACGAAGGGTAGTACGGCTTTTAGCCCCCGGATGTTCCGAGCGGTGTCCGTTTTGCGAGGAGTGTTGAGTTGCCCTGGGTCTTCCTGGCCGCGGCCATCGTGGCGGAGTTGGTCGGGACGCTACGGCTGCGCGCCGTCGCGGACGCACCCACGTGGCCGGCTGTCACCCTCGCCGTCGCCGCCTACGCGGTCTCTATTCTGGCGATGATGGCCTCTCTGCGCCATCTCAACGTCGGCGTCGTCTACGCCGTGTGGGCGGCTGTCGGCGTGACGGGAGTGGCGGTGGCGGGCGTGCTCCTGTACGGGGAGTCGCTCGGCCTGCGCGCCATCGGCGGCATCGTGCTGATCATCGTGGGGGTAGTTCTGCTCGTCACGTCGGGAAGCACCCGGCACGCCTAAGCGGCGAGACATCCGCACCCGTCTCTCCGCGCGTCAGGCGTCCGGCTGCCCGTGACGGTCACACCCGCAGGGTGTGGGTGCCCGCTTCTGGAGACCATCGGTCACCATCCCGAGGATCGTGGTGAAGATCTGATCGTCCGCGACCAGCGGCAGCGCTGTACGGATCCGCCAGATGTTCGGATGCACAGCTCGCTGCGCGGTGAGATACGCCCCGGCCCATGACTCGCGGTCGAGCTGCTGCACCTTCGGGTCGAGGGCCAGGAATGACGCTTCGCCACCGCTGAACGACAGCACAAAATCGGCGTAGGCGCGATAGACGACCGCCGCCTCGGCCCCCTTGAAGCCGGCGCGGAGTAGTGCACCAACGATCACGTCTACGGTACGCATCTCAGCTGGACGGCGGGTCGTCCGGAAGGTCGACAGCGAAGCGGCGGCTGGATGAGCCAAGTAAGTGCGTCGCAGCCGAAGGGCGACGTCCGTCAACGTGTCGACCCAGCAGTCACTCTCCTCGAGTCCGCCCATCGCGTATTCAATGAGGCGATCCGCGATGGCCAGAACCAGGTCGTCCTTGGAAGAGAAGTGCCGGTAGACCGCGGTCGGATCCACGCGCAAGGCGCGGCCTAGTTTTGGCAGGCTGAACCCGGCGACGCCGTCGCTGTCCAGGAGCTGCAGGCTTTGGTTCACGATGCGCTCCGGAGTCAGCGACCCGCGCGGGGTCCGGCTCGAGCCGGTCGGGCCCTTCCTTACGTCTTCGCCCATCGTCTCCCCCTCCATCCCACAACCTTGGTCAGAACCATTGACCGGCCTTCCAGCATCGTGGTTGGCTACATGGAAAGCCAGGGATGAGGCGCATGTGACGGATCCTGACGACGGCCAGGTAGTTTTTCACAACGGCAGCGTGTTCGACGGTGCCGCCTTCTTGCCGCTGGGAACCGTCGTCCGGGTCAAGGACGGTCGGCTGGCCGGCGTTGGTCCGCAGGAGTCGCTGGACGGGGCGGAGCTTGTCGACCTGCAGGGCGGAACCCTGACCCCGGGATTCATCGATGCGCACGCCCATCCGGTCTTCGCCGGTAATCAGCTGCGGCACTGCGACCTGCGTGGGGCAGAGACAGCAGCCGGCTACCTCGACCTCGTTCGGGCCTATGCGGACACGCATCCGCACGAAGAGTGGATCACCGGTGGTGGCTGGGCCATGGACGCCTTTCCGGGCGGTGTCCCCTCCCGCGAGCTGCTGGACTCAGTGGTCCCGGACCGGCCGGTGTTTCTGCCCAATAGGGATGGTCACGGGGCGTGGGTCAACAGCCGGGCGCTGGAATTGGCGGGCGTGGACGTCCGCACGGCGGATCCGGCTGACGGGCGGATTGAGCGTGACCCGGATGGTCATCCGGTCGGGATGCTGCAGGAAGGTGCCTCGGCGCTCGTCGGCCGCCTGATGCCGGCCCTGACGGCGGACGATTGGTACGCGGCACTGCTGACCGCACAGGACCACCTGGTTGCCTTGGGGGTTACCGGCTGGCAGGACGCGATCATCGGCGACTACCAGGACGGCGTAGATCCGTTCCCGGCATATCTGCGGGCAGAGCAGGAACAGACCCTGCTGGCGACGGTCGTGGGGGCATTGTGGTGGGACCGCAACCGGGACCTCGACCAACTCGACCATCTGCTGCACCGTCGGGACGTAGCGGCCCAAGGCCGACGATTTGCCGCGAGCAGCGTCAAAATGATGCTCGACGGCATCGCCGAAAATCACACAGCAGCCATGCTCGACCCGTATGTCGACTCTGACGGATGTGCGGGCGAGGTCGGCGGACTGGACTTCATCGACCCCGAGCGACTTCCGGCATTCGTCAGCGCCCTAGACCGTGAGGGCTTTCAGGTTCACTTCCATGCGTTGGGTGACCGAGCCGTCCGCAACGCCCTCGATGCCATAGAAGCGGCCCGCACGGCTCAGCCGGACAGCACCCACCGCCACCATCTCGCGCACCTTCAGGTCGTCCATCCCGACGACATCGCACGCTTTGCGGCGCTGAACGCCACGGCGAACATCCAGTCGCTATGGGCGCAGCACGACTCTCAGATGGACGATCTGACCATCCCCTACCTCGGCCAACGTCGAAGTGGGTGGCAGTACCCCTTCCGATCCCTTCAGGACGCGGGAGCGCGAATCTGCGCGGGGAGTGACTGGCCGGTCTCCAGTGCAGACCCCTTCCACGCCTTGCATGTCGCCGTCAATCGAAGCCTGCCGCAGTCGGCAGGTGGCGACGGCAAGGAGCCGTTCCTCCCGGAGCAGGCGATCAGCTTCACGAGCGCCCTTGCCGGCTACACGTCGGGAAGCGCGGCCGTCAACGGCGTGGGCGATCGGGCCGGAGCGCTTCGGGTCGGCGTTGATGCTGACCTCGCCGTCGTCGACGCCGACCTTGCCCACATCGCTCCCACCGATATCTGCGCCGTTCAGGTCCGCCAGACCTGGATCCGTGGTCGACTCGTCCACGACACCCATTGATTCCAGGGGGAAGAATGTTCCGCAAGCGCACGGCCGTCGCCGCACTGTCCGCGCTCAGCCTGCTCGCCGCTTGCGGACGTTCAGGCGGGGCGAGCACGAACACGAAAGGCAACATCGATCCGCTCAAGGGATTGCAGACCACGACGGCGGCCGGCACGAAGCCGGTTGACGCTGTCACGTGGGCGGTCTACCGGGACGTCAACTCGGTCGACCCGATCTTCGCGTTCGACTATCCGGAGAACACCGCAGTCTCGCTGATGTGTGAGTCCCTCTTGCGGCAGTCCCCGAGCGGCGAAGTCGGGCCCGGGCTGGCGACGCTGACCGTGCCGAACCCGACGAGCTATGTCCTGACGGTCAAGCCGGGCGTGCACTTCTGGGATGGGAGCCCGGTCACGGCTGCCGACGTCGTGTACAGCCTCGGTCGAGCGCAGAGCAGCAAGCTCGGCGGCTTCTACACCCAGGTCTTCACGCGAGTGCAGTCCATTGCGGCCACCGCCCCCGATCAGGTGACGATCACGCTCAAGCAGCCGGACTACTGGCTGCAGGGGGAGCTTGCCTCCCTGCCGGGGGTCGTCACCGAGAAGAAGTTCACCGAGGCGCAGGGAAAGCAGTACGGGACGCCGGGCGGAAGCATCATGTGCACCGGCGCCTACAAGTTCAAGTCCTTCTCGCCGGGGGTCGGAGTCACCGCGGTCGGCGACCCCAACTACTGGGACAAGGCGGTGAAGCCGCTCGTCGGAAGCATTCTGCTTAAGGGAGTGCCGGACACCGCAGCCTTCACTGCAGGCCTTCAGACGGGTTCGATCTCCGGCGCGTTCTCCTATGCCTTGTCCACCCTGAACCAGCTGCAGACCAGCAAGAACGTCTCCGTCACGCAAGGTCCAGGCTGGAATACCGACGCCTTCATCGTCTCCAGCCAGAAGGGGGTGCTGGGCGATGTACGAGTGCGGCAGGCGCTGTCCCTAGCCCTGGACCGCCAAGGCATCATCAACTCCGTCTACAAGGGCGCCGCGCTCAAGCCGCACTGGATCTCCAACCCGGGCACGTTCGGCTACGGCCGCGACGTCTTCAACGCCGCGTACGCCAAGGCACCGGAGCTCAAGCAGGACATCCCCGCGGCGAAGAAGCTCATCGAACAGGCAGGAGCGGCCGGTCAGACCCTGCGCATCGGCACGTCGAGCCAGCTTCCCGCGATCTCCGCCCTTGCCGGCGCCTACCAGGCTGCGGCGCAGGCGATCGGGCTGAAGGTCAAACTGAAGTCGGTCTCCGCAAACAACTTCATCAACTTCTTTATCGATCCCAAGGCCCGCGCAGACATCGATGGTTTTCTCACTGTCAACTACGGCGACTACGCAGATCCGGCCGCCCTGTTGTCGACGTTGGTGCTGCCCGAGGGCTCGCAGAACTACGACGCCTATGACAACAAGCCCATGGTGGCGCTCATGAACGAGGCCCGCAGCACCGCCGATCCAGGAAAGCGTGCGGCGCTCATCGTCCAGGTGGAGCAATTGGCGATCGACGACCTGCCGTGGATCCCGAGCGTGCAGCCCACGTCGCTGACCCTCATGAACAAGAGCCTGTCGGGCGCGACCTCCTCCTACTCCTACATGTTCGCGCCCTGGGCTGTCCACCTCGGCGGGGTCGGCTGAGGGATGCGGGTGCGCTTCTTTGCCCGTCGACTGCTGATGCTCCTTGCCAGTCTGCTCGTCGCGAGCTTCGTCATCTTCGGATCGGTGTACCTCGCACCCGGGAATGCGTTGGCGGCATTGTCCGGGGGGCGCTCCCTGCCGCCGGCCAGCCTGCAGGTCCTCCAGGCGCGCTACCACCTGGACAAGCCCTTCCTCGAGCAGTACTGGTTCTGGTTGTCCAACGCGCTGCACGGCGACTTTGGCCTGTCGATCACGCTGCGCGAAAATGTGTCGACCCTGATCACGTCCCGCATGTGGACAACGGCCGGGCTGGTCCTCTACGCCTCGATCATCATCGTGATGATCGGTATCAGTTTGGGAATCCTGTCCGGATTGCGTCCCGGCATTCTCGACACCACTGCGCTGATCGTCACGGCGATTAGCGCAGCGATCCCGGCTTTCGTGGCAGCCATCGTGCTGATCCTTCTGTTCGCGGTAAAGCTTGGCTGGTTCCCGGCGCTCGGCAACGGGAGCGGTCTGCTCGGCAACATCCATCACCTCACCCTGCCGGCGGTCGCCCTGGCGGTGTCCTCGTTGGCCATCGTCGCCCGAGTGACGCGTGCCTCCGTTCGGGCCGAGAACAACCGCGAACACGTCCAGACCGCGATCAGCCGGGGCATCCCCATGCGGTCCATCGTCCGCCGGCACATCCTGCGGAACGCCGCCATCCCGATCACCACGATCACCGGGATCACCATCGCTTCGCTGATTGCCGTCTCGGCGGTGGTGGAAACAGCCTTCGCGCTCAACGGACTGGGCGCCTACCTCGTCCAGGCGGCTGAATCCAAGGACATCGCCGTGGTGCAGGGCATCTCGCTCGTGCTCGTCGCGACGTTCGTGGTCGTCAACCTGCTCGTCGACATTGCCTATGCGCTGCTCGATCCACGGGTCAGCCTTGGAGCACGCGCCCAATGACGACCATCGTCCCACTCCCCATGGGGGAGGTCGGCGTACGGCGCAGGCGGTCCGTCGGTCGCCGACTGAAAGAAACCGGCACTGTCGGGATGATCTCGGCAGGTGTGCTGCTGATCGCGACTGTCGCAGCCGTCGTCGGACCGTACGTCACGCCACAGGATCCCGACCTGCCGAACGTCTCCTTCGACTTCATCGGACCGTCCGCCGGTCATCTGCTCGGCTACGACTTCCAGGGCAGAGATGTGTTCTCCCGCCTCCTGTCCGGTGCGCAGAGCTCTATGCTCGGGCCGTTCACGGTCGTCGTCCTGAGCATGCTGGCCGGCGTGGTGCTGGCCCTGGTCGCGGCCTGGCGGGGGGGTGTCGTCGACTCCATCGTCTCCTCCGGGCTGGACATCCTGTTCGCCTTTCCCGCCATCCTGCTGGCGGTCCTGGCCACCGCAGTGTTCGGTGCCGGGCAGACGGCTGCCGCGCTGGCCCTGGTTGTCGCCTACACCCCTTACGTGGCCCGAGTTCTACGCGGAGCAGCGCTGCGCGAGCGCAGCCGTCCCTACGTCGTCGCACTGGAGGTTCAAGGAGCCTCTGCCACGGCAATCTGTCTGCGGCACCTGCTGCCGAACCTGGGGGCCCTGATCGTCGCGCAGGCCACGATACTTTTCGGATACGCCATAGTGGACCTCGCCGCCATCTCCTATCTCGGCCTGGGAGTGCAGCCCCCGACAGCGAACTGGGGCGTGATGATCGCGGAGAATCAAACGGGCATCGTGCAGGGCTACCCCCTTGCAGCGTTGCTCGCCGGCATGGCGATCGTGTTGGTGGCGATCGCGGTGAACCTGCTGGGCGAGCGTCTGTTCGAGCGCTCATGACTGACACGCTGCTCGAGGTGCAGGGCCTGACCGTGCGACTGCCGGTCGGCGGCGAGCTCCGCCCAGTGCTGCGGGACGTCTCGCTCAGCCTGCGAGCGGGCGAATCCCTCGGTCTGGTGGGTGAGTCGGGTTCCGGCAAGTCCATGACGGCGCGGGCGATCGACCGACTGCTGCCCTCCGGTGCACAGGTCGGCGGCCGGATCACCTTTGACGGCGTGGACGTCGGAGAGCTGTCGGGTGCTGCGCTGCGGCGGTATCGCCAGCAGGTTGCCATGGTCTTCCAAGACCCCCGCGCGCATGTCAACCCTGTGCGCAGGGTCGGCGACTTCCTGACGGAGGCGTTGACGTCGAACCTCGGTGTCGCGGACGGGCCTGCGAGAAAGCAGGCCCTCGACATGCTGGAGCAGGTCGGCATCGACCACCCCGACCGGCGGTTGCGCCAGTATCCGCACGAGTTGTCCGGCGGCATGCTGCAACGCGTTATGATTGCGTCCGCGTTGTTGACCAAGCCGAGGCTGTTGCTGGCGGACGAGCCCACCACCGCGCTGGATGTCACCACTCAGGCAGAAGTCATGGCGATCCTGAATGAGCTGCGCAGTGAGTTCGGTCTCGCGATGATCTTCATCACGCACGACCTGGAGTTGGCCGCCGCGGTGTGTGACCGAACGGCCGTGATGTACGCGGGCCAGGTGGTTGAGATGAGGGAGTCCGAACGGCTGCATGAGGATCCGTTGCACCCGTACACCGCCGCTCTGGCAGGAGCCCGTCCCGACATCAACCGCACAGCGGAGCGACTGATCGCCATTCCCGGGCGCCCCCTATCGGCCTTCGAGGCGCCTCTTGACCAATGCGCCTTTACAAGTCGGTGCCCCTTCGTCGCCGACGTCTGCCGCAGCGCGCTGCCGCCCCTGCTTCACATCAGCACAGGGGATTCACGATGCTTCCGGGCCGAGGAGCTTCGGGGTCGGCTGTCCACGGTGATCGCGTGAGCACGCCGGTATTGGAGGTGCACGGGCTGCGGAAGTCCTTCGGTGACCTTGTCGCCGTTGACGACGTCTCTTTCACACTGCCCGAAGCAGGCTCGTTGGCCATTGTCGGGGAATCAGGATCGGGAAAGACGACGATCGCCCGGATGATCGTGGGCCTCGAACGGGCGACCGGCGGGCAGATCGCGGCCTGCGGCAATGACCGGTCCCGGCCAGCGCGTTCGGCTCGCGATCGGCGACGCCGGGGCCGCGAGGTGCAGATCGTCTTCCAGGACCCTTACACCAGCCTCGACCCGCGACAGAACGCGCGCCAGGCGATCGAGGAGATCCTCCGGCTTCACCACAGCCTGTCGGTCGAGCAGCGCCACTCCCGAGTGGACGAGCTGGTCGACCTCGTCGGCCTCGACGATCGCCAGGCCCGGGCACTTCCTGGTGCGCTCTCAGGCGGCCAGCGACAGCGCGTCGCCATTGCGCGCGCACTTGCCGCCGAGCCCAGGGTGCTGATCCTGGACGAATCCGTGGCAGCGCTCGACGTCTCAATTCAGGCGCAGATCCTGAATCTGCTCGCCGATATCCGTGACCGGACAGGGGTCTCCTACGTGCTGATCAGTCACGATCTGGCCGTCGTCCGGCAGCTGACCGAGGAGACGATCGTGCTCCATCGGGGTTGCGTCGTGGAACGCGGAAAGACCGCCGCCATCCTGGACGATCCGCAGGACGAATACACCCGCTTGCTGCGAGCCAGCGTCCCTCACCCGGGATGGAAGCCCATGCGGCGAGTCAGCCCTGAAATACTGAAGGAAGAGATGAGGACATGACCGACCTTCACTACCTGTCAGCGATAGACGCTGTTGACTTGTTCGAGTCCCGAGAGCTCTCGCCCGTCGAGCTGATGTCGGCAGTCATCGCACGAGCCGAAGCTGTCGAACCGCACATCAACGCGTTCCCCGTCACGATGTTCGAGTCAGCCATGGAGAGCGCGCGAGAAGCAGAGAAGCGTTATGCCTCGGGTGACGCACGCCCCCTGGAAGGCCTACCAGTCGCCGTGAAGGAAGAGGCGCCCATCGCTGGCCAGTTGAACACGCTCGGCTCGCTGCGCCTACGCGACAATGTGGCGGACAAGACGGCAATCTTCGTGCAGCGGATCCTCGACGCCGGCGGCATCGTGCACGCACGAAGCGCGACTCCGGAGTTCTCCAGCGCACCGGTCACCTGGAGCGCGCTCTGGGGAGTCACCCGCAACCCCTGGAACCTCGACTACTCACCCGGCGGGTCCAGCGGCGGATCATGCGCAGCTCTGGCGGCCGGCAGCACGACGCTGGCCACCGGCTCCGACATCGGTGGATCGATCCGGATCCCGTCCTCCTTCTGCGGCGTGGTCGGGTTCAAGCCACCATACGGACGGGTGCCGGAGGTGGAGCTGTTCAATCTCGATCACTACTGCCACGAGGGACCGCTCGCCCGCACGGTCGCCGACTGTGCCCTGTTGGAAAATGTCATCGCCGGTCCGCATCCCAGCGACGTGGTCTCGCTCCGGCCGAAGCTCGAGATCCCGCGGTCCCTCGAACCGGTGACGGGTCTGCGGATCGCCTACTCGCCGGACCTCGGTTGCTTCGATGTCGCACCGGATGTCGCTTCCTGCGCGGATGGCGCAGCCGAACGCCTACGGGCAGCCGGCGCGAGTGTCGAGCTCGTCACGCTTCCCTGGGACCTCGAGGCTATCAAGCGCGCCGTGCGGATCCACTTCGGCGCCATCATGGGGGCGTCGATCGTCGCCGACTTCGGCGAACTGGATGACGACTTCACTTCCTACGTCCGCGAAGTCGTCCGGGAGGCGAAGGCGATCGGCAAAGGCGACATCGTCGAGGGGCTTCTCCGGGAGGCGACGATCTACGAACCCCTCGGGACTCTGCTTGAGGATTACGACGCGCTGCTCTGCCCGACATTCGCCGTCGCCGGACTCCCCGCTCAGTGGACGACGACCGACCCTGTGCCGGGCCGATCGAGTGAGGACTGGCTCGACGTGATGATGACGCTGCCGTTCAACATCGCGAGCCGCTGTCCTGTGGTGAACGTGCCAGCTGGAAGGTCAGCCGAGGGGGTGCCCATCGGAATGCCGGTCGTCGCGCGCACCTACGACGACGTCACCGCCTTCCGGGTGGCCGCGGCGCATGAGGCGCAACTGGGTTGGTGGGCCGACGGTGGCCCGCGCCCCGCGCTGTGAGTCTCATGTCGGGGCCGCCGCCCTTCGGAGATCAGTTGGTGACGCTCGCCAACTGGCAGGACCCGCCGTACAACAGGTGGTCCTTCCAGCATGTCCGGGAACTCATCCCGACGGCACGGATCGCATCCGGACCGGTGGCCTCCGATCTGCCGTCCGTTCCTGCCGACCTGGGTGCGGTCAGCTTTGCTCACGAGGGCCGCGAACTCGCCGTCGACGACATGCTCGACGAGACGTACACGGATGGATTCCTGGTACTGCACAGGGGACGGATCCTCTACGAGCGGTACCTCAACAGCATGCGGCCGGACACGCCACACCTGTTGATGTCCGTGTCCAAATCCGTCGTCGCGACCGTGGCGGGAATCCTCGTCGAGCGCGGCGTACTCGACGTGTCCGCGGCCGTCACCGATGTCGTTCCGGACCTCGCCGGCACGTCTTTCGACGGGGCAACAGTCCAGCAGCTTCTCGACATGCGTACGGGCACGAGATTCGACGAGAACTACGACAACGTGGAGGCGGATGCCCGCACCTACGAGCGGGTGTACCTCTGGCGCCCCGATGACGGCAGTCCGCGGTCAACGGATGCCTTGTCCTACTACCCGACGCTCGTCAACGATGGCGAGCACGGGGGCCCCTTCCGCTACCGCTCGATTCTCACCGACGTCCTCGGCTGGGTTGTGGAACGTGCTGCAGGACGCCGGCTCCACGAGCTGATCTCCGAGCTCATCTGGGCGCCGATGGGTGCCGAGTACGACGCCGAGATCACGGTCGACGGCCACGGCAACGCGATGGCCGACGGGGGCATGTGCGCCACGTTGCGGGACCTGGCCCGATTCGGTGCGCAGTACCTGTCGGACGGTCTGGTCGGCGACGCCTGGCGTTCGGACACAGCGCGAGGGGCCGCGGACGGCGCGGACGCCTTTGTCACGGGGGAACGCCCCGCCAAGTGGCCCAAGGATGCGCACTACCGCAATTGCTGGTGGATCCGAGACCCCGGCGAGCCCTTCCTGATGGCTACCGGCATCTATGGACAGAACATCTACGTGATGCCCGCCGACGATCTCGTGATCGCCAAGTTCTCGACCGGGCCGAGCCCGCTCAGCCCTACCTTCGAGGACCTCACCGTGGCGGGGGTCGACGCTCTTGCCGCCCACCTTCGTTCGTGAGCTGCCTGTATGTCCTTGGTGACGCCTGACACGGGGCGCCACCACCGCAGCGCGTCCCGGCCGGACGCCCATCCCTGAGGAGTTCAATGACGACGACCGCGCCACAAACCCTGGCCGCCCCGGCGAGTGCCGGCGACCCAGGACCCATCCTGCACCCGTTCGCCCGGCCCGCGGCAGGGCGCAACTCGTTCACTCGCATCGTGCGTGGCGACGGCGCTCTCATCTACGACGAATCCGGACGACGCTACGTCGATGCCATGGCGTCACTGTGGTACTGCAACGTCGGTCATGGCCGGACGGAAATTGCCCGAGCGGTCGCCGACCAAATCGAAAAAATCGAGAATTATCATCTGTTCGAGCGCTTCGTGAACCCGCGCGCGGAAGAGTTGGCGGACCGGTTGGTGGCGCTGGCGCCCGTCCCGAACAGCCGGATCTTCTTCACCAGCGGTGGCTCCGAGGCTGTTGACACCGCGCTCAAGCTGAGCCGGGTGGCCCACGCCCAGGAGGGCCATCCCGAGCGGACGATCGTCATCAGCCGGCGCCCCAGCTATCACGGGGTCACCTACGGCGGGATGGCGCTCACAGGGCTCCCCGTAAATCGCAAGGACTTCGGAAACGGCATGGCTGACGTGGTCCACGTCGATAAGGACGACCTTGAGGGCGTCCGGCACGTGTTTGAGCAGAACCCCGGCAAGATTGCGGCGGTCTTCGCCGAACCCGTCATCGGGGCCGGTGGCGTCTGGCCGCCCGTGCCCGGTTACCTTGAGGGCCTTCGCGCGCTCTGCGACGAGCACGGTGCTCACCTGGTGTTCGACGAGGTGATCTGCGGCTTCGGCCGACTGGGCACCCTGTTCGCCGGTTCGTACTTCGGGGTGCAGGCTGACCTGACGACGTTCGCGAAGGGCGTGAGCAGCGGCTACGTCCCGCTCGGAGGCGTCGTCGTGGGACCCGCCGTGCACGAGGCCCTCAGCGCCGACCCGACCTTCGTGCTCCGGCACGGCTATACGTATTCAGGCCACGCCGCGGCCTGCGCAGCCGCACTCGTCTGTCTCGACATCACCGAGGCCGAAGGACTGCTGGCTCGTTCGACGGCAGTCGGTGAGCGCCTCGCCTCGGGGCTGAGTGGTCTGCAGGAGGCGGGCCTGCTCACGGATGTGCGCGGAGCCGGAGCGCTCTGGGGAGTCAGCCTGCCCGAGGGGCAGGATCCGGTGCAGGTGCGGGATCGCTTGCTGGACGAAGGGGTGATCGTTCGCCCTCTTGCGCCGTCCACGCTGGCCATCTGCCCGCCGCTGGTCATCGAGAACGCCGACGTGGAACTCATCGTCGAGGTGTTGCGGGGGGCTTTGACGTGAGGCGTTTGGCTCTGGTCCGTCGGCTCCCGGCTGTTTGTGGATATTTCGGTCGCCTAGGGCGGTGCGTTGAGGGCACCCGCCCTCCGGCGCACGACGAACCGGCATACCGGGTGCACGAACCAAGGACCTACTGCGTCGCCAACATGCCGGGTGTGGTGTCGCACAGCTCCACGTACGCCCTAACCAACGTCGCACGCCCGGACGTCATGGCAGCCGCCAGTCACGGCCGGCCCGGCGCGTGCACCGCCGACCCGGCGTTCGCCGCCGGCCCGACCGCGCACGCCGGAACCAGCCACGACCCCTACCGTCGCATGATGGGGGTTGCCCGGTGACCGCTACGACGATGACCTCCCCGGGGCTCCTTACCGTGCACTCGCCTTATGACGGTAGGAACGTCGGCCAGGTGCGGATCCCTGATGGCGCGGCGGTCGAGCGGGCCATTGCGCAGGCACATGCTTGTCAGGCGGAGCTCGCGGCCCTGCCGGCGTATCGCCGCGCCGGGGCACTCGACACCGTTTCCCGCGGCCTGACTGACCGCGCCGAAGAGGTGGCGAGGCTTATCACTGCTGAGAACGGCAAGCCGTTGAAGTGGGCTCGGGCGGAGGTGACACGGGCCGCCTCAACGTTCCGGTGGGCAGCGGAGGAGGCTCGACGCTGGTCGGGGCAGCTGCAGCGCCTGGACACAGATCCGGGCTCTGAGGGCCGCCTTGCCTTGGTTCGCAGGGTCCGGCGCGGACCCGTGCTGGGAATTGCCCCATTCAACTTTCCACTCAACCTGGTCGCACACAAGATGGCGCCGGCGTTGGCGGTAGGCTGCCCGATTGTCCTCAAACCGGCACCTGCCACGCCGCTTAGCGCAGAGTTGCTCGGTGAGTTGCTCGCTCAGACTGATTTGCCCGTTGGGACATGGTCGGTGCTGCCGGTCGACAACGAGGTCGCGGCTCAACTGGTCCACGACAAGCGGCTACCGGTCGTGTCATTCACCGGCTCAGGACCGGTCGGCTGGGGGATTCGTGACGCGGTGCCCCGCAAGCACGTGACGCTGGAACTTGGTGGGAATGCCGCCGTTGTCGTCGCCAACGACTTCGAGGACCTCGCGTGGGCTGCGCAGCGCATTGCCACCTTCGCGATGGCCCAGGCCGGGCAATCCTGCGTGTCCGTTCAACGAGTGCTGTGTGTCGACGAGCGATGCGACGAGCTGCGCCAACGCATACTCGAGCAGGTCCAGTCGTTACGCACCGGCGACCCGGCGGACCCAATGACGGACGTGGGACCGCTCATCAACGTGGCCGCCGCCGAACGAGTCCAGAGCTGGGTGCAGGAGGCCGTCGCCGCCGGCGCCCGGCTGCTGTGCGGCGGCCAGCGCGAAGGCAGCACTTTGGCCCCGACAGTCCTTGAAGATGTGCCGGCTGGTAGCCGCGTGCTCGACGAAGAAGTCTTCGGGCCGGTGGTGGTGCTGCAACGCGTCGCGACGGTCGAAGAAGCCTTCATGCTCGTGAACCGATCCCGGTTCGGCCTGCAGGCAGGCCTCTTTACCAGGGACCTGTCCCTGGCGTTCCGAGCCGCCCGCGAGCTCGACGTCGGTGGCGTGATCATTGGAGACGTGCCGAGCTACCGCGCCGACCAGATGCCGTACGGCGGCGTCAAGGACTCCGGGCGGGGCCGTGAGGGGCTGCGTTCAGCCAATGTATGACATGACAGAGGCGAAAATCCTCGTCCTGACCGGAGTGGACTTGTGATCCAGCGACACACCAGTACCAACGTTCGTCAACGGCGGCGCCTCAGGCCGGTCTGCGATCGTCGGCGACATGACGTTGACAGCCTTCACAAGCCCATGTGCGGGCGCACCGATCGCGGTGCAGCAGGTGTCGGGGGAGCACGGTGGCGTCTGCCAGTGAGCGTGTGACGAAGCGACTGACGGGGCGCGCCGGGCTGGTTACCGGTGCCAGCCGGGGTATCGGCTTCGCGGTAGCGCGGCGCTTGCTCGATGAGGGGGCCCGGGTTGTCTTGACGTCGACATCGACGAAGGGTGCGGCACGGGCAGCCGAGCTGCTGGCGGCCGGAGATCGGGTTCGCGTTCTGGTCTCGGACGCCACGGCACGGGCTGATGTACAAGCGGCGGTACAGACCTGCTTGACGAATTTCGGCCGACTTGACTTCGCGGTTGCCAACGCCGGTATCGACCGCGCCGCCCGGCTGCTGGACGTGACCGACGAGGACTGGGACGCCGTACTCGACGTCAACCTCCGCGGGGCGTTTCTGCTGACCCAGGAGGCGGCACGGGCGATGACGGGCGGCCGCATCGTCCTGGTGGCATCGACGAACGCCTATGCACCGGAGGCGGGCTCAGCTGCCTACAACGTCTCAAAGGCGGGCGTTGTCGGACTGGCTCGCGCAGCGGCGCTGGAACTCGCGGCATTCGGAGTGACAGTGAACGCGGTCGGTCCGGGACTCGTGCACACCGATATGACAAGTTCAACCGTAGAGAATCCTCAAGCCGCCGCCTGGTACCTCGATCACATACCGGCCGGCCGCTTCGGAACCGTGGACGATGTCGCGGGGGCCGCGGCCTTCCTCGTCTCGGACGATGCCGGCTGGATCACCGGGCACCACCTGGTCGTAGACGGCGGTCAGACTATCGGTCTGGACATTCCGACCCGACGCGTCACCAGCCCCACTGCAGAACCTGTGTCACGGTCTTGATGAAATTTCGCGCTTTCCCGGGTAGGACATGGGGGTTTGATGTTCAGGGACGTTGATCGATCGCCGGGAGGCGTGCATCAAGACGCCGGTGGCATGACAGCGCCGGAGTCAGGAGCAATGAGGCCTGAGGGGTGTTCCGTTGTTTCTGCCCGAACGGGAGTCGGCCTGCCCGAGGGACATGATCCCGTCCAGGTGCGGGATCGCCTGCTGGAAGCGGGAGTGATCGTGCGCCGCTTCGCGACCATCTACGCTGGCCATCTGACCGCCGCTGGTCATCGAGGACGCCGACATGGCCCTCATCGTCGGCATCATGCAGGGTATGCTGACGTGAGGGGCTTTGCCCGGCGGCGTCCGCGGTGGGAGCGGAAGGCGCCGTCCACTTGATCGGGGAGGTCGTCCGGCTGATCCGGACGAAGCAGGCGTCCTGCGTCGAGTTGGTGACCCGCTCCCTGGAGCTGATAGCGACGGGTGATCCGCGGGTGAACGCGGTTACCGCGCTGCGTGCCGACCAGGCCCTGGCCGAGGCTGGGGACCAGGATCGTCGGTTGGCGGCAGGGGAGCCTGGGGGGCCGCTCGCCGGTGTCCCGCTCCTGGTGAAAGATCTCGAGGACGTCGCCGGCATGGTGACGACGCAGGGTTCACGGGTCTATGCCGATGCTGCGCCGGCGTCGACGGACGGCACGGTTCCTGGCCGCCTGCGGGCCGCCGGCGCCATTGTCATCGGCAAGTCGAATCTGCCCGAGTGTGCTTTTGAGGCCTATACGTCCAACCGGCTGTATGGGCCGACTCGCAATCCGTGGGATCTGCAGTACTCCCCGGGTGGCTCGAGTGGCGGTTCCGCTGCCGCCCTGTCGGCGGGCATGGTGGCGTTGGCCACGGCGACCGATGGTGGCGGGTCGGCAAGAATCCCGGCCGCCTTCTGCGGGCTAGTGGGCCTCAAGCCGACCAACGGCCTCATCGGCCGGGCCCCGATCCCATCCTGGATGGACCTGTCGACCGACGGTCCCATGGGGCATTCGGTCGCCGATCTGCGGATGTTGTTGCAACTGACGGCAGGCCCCACGCCCGGCGACCCGACGGCGCTGCCCTCCTGGCAGCCGGGACCGGGACAGGTGAGCCGGGTGGTGGCCGCGGTAGGCACCTCGGACTGGGGACCGCTGGACCCGGACCTGCAGGAGGCGTTCGACCGGGCCCTGTCTGTGCTGGAGTCGCAGCTGGGGTTGGCCGTCGAGTTGATCGAGCCGGACCGGGTGACGCCCGGGGGCAATGCCGACCTCGACTGGTTCACGATGTGCTGCGTCGAGCAGGCGCATCAGATCGGCAGATCGGTGCTGGACGAGCGGGCGGCCGACTTCGACCCTGTGTTCGTGGCGCAGATGCAGGTGGGACTCCAGACGCCCTTGGCCGACTACGTCGAGGCCCGCCGCCGGCGGTTCGAACATGTGCGGCATCTGGACCTCCTGCTCGGCGACGACGGTGTCCTGGTCACCCCGACCCTCGCGATGACGGCTCAGTACGCGGACGGCAGGATGCTCGGGGCCGACGTGCCGGGCACGCCGAAGGATGCCGTGAATACCGGCCTGCAGAACATCACCGGCCATCCGGCGGTGTCGGTCCCGGCCGGTTTTCTGCCCAACGGGCTGCCCTTCGGGTTGCAACTGACCGGCCCGCGCTTTCGCGACGACCTGCTGCTCGATCTGGCCGGGCGTTGGGAACAGGCACGGCCGTGGCCGTGGTTCGCGCCGGGCTTCGAGCCGCTCGTGCCCCAGCCGCCAGGGGCACAGGAGGTGACGGCACCATGACGGAACCCGCGCCGCGGGTGTCGTGCGCAGGGAAGGTCGGGCCGGTCGACGCGAGCGTCGTTCCGCGCTTTGCCGGACCGGCGACCTTCGCCCGGCTCCCGCGACTAGACGAGGTGACCGGTGTCGACGTGGCGGTGTTCGGTGTCCCCTTCGACGCAGGGGTCAGCTATCGACCGGGCGCTCGCTTCGGGCCGGCGCACATCCGTGAATCGTCCCGACTTCTCCGACCGTACAACCCCGCGCTGGACGTGTCCCCCTTCGCCCGACTCCAGGTGGCGGATGCGGGCGATATCGCTGTCAATCCGTTCTCCATCGAGGAGGCCATCGCGCAGGTGCAGCGCGGGGCCGACGCGCTGTCCGAGCGGGCAGGACGGCTGCTCGCCCTCGGCGGGGACCACACGATCGCGCTCCCGCTGTTGCGCTCGGTCGCCCGCCTCCACGGGCCCGTCGCCGTCGTGCACTTCGATGCACACCTCGACACCTGGGACACGTACTTCGGCGCCGCGTATACGCACGGAACGCCTTTCCGCAGAGCCTCCGAGGAGGGCCTGATCGACCGGTCGGCAAGCATGCACGTCGGCATCCGGGGCCCCTTGTACGGTTCGGCCGACCTCACCGACGACGCCGGCCTGGGTTTCACCGTGGTGCCGGCCGCCGAGATCGAGGACCTCGGATCCCGGGGGGTCGCGGAGCGCATTCGTGCGAGGGTCCAGGATCGGCCGGTCTACGTGTCGGTCGACATCGATGTCCTGGACCCGGCCTTCGCCCCCGGCACCGGCACCCCTGAGTCCGGTGGATTGCTCAGTCGCGAACTGCTGGCCGTGCTGCGGTCGTTCGGTGGCCTCAACGTCGTCGGGGCCGACATCGTCGAGGTGGCACCTGCCTACGACCATGCCGAGATCACGGGCATCGCCGCATCGCATGTCGCCTTCGAGATGCTCTCCGCGATGGCCCTGCATGCTGGCCCCGTCCAACAGTGACCGTTCGCATCACGCGCTCGACGCAGATCTAGACGTCGCCGCCCACCCCAGTCGGCGGGTCGGCACGGATGAGTCGCAAACGTAGCATCGGCCCAGTTGGACCCGCAGTTCCATCCGCAGGCTGTGCACGTCGGCGATCTCGTTCTTGGTGACGATCGACTGCCCGACAGGGCAGAAGGTGTCAATCGCCTCGGGGAAGGAGAACACGCCCGACGCCATGTCGCGGCGCTGGATGTCGCGGGCCGTGATGTCGTGTTGCTGGCCGTGGACGAACTTCTTCGACCGATAGGCGCTCAGCGTCACGTCGCGAGGGCAAGGCGCCGCCCCATCCAAATGAACCGACAGCCGCGCTCCAACTGTACGCGCATTGAGGCATGTCAAGCTCGACGGCGTGTCGTTCTCAAGGCGGCCTACACGGGCCCTCATGGAAGGTCACCGGTCTCATCCCGGTGGAAGGGGCTTTTCGCTGGCGTCGGGCTCGGGAGCGGTACGCGGAAGACGCGCAGTTGCAGGGCAAGCGTGGCGTAGTAGCCGACGAGGGTGCTGAGCTCGAAGACGCCCGCACGGCCGATGGCAGCGACAGCTTGGTCGTAGGCGGCGTCCGAAAGATCACCGTGGGTCACCAGCGCGTCGTCGGTCAGCGCGACTGCAGCCTCGCCAACAGGAAAGCGGCTGTAGTCGCAGTCACGCAGCGCACGCAACTCGTCTGCGGTAAGACCGGCATGCCGACCGACCGCCTCGTGCGCGTACCACTCGAAGTCGGAGTCCCAATGCACGCTCACAACAAGGATGGCGACCTCGCGGGCCCGGTCCGACAGCGCCGTGTCGTAGCGCACCGCCGAACCTAGGGCCTGCAAGGCGCCGCCAAGTGTCGGCTGCAGCAAGAAGGCGTTGAAGGGCCCTTCCAGGCGCTGGTGCTCATCCAGCAGCTGGAACGTAACTACTCAGCTGGTTTTGGCGTTGTTCCTCTGGAGGGCGAGGGTCGGCGCTAGCCAGCGATGGCGGGCATCCAGGGTTCACCGTCGTGCAGCATGCGCAGGGCAACGAATCTGGATTGGCCTTGTTTGCCTGCGGTCGACAGGTAGGAGCGTAGGCGGCAGAACGTTTGCGCCCCGGTCATGGTGCGTAGACAGCCGGCGACTTTCATCCTGATCTTCAGCGGCCGGATGTCTTGCTCGCTGCCGTTGTTCGTGAACGGCACACGAAGATCATCGGCGTAGCGCAGGGCTTCGTCGCGGTGGGTGTCGAGCCGGTCGAGCAGGTTCACGTGCTTGGGTCGTTTGCTCTTCCGGCGCCCACCGGGCAGGTGGTCGGGGTTGGCTGCCCACCCGGCGGCGATGAACTGCTCATACCG
>JAABUM010002600.1_pt1 | contig 23780 bp, 23 predicted proteins | sample 5559161 | NCBI WGS metagenome assembly JAABUM01 (sample SAMN10711868, study PRJNA513369) | rock metagenome | isolation source: Antarctica rocks | place: Antarctica: Victoria Land, Siegfried Peak nord
GGCGCAAGGCCGACCTGCTCCCGCGGCAGGTCGGGATGGCGCTGCGGCGAGCACCGCGTACTCCGGGTCCGCAGGTCTTCATCCAGGTCGCGAGCCCGACGATCCCCGCCGCCTGGCGGCAGTACCTGCCCGAAGCGGCGTAGCGGCGGACGCGCCACAGGGGTCTCGGGCGGCGTACATGATCGGCACGGACGCCCGCCACGAGGTCGCGGTCATCGGCGCCGGGTTCTCCGGCATCGGCGCGGCCATCAAGCTCGACCAGACCGGGTTTGGCGACTTCGTCATCCTCGAGCAGGGCGACGGCGTGGGCGGCGCCTGGCACTGGAACACCTACCCCGGCGTCGCCGTGGACATCCCGTCCAGCTCCTACCAGTTCTCCTTCGAGCAGCGCTCGGACTGGTCGCGCGTCTACGCGCCCGGAGCGGAGCTCAAGGCCTACGCCGAGCACTGCGTGGACGCCTACGGCTTGCGCTCGCGCATCCGCCTCAACACGACGGTGACCGCCGCCACGTTCGACGAGCAACGCCACGTCTGGCGTGGTCCCCATCGCGACGGCCGGCGAGCGCGTCGGGCGGGGCCATCTGCGCCGGCAGGTTCACGACCCGCGTCTACGCGACGCGCTCACGCCGCGCTACGCGCTCGGGTGCAAGCGACCCAGCTTCTCCAACGAGTACCTGCCCACCTTCAACCGCACCAACGTGCTGCTCGAGCCCGCGGGCATCGCGGCCGTCACCCCCGCCGGCGTGCAAACGGTCGACGGCACCGAGCACGAGCTCGACGTGCTCATCCTCGCCACCGGGTTCAAGGTCTTCGACCGCGGCAACATGCCGCCGTTCCCCCTCCGCGGCCGCGACGGCCGTGACCTCGAACGCTGGTGGGACGAGCACCGCTTCCAGGCCTACGAGGGTGTCAGCGTCCCCGGCTTCCCGAACCTCTTCCTCATCCTCGGTCCCTATGGCTACAACGGCGCCAGCTACTTCACGCTGATCGAGAACCAGACGCGCCACATCGTGCGCTGCCTGCGCCGAGCCCGCCGGGACGGCGCGACGGCCGTCGAGATCAGCGACCACGCCAACCGGCGCTACTTCGAGGACATGCTCGCGCGGCGCCGGCGCCAGGTCTTCTTCCAGGACTCCTGCGCGACGGCCAACAGCTACTACTTCGACCGCCACGGCGACGTGCCGTTCCGCTCCGCGTCGACCCTCGAGGCCGCTTGGCGCAGCGCGAGGTTCGACCTCGGCGACTACCGGTTCAGCACGGCCGCCGCGGCCTGACACGGGCGCGGACTCACCGGCGCGCGGCGGGCGCCCACGCGAGGCTCGGGCGGGACGAGTCGGCGATCTGCCCACCGCATGCGTCGTCAACTCGCCACAGGTCGCATGGTCGGTGACCGGAGCGGTCAGGTCGACCGGCAGGTCGACGCCCGAGTCGTTTGGCGATATGAGGCCAGATGATGTGCTCAACTCGCCACTCGACGCGCTGCGGCGGCGCGGCGCGATCAGGCGCGGCGCGCGACCCGACCTACCCGCCCGTCCCCGAGAACGGCGAAGGGCCCCGTCGACGCGGGGCCCTTCGCGAACTTCGGCTGCCTGGAACCGCGGCTGGCTCATGCTGCGCCGGAAGGGACTAGGCCCGGCGCCAGCCTCGACGGTGTCGCGGCGTGGACTCCGCTAAGCGGGGTCAGCCATCCGACCTAGCGGCCGGACACCTCCAGGGTCCCGCAAGAACTGTCACTCAGAATACGGACCACCTCCTTTCTCTGGTGGAGGCAGGATACCGAATGCCGGCGACGAGCCGCCCCCGTCCCTATTCCTCCGGGGCGTCCTCCGCGGCGGCCGCGTCCTCCGCGGAGAGTCCTTCCTCCACGGCCACGTCGAGGTCGACGGTCCCCGGCGCGCCGTCGGCGTCGGTGAGCTCGACGGCCGGCGCCCCCGTCTCCGCCTCGGACTCGACCACGAGCGCCACCGCACTCACCTGGTCGTCGTCGCGGAGGTTCATCAGTGTGACCCCCTGCGAGGCGCGCCCGTAGCGCGAGATACCGCGGACGGAGGTCCGCTGCACCATGCCGTTCTGCGAGATGAAGACGAGCTCCTGGTGCTCGCGCACGACGAGTGCGCCGGCCAGCGCGCCCTTGCGGTCGGTGAGGGCGATCGTCTTCACGCCCATCGTGCCGCGGCCCTTGACCGGGTAGTCACCGATCGGCGTGCGCTTGCCGAAGCCGTTCTCGGTGATCACGAGCAGCTCTTGGTCGTCGCGCGCGACGTCCATGGTGAGCACCGCGTTGCCGGGCTGAGCGACGTTCATCCCGCGCACGCCGCTCGTGTCGCGGCCCATCGCCCGCAGGACGTCCTCCGAGAAGCGCGAGGCCTGCCCGGAACGGGACACCATGATGATGTCGTCCTGACCCGAGGTGCGCCGGACGGAGATGAGCTCGTCGTCGTCGCGGATGCTCACCGCGATGATCCCGTCGGCCTTGATCGGGGTGTTGTAGGCGATGAACTCCGTCTTCTTGACGATGCCCTTGCGGGTGGCGAAGACGAGATAGCGGCCCTCGGTGAAGTCGCGCGTCGAGAGCACGGACTGCACCCGCTCGCCCTCGCGCAGGGGAAGGAGGTTGACGAGCGCGCGGCCCTTGGCGGTGCGCGAGGCCTCGGGCAGCTCGTAGACCTTGAGCCGGTAGACCTTGCCCCGGTTGGTGAAGAACAGCAGGTAGTCGTGCGTCGAGCAGACGAAGAGGTGCTCGATGTAGTCGCCGTCCTTCATGTCCATACCGGTCACCCCGACGCCCCCGCGGCGCTGCATGCGGTAGGTGGCGAGCGGCAGCGACTTCACGTAGCCGGACTTGGTGATCGCGATGACCATCTGCTGGTCGGCGATGAGGTCCTCGATGTCGAGATCGCCCTCGCGGTAGGAGATCTCCGTGCGCCGCTCGTCGCCGTAGCTCTCGGCGATCTCGCCGAGCTCGTCCTTGATGATCCTCAGCACGCGCTCCTCGTCGCCGAGGATCCCGCGCAGCTCGCCGATGCGCTCGACGATGTCGGCGTGCTCGCGCTTGATCTCGTCGACCTCGAGGGCGGTCAGCCGGCGCAGGGTGAGCTGGAGCACCGCCTCGGCCTGTCGTGCGGAGAGCTCGTAGCGCTCGAGCAGCGCCTCGCGCGCGGCCTGGGGGTCACGTGAGCCGCGGATGAGCGCGATCACCGCGTCGAGATCGGCCAGCGCGATCAGGTAGCCCGCGAGGATGTGGAGGCGCGCCTCCTTCTGGCGCAGCTCGAACTTCGTGCGCCGCACGACGATCTCGCGCTGGTGGTCGACGTAGTGGTGGATGACCTCGCGCAGCGCGAGCGTCTTGGGCACGTTGTCGACGAGCGCGACCATGTTCACGCCGAACGTGCTCTGCATCGGCGTGTGCTTGTAGAGCTTGTTAAGCACGACCTTGGGGATCGCGTCGCGCTTGAGCTCGATGACGATCCGCATCCCGTGGCGGTCGGACTCGTCGCGCAGGTCGGAGATCTCGGAGATCTTCTTGTCGAGGACGAGGTCGCGGATCTTGAGGATGAGGCCACCCTCGCCGCCCTTGCGCACCTGGTAGGGGAGCTCGGTGACGATGATCGCCTCCTTGCCCTGCCCGATCGGCTCGACGTGCGCCTTGGCCTGCACGCGCACGCGCCCGCGCCCCGTCGCGTAGGCGTCGCGGATCCCGGCGGTGCCGAGGATCGTGCCCGAGGTGGGGAAGTCGGGGCCCTTGACGTGCTTCATCAGCCCCTCGACGTCGATCGAGGGGTCCTCGATGTAGGCGATCGTCGCCGCGATCACCTCGCGCAGGTTGTGCGGCGGGATGTTCGTCGCCATCCCCACGGCGATCCCCGAGGAGCCGTTGACGAGCAGGTTGGGGAAGCGGGAGGGAAGGACGAGCGGCTCGTTGCGCGAGCCGTCGTAGGTCGGGGCGAAGTCGACCGTGTCGGCGTCGAGGTCGCGCAGCATCTCGGTGGCCAGGCGCTCGAGCCGCGCCTCCGTGTAGCGCATGGCGGCCGCGGAGTAGCCGTCGATGTTGCCGAAGTTCCCCTGCCCGTCGACGAGTGGGTTGCGCATGGAGAAGTCCTGCGCGAGGCGCACGAGCGCGTCGTAGATTGCCGAGTCGCCGTGGGGGTGGTACTTGCCCATCACCTCCCCCACGATCTGCGCGCACTTCACGTAGCGGCGGTTGGGCTGCAGTCCCAGCTCGTTCATCACGTACAGGACGCGGCGATGCACGGGCTTCAGGCCGTCGCGCACGTCGGGCAGCGCCCGCCCGACGATCACCGACATGGCGTAGTCGAGGTACGCCGAGCGCATCTCCTCCTCGAGCCCGCGGGGCTCGACGTTGCCGCCGGTGAGCTGGTCAGGCGTGCTCATCTAGCCGTCTCTCCCACACAGCCGATGTGGGGCCGGCACACCGAGAGTGGCAAGGACGCAGGGAGGGGACAGTGCTCCGCACGGACCCCTCCCGAGGACACAGCCAATCGACGTGTCTGCCGGTCACACATCGAGGTTGGTGACGAGGCGGGCGTTCTCCTCGATGAACTCGCGGCGGGGCTCGACCTGGTCACCCATGAGCATGGAGAAGACGCGGTCGGCGACCGCCGCGTCCTCGAGCGTAACCTGCGCGAGCGTCCGCGTCGCGGGGTCCATCGTCGTCTCGCGGAGCTGCTCGGGGTTCATCTCGCCGAGGCCCTTGAAGCGCGAGAAGTCGACGCCCTTCTGCGCGACGGCGAGCACCTTCGCGCGGAGCTCCTCGTAGGAGGTCGCCTCCTCCGTGGCGTCGCCCAGGGTGACGCTGAACGGCGGGTGCCCGACGATCTCCGAGAGCTGCCCGTGCACGTGGGCGAACTGCCGGTATCCCGTCGACTCGAGCAGGCTCAACCGCAGGCGGTGCAGGCGGGCGAGCCCAGTGCGCGTCTCGACCGCGCGCACCTCGAGCACCTCCTCACCCTCGTCCACGAGCTGGGTGGTGTACGGCGCGCCGTCCTCGGACTCGCGGAGCAGGAGGCGGACGAGCGAGGCTCGATCGGCGATCTGCTCGGAGAGGACGCCCGACTCCTCGAGGAAGGAGACGAGGTCGTGCCCGTAGTCCGCCCGCAGGGAGGAGGACCATCCCTCGTACTGCTTGAGAAGGCGCGCGTAGCGCTTCCAGCGCGCGTCGGTGAGCTTGACCGGGGTGTTGTAGCGGTCGAAGACCTGCATCTTCTCGAGCTTGTCGCCGAGGATGATCTCCTCGAGCTCTGACTCCTTCTCGATGTAGCGCTCCTGGCGGCCCTGCTTGACCTTGTAGAGCGGTGGCTTGGCGATGTAGACGTAGCCGGCTTCGATCAGCGGCTGCATCTCGCGGAAGAGCAGCGTGAGGGCGAGGGTCCGGATGTGGGCGCCGTCCACGTCGGCATCGGTCATGAGCACCACCTTGTGGTACCGGGCGCGGGTGAGCTCGAACTCGTCGCGCACGCCCGTCCCGATCGCGGTGATGAGCGCCTGGATCTCCGTGTTGGCGAGGACCTTGTCGATCCGGCTCTTCTCGACGTTGAGGATCTTTCCGCGCAAGGGGAGGATCGCCTGGGTGCTGCGGTCGCGTGCACTCACCGCCGAGCCGCCGGCCGAGTCGCCCTCGACGACGAAGATCTCCGCCAGCGCAGGGTCCTTGACCGAGCAGTCGGCGAGCTTGCCCGGCAGCGTCGAGTTCTCGAGCGCCGACTTGCGCCGCGTGAGGTCGCGCGCCTTGCGCGCCGCGTGACGCGCGCGCGCCGCCGAGATCGCCTTGTTGATGACCAGCCTGGCCTCGGCGGGGTTCTCCTCGAGGAACTCCGCGAGGCCGGTGTTGACGATGGAGGCCACGAAGCCCTGCATCCCAGGATTGCCGAGCTTCGTCTTCGTCTGGCCCTCGAACTGAGGATCGGCGAGCTTGGCGGAGATGACCGCGGTGAGGCCCTCGCGCACGTCCTCCCCGCTCAGGCTCTCGTCCTTCTCCTTGAGCAGGCCCTTCTCCCGCGCGTAGCGGTTGAGGGTCCCGGTCAGCGCGGAGCGGAAGCCCGAGAGGTGCGAGCCGCCCTCGTGCGTGTTGATGTTGTTCGCGAAGGAGAAGATCGACTCCTGGTAGGAGGAGTTCCACTGCATCGCCACCTCGACGGCGCCCTCGCCGCTCTCGCCCTCGAAGAAGACGATCTTCTTCTGCACTGGGTCCTTGTTCTCGTTGAGGTAGACGACGAAGTCCTCGATCCCCCCCTCGTAGCGGAACTCGGCGTGATGGCCCTCGCCGCGCTCGTCGGTCAGCGTGACGGCAAGCCCGCGGGTGAGGAAGGCGGTCTCGCGGAGGCGCTCCTCGAGCACCTGGAAGTCGTAATCGATCTCCTCGAAGATCTCGGCGTCGGGGCGAAAGGTGATCGAGGTGCCGGTCTCGGCGGTCGGCGCACCTCGCTCGAGGGCGCCCTGAGGCGCTCCTCGGGCGTAATCCTGGTGCCAGGCATGGCGGTCGCGGCGCACCTCGACCGTGAGGCGCTCGGAGAGCGCGTTGACCACCGAGACGCCGACGCCGTGCAGGCCGCCCGAGACCTTGTAGCCGCCTCCGTCCCCGAACTTGCCTCCGGCATGGAGCACGGTGAGCACGACCTCGAGGGCGGGCCGCCCCTCCTTCTCGTGCATCGCCACCGGGATGCCGCGCCCGTCATCGACCACCGTGACCGAGTTGTCGGGATGGATCGTGACCGTCACCGCGTCGCAATGACCGGCGAGCGCCTCGTCGACCGAGTTGTCGACCACCTCGTAGACGAGGTGGTGCAGCCCGCGCGTACCGGTCGAGCCGATGTACATGCCCGGCCGCTTGCGGACCGCCTCGAGTCCTTCGAGGACGGTGATGTCCTGGGCGTCGTAGCTCGCCGCCCGCTGGGGCTTTCCAGCGTCGCCCTGGTCCTTGGCCACGTGTCCTCCGTTGACGTCAGAACGCCCCGACCACGCGCTGCTGCGAGTGCGCCGGGGCGTCGAACTCTGCTGGAGCTGAGTATAGCAGCGACCACGGGCGAATCAGCCCCCGGACTGTGCAAAAAGTGCTGCAAACAGACGCATTTGTCATGAAGGAGCGCGCACAGGCGTCGCGACGCAGCGCAGCCGCTGGATCCCGTCCCCGCCGAGGGTCTCGTTGAGCCGGCCGAGCAGCGTCGGCGCCATGAGGTCGAGCTCGTGAGCCCACACCGACGAGGAGCACGCCACGGTCAACACGCCGGCGCGCTCGGCGGCGGGCGTCGCCTCGCGGGCGATGCCCGCTCCCACCGCCGTGGGCCACACGCGCTGGACCTCGGCCAGCCGTGTGCGCGGGGCGAGCTCACCCGCCAGCGCCCCGATGGCGACCGACAGGGAACGCGGCGCCGGGCGCCTCACGCTCCCTCTCCCAGCGCGACGAGGGGCGGCGCCTCCCCGAGGACGACTCCGTCGTTGACCACCAGGCGAACGACGTCCGGCGACTTCGCGCCGGGCACGTGCGCGAGCTCCGTGGTGGTGATGACGCTCTGGCCCGCGCCGGCGCGCAGGATCTCCACGAGTCGGGCGCGGCGGTCGGCGTCCAGTTCGCTCATGACGTCGTCGAGGAGCAGCAGCGGCGGGGCATCGCGGCGCTCGGCGATCGCCTCACGCTCGGCGAGCAGGAGGGACAGGACGGCCAGGCGCTGCTGCCCCTGTGAGCCGTAGGCGCGCAGCTCGCGCCCAGCGTGGCGCAGGGCGAGCTCGTCGCGGTGGGGGCCGTGGCCCGTGAAGCCCCGCTCGAGGTCGGAGTCCAGACGGTCGGCGAGCTCGCGGGCGAGCTCCTCGGCGTCGCGCGCGGGGGAGCGCGGCCGATACGACAGGGTCGCCTCGCCGCTCAGCCCGAGCTCCTCGGCACGAGCGCTGAACCGGGGCATGAGCGCCTCGACGGCGCTCGCGCGGTCCTCCATGAGCGCGACCCCGTGGCGCGCAAGCTCGGCATCCCACGCGGGTAGCGATCCGCGCGAGCCAGAGCCGGCCCGTATCCGCGAGATCAGCGCATTGCGCTGGGCGAGGGCCTGGGCGTAGCGGCGGCGGGTCACGGCGCGGGCAGGCCACAGGCCGGCGACGAACTGATCGAGGTGAGCGCGGCGCACCCCGGGGCCGCCCTTGACGAGCTCGAGGCGCTCGGGGAGGAAGATCGCGACCAGGGGCCGGGTGGAGACGTCCTGCAGACGCTCGACCGCCGCCCCGTCGACCGAGAGGCGCTTGGGCTCCCCAGGCTCGAAGCCCACGCTCAGCTCGTGGCGCCCGTCGGCGTCCTCGCCCGTGACTTCGACGCGCGCCACCCCTTCCCCGAAGGCCACGAGCTCGCGCTCGTTGGTGGTGCGGCAGGAGCGCCCGACGCAGCCGAAGTAGAGCGCTTCGAGCAGGTTCGTCTTGCCCGCCCCGTTTGCTCCCGAGACCACGGTGAGCCCGGCGCCGAGCTCCACCTCCGCCGCAGCGTAGGAGCGAAAGCCCCGCAGGACGAGGCGGGTCACCCGCACGCGCGGTCTCCTACACGTTCAGCCGGATCGGCATGATGAGGTACTGAAACCCGCTGCCGTCCGCGGCGCGGATGATGCCGGGCCGCAAGGGCGAGATCAGCCCGAGCGTGATGTCGCCGGACTCCACGCTCTCGAGACCGTCGCGCAGGAACTCCGGGTTGAAGCCGATCTCCAGCGGCTCGCCCTCGAAGCGAACCGGCAACGACTCTCGAGCCTCGCCCACGTCGGGCGTCTGCGCCGAGACCGTCAGCTCGCCCGGAGAGAACGCGAGGCGCAGCGGCGCGTTGCGCTGAGCGAGCAGGGACATGCGCCGGACCACGGCGGTCAGCTCGGCGCCCGCGAGAGTCAGCTCGTGCTCGTAGGAGTCGGGCAGGAGCTGGCGGTAGTTCGGGAACTGTCCGTCGATGAGGCGTGAGGAGAGCACGACGCCGCCCATCCCGAAGACGACCTGATTCTGGCGCACGCCGACGCTCAGATGATCCTCGCCCGAGGCTTGAGAGATGCGAGCGAGCTCCTGGAGCGCACGCGCCGGCACGTTGGCCTCGAATGAGCTCTCGAGGGGAGACTCGAGCGCCGTCTCCTTGACGCTCAGGCGGTAGGAGTCCGTGGCGACCATGCGCAGCTCGCGATCGGCCGCGGAGACCAGGATCCCGGTGAGCACGGGACGCGTCTCGTCGCGCGAGGCGGCCCGGGCGACGATCTGAACGGTCGAGACAAAGGCCTCGGAAGGCACCCTGACCAAGGCGTCCTCGTCCACCTCGGGCAGCGGCGGGAAGTCCTCGCCCCGCAACGTGCGGATATGGAACGTGGCGCCCCCCGAGACGATCTCGACGTCCTGCTCGACGGCACGTACCTCGAGGGACACCTGGGCGGCGGGAAGCGCCCGAACGACGTCTACCGCCAGACGGGCCGGGAGGACGACCGTCCCCTCGCGCGCAACCTCGGCTTCGAGAGGTACGCGCAGGCCCATCTCCATGTCGGTGGCGCGCAACTCGACGCCGCCCGAACCCGACGCGGCGAGCTGCACGCCCGAAAGCGCCTGGACGGCGCTGCGCGTGGAGGCCACACGGCTGACCATGCCGAGCTGCGCGAAGAGCTCATCTCGGGCTACAGAAATCTTCACGACGAATACCTGAGAGACGTAAGAGGAGTCATAGGAGGGAGGGGATTGTGGAGAACAGCGCGTTCTGTCCGCACGGAGCAGGGAAGAAAGGCCTCGGAGCGTGTGCTCCGAGACGGAGAAGTGTGTCAACGACCGCGGTCGTCACGCCGAGTCGGAGAGCTGTTGGAGGATGGCCTTGACCGCGGCGTCGGCGCTCGGATCGGAGGCGGTCCGCTCACGGGTGCGATCGCAGGCGTGGATCACGGTCGCGTGGTTGCGACCGCCGAAGGCCTCTCCGATGGCGGGAAGAGTGGCGTCGGTGAGCTCGCGTGCAAGGTACATCGCGACTTGACGCGGCCAGCTCACGCGTCGAGCGCGGGTGGTGGAGAGGAGCTCGTCGAGGGTGACGCCGAGTGCCGCGGCCGTCGCCTGCTGGACCTCGCGCACGGTGATCCGGCGGAGGCTGTGTGTCGCCGGGTAAAGGGAGTCGAGGACTTCGGTCGCGAGCTCTCCGTCGATCGGACGGTTGGTGAGCGAGTGGAGCGCGACGACGCGGATCAGAGCTCCTTCGAGCGCCCGCATGTTCGTGCGCATCCGCTGGGCGATGACTTCGAGCGCGGAGTCGTCGGCAAGTTCGATGTGGTCGCGCTCGACCCGCTTGCGGAGGATCGTGAGGCGGGTGGCGATGTCCGGGGCGCCGAGATCGGTCACGAGGCCGGCCTCGAAGCGCTCGCGCAGCCGGTCCTCGAGCCCGCTCAGGTCTCGGGGCAGGCGGTCGGAGGTGAGCACGAGCTGGCTTCCCGCTTCGTGGAGGACGTTGAAGGTGTGAAAGAACTCCTCCTCGGTCTTCGCCTTGCGCTCGAGAAACTGGACGTCGTCGATGAGAAGGACGTCGTGGGCGCGGTAGAGGGCCTTGAAGCGCTCCCCCTTGCCGTCATGGAGAGAGGAGAGGAAGCCGTTGGTGAAGGTCTCCGCCGTCGCGTAGCCCACGGAGAGCCCGGAGCCGTGATCGTTCAGGTAGTTCCCGATGGCGTGGAGGAGGTGGGTCTTCCCGAGTCCCGGCGGGCCGTAGATGAAGAGCGGGTTGTAGGCGTGGCCGGGAAGCTCGGCGACGGCGAGCGCAGCGGCGTGCGCCAGGCGGTTTCCGTCGCCGATGACGAACTGGTCGAACGTGTATTTGGGGTGAAAGGCAGTGCCGTGGGCGGCGAAGGCGGGGGATTGCGGTGCGGGTCGGGCCCCGCGCTCGGGCGGGGAGGAGGGCGAGTCGGCCGCCACGACGCAGACCGATGCGCCGGGACCGAGCACCGTGGTGACGGCGGCGGAGAGCACCCGCGCGAAGCGCCGGGCGACCCAGGAGGAGGTGGCCGGCGGCGCGGCGAGGGTGAGGGCACCGTCGTCCAACGCTCGCGGACGGAGCGGCTCGAGCCAGAGGTGGTAGGCGGAGTCGGCGACGGCACGGTGGAGCTCGGATCGGATCCGGAGCCAGGCGTCGGTGAGCTCAGGGGCGTCGGGCACGAGGAAGCATCCGCACCCGAGAGGGGCGAAAGGATGAGGGGGGTGAGTCGAGGAGCTCGGTCCGCGGCGATGAGGCGGGAGCGCGAGCGGCGAAAAAAACATAGCAGCGGCGCGGGCCGCTCAGAGGCGCGTGCGAGGGCCGGGAAGGAGGACGCCGGAACTCCCGGAGAAAACGTGTGGCGGACGCGATCGGACGAGCCTTGGCGGACGATGTATGCATGGCGTGTGGAGCGCGCGTCGGGCCGTTTATACTCCGACTCCGTGAAGCGGACCTATCAGCCCAAGAAGCGCAAGCGCGCCCGCGCGCACGGGTTCCGCGCGCGCATGCAGACCCGCTCGGGGCGGGCGCTCCTCAAGCGCCGCCGCGACAAGGGCCGCAAGCGCCTGACGGTGTAGTGAGCGAGCCCGACGCTCGCCTGTGGGCACGGTCGCGTTCTCGCGGGCGTCTCTCGCGAGCGGCGGAGTTCGAACGCGTCTACCGCCAGGGTCGCTCGCACGGCAACCGGATGCTAGTGCTGCACGTGTTCCCGCGCGGGGATGAGGAGGCGCCCCGGCTCGGGCTCTCCGTCTCGCGCAAGGTCGGAGGCGCGGTGGAGCGAAACCGCGTCAAGCGACTGCTGCGAGAGGCCTTCCGGCTCGAGGAGGCTGCGCTGCGCCCGGGGCAGGACCTCGTGGTGGTGGCCCGCGCCGATGCGGGCGCCCTGGCCGAGCGCGACGGGCTTCGCGGAGTGACGGGCGCTCTGGGCGAGCTGCTCGAGAGCGCCGGTGCGCGCCGAGACGGCGGAGGGGCTCCATGAGCGCGTTCGCCCGGCGCCTCGTGCTCGCTCCCGTCGCGCTCTACCGTCGCTTCGTATCGCCCGCGCTCCCCCCGCGCTGTAAGTACGAGCCGAGCTGCTCCACCTACGCCGTGGAGGCGGTGAGCGAGTACGGCATACTGAGGGGACTCGTCCTCGCCGGCTGGCGCCTGCTCCGCTGCAACCCGTGGAGCCACGGGGGGTACGACCCGGTAGATCGCCAGAAGCTCTTCGCGGCGATCCGGCCGGCGCGGCCGAGCCCCTAACCGCACCCGCATGCCCGTGGTTCTCGCCAACATCTTCCAGCCCCTGATCGACGTGTTCGAGCAGGTGCTCCTGTTCTTCCACAACACGGTGGGAGCGGGGTGGGGCCTTTCGATCGTCCTGCTCACCTTGCTCATCCGGGCTGCGCTCATCCCGCTGACGCTGCGTCAGTTCCGCTCGATGCAGGGCCTCCAGCGGCTACAGCCGCAGATGAAGGCGCTCCAGGCCAAGTACAAGGACGACAAGCAGCGCTTGAACCAGGAGATGATGACCTTCTACCGGGAGAACAAGGTCAATCCGCTCGGATCGTGCCTGCCCCTGGCGTTCCAGATGCCCGTCTTCATCGGGCTCTTCTACATGCTGCGCAAGGACCTTCGCCACAACATCTGCCCGCAGATCAACCCTTTGCACGCGGTGCACACCCGCCCCTGCGGTGCCCACAACGGGGCGGAGTTCCTCTTCATCCCCGACCTCACCAACAAGGCGACGGGCACGGTCCTGATCGTCCTGATCGTCCTCTACGTGGGCTCCCAGCTCGCCTCGAGCCTGCTGATGTCGGTGACCGCGGACAAGACCCAGCGCAACATCATGCTCTTCCTGCCGCTGATCTTCGTCTCTTTCATCATCTCGTTCCCGTCGGGGCTGATCGTGTACTGGATCACCACGAACGTGTGGACGATCGTGCAGCAGTACATCGTGCGCAAGCGCGTCGGCCCGATGGTGCCCGCGGCTTTGCCCGGCGGCGCCGGGGCGACGGAGGGGGCCAAGGAACCACCGAGCCTGTCGAAGGTGCTGGGAATGCTCGGGGGCTCGCGCGGGGAGGCCGGGAACGGCGATGCCCCGTCGGGGGCGGCGGTCTCCGGGGCCACGGGCGAAGTGGCGACGCGGGCGCCCGCGCCCGCGACGGCCGGAGCGCGGCGTGTGGGGGCGGCGCCGCCTCCACCACCGCGCAAGAAGAAGAAGCGCTCGGGCCGTCGCCGGTAGTCCTCGGTGAGTGCCGATCCCCCAACGCCCGCCGAGCGGGTGCGCGAGCTGACCGATCGGGTGGTCGCCGCGCTGGCGCTCGACGCCGAGGTGATCGTGGAGGAGGACGAGGAGCGGCTGCGCGTTGAGCTCCGGGGAGAGGATCTCGGCCTGCTCATCGGTCGCCACGGTCAGACGATCGACGCGGTCCAGCATCTCGCCTACCGGGCCGCGTTTCGCGGAGAGGAGCCCCGCAAGCGCGTGGAGGTGGACGCGGCGGGCTATCGCGAGCGGCGCAGGGCGACCCTGCACCACGACGCGGACCGCGCGGCCGATGACGCGCTGCGCCTGGAGCGGCCGGTCGAGCTCGAGCCGATGAGCGCCGCCGAGCGGCGGGTCGTCCACGAGCACCTGCGTGAGCGCGGCGATGTGCAGACGCACAGCGAGGGCGAGGAGCCCGAGCGCCGGCTCGTGGTCTCCCCGCCTGCGGCTTGAAGCGTTTCACGTTTTACATGACGGTGAAACAAGTACGCCGTTGAGCGCGGAAGGGCCGACCCCGTTCGAGCGAGGATTTCTCGTCGGAATCCTGATCGGCGAGGGCTCCTTCGGCGGCGACGGACGCCAGCCCCAGGTCACCCTGCGCATGCACGTGCGTCACGAGGCGCTGTTCCGCTGGCTGCAGGCCCACTTCCCGCGCACGAAGCTCTACGGGCCCTACCACCACGGTGAGCGCTCCTACTTCCAATGGATGGCCCGCGGCCGCGCGCTCGTCGAGGACGTGCTGCCCGTGCTCGAGGATGAGATCGTTCCCGAGCTCGACGCTTACGCGGCCGCTCGCCTGGCGGAGATGACGAGCCGCTACGCCGATTACATCGCTCGCGTGCGCGCGCGCGCCGACGCGTGAGCAGCGCCGCCCCCGCCACGGGCCGCGTGGGCGAGCTGTGCGCGCGCTACGGGCTCGACGCCCGCACCCGCGGCGCGCTGATGGCGCTCCTCGCCGTGCTCGCAGAGGACCCGCTGACGCCGACTCCGATCCGCGAGCCCGCCCGCGCCGTCGATGTGCACCTCGCAGACTCTCTGGCCGCCCTCGAGCTTCCCGTGGTGCGCGGGGCTGCCGCGTTGGCCGATCTCGGCGCGGGCGCCGGCTTTCCGGGTTTGGCGCTGGCCGCCGCCCTTCCGGCCGCGCGCGTCGCGGTGGTCGAGAGCGCCGGGCGCAAGTGCGCCTTCCTCGAGCGCGCGGCCGCGCGCGCCGGGCTGGGCGGCGTCGAGGTCGCGTGCGTGCGTGCGGAGTCTTGGGCCGACGGCCTTGCCAACTGGCCCGTGGTGAGCGCGAGGGCGCTCGCGGCCCTGCCGGTGCTGGCCGAGTACGCCGCGCCGCTGCTCACGCTCGGCGGCGCGCTCGTAGCCTGGAAGGGGCGCCGGATGCCCGAGGAGGAGCACGCGGCGAGCACGGCGGCGGGGGTGCTCGGGCTGGAGCTCGCCGAGGTCCGCCGCGTGCGGCCCTACCCGGGCGCCGAGCACCGTCATCTCTACGTCTTCACCAAGGTCAGCGCGACGCCGCCGGGCTATCCGCGCCGGCCGGGAGTGGCGGCCAAGCGCCCGCTCGGAGTCCGTCCGTCTGACCGCTCGGGCCGCTAGCTTCTTCGAATGTGGGCACCGTCTACGCGATCGCGAACCAGAAGGGCGGAGTGGGCAAGACGACCACCGCGGTCAACCTCGCGGCGTGCGTCGCGGAGGCGGGTTACGAGTCGCTGCTGCTCGACATCGACCCGCAGTGCAACGCCACGGTGGGCCTCGGCCACGCGAAGGACGAGCGCCCGAGCGTCTACGACGTCCTGACCGGCGGATCGTCGTTGCTCGAGGCGGTGCGCCCCACCGCCGTTGAGCACCTCTCGCTCGTGCCCGCGAGCCCTGACCTGGCCGGCGCGACCGTCGAGCTGCCGCGGCTGCCCGGGTACGAGACGCGGCTGCGCGAGGTGATCGACCCCGTCCGCGAGTCCTTCGCCTTCACGCTGCTCGACTGCCCGCCCTCGCTCGGGCCGCTGACCATCGCCGCGCTCGTCGCGGCCGATCGGGTGATCGTCCCCGTGCAGGCCGAGTACTTCGCGCTCGAGGGTCTCGCCGGCCTGCTCGACACGCTCGCGCTCATCCGCCGCGAGCTCAATCCGCGGCTGGTGATCGCGGGGATGCTCCTGACCATGCACGACGCCCGTACCCGGCTCGCCCAGGACGTAGAGCGCGAGGTCCGCGCGCACTTCCCCTCGCTCGTCTTCGACACGGTCATCCCGCGCAACGTGCGCATCGGCGAGGCGCCGAGCTTTGGGCGCCCGGTGATCCACCACGACCCGCACTGCGCGGGCTCCGACGCGTACTTCGAGCTCGCCAAGGAGGTGGTCGGGACATGAGTGAGCGTCCGCGCGGGATGGGTCGGGGTCTCGCCGCGATCCTCTCGGCCACGCCCGGCTACGAGGGAGAGGAGCTGCGCGACCTGCCGGTCGAGCTGATCTGTGCCGGCTCGCGCCAGCCGCGCCGGCACTTCGACGACGGCGCGCTCGCGGGCCTGGCCGACTCGGTGCGCGAGCGCGGTGTGCTGCAGCCCGTGCTCGTGCGCCCGCGCGAGGGGCGCTTCGAGCTGATCGCCGGCGAGCGCCGGTGGCGCGCCGCCCAGCTCGCCGGCCTCCCGACGATCCCCGCGCTCGTGCGCGAGCGGGCCGACGCCGAGGCGCTCGAGGTCGCGCTCATCGAGAACATGGCGCGCGAGGATCTGAATCCCGTGGAGGAGGCGCGAGCGTGCGCGGCGCTGGTCGAGGAGCTCGAGCTCACCCGTGAGGAGGTGGGCCGCCGCGTCGGGCGCAGCCGCGTGGCGGTCTCGAACCTCCTGCGCCTGCTCGACCTCCCCGACGAGGCGCTCGAGCTGATGGAGCGCGGAGCGCTCTCCGAGGGTCACGGGCGGGCGTTGCTGCTGGCGGGCGACCACGACCGCCGCCGTCGTCTCGCGCGCGAGGCGGCCGCGGAGGACTGGTCGGTCCGGGAAGTGGAGCGTCGGGCGCGAGAGGCGCCCGAGGTGCGGGTCTCGCGCCGCCGTGCCCTCGCGCCGCACCCCGATCACGCCGCGGCAATCGAGCAGCTCTCCGACCTCCTCGGCGCCACGCTCGGGGCCGAGATCCGGGTGAGCGTCCAGGGCGAGGAGGGATGCCGCATCGCGCTCTCCTTTGCCTCCATTCCCGACGCGCTGGCCTGGGCCGAGCGGCTCCCGACGCCCGCTACACTCGCCGCCCACGCGGGCGATTAGCTCAGTCGGTTAGAGCGCTTCTCTGATAAGGAAGAGGTCCCAGGTTCGAGTCCTGGATCGCCCATGAGCGAATCTCGCGGGCGAGGCGCTCGCCGACGGTCGACCGGGACACCGTGACGAGCTCGGTGTCGCCCGCGGGCTCGAGCGGCGTGAGCGCGAAGCCCCCGCAGTTCTCACAGCTTCCGGTCAGGCGCCAGCTCCGCGAGGCAATTACGTGCGTGCCGCAGCGGTCGCACGTGCAGCGCACGTGTGCCGCGCGACCGGATCCCTCGCTCTCGACCTCCGTCGCCTCCCCGGCCACGTTCAGCGCCGTCATGCCCGTTCTCCTCGTATCGCCGTCCTGGTCTCATCCTCGGCGCGGGCGGCGCGGATCCGTGCTTGGGGACGCGAGGCTCGACGGATGTCCGAGGTTTCCCGCACGCTCCGCGGCGCGCGCCGGCGGCGGCCCGTGAGTCGCCCGAGCGGCGGCCTACCCGTCCTATACTCCGCGTCCCCCGCTAGAGAGGCCGGCCCGGTGCAGGAGATGGTGATCTACGGCGTGAGCTTCGACATGGTCGGCAAGCAGCCGATCGTGCTCCTGAAGACGGCCGACTCCAACAAGTTCCTGCCGATCTGGATCGGCCATCCCGAGGCGGCGGCGATCCTCATGAAGCTCCAGGGCGCGAGCACTCCGCGGCCCATGACCCACGATCTGCTCTCGGAGATGCTCGGGGAGCTCGACGCCTCGTGCACGCGGGTCTCGGTGACCGAGCTGCGCGACAACACCTTCTACGCCTCGATCACGATCGCCGTGGGCGGCCGGGAGCTCGACATCGACTCGCGCCCGAGCGACGCGCTCGCGCTCGCCGTGCGCGCCGGGGCCCCGATCTTCGCGGCCGAGGAGGTCATCGCCGAGTCGGCGATCGAGTTCGAGCACGAGGTCGAGGACACCGAGGAGGTCGTCGAGAAGTTCAAGGACTTCCTCGACCAGGTCTCGCCGGAGGACTTCCGCGAGAGCTGAACGCGCCTGGCTAAGGGCCCAGCGCGGGGGAGCGCGCGAGGGCGAGGTCGAGTATGCGCCCGACGAGCGCGTCGAAGGAGAGCCCGGCGGCCTCGGCGGCGAGCGGGAGCAGGCTCGTCTCGGTCAGCCCAGGAATGGGGTTGGCCTCTAGGACGTATAAGTCCCCCGTCGCGTCCTCGAGCATCAGGTCGATGCGGGCAAACCCCGAGCAGCCGAGCAGGCCGTAGACCTCGAGGGCGAGCTCGCGCGCCCGCTGGGCGGTCGCCTCGTCGAGGGCGGCCGGGCACTCGAAGCGCGTGCGCCCGATCTCGTAGCGTGACTCGAAGTCGTAGAAGTCCTCCTCCCGGGGGACCGCTTCGACCACCGGCAGTGCCTCCGGTCCCGCGGGTGCGTCGAGCACGGAGACCGCGAGATCGCGTCCGAGCACGTGGCGCTCGAGCAGCACCTTGCGGTCGTAGGAGAACGCGGCGAGCAGCGCGGTGGGCACGTCGGCGGCCGCGCGCGCGAACTTGATGCCGAGCGCCGAGCCCTGGCTCGCCGGCTTAACGACGATCGGGAACGTGAGGCGCTCCTCGATCGCTCCGAGCGCCTCGGCGGCGCCGAGCTCCCTGACCGCCGTCTCGTTGAAGGAGAAGAAGTCGGGCGTGGGGACCCCGGCGTCGCGCATGACGTGCTTGGCCAGCACCTTGTCGGCGGAGCGGATGCACGCCGAGACGCGCGAGCCGGTGTAGGGGATGCCGAGCACCTCGAGGAGCTCCTGCACGGTGCCATCCTCGCCGTCGCGGCCATGGAGGGCCACGAACGCGACGTCCGGCGCGGCGGCCCGCAGCCTGTGCACGAGGTCGTGGGCCACGTCGAGCGCGACGACGTCGTGCCCGAGGCGCTCGAGTGCGTCCTCGACCCGTCCCCCCGACTTCAGGGAGACCTGGCGCTCGAGCGAGCGCCCGCCCTTGAGCACCGCCACGCGGCTCATCGCTCGCTCGAGGACGGCCCGGCGCGTCGCTCGCCCGGTGCCCGGCGGCGGGGCAGCTCGAGCACGTCGGCCAGCTCGGCGGCGGGCGCGCGCGGCCGCGGCTCGGCGGTCGGAGCGGCGCGGGCCCCGGTCAGCGTTCCGTAGAGCCCGACCTGCTCGCCGATCACCGCCCCGATTCGGCGGACCCCCTCGCGGATGTCGTCCTCGGGCACGCCGGAGAAGTTCAGGCGCATGGAGGAGCCTCCCCGTCCGTCGAGGTAGGCCGCGCGGCCGGGAACGAAGGCCACGTCGTCGGAGAGCGCGCGCGCGAGCAGGTCGGTGGTGTCGATGTAGTCGGGCAGGGTGGCCCAGATGAAGAGTCCGCCCTGCGGGAGGGTCCACTCCGCCTCGCGCGGGAAGTGCTCGGCCAGGGCGTCGAGCATGACGTCGCGCCGCCGCCGGTAGATCTCGGTGAGCGAGCGGACGTACTCGGGCCACGCGCCGGAGTTGAAGTAGGCGGCCACGAAGTGCTGGCTCATCGACGAGGAGCACAGGTCGGCCGCCTGCTTGCCGATGTTCATCTTCTCGAGCACGGGCCGGGGAGCGACCGTCCAGCCCAGCCGCACGCCCGGGGAGAGGATCTTCGAGAAGGTGCCGAGGTAGATCACGAACATCCCGCCGTCGAGCTCGTAGAGCGTCGGCAGCGGATCGCCCTCGTAGCGCAGCAGCCCGTAGGGATTGTCCTCGAGCACGAGCAGCTCGCGCTCGCGCGCGATGCGCACGAGTCGCTCGCGGCGCGGCAGCGACATCGTGACGCCGGCGGGATTCTGGAAGTTCGGGACCGTGTAGACGAACTTGGGCCGCCGGCCCTCGGCCTCGAGCGAGTCGAGCTCCGCCTCGAGCTTCTCGACGCGCATGCCGTCGCGGTCCATCTCGATCTGCACGACATCTGCCTGGTAGGCGCAGAAGGTGGGCACGGCGCCGGGATAGGTGGGCGCCTCGGCGACGATCACGTCGCCGGGATCGATCAGCGTCTTGCACACGAGGTCTATGACCTGTTGGCCGCCCGTGGTCACGAGCACGTCGTCGGGGTCGATCCGCGCTCCTTCGGCGGCCATCACGTCGGCGATGCACGGCTTGAGCACCGCTATGCCCTCCGTGGGGGCGTACTGGAGGGCCTTGGCGCACGAGCTCGCGGCCACCTCGTGCATGAGCGAGGCGTAGGAGTCGGGCGGAAACGTCGAGGTGTCGGGCAGCCCGCCGGCGAGCGAGATGATCTCGGGGCGCTCGGTGATCGCCATCAGGTCGCGCATGGCCGAGGAGCGCATGACCTGGGTGCGCTCGGCGAAGAGCCCGGCGTAGCGCTCGAGGTCGCGGGAGGTGGAGGGCGGAGGTCCGGTGCGGGTCATGCGAAGGATCTTCGACCCCGAGGTTGCCTCCCACGGGCCGGCTCGGAGGGCCGCTCGTCTATCGTCATGCCCGCTCCACGCTAGCGAACCGTGCACCTCGCGCTCGTCATCTGCCAAGGCGTCGGCCTCGCCGCCGCCGCGGGCCTTCGCCCCTTTCTCCCCGGCCTGCTGGCCGGGGCGCTGGCCGCTGCCAACCTCGGGGTCGACTTCGACCACACGAGCTACTCGTTCCTCGAGCAGCCGCCGTTCCTCTTCGTGCTCTTCGTCGGACTCGCCGCGGCGGTCGCGCTCGTGCGCCGCTCCGGCGTCGAGGCGGTGGAGGGAGGAGTGGTCGGATCGATCATCGCCGGAGCGGCCATCGGCGTGGGCGCGCTCCTCTTCGCCGGCTCCCTGGCCGACGAGGGCGACCTCCCGTGGCCGGGATTGATCGCCGGAGTGCTGTGCGCCGCGGTCGCCCAGGCCGCCGCGCGCTCGCTGCTCGGGCGCACCCGCGCGCGGCTCGACGCACAGGCGGCGGCCGCGCTGCCGCTCTACGCCGACGGCGCCGGCCTCGTGCTCGCCGGCCTTTCGGTGCTCGCGCCGCCGCTCGGCGTGGTCGGCTTCGCGTTCCTCGCCTGGCTGCTCGTCACCGGGCGCCGGCGGGCGGGGCGCAAGTACGCGGGCCTTCGCATCCTGCGGTGAGTCCCGAACCGGCTCCCAAGAAGCTCGTCCTGGCGGTCATCGACGGTCTCAAGCCGGCGATGCTCGAGCGCGCGATCGCGAGCGGCCGCGCCCCCGCCCTGGCCGAGATCGTCGAGCGCGGCGCCTACGTCCCCGACATGGCTGCCGCCTTCCCCTCGGTCACCCCGGCGTGCGCGGCATCCATCGCGACGGGGGTCGGGCCGGACGAGCACCTCATCCCCTCCATGAACTGGTATCACCGGGAGGAGGGCCGCTACGTCGAGTACGGGTCGAGCTTCAGCGCCTCGCGCCAGTTCGGGCTCGTGCGCTCGCTCACCGACACGGTCTACAACATGAACGCCGTCCACCTCTCGCCCGAGGTCGAGACGGTCTTCGAGCTGCTCGACGACGCCGAGCTGCGCACCGCGGGGACGACCTACCTCATGTACCGCGGACGCCATCGCCACGAGGTCGCGGGGGAGAGCGCGCTGGCGCGTCTGGCGACCTCGACGTTCTTTCGCCACGCCGTCTACGGGCCGCGCGAGCTCTTCTACGCCGACCTCTTCGCGAGCCGCCGCACGGGCTGCCGCGGCCAGCTCGGGATGCCCGGCGCGCGCGACCAGCACACGGGCTGCGTCGGGGCCTACCTCGTGGAGAACGACCTGTGCGACTTCATGCTCTTCTCCCTCCCCGACAACGACACGTTCTCCCATCGCAACGGGCCCCACGCCCAGGTCACCTCGATCGCCGAGGCCGACCGCCAGCTCGAGCGCCTCATGCACGCCGCCGGGGGGGTCGAGGCGTTCTTCGCCGAGTGGGGGATCATCGTGCTCGCCGACCACTCCCACACGCTCGTGGAGCAGAGCGTCTCGCTCGCCGAGGCCTTCGCCGACTTCGCGATCCTGCCGCCCGGCCCGGCCAAGGTCGCCCACTCCGAGGGCGACATCGCCCTCTGCCCCGCGCAGCGGGCGGCGATGGTCTACGTGCTCGACGAGGAGCGCCGCCCCGAGCTCCTTCCCCGCATCCTCGCCTGCGCGCGCGGCGTCGAGGGGGTCGACCTGGTGATCTCCTGCGAGGAGGGAGAGGGCGTGATCTGGAGCGAGCGCGGCGAGCTGCGCTTCGCGCCCGGGGGGGAGCTCTGCGACGAGCGCGACCGTGCGTGGGGCGTGGAGGGCGAGCTCGCCGCCCTGCAGGCGCGCGTGGAGGACGGGCGCTTCCTCTCCCCCGACTACCCCGACGCCCTCTCCCGCGCCTGGTCGGCGCTCACGTGCTCGCGGGCGGGCGAGGTGCTGCTCTCGGCCGGAGCGGGCTATGAGTTCGTCGACTGGGGCGGCCAGGCCCACGTGGGCGGCGGCAGCCACGGCTCGCTCCACGCCTCCGACTCGCTCGCGCCGCTGCTGTGGGCCGGCACCGCCGGTTCGCCGAGGAGCGACGAGCGCGCGCAATGGACCCTCCGCGACGTCGTCCCCATGGTGCGGGCGCACTTCGGTGTGGATCCCTGATCGGCGGGCACTGCGCGCGCTCGGCCTCCTGGTCGCGCTCGCGGCCGGCCTCGCCTGGGTCGGCACCGCGGCGGCCGCGCCGCGCGACCCCAACGCGCTCACCGGTCCGCCGACGTTCGACCGTCCCCCTTCCGGCCACCGCCTGAGCGCCGCGCGCGCGATCGCGATCGCGGACGCGCTCGCCAAGGTGCGCGGCGCGCGCCGGGCCCACGCCGGCTCGACCCGTGCGGCCTTCCTCAAGGGCACCGATCGCTGGCAGGTGTCCTACTACGGCTCCCGCGGGCAGGAGATCGCCCAGGTAACGCTCCTCGACGCGACCGGGCAGGTGCAGGAGGCGTGGACCGGCTTTCAGGTCGCGTGGATGATGGCGCGCGGCTACCCGGGGGCCTTCGGACGCAAGGCGGTCGCCCTCTGGGTGTGGCTGCCGCTGTGCCTGCTCTTCCTCGCCCCGTTCGTGGATCCGCGGCGCCCGCGACGCTGGCTGCACCTCGACCTGCTCGTGCTGATCGCCCTCTCGGTCTCGCTCGCGTTCTTCGACCACGGGAAGATCGGCCTCTCCGTACCGCTCGTCTACCCCGTGCTCGGCTACCTGCTCGTGCGCATGCTCGTCCTCGCCCGGAGCGCCCGCGGAGCGCCCGAGCCGCTGCGCCTGCTCGTGCCCGCCTCGTGGCTGGTCATCGCCCTCGTCTTCCTGATCGGGTTCCGCGTCGGGCTGAACGTGGCCAACTCCAACGTGATCGACGTGGGCTACGCCGGGGTGATCGGCGCCGATCGGATCGCGCACGCCAAGCCGCTCTACGGCGGCTACCCGAAGGACAACGAGCACGGCGACACCTACGGTCCGGTGAACTACCTGGCCTACGTTCCCTTCGTGCAGGCGCTCGGATGGAGCGGAAGCTGGGACAGCCTGCCCGCCGCCCACGGCGCCGCGATCGCCTTCGACCTGCTCACCATGCTCGCCCTGTGGCTCCTCGGCCGCCGCGTGCGCGGTCCGACCCTCGGGATCGCGCTGGCCTACGCGTGGGCCGCCTTCCCCTTCACGCTGTTCGCCTCGAGCACGAACACGAACGACTCGCTCATCGCCCTGCTCGTGGTGCTCGCGTTCCTGGCGACGAGCTCCGCGCCGGCTCGCGGCGCGCTCGCGGCGCTGGCCGGCTTCGCCAAGTTCGCGCCGCTCGCGCTCGCGCCGCTGCTCGTGCGTGGGGTCGGCCCGTGGCGTACGCGGGGCGTCGTGCTCGCCGCGGCCGCCTTCGTGCTCGCCGGCGCGATCGTGGCGCTGCCGCTCCTGTCCGGCGGGGACCTGGGGACGGTGTACGAGCGCACGCTCGGCTACCAGGCCACCCGTGGGTCCCCCTTCTCGGTGTGGGGCCTCTACGGCCTGCCGCACGCCGCCCAGCTCGCCGTCCAGCTCGCCGGCGCCGCTCTCGCCGTTCTCGTCGCCTTCGTCCCTCGCCGCCGCACGCTGGTCCAGCTCGCCGCGCTCGGCGCCGCCGTGCTGATCGCGCTGCAGCTCGGCGTCACGCACTGGTTCTATCTCTACGTCGTGTGGTTCTTCCCGCTCGTGATGCTCGCGCTGCTGGGGCGCTACGCGGACCCCGCGGCGCCGAGGAGCGATCCGGCGCTCGCGCGGGGGTGAGCCTGGGCCGCCTCGGCGAGCTCAGCGCACGCCCGCGGCCGCGACGAGCAGCGGCTCGATGCTCTGGGCGCGCAGCGGCTCGGGCGCCGTGCGGATGAGCGCGCCCATGAGCCACGGGTCCTCCTCGGAGGTCTCGAAGCGCACGGGCATCTGGGTGATGAGCGACTCG
>JAABUM010002603.1_pt1 | contig 23767 bp, 21 predicted proteins | sample 5559161 | NCBI WGS metagenome assembly JAABUM01 (sample SAMN10711868, study PRJNA513369) | rock metagenome | isolation source: Antarctica rocks | place: Antarctica: Victoria Land, Siegfried Peak nord
CCCGCCTTGATCACGCCGCAGAGGAGGAGGCGCGTCAGGACGCTCTTGCCGGTGCCGGACTGCCCGAAGACCCCGTTGCTCCGCTCCACCAGCCGCTTCAGATCGAGCGGGATCGGCTGGTCCATCGTAAGGGGCGTGCCGAGGGCGAACTTCGTCCCCTCCGCATCCTCCTCGCCGAAGACGATCGCGAAGTCCTCACCGCCCGCTTCGCGCAGGGTGGCGAAGTGCATCGGGATCGTCCGCACCGGCTTCGGGCCGCCGCCGGTCAGGTCATCCTTATCGGCCAGCATCAGGCTCGGCTTGACCTGAGCCACGGCGTAGGTGTGCACCCCGGCCAGCGCCGCGCGCAGGAACGGGGAGGTGGCGGGCGGGGGATCGGAGGCAAGCGCCTGATCGGTGAGGCGGAGTTCGAGATCGGCGATCGTGCTGAAGTAGCGATTGTCCTCGCCCTCGATCACCACGAAGTTGCCGACCTGGATCGCCTCGGTCGACTGCGCGGCGTCGAGGCGCACCGTGAGCCCATCGTTGAAACTGCCGCCGGTCACCACGCCGAGTTGCTGCGCCATCGTCCCCCGCCTTTTCGTCCCCGCCTAGCGCAATGCCGAGAAATCGGTCGGCTCCAGATACTGGCTCGTGATCTTCGCCACCAGCGGGCCTTCCTGCTCGCTCTCGCCCTTCCGCGCGATCCACTCCTCGTCGGCGCGGAACCCGTCCCAGTTCGCGTCCGCCGCCGACCGATCGGCATGGGAGACGATGTAGACGAGGTCGCCCGCGCCCTCCTCGGGCGACACCTGTACCCAGTAGCCGACCGATTCCATGCCGTGCCGCGCGAAGATGCGCCGCGTGTGGTCGCGGAAGCGCGCCTGGAGCGCGTCCAGCTTCCCCGGTTGTGGCGTGTAGACCCGTAATTCGTAGATCATCCCGATCCCCCTCCTATCCCATGATCCGGCGACGGTAAGAGCGCCCCCGCCACCCACAGCGTAGCAGAACGCGGGACAGCCCGCGCCCGGCATACAGGCGCTAGAAGGGCGGCTCGTCGTCATCGAACGGTACATCGTCGAGCGCGTCCGTCCCGCGATAGCCGTTGCCGGGCCGGATCGGCTGAACCTGCGCGCCGTCCGTCCGCTGCGCGCCGTTGTTCTCAACGGCTCCATTCGCGCCATTCGTACCGTTCGTGTGGTTCGCCACACCAACACGATTCAGCGGTGTTGTCGGCTGGCGGTCGTGACCGGGGTCGATCGCCTCCAACACGGTCAGCAGGCGGTCGTAGTCGCGCTTCAGCAGCCGGGCGATCTGGCGACCAGCCGCCGCGCGCCACCCCTCGTCGCCCCCGCGATCGGCGGTGACGGTGCGGATGTGCGCCGCCAGCAATTGCTCCGGCGCGACCTCCCCCTCGCTCGCCAGGAGGAGCGGGAAGTAGCGCGGGTCGGTGCTGAACGCGCGCGTCGTCGTCTCGTCGCAGCGCGAGACGGAGTAGTGCAGGGGGGGCGGCAGGGGCGGCAGATGGTGGCGGATCGTGCCGCGCGCGTCGCGGTAGCCAATCGTCACCACCCGAAACGTCGTCCGCAGGATTCGCAGCAGCTCGGGATGACGATCGTAGATCGCGCCGTCGAAAGTGTCGGCGTCGCCGCGTCGCACCGCGCGCCGCCCCTCGTCGATGCCGGTCGTCTGCCCGAACGCGACGACCCCGACCAGGGTGCCACTTTCCGGCGTGCTGACTTCCACCAGCGACCCAAGCGGCGGCAGCGCGTGCAGCGCCTCGCTCTCCGCCCAGAAGCCGACGGTGCTCGTTTCGATGATCTCGCCGATACGCATAGCGCCTCCGAGTGGGCGTAGTGGTCGAGTGGGCCAGTGGGCGAGTGAGTTACGGCTCGATCGAAGCCCGGAGTCTTCGTACAAGACCTTGCTGTACGCGACCGATCTCGGCGGTCTGTTCGAGGAGTTGATCGCGCACATCTTGCGCGATATAGCCGAGTCGGTGGGCAATGAAGAGATGCGTTTCGAGTTCGAGGCGTGATCCATTCGCGATCGCGAGAAAACGCAGGGAGTCGCGCTTACTATCCCGCCCTTGCCCTTCGGCGACATTCGCCGGGATCGAGACAACCGCCCTGCGTACCTGGCTCGTCAAGCCGTATGCCTCATCCTTCGGCCAGCCGTGGGTGATGGTATACACCGCTTCGACCAGGTCTAGCGCCTTCCGCCACAAGTGAGATCGCGATAGCTCTGCACCACGCTTTACCCCCATCTGCTATTCGCGAGGCAGACGCGACGTATTTCTCCGTCGCTCTCTCTTCTCGCCCACTCGCACCACTGGCCCACTACGCCCACTCCCTAGACGAACCGGCCACGCTTACTCGCATCCTTCGCGCTGCGGAGCATGACGATACCGAGCCGGGCAAGCGCTTCTTCGACGAGCTGCTCCACGACGCGGCGCTCGTCCGCGCCGATCACCGCCTGCTCGTGGGCCTCCTGGAGGACGGAGGGGTAGCCGCGTCCGCGCTGGCACTGGTCGTAGATGACCGCATGGACGAGATCGAGCTGGGCCGGATCGTCCGCGACCCAGGCCGGGATCTCGACGCGCGCGATCTCGGTCCCGGCGTTGAGGTAGAAGAAGGCGATCGTGTGCTCGCGGTAGTGGGGCAAGATCTTGGATAGGCTGTGGAAGACGTCGGAGCGTTCCCCCGGCCCCAGGTCGGCGACATGCTCGAAGAGGTGGCGGTCGGCGATCGCGGGGATGACGGCGCAGGCGGGCGTCGCGCGCTCGGCCTGGCAGGCGTCGCAGTTGATCGCCAGGCCGCGCGCCGGGTAGTCGCAACAGGCGACGCGGAGGGCGTCGGCGACCTCGTCACCCCCCGGATAGCTGATGTAGGAGGCGACCGGGATGCCGCGCTCGCGGAGATCGTCGAAGGCAGCCAGATAATCGGCCAGCACCCACTCGCGCACCGCCGCGTCCTGGCCGCTCAGCCCCCAGAGGACCAGCGTGCCATCCTGGAGGGCCACGGCGGGGCGCTCGACCTCGTGCGCCAGTGCGGCGAGCGCGGCCAACTCGTCCACGGCGCGGCGCATCCCTAGGATCACCGGGTTGACCGGGATCCGCTCGTTAACCCGCAACTCTTCCTCGCGATAGCGCAACTCGGCCTTTGTGGAGAGGTTGGCATCGGGGCGCGCGCCGTAGTGGAGGTGGACCCGCCCGACGTTGATCAGGTAGAAGCGGGCCGGGCTGTGGCGGTCCGGCAGCATGAACGAGCCGTCGGTGGCGAGAACGCTGAAATCGTCGGGCGGCGCGGGGGCCGGGTAGCGCCCGCTGATGCTCCAACGTGGCAGTGCGGGGAGGAAGGAATGGCGGGTGCTCTTGTCGGTCAGGCGCGCGACGAGATCGCCGACATCGACGTTCGCAAAAATCTCGCGGAGCGTCGTGAGTTCCGTCCCGCCGTGGCGCGGCACATCGCGCGTCAACTCCTCGATCTGGGTGGCGATCGTCGCAAAATCGAATGGCACGATTGTTCTCCGCTCACCGCCCGCAGGCTTCGCCAGCAAGTTACACTCCGCACCGTTATTGTAATCTGTACGTACTAGACGCGCAACGATCCTGTTGTCGCAACGAGCCTGCTCCGCGAGCGATGCCGTACGCTACACTGCCGCCGTGGCTGAGGAAGAGGTGGAAGGTGAGATATGCCCGTTGAGCGCGTCGCCGACGCGATCCTGATCCGCCGCGCGACCCGTGCCGATGTCCCGGCGATCGTGCGCCTGCTGGCGGACGACATGCTGGGTCGGCAGCGCGAGCGCCCGGAGGAGCCGTTGCTGCCGGCGTACTATGCGGCGTTCGCGGCGCTCGACGCCGATCCGCGTCACGAATTGATCGTCGTCGAGCACGAGGGCGCGGTCATCGGCACGCTGCACCTGACCGTCCTGCCGTCGCTCTCGTTCCAGGGGCGACCCCGCGCGCAGATCGAGTCGGTGCGCGTGGCGGCGGGCCATCGGAGTCGCGGGGTCGGCGGGCAGCTCTTCGCGTGGGCGATCGCGCGGGCGCGGGAATCGGGTTGCCACGTCGTACAGTTGACGACGAACGCTAGCCGCGCCGACGCCCAGCGCTTCTATACTCGACTCGGCTTCGCGCCCTCGCACATCGGCATGAAGCTCGACCTGATGCCCGAACACACGCGCTGACCGCCGGGCAGAAACCCGGCGGTCGGCGTTGTTTCGGTTGTGGGCGGCGGCGTCAGTCGGCCTGCAACTCGTCGGTTGCCAGCGGGTCGCCATCGGCGAGCGCCGAATCCGGCACCATCGAGAGGACGAAGTCGCCGGTGTAGCTGAGGGCAATATGCTCGGGGCCGAGGTGCGACGGGAGCATCTTCGCTTCCTGCACCGCCCGTTCGAGGGCGCGCTTATTCTTCAACCCCATCGCGTTGAGGATGGGGTTGTTGACCATCCGCCCCTGCTTCAACGGCGTGTGGATCAGGGTCCGCTCCATCGCCCCGGCCAACGCAGAGGCGTCGGGGATCAGGTGCAGCGCGGGCATCGTGAAGCCGTTGAAGACCTTCAACAGCGTGTCGAGCGTGTCGTGAGGCAGGTACCTGGTGTAGATTCGCACCATCTCCAGGAAAATCCCGTGGTGAGCGATCTCGTCGTTCGCAACCGTCTTGAACGCCCCCGCCGCGCCGATCTGCTGCCCGCGCTGGCGTTCCTCGGGGGTCATCTTCTCGCCCAGGCCGTATTCGTCGCGGATGCGCTTCCGCATCTCGTCATAGTTGAAGTAGGTGGCGCGCTCCTGCACCATCGCGTAGCAGGCCACGCCGAGCGCCGTGTCCAGCCCAGGATGGTTCTCGCGCATCGTCCATTTATGGTCGGCCACGAGGTCGCGGTATTCGCGCAACTCTTTCGCGGTGCGCCGCCCGGAGTAGAGGAGGGTCAGTTCCCACGATTCGGCATGCTTCAACTCTTCCATCCCCCAGGCGATCTGGAGGTTACGGCGCTCGCGATTATTGTAGACGAGATTGAGTCCATCCTCGACATAATCGCCGACGTAGTCTTCTACGCCCAGATAGGCTTGGAGGATGGTGATCGTGTCGTCGCTCAACTGGTCGCCGCGCTCGGCGATCTCCTTCAGCGGCAGATCATCCCAGGGGGTCCAGTTCCGGACCTTCATCGCCTTGCGAAAGTAGCGGATAAAGGCCTCGTGGATCTCCGCCGAAGCTTGCAGTTCGCGCGCCTCGCGCGTCCACGGCCCGCCGATCAGCGTGGGCATCCCGACGCCGTCCGGCGTCCCGTCAGTTGCGATGGTCATGTATGCCTTTCCTTGAATATCTGAGCATATCCGGCGCGGGGGCCGCACCGCGACGCTTCTCTTCGTTTGCGGCCCCGTAACGCCCGATCCCCGGGTGACACGGTCTGTCCTGGCAAGACGTGAGCGGGGTGCAAAGCAGTGTGGGAATGTCAACCGAGTATGGTGAATATAGCCTGCCTCTCCCTTTCTGACAAGGGCGAGAAGCCATCGCCTTCCGTCACTTACGCACCGATGGTGCCACCCTTGCCAGGGCACGGGCCTCCGCCAGCCGTTCGGGCGTATTGACATTGAAAAATGAGCGGAGTTCCGGGTCGTGCGCGCGCACGGTCTCTTCCGTCAGCGCACGCACGCGCACCTCCGGGAAGAAGCCGACGATGCGGTACTGCTCGGCGATGAGCCTGGCCCGCATCGCCGGGAGCGCGCCGCGCCCGTAGATGGCGTGCAGCGTCTCGTAGACCCCCTTCGTCCCCCCCTGGCGGTTCGTGCCCACCTCCAGGTACGGGGCCAGTACGTCGTAGTCGCGCGGGGTGTCGGCCAGGGCGTGTAGGAGCGACGGGGCGAGGAAGGGCATATCGCAGGCGACGACGAGGCAATGCCCCTCCCGCGCGCCCGCCACAGCGCTGTAGATGCCGCCGAGCGACCCCGCGCCGGGGAAGGTGTCCGGGACGACCCGCAGGTTCAGCCATGCGAGGCGGTCGTCGTTGGCGACGAGGAAGACGTCGTCCGCGATGGTGCGTATCGCCGCCAGCACCCGTTCGATCAGGGTCGGACCGTCGAGTGTCAGACGCAACAGCGCCTTATCGGTACCCATGCGTCGGCTCTGCCCGCCAGCCAGGATCGCGGCACTCAGCGGTTGATTCGCGCCGTTCGCGCCCATATTCCATCCTTCACGTTGCGCGACCGCCCCGACGAGCCGACCAGCTTTCCCGCTCGCCGCTTCACCGCGCGGACCTCCCCGAGGCCATCGATAGCGTCCCCATCCTGCCCGATAACGACAAGGAAAGACCAGCGAACGACGACGCTTTTAGCGGTGAAGGCTGCGGGTGACGCTACACCCGCGACGGTGACGGGCGAGCGTCTTTGCCCTATGCTACATACGAGAACGATCGGGCGAGCGTGCCAGCTCCAGGTGGGACATGTAGGATGGTGGCATTGCGCGACTCGAGGGGACTGGGCCGGGCGCCGCGCGTCGTCTATTGCGGGATGTTCGGCGCGCTCTCGCGGCTGCCTTTCGCCGCCCTCGCTGGGGAGGCGGTCGACCTACGTGCGGTGGTCGTGCCGCCCCGCACGGCTCAGACGTGTTCATCGGCCACCCCGGCGGTGCGCGAGTTGCACCCGCCCACCGATTGGTCGCCGCGCCCGGCCTCGCTCGCGGCGCTGCTGGCGCGCACGATCGTCGAGCTGGCCTGGGAGCGCGGCATCCCGGTCTATGAGGTCGCGCGCTTCGATGCGGCGGCGCTGGCGACGATCGCCGCCCACGCGCCCGATCTGCTCGCGGTCTCCTGTTTCCCGCTCCGCTTCCCGCGCGCGTTGCTGGCGCTCCCCCCGCTCGGCGTCCTCAATCTCCATCCGGCGCTGCTGCCGCGCGGGCGGGGGCCGGATCCCCTCTTCTGGGCCTTCCGAGAGCGCGATCCGGCGCGCGCGGGGGCGGGCGGCCTCACCGTACATCTCATGGATGGCGGGCTCGATAGCGGCCCGATCGTCGCGCAGGCGCGGGTGCCGCTGGCCGACGGGATTGGCGGCGGCGAGTTGGAGCTACAGTTGGCGGCGCGTGGCGCGTCGTTGCTGGCCGGGGCGGTCGCCGGGCTCGCGGACGGGAGCGCCGTCCCGCGCCCACAGGACGAGGCGTTGGCGACCAGTTTCCCCGCACCCCATGCCGCCGACTTTTCCTTCGGCCCGGACGCCCCGGCCCGCTGGCTCTTCAACTTCGTGCGTGGCACGGCAGGCGCGGGGTGGCCGCATATATTGGCTGTCGGCGCGCGACGGTGGCAGATCCTGGCGGCGCGCGGCTACGATCCCGTCGCCACACTGTCGACACCGGTCGAGGAAACCGAGAAACTCTTGCGCGTCCGCTGTGTTCCAGGGGTATTAACCGTGCTGGCGCGTCCGCTCGCCTGATCCCGGCATGTTCACCGCACTGGCTCGTTCGCCTGATCGGAAGGCGGTGGTTTGTTACAATCCTCACGACCGCCCGGAGCGGAGCGCGGCGCTCTGCCAGCCAGGGAGGGCGCGGTGAGCAACGAGGAGCGGGAGGGCACCAGCATCATGATCACCGACCGGAGCCGCCGCCGGACCAAAATTGTTTGTACGATCGGTCCGGCGACCAGTTCACCGGAGAAGTTGGCCGCGCTGATGCGGGCCGGTATGGACGTCGCACGCCTGAATTTCTCGCACGGCACGCGCGAAAGCCACGGCGCGATGATCCGCCAGATTCGCGAGCTGAGCGAGACGCTCGAGATCCCGGTCGGCATCCTGCAAGACCTGCCCGGTCCCAAGACCCGCACGGTCGGCCCGCAAGGCGGCCCGGTGGAGTTGCGCGAAGGATCGACCTTCGTCCTGACCACGCGCGACGTGCCCGGCAGTGCCGAGGAGGTCAGCGTCACCCTGCGGACCTTGCCGCAGGACGTCCGTCCCGGGAATCAGATCCTCCTCGACGACGGCAAGATCGAATTGGAAGTGGTCGCCTGCCGCGAGCAGGATGTCGAGACGATTGTCGTCACCGGCGGGATGCTCAGCTCCTCGAAGGGGATCAACGTCCCCAACGTCACCTTGTCGGTCTCCTCGATGACCGAGCGCGACATCGAGTTCCTGCACTTCGGGTTGGAGATGGGCGTCGATATGGTCGCCCTCTCGTTCGTGCGCTCGGTCGATGACGTCCGCACCGCGCGCGAGATCATCGCCAAGACCGAGCGCCGCCCGCTGCTGATCGCCAAGCTGGAGAAGCACGAGGCGCTCGAGAATCTGGACGAGATCCTCGCCGCCGTCGATGGCCTGATGGTGGCGCGCGGCGACCTCGGGGTGGAGATCCCGATCGAGCAGGTGCCGATGCAGCAGAAGCGGATCATCGCGGCGGCCAATCATGTCGGGAAGCCGGTCATCACGGCCACGCAGATGCTCGAATCGATGGTCACTAACCCGCGCCCGACCCGCGCCGAGGTCACCGATGTCGCCAACGCGATCTTCGATGGCACCGACGCGGTGATGCTCTCCGGCGAGACCGCCGCCGGGGACTATCCGATCCAGGCGGCGCGGATGATGGACCGGGTCGCGCGCGAGGTCGAGCCGCAGCTCCCCTACGCGGAGATGTTGCAGCGCAAGGAGCGCGACCTCGAATCGACGACCTTCGACGCGATCAGCTACGCCGCCGTCCACACCGCGCATCAGTTGGGCGCGAAGTTGATCGTCGCCTTCACTTCGCTCGGTTCCACCGCGCGTCAGGTGGCGAAGTACCGCCCTAGCATGCCGGTTTTGGCCGCCACGCCCGATCTCGATGGTTGGCATCGCCTGACCCTCACCTGGGGGATCACCCCGTTCCTGGTGCCACAGGCGGAATCGATCGAGGAGATGGCGACCGCCGCGAAAGAGGCGGCGCTGGGCACCGGCATGGCCGAGCCGGGCGACCGGATCGTGATCGTGGCCGGGGTGCCGATCGGGCATCCGGGGCGCACCAACCTCCTGCGCGTCGAAGTCCTCTAGTACAGAGGGGCCGCAGTGTCCCCGTAGTTTTCGCGGCGCTGCGGCACGCTTCCTACGACCAAGAACGACCGGGTTATCTACGCCGCGCTGTACTAGCGGCATGGCGGCGGGAGGCGACGCGCCGAGCGATGCCGCTAGCGCCGGCGCGCTCCTCCGCCTCGCGGTCGCGGACGAGGTCGCCACGTTGACGCTCGATCGTCCCGCCGCGCTCATCGCCCTCAGTCGCGCCCTGGTGGCGGCGCTGCACGAGGCGACCCGCGCCGTCATCGCGCGCGACGATGTTCGCGTGGTTACCCTGCGCGGCGTGGGCGGGCGCGCCTTTTGCACTGGGGCCGACCTGAAGGAGCGCGCCGGACTCGACGGGGCCGCACGGGCGGCGGCGGATGCGCTGGCCGCGCTGCCGGTGCCGACGATCGCCGCCTTGCACGGCTACACCCTGGCCGGGGGCTCGAACTCGCCCTCGCCTGCGACATCCGCCTCGCCGCCGCCGACACGGTTTGCGGCCTGACGGAGGTGCGGATCGGCATCTTCCCCGGGGCGGGCGGCGCATCGGGGTCGACGCGGCGCTGGCCTGTGGGCTGGTGGGGCGGGTTGTCCCGCCCGCCGATCTCGACGGGTCCGCCGCGCCGCTGGCGGTGCGCGCCGCCAGGCGCGCCCTCGCCCTGGCGGACGATCTGCCGCTCGCTGAGGCGCTCGCCGCGATCGAGGGACTTGCGCCGCCCGCTCGATGACACCGCCGACTACAGCGAAGGATTGGCCGCATTCGCGGAGCGTCGCCCGCCGCGCTTCACCGGTGCGGGAGCGTCACCCACCACGCGGTCGACTCCGGTCAGGTGCGGAATGCAACGCTACTGGCCGGATGTGATGGTGCCCCTTAACAGCGCCGCGCGTAATGGTCGGCCCGCTCGCGCCGATTCCACGCAGGCGGAGGTGCTCACAAGCAGCATCTTGGGGCTTCGCCGGTGTTGCCTATGGCTGACCTCCGCCGGAGGCAACCTCCAGACGCCACGTCACCATCCAGCATTGCGCTAACGCCACAGCAGGATCGCTCGGGCTACGGAATAGCGTCGTGTCGGTGGCGTTATAGAGCTATCGCCATAGTGGCCGATAGACAAGGATTTCGAGATTAAGGAGGATACTGTGTCTGGTTCGACCGATACGCGTTCATTCAACGAACAGGTCATCGATGAATTCCGCGCCAATGGCGGTAAAGTCGGTGGGCCATTCGAGGGGGCACCGATGGTGCTCCTCACCACAACCGGCGCGAAGAGCAGGCAGCCGCGCACGATGCCGCTAGTCTACTTCGCCGATGGCGACCGCACCCTCATCGTCGCGTCGAAGGGCGGCGCGCCGACGAATCCCGACTGGTACCACAACCTCGTCGCCGATCCCGAGGTGACGCTCGAGATCGGCACCGAGAAGTTCCCGGCGCGCGCGACGGTCGTCGCGGAGCCGGAGCGGACACACCTCTTCGAGCGGGTCGCCGCGAGCAATCCGGGCTTCGGCGAATATCAGAAGAAGACGACGCGTGTGATCCCGATCATCGCCCTGGAGCGGATCGGGGCGTAGCCTCGCGGGTCGCGCTATAGTGCGGAGTAAAAGCGGGGGCGAGCACCAGTTAGTGCCCGCCCCCGCTTTTGTCCTGTCTTGCCCGCCGGTTAGATTTGCCAGCGGTCCGGCAACCCTGCCGGATCGAGCGGCAGCGCGACCCCCGCCTCCGCCAGCAGCGCCGCCAGCCGGTGCAGCGGCAGCCCCACCACCGCCAGTTCCGAGCCGGACACCTCGGCCACCAGTCGCCCGCCGAGTCCCTGCACCGCGTAGGCCCCGGCCTTGTCGCGCGGCTCGCCGCTGGCGACGTAGGCGGCGATGTCGTCGTCGCTGTAGTCGGCCATGCGGACGTCCGCGCCGATCACGTCGTGCCACTCGCGGTCGTCGCGGATGATGGCGATGCCGGTGGCGACGCGGTGCCAGCGCCCGCGCAGCTCGCGCAGCATCCGCGCCGCGTCGGCGTCGTCGCGCGGCTTGCCGAGGATCGCCGCCTCGCCGGGGCGTGGGATCAACACCGTGTCGGCCCCGATCACGACGCGCCCCGGCTGCCCGAATGCCACCGCTGCGGCCTTCTGGCGCGCCAGGCTGCGCGCCACCTCCTCGGGGTCCATGCCCGGCGGCACCGACTCGTCCACGTCGCTCGGCAGGACGACGAAGGGGAGGCCGAGTCGCCCGAGCAGTTCCCGCCGCCGTGGCGAGCTGGAGGCGAGGATCAGCGGCATTGTCGTCGCCTCCGCGCTCATCGCGCCGCCTCCGCCGGGGTTGCGCCACGCGGCCCGCGCCGCAAGAAGGCCAGCGACTCGACGTGGTAGGTCTGCGGGAAGAAGTCGAACAGCTCCACCGACTCGACCGTATACCCCTCGGCGACCAGGATCGCCAGATCGCGCGCCAGGGTGGATGGCTCGCAGGAGACGTAGATGAATCCTTCCGGCCCGCGCGCGATCAGGGAGCGGAGCAGCTTCTCTTCGAGGCCGGAACGCGGCGGGTCCACGATCACCAGATCGACCTCCGGCAACTCGTGCAGCGCCTTCTCCGCCGGGCGCGCGACGAAGCGGCAGTTCTCGATCCCCCACTGGCGTGCGGTCTCTTCCGCCGCCGCGATCGCCAGCGGATCGACCTCGATGCCGACGATCGCGGTGTCCGGGGCGTCGCGCGCGAGCCAGAGGGCGAAGAGCCCGGCCCCGCAGTAGAGATCGGCGATCGTGCCGCCTCGGAAGGGCGCGGCCAGTGCCTCCACCCGCGCCAGGAGCTGCGGCAACAGCCGCAGATTCGTCTGGAAGAAGGAGCCCGCCGGGAGCTGGTAGGGGCGATTCCCCACCAGCACCGTCCCGTTCAGCGGCCCCTTGACCGTCTCTGTGCCGCCTTTGGCGCGGCGGAAGGCGAGGCTCCAGATGCCCGGCAGCGCGGCGAACCGCGCCAGCGCTGCCTCGATCTCGGGATACCCCTCCGGCTCCACCCCCGCGATCCCCTTTAGCACCGCCTGGATCGCCGGGGCGTCGGCGTTGGCGGTCGGGTGGATGACCTTCACCTCCAGCCAGAGCCTGCCGCGAAAATTGGCGATCTCCCCGCGCGCGATCAGCCCGTTGAGGTCGTTCATCAGGGCGCTGATCAGCGGGTGACTGATCAGGCAGTGGTCGATCGCGATCTCCCAGCGGGTGTAGCGCGAGCGGAAGCCGGCGGCGTGACCGAGCGCGATCGCCGCGCTGTAGCGGTAGGCCCACGGCGTGTCGCTATGGACCGCCTGCACTTTCAGGTCCAGCCCGCCGATCCGGCGTAGTTGCTCCTCGACCACGCCGCGCTTGAAGGCGAGTTGTGCCGGATAATCGATGTGTTGCCACTGGCAGCCACCGCAGGGGCCGAAGTAGGGGCAGGGGGGGGCGATCCGCTCCGGCGCGGCGCGCAGCACCTCGATCGCCTCGCCTGCGAAGTAATCGCGCTTTCCCTGCCGGATCGCCACGCGCACCTCTTCGCCGGGGATGGCGTAATCGATTAGCCCCACGCGCCCGTCGAGGCGACCCAACGCCGCCCCCTTGTGCGCCATCGACTCGACGGTGAGGACCACCTCTTCCGGGGGCGCGGCCTCGCCCGGGCTCTTCTTATTGCGCCGCCCCTGCTTGCGGCGCTCCCGCCGTAGTTCGCTGACGATCCTGCTCGTTTCTTGCTCTGTCACCGTCGCTCCGTCGCCCCGGCGCTCGCGCCGCACCTATCGTTCACCTATGCCAACCGCCACGCCGCACAATCGCCCCATTGTACCCGAAGGTCGCGACGCGAATGCCGCGTGCGTCGCGATTGTCACCGAGCCGTACGGCGAGGCGGCGCTGGATCGTTCGCAGTGGCGAAAGGGGATGATTAGAGGAGTGATACTACTTGATAATGATTATTATCTGGCATATACTTTGCTCAGGCACCGGGATGAATAGACCTGATGTCGCAGAAAAGCGGTATTGGCGGTATTGATTGAGCATAAGGAGTCGGGGGCATGGTAGTGGGGGCGGCGACAGAGGCCGATGCACAAGGTGCACAGCGGCAGTTCAGCGAGGAAGAAAACTTCGTCCTGAAAGTGGTGCAGCCCGCGCTGGTGGGCCTGATGGATGGGTCCGTCTCGACCCTCGCGCCGATCTTCGCGGCGGCCTTCGTCACCGGTAAGCCGCACATCGCGTTCCTGATCGGCCTGTCGGCGGCGGTCGGTGCGGCGATCAGCATGGGCTTCGCCGAAGGGCTATCGGACGACGGGGTGCTGACCGGGCGCGGCCACCCGATCGCGCGCGGCGCGATCACCGGCGCGGCGACCTTCGTTGGCGGCGTGCTGCACACCCTGCCGTTCCTCCTCGGGGACCTCGATACGGCGCTCTACCTGGCCTATGTGGTGGTGGGGATCGAATTGGTGGCGATCGCGACGATCCGCTACCGGTACTTCAAGATGAATTTCTTGCTCTCGATCGTGCAGGTGGTCGTCGGTGGGGCGCTGGTGTTGGCGGCGGGTATCCTGATCGGGCACGGCTGAGCGCGGGGATCGGATGGGAGCGCGGCGGGGTCTCCTCGCCGCGCCCTTTCGATCCTGTCCTTCCCCGGTGTGGCCGCTCGCACAACACCATGCGCTATGCTTTCACCCCGCGAGCACACCGTCGGGTCGACCTCTGATCCTGCGCGCCACGCCACGCCAAGTGAAAGGAGCCGCCGATGCCACGACCGGAAGAGTTCGATGTCCCGAGCAATTGGGGGCGCTGGGGTGCCGACGACGAGCGGGGGACCGCGAACCTGCTGCGCCCGGCGATCGTGCAGGGCGCGGCGGCGAATGTGCGGCGTGGGGCGGCCTACCCGCTCGCGGCCCCTGTCTCGCCGGAGGGGCCGAATCTGCCGAGTCGGCGACCGATGTGGCACGTCGCGACCTCGCGCCTGCGGGCGGCTCCCGAGACGTCCAGCGCGGACGATGTGATCATGATGCACACGCACGGCACGACGCATGTCGATGCGTTGTGTCACATCTTCGTCGGGGATACGCTTTACAACGGCCACCCGGCGAGCGCGCTCCAGCCGGGCGGGACGCAGAAGTGCGGCATCGAAAATGCCGGCCCGATGGTGAGTCGGGGGGTACTCCTCGACATTGCCGCCTTCCGAGGGGTGCCGCATCTGGGCGACGGCGAGGCGATCGAGCCGGACGAACTGGACGCCTGCGCCGCGCGGCAGGGTGTGGCACTCCGCGCGGGCGATGTCATTCTCGTACGCACCGGTTGGTGGCAACTCTTCGACCAGGGGCAGGAGGCCCGCGCACGTTTCTATGCCTCGGAGCCGGGGCTGAGCGGAGCCTGTGGCCGGTGGTTCAAGGAGCACGACTTCGTGGCGCTCGGCGCGGACAACCCGGCGGTCGAGGTGGTGCGCACCTGGGGCGAGCCGCTACCGCTGCACCGCGACGTGATCTGGGGGTGCGGCGGCTATCTCCTCGAATTCCTCGATCTGGAACGGCTCGGCGCGGAAGGGATCCACGAATTCCTCTACGTCGCCGCCCCGCTCCGCATCGCCGGCGGTATTGGCAGCCCGATCGCCCCGGTGGCGCTCGTGTAGCGGTACGTGGCGCTCGGTTGCCCCCGACATTAGGCGCTACGTCATGGCGCTGCCTCGAACACCAGCACGGTAGGCACACCGACAGACGCCCCGCACCGCGCGCGTACAGCGTTCGCGGTGCGGGGCGGCGATCGTAATCGGAGCCTTGTGGGCCAGCTCCGCCGCGCTGATGCCGCTGGATGCGCGGGTGCTGCGACTGGACCCGCAGCACCCGCGCGATGCTGACGCCGAGCCGGTCGCCCTGGCGAGCCCATACGCGGCGCTGCCCCCCTCTACCCGCCCTGCGGCCTCGCCCTGGCCCGCTCCGGCACGGACCGCTGCCGCCCAGGAGGCCGTTGGATGCCGAGAGGGGGGCACGGCCACCGGCCCGCTTCCTTTCTGGAAAAGCACCTTTCGAAAATACAACCGTGAATCATGGTATCCTTACGCATCGACAGCGAGCGGACTACCGCAGCGTACCCCACCGGTGGAGGAGCAGCGATGAGCGAGGTCACTCCCGGCACGGGGGAACTTGCCCGGCGGCTCCTGCGCCAAGAAGCCGCCTCGTGGGAGCCCCTGGCACTGGCGGACGCGCTGGACCGGTTGTACGACCGGCTGCGCCAGCGGCTGGTCGGCCTGGTGGGACAGGCGGGCTTCGCGGCCCTCTGCACCCGCGCCCTCCACCTCGCGCGGCTCGCGTATCCCGGCCTGACGGCGATCGATTACGACGCGGCGGCGATGCCGTGCCTGCGCGGGACGCGCGACTTCGCGCTGGCCCACGCGCCGGACGCGGTCGGGGCCGCGCTGACCGATGTCCTGGCACAATTCATCGGGCTTCTCGACACCTTCATCGGTGAGGCATTGACCATGCGCCTGCTTGACGAGCTCTGGGGCGATGGCGCACCAGAGCACATCTCCATTGCCGATCCCCCGATGGAGCGGAGCCGTGACGAAGTGCACCAGCAGGGTGAGGGCGAGGGTGCTGCGGAGTCGAGATCGGGGGGGACGGACAGCATGGGTACGGAGGTAGGGCGATGAGCGCGGGAGCACGGGTCGCGATCACCACCCTCCCCACGGGGGTGCCCGGCCTCGATGAGATCCTGGGCGGCGGGCTGCCGGAGTACTCCTTCAACCTGCTCGCGGGGGCACCCGGCGCGGGTAAGACCACGCTGGCGCACCAACTCATGTTCGCCCTGGCCACCCCGGCGCGCCCGGCGCTCTATTTCACCGTGGTCGGCGAGTCGGCCCTGAAGCTGCTGCGCTACCAGCAGCAGTTCTCCTTTTTCGACCCCGCCAAGGTCGGCGTGAGCGTCCACTTCGTCGATCTGACCGCGCTGGTCCAGGGGCGGGACCTGGGGGCGGTGCTGGCGGAGATCGTCCGCCAGGTGGGGGTGATCGCCCCCGGCCTGGTGGTGGTGGACTCCTTCCAGGCGGTCGCGCAGAGCGCGGGTGGGGCGGTGCGCGACGACCAGATGAGCCTGCAGGACTTCGTGCAAGACCTGGCCGTCCACCTGACCGGCTGGCAGGCGACGACGTTCCTGCTCGGCGAGGACGTGGACGGCGCGCTGCGGGGCGACCCGGTCTTCACCATCGCCGACGGCATCATCCGACTCACCCAGGCCGTCGACGGCAACTCCGTGGTGCGCAAGCTCCAGGTGCTGAAGTCGCGCGGGCAGGCCCCGATGCCGGGCCTGCACACCCTCCGCATCGACGCGGCGGGGCTGCGGGCCTACCCGCGCATGAGCATCACCCGTGCGGAGGACGATCGGGCCATGCCGATGGCCCGGCTCGCCAGCGGGGTGCCGGGCCTGGACGCCCTGCTCGGCGGGGGGGTCCCGGTGGGGGACACGGTGCTGATCTCCGGCCCCTCCGGCGCGGGGAAGTCGGTGCTGGCGGCGCAGTTCATCGCCGCCGGGGCGGCGGACGGCGAGCCGGGCGTCATTGCCGTCTTCGAGGAGCATCCCCAGGAGTATTTGCGGCGCGCGGCGGCGCTCGGCTTCGATCTGCCGAGGATGGTCGAACGCGGGCGCGTCGAGATCATCTACATCCGGCCACTGGATCTCTCGCCCGATGAGACCCTCCAGGCGATCCGCGAGGCGGTCGCGCGGACGGGCGCGCGGCGGGTGGTGATCGACTCGATGACCGGCTTCGAGCTGGCGCTGGCCCCCGGCTTCCGCGCCGACTTCCGCGAGTCGCTCTACCGGCTGGTGGGCGCGCTGACCGGGACCGGCATCACCGTGCTGCTGACGATGGAGATCGTGCAGGATGCGGGGGCGCTGCGCTTCAGCCCCAACGTGATCTCGTTCCTCGCCGATACCATCATCCTCCTCCGCTACGCCGAGGCTGCCGGGGCGTTGCGCACGAGCCTGACGGTGGTCAAGATGCGCAATAGCGACCACAGCCGGGCGCTCTGGTGGTACGCGATCACCGGGGGCGGGGCGGTCGTGCGCGGCCCCGTCGGGGACGGTGGGGCATTGCCTGACGGCCCGGCGGGAGTGACCACCCGGGAGGAGGTGGTGCTGGGGGCGTTGATTGAATTGACGGAGGCGACGCCTGCGGCGCTGGCGCGGCGGGTCGGGCTGCCGGAAACCGCCCTGACCCCCGCGCTCGATCGCCTCGTCGACCTCGCCTACGCGGTCCGGCTGGAAGCAGCGGGCGCGATCGTCTATCGGCCCGTGGCACGCGCGGCGGGATGAGCGTGGTCCGCGCGCTGCGGCCACCGAACGATGCGGGAACGGAGTTGCGATGGACGGGGTACAGGAAGCGACGCCACAGCCGGACCCGGACCTCCTCGCGGACCCGAGCGACGCGGGGCAACTCGCGGAACTGCGCGCGGTCAATGAGCGCCTGCTGCTCGTCAGCCTGCGCGAGCAGGAACTCTTGGCGGCGGCGCGACACGAGGCGTTGCACGATGGGCTGACCGGCCTGCCCAACCGGGCGCTCTTCTACGATCGCCTGCGGCTGGCGGTACACGCCGCGCACCGCGAGGAGAGCGCCCTGGCGCTGCTTCTTCGTCGATCTGGACGGCTATCAAGGCCATCAACGACCGCGCGGGCCATCAGGTCGGCGACCTGCTCCTGCAACAGGTGGCGGGACGATTGCGGGGTACCCTCCGCGAGTCCGACACCGCCGCGCGACTGGGCGGGGACGAGTTCGGGGTGCTCCTGCCGGAACCGGGCGAGCGGGCGAGCGTGTTGCTCGTCGCGCGCCGAATCCTCGACGCGTTGGCACCGCCGTGCGTGATCCACGGCTTGCCCCACCGGGTCGGGGCCAGCATCGGGGTCGCGCTCTATCCGCAACACGGCACGGATGCCGACACCCTGCTGCATCGGGCAGACACGGCGATGTACACGGCTAAACAGACGCGCGGCACGGTCGTCATCGCCGCGCTCGCACCGCCCCAGGACGCCCCCGCCCCCGCCGTCGCGGCGCGCCGTCCTCCCTCCCCTGTCCTCCCTCCCCTATGGAGATGGTAACCGGGGCCCCTGGTCCTGGGGCGGGGGTGGTGGCCCGGGATCTCAACGAGCGGCTGCTGATCGCCGGGCTGCGCGAGCAGGCGCTGGCCGAGCAGCTCCGCCGCCATCTCGCCTTCACCACGGCGATCACCGCCAACCTCGGCGAGGGGGTCTGCGCGCTCGACCCGGAAGGCCGAATCACGTTCGTCAACCCCGAAGCGGCCCGGCTCCTCGGCTGGCCCGCGGCGGATTTGCCCGGTCAGCGGTTGCACGACCTGGTGCAACACGGGTGTGGCGACGATTGTCCGCTGGCGGACGCGCTCCGCGCGAGGATGAGCGTGCGCATCGACGACGATCGGTTCGCGCGCCGGGACGGGACGCGGCTGCCCGTGGCGTACTCCGTATCCCCGATCGTCGCCGATGGCCTGGGCGTCGGCGCGGTGGTCGCTTTCCGCGATATCACCAGGGCCAAGCGCGCCGACGAGCGGCAACGCTTCCTGGCGGAGGCGGGCGCGGCGCTGGCGGAGTCGCTCGACTCCGTGACCACCCTGGCCAAGGTGGTCCAACTGGCGGTGCCGGGGCTGGCGGACTGGTGTTTCGTCGATGTGCTGGAGGATGGGCGTGTGGAGCGCCTCGCGGTCGCCCACGCCGACCCGGCCCGCGCCCCCCTGGCGGGGGAGGTGCGCCGGTTCCCCGCGCGCCCGGAGGGTCATCTGCGACACGCCCCCTCGCTGGCGCTGGCCGGGGGCCAGGTCGTCTTCCTGCCCACCCTTGCGGAGGACGACGTACGCGCGATGGCACAGGACGACGCGCACCTGCGCGCGTTGCTGGCAATCGGGCCGCGCTCGCTGATCGCGGCCCCGCTGGTCGCGCATGGCCGACCGCTCGGCGTCCTCACCTTCATCGCCACCCCCGAGTCGGGCCGTCACTTCGACATAGACGATCTGGCGCTGGCCGAGGAACTCGCGCGTCGCTGCGCACTGGCCCTCGCGAACGCCCACCTCTATCGGCGGGAGCAGGAGGCGGTGCATCTGCGCGAGCAGTTCCTCACGATCGCCGCCCACGAGCTCAGGACCCCGATCACCACCGTCCGCGGCTACGCGGACCTGCTGCGCCGCCAGCTCGACCGGCCTGTCCCGGATCGCGCGCGTGTCGACCGCTACCTCGACCAGTGCGACGATGGCGTGCGGCGCATGGACCTGCTGATCGGCAATCTCCTGGATGTCGCGCGCAGCCAGCAGGGCCAGCTCGTCCTGCAGCGTGCCCCGTGCGACCTGGCGGCGCTCGCGCGGGAGGTGCTCGCGCGCGCCACGGCGTCCCCGGAATACACGTCGGCGCATACCGCGACCCTGGACGCCCCGGGAGTGCTCATCGGAAAATGGGATCACGACCGCCTCGATCAGGTGCTGACCAACCTCGTCTCCAATGCCCTCAAGTACTCACCGGCGGGCGGGGCGGTACGGCTCGCCATCCAGGACGATGCGCAGGGGCACGCGGTCATCACGGTGACTGACCAGGGCATCGGCATCCCGCCGACGGCGCAGCGCACGCTCTTCCAGCCGTTCGCGCGCGGGGCCGCCGCCACGGGTACCATCGGCGGGACAGGGCTGGGGCTGTACATCGTGCGGCAGATCGTGGTAGGGCACGGCGGGGCGATCACCCTCGCGAGCGCCCCGGGCGTCGGCACCACAATCATGGTCACGCTCCCGTTGGCCCCCCCGGACCCTGCGACACCGCCGGTGACGGTTGCTCGCTGAGCGCGGGGTTGGCCGCGCGCGGCGATCACCCTCTACGGCACCCTCGTGAGCCCTATGAAAGAGATACCCCGGCGGCGACCTGAAGGTCGTCTCCGAGGTATCTCTGACCCTGAGTCCTATGAAGGAACCGCAAGGATGAGATTTGATCTCATCTATGGTCCGAGAACGGCTCCAGCCCTATAGACCCACCGCCGATACATGCCGTACATCGCCAGTTGGTAGCGGACAAACTATGCCTTTCACCAGCCTATGCGACCAGGGCTCAGTATTTGGCCCTCCCGATGCGACTGGCGGCCGGTGACCGGCCATTCCTAGCGCGACTGGGGCTCACCGCCCGGATCGTCGTGCGACTGGGGCTCACCACCGCCCGAAAGGGCCAAATCCTGGCGCGACTGAGGCTCAGGGAGGGTTTCACGCCTTCGTGCGACTAAGGCTCAACCCGCCGCGATGGCATCGTGCGACTGAGGCTCAATCTTCGCGCGACTGGGGCTCACCTGACCAACAGGCTGGCACGATTGAGGCTCAACAGCGTCACGCGCTCGTGCGGTTGCGGCTCACCTGCCTGGCGTGGACCCGCCGATCTTGCTGGGGGTGTGGCGGTCGAACGACGCAGGTACCGGCTCGCCCCCATCCTCACGGCTATCGAAGGGGCGCATTTCGCCCGGGTTCCCCCGTAATGGCGCGGCCAGCGGTGGCGCTGGCCCCCCTATCTCTCGACTACTCCGTCCCGACCGGTGCTGTCGAGAGATAGGGGCAGCCGGACGCTGAAGGTGGAGCCGCCACCGACCGTGCTGGTCACCGCGATGCCCCCGCCGTGCGCCCGCGCGATCCAGGCGGCGATCGCCAGGCCGAGCCCTGTCCCACCCTCGTCGCGCGACCGCGCGGCATCCACCCGGTAGAAACGCTCGAAGAGATGCGGCAGGTGCTCCGGCGGGATGCCGATGCCGGTGTCGGCGACCGCGATCGTCGCCGCGTCGCCGCTGCGCGCCAGGCTGACGGTCACCCGCCCGCCCGCCGGGGTGTACTTGAGCGCGTTGTCCATCAGGTTGATGAGGAGCTGGGTCAGGCGCGTCTGGTCGCCGAGGACGGTGCATGGTGCCAGCGTGCCGGTCGCCAGCGCCACCCCGCGCTCCGCCGCCAGGGGAACCAGCGCGGCGACGGTGTCGCCGATGAGGTCGGCGAGCGCCACCGGCTCGCGCATGAGCGCCTCCCGACCATCGTCCGCGCGGGCGAGGGTCAGCAGCTCGCCGAGCAGCCGCGCCAGCCGCCCCGCGTCGTCGCGCACCTCTTCCAGGGCCTGGCGGTACTCGGCCGGGGTGCGCGGGCGGTCCAGCGCCACGTCCGCCCGGCTGGTCAGCAGCGCCAGCGGCGTGCGCAACTCGTGCGAGGCGTCGGCGGTGAAGCGGCGCTGCCGCGCGAACGCCTCCTCCAGGCGCGCGAGCATCCCGTCGAACGTCGCGGCGAGGCGCCCGACCTCGTCGGGGCTGGCCGGGAGATCGAGGCGGCGCGACAGGTCCTCCCCGCCGATCCGGGCCGCCGTGCGCGTGATCCGGTCGATCGGGGTGAGGGCGCGGCTGGCGAGGAAGAGGCCGCCCGCCACGGCCAGGAGGAGCGTCAGCGGCACCGCCACGCCCATCAGCAGGAGCAGGCGGTTCAGCGCCGTCTCAACCCCCCGCTCGGACCGCGCCACCTGCAGGACGGCCACGGCCTGACCGCCCTCGATGACCGGCACCGTCAGCACGCGCCACTCCTCGTCGCCCGGCAGCCGCACCGTTGTCAGCGACTGGCCCGAGCCGCGCGCCATCGCGCCGACGAGTGCAACCAGCGCGGACGGCGGCGCGGTGGGGCCGAGGAGCCGACCTGTGGCATCGCCGAGGACGATGAGCGTCCCGGTTGCCACCCCATCGGGGGGATCCCCGAGGCGCACGGCACCATCCTGGATGTCGAGTGTGTCGAGGACGCGCTGCGCCTCGGCGGCGAGGGTGCGATCGGTCTCGCCGTGGAGCGTGCGCGAGAGGCTCAGGTAGAGGAAGGCGCAGAAGGCGAGCAGGATCAGCGCCAGCAGCGCGACGTACCAGAGCGTCAGCCGCGTCCGGATTGTCCGCCCGTGCGCCCAGGCGACGCGCACCAGCGCCCGCACGTGGCTCATGACGGCGGTCGCAGCTGGTAGCCCGCGCCGCGCACGGTGTGCAGCAGCCGGGGGCCGTCGTCGTCGCCGAGCTTGCGGCGCAACGAGCGGATGTAGACATCGATCACGTTCGACATGGCGACGAAGTCGTAGTCCCAGACGTGCTCGGCGATCTGCGTGCGCGTGAGCACGCGATTCGGGTGGTGCAGCAGGTACTCGAGCACGGCGTACTCTTTGCTCGTCAGCTCGATCGCCCGGCCGCCGCGCCGCACCTCGCGGGTGGCCGGGTCGAGGGTGAGATCGCCCGCGCGCAGCACCGCCTCGCGGGAGCGCCCGTCGCGCCGGAGCAGCGCCCGGATGCGCGCCAGCAGCTCGCGGAAGGCGAAGGGCTTGGTGAGATAGTCGTCGGCCCCGCTGTCGAGGCCGGTCACCCGGTCGTCGACCGCGTCGCGCGCCGTCAGCAGCAGGACCGGCATGTGGCGCCCCTGGGCGCGCAGCCGTCGGCAGAGGGTGTAACCGTCGAGCCCCGGCAGCATCACGTCGAGGACGAGGAGGTCGTAGGGCTCCAGCTCGGCCAGCCCGAGGCCCGCCTCGCCGTCGTGCGCCAGGTCGACGGCGTAGCCCTGCTCGGTCAGGCCCTGCGTCAGGACCGCCGCCAGCCGGTGCTCATCTTCCACTACCAGGATCCGCATCGCCGTCCCCACCAGTCCAAGGATCGCCGCAGCCCGCCGCCGCCGCGCGCTTGGGCTGCGGTAGCAGGGCAAGTGTACCGCCCGGAGATGAAGGGCGGATGAAGCCCTCGCCAGCACTCCCCGGTTCAGCGCATGGTTTCCGCATTCGCCGCGAAGCGCGCGCCGACGAGCGCGATGATGGCCAGCGCGAAGAAGGCGAGCGCGTGCTTGACGTGGGGGTCGGTCGCGGACCCGGAGAAGGCCAGGACGTGGTCGATGCCGGGGATAAGGTAGTAGACGCCGATCGCCAGACACACCAGGGACACCAGACCGCCGATCAGGTACGCGCGACTCATGGCTATACTCCTCTTGTTGAAACCCATCGTGCACCATCACGAAGGGGCCGCACCGGGTCAGCTACTCGCGTTAGGGCAAGAGCCCCGCTCGTTGCAGCAGGAAATAGGCGCCGCTGAGCGCGCCGGCCGCCAGGCAGTAGTAGGTGAACGGGTTCAGGCTCCTCGTCGCGAAGTAGCGCATCAGGAAACGTACGCTGAGGTAGGCCGCCAGCCCCGAGATCAGGCCACCGATCAGGGCCAGCGTCAGCGTCTCGCCGCCGGCTTGGACCAACTCGGGAACCTCCAGCACCCCCGCCGCCGCGATCAGCGGCGTGGCGAGGAGGAAGGAGAAGCGCGCCGCCGCCTCGTGGCTCAGCCCGCTCCCCAGCCCGGCGACCATCGTCAGACCCGCGCGGGAGAAGCCGGGGAGGAGCGCACCGGCCTGGGCCAGGCCGATCAGCGCGGCGCGCGGGAAGGTGAGGCCGTCGAGCGACGCGCCGACCTCGCCGCTCGGCCGGTCGCCGATGGCGTGCGAGGACGCCTCGGGGTGCCGCTGGCGCCAGAGGCGTTCCGCGAGGAGGAGCACGCCGCCGTTGCCGATCAGGAAGGCGGCGACGATCAGCGGCGAACTGAAGAGCTGCCCGAGCGGCTTCTGGAAGAGGAGGCCGAGCAGGCCGGCGGGGATGGTGCCGACGATCACCAGCGCCAATTCGCGCCCGTGGCCATGCGGATCGACATCCCTGGTGAAGCGCCCCGCCGCCAGCACCCGCGTCCCGCCCAGCAGCAGCGCGACCCAGTCGCGCCAGAAGAACGCGAGGAGCGCGACCGCCGTGCCGAGGTGGAGCATCACGA
>JAABUM010002604.1_pt1 | contig 23760 bp, 45 predicted proteins | sample 5559161 | NCBI WGS metagenome assembly JAABUM01 (sample SAMN10711868, study PRJNA513369) | rock metagenome | isolation source: Antarctica rocks | place: Antarctica: Victoria Land, Siegfried Peak nord
AGCAAGCCCACCTGCATGCCACCGCGCAGGCGCAGCACCAGGTGCAGCGTAGACTCCTTCTGGATGTTGTAGTCAGCGAGCGTGCGGCCATCCTCCAGCTGCTTGCCGGCGAAGATGAGGCGCTGCTGGTCGGGCGGGATGCCTGTTTGTTTGCACAGAGTCAAGTTGCTTTGAGTGTTGCAGTCACAAACAGATGCTTGTGACCGCATGTCGCCCACCGACCAACTCGAGGAAGCTGAACCGTTCCGTCCGGCCCGGCGCCCCGGCAGGCAACATGCGCAAGCTGGTACATTGTCAGAGCTTCTCTGGCCATGTACTCACCCTCCTTGTCCTGGATTTTGGACTTGACGTTGTCGATGGTGTCGGACGATTCCACCTCCAGCGTGATGGTCTTGCCGGTCAGCGTCTTGACGAAGATCTGTTGCAAAAGGGCAGCCATTGGTGACTTCAGCAACTTAATTTCGACGCAACAGAGGCTCTTGGCAGCAAACAGAACACTTGCAGGATGCACGCAGATCATGCTCTGCATGCAAAGCACTCGATCAATAGCTAGCAACCTACCTGCATGCCACCGCGCAGGCGCAGCACCAGGTGCAGCGTCGACTCCTTCTGGATGTTGTAGTCAGCGAGCGTGCGGCCATCCTCCAGCTGCTTGCCGGCGAAAATGAGGCGCTGCTGGTCGGGCGGGATGCCTGTTTGTTTGCACAGAGTCAAGTTGCTTTGAGCGTTGTAGTCACAAGCAGATTAAACCGCAAGTCACCTCTCGTAATACTCTCTGGCGATATACTCACCCTCCTTGTCCTGAATCTTGGACTTGACGTTGTCGATGGTGTCGGACGATTCCACCTCCAGCGTGATGGTCTTGCCGGTCAGCGTCTTGACGAAAATCTGTTGCAGAAGGGGCGGCCATTGGTGACTTCAGCAACTTACATTCGGACCGACAGAGGCTCTTGGCAGCAAACAGAACACTTGCACGATGCATGCATAACACGCTCTGCATGCAAAGCAGCTCGATCAATAGCTAGCAACGCACCTGCATGCCACCGCGCAGGCGCAGCACCAGGTGCAGCGTCGACTCCTTCTGGATGTTGTAGTCGGCGAGCGTGCGGCCATCCTCCAGCTGCTTGCCGGCGAAGATGAGGCGCTGCTGGTCGGGCGGGATGCCTGTTTGTTTGCACAGAGTCAAGTTGCTTTGAGTGTTGTAGTCACAAACAGATTTGACCGCAAGTCACCACTCGTAACACAGACCAACTCGAGGAAGCTGGACCGTTCCGTCCGGCCCGGCGCCCCGGCAGGCAACATGCGCAAGCTGGTACATTGTCAGAGCTTCTCTAGCCATGTACTCACCCTCCTTGTCCTGGATTTTGGACTTCACGTTGTCGATGGTGTCGGACGACTCCACCTCCAGCGTGATGGTCTTGCCGGTCAGCGTTTTAACGAAGATCTGTTGCAGAGGGCACAGTGAGTGTGTCAGAGCTCACAGCCGGACACTCTCGGGCGGGCAGGCAGCAGCGGGCGCGAACTGGCCACAGCACGACTCCGCGTAACCCCTGATCTTGCAGGACACGCAGGACACACCCGCAACGCACCTGCATGATGCCTGGCTGTTGTTGAAAGTGTTAGACCGCTGAGATGCTATTTGCCTGCTGGTAGAGGAGGCTGGACGACAGTGCAGACAAAACGCGTTATGCCTCGAACTCAGGGTCGTGTCACGATATGACTGCCGCTTCGAAGCTTCTTGCACTGCCGGTTTTACATAGATAGGGTTTGTGAGGGGCAAGCCTCCGTGGGAGGAATAACGTGAATGCATCACGCAGGTGCGTTGCTGCTCTGGTGTTGCATGCAGCATCTCAACGCAGCAGACCACCACGAGCCTCGGTTCATGACGGTGCCGCTCCTGACGCTGGCATTTGACCTTTGACTGACATCGACTCCAATTCCAACTCCGGAACCAGCCATGTCGTATTCGCTCAAGGTCGAGGTGCAGAGCCGTACTTCGTCGCGAGCTGAGACAGCAAGCGAAGCCGGCCCATCGCTGCCCCGCACGGCATCAGCGGCCAATGCCGTCGACCTGGCGAGCGACTCCATCGCATTTTCCGCGGGCAACCCGCGCGTGGAGCACCTGACCGGCGCGGTGCACCTGTACCGGGATGTGGCGCCCGCCGACGCCGCCGCGCGCCCTGCTTGGACAAAACCGGTGCGTCCCTGGACTTATGCGGCACGCTGCAGTCGCATGGTCTCGGCGGCGATGCAAAATGCCGACTAAGCAAGACTGCAACAACCATTGTACTGTAATAATCAATTGTGCGAAAGAGATCAGCATCTGTCGCTTGACTTGCGGACATGTGAGCTTCAGGGTCAGTAACAGCTTGCCAATGCAAGCTCCCGCCACCTGACATTTTGGCCAGCAATTCAACACGAAGCACTTGCTCGACACTCCCAATCCTCTCATGGACAGGAGGACCGCGGCGACCTGCTGGCGGTACTGGCGGTGTCGCCGGACATGGGCGTGGCAGACTTCTGCACCTGGGCGGGCGGCTACCTGCCCAGCATCCGGGACATGCGCTTTGTGCGGCGGGACGACGCCCGCGCCTCCTGCCTCGTGCTGCTGCGCTTCAATTCGGCGGCAACGGCAGCATCATTCCACAAGGAGCACAACAACAAGCCAGTGCGTGCAGCGGCGGATGTTCTCCCCTCCAGACGGAAGACCCGGCTGCATGGCTGATGCCAGATGAAAGTCGCAGCAAGGAGCCTTTCTTGCACCACGCCATCTGGGCGTACGTTCACGACCCCGATGTTCGGCAGCTGCGCATGAGCCAACCGTCGCTCAAGAGATCAACGAATTTGCACTGTGCAATTGCCTGCTCCATGAGACGATGCCACATGAAATGATGTTCGTCTCTCTGAAGTGCAGTTCTGGACGCTGGAGCCGGACGTCATCTGCCGCCTGGTGTTTGTGAAGGACGTGCAGTATGACGACAACGGCAGCGGCGGCAGTGGCGCAGCTGCAGGCAGCAGCGCGGCCGCGGGCAGCAGCGCGGCTGCGGGTAGCAGCAGTGGCGGCGCCGCGGCCAGTTGCAGCGCCGCCGCGGGCAGCGGCAGTGGCAGCGGCGGCGGCACCGCCTTACAGCTATCGGTACCCGGGCAGACAGAGCTGCCCACATGTCCGGTATGCCTGGAACGGTTGGACGCCCACATCAGCGGCATTGTCACCACGGTGTGTTTCCTGAGACACTTTGCAATATGCAGTGCTTCACTAGGTGTTCTCTTGGGGCAGTGTCAGCGTCACCACGGTGCGTTCGAAAGAGCTGCGCAAGAGGGTATGCTTTGGCAGGGCAGCATGCGCGTCATCGTTGCTGTGGCCTGATTGTGCGCTGCGGGACGTGGCCCCTACATGTGCTGCATGCTGGCCAGTGCTGACGGCAGCGATGGCGCAGCTTTCCTGGCAATGACAGCGGCGGCTGCGCAGGCACTGCTGATTACAGTGGTCCTCTGGCAACAACGATACGGAGCCACGAACCTCACGCACTGTGGCAGGTGTGCAACCACCGGTTCCACAACGAGTGCCTCATGCGGTGGGCGGACACCTCCTGCCCAGTGTGCCGCTACTGCCTCAACAGCGAGGGCCACGCATCGTACTGCAGCGTGTGCTCGTCGGCCGCGGACCTGTGGATCTGCCTCATCTGTGGCCACATCGGCTGCGGGCGCTACCGCGGCGGGCACGCGACGAATCACTGGAAGGAGACGGACCATTGCTACGCCCTGGAGCTGGAGACGCAGCGGGTACAGTATACTTTGTCATCTGCTGCTTCAGGTTGTCTGCACCCTGCTGTTGTTGCGCGGCTTTGGCTGGCTCTTCAACGCTGACACAGCCCTTTCGCACTCCTGCTCAATGGCTACTCGTGCGATCAAAGCTGGACTACTTTGCTGCCCTGAGCACGACGACGATGAGGTGAGGGCCAACATAACCGAACTGATGCCGACATCTTCCTGATCTCCTGCTGGGTCCCACACTACTCAGGTGTGGGACTATGCCAGCGACGGCTACGTGCACCGGCTGATCCAGTCCAAGACGGACGGCAAGCTGGTGGAGGTGCCGTCGCCGCTGCCCGCGCGCCCCGACGAGGACAGCGGCGCCGCCAGCAGCAGCTCGTGAGTCACCTGTTCTTCAGTCGTGCCGTTGCTGTGACGTGCCTGAGGTGCCTCCGCCGTCGCTTTGCGGGCCGATGACGATAGCGGCGCCGCCGGCAGCACCTCCTGTGCTGCTGCTGCTGCTGCTTCCGAACAAGCGGCAGCCGCCGCTGACGCTGCACGCTGGAATCTGCTCGGAGCACCAGTCCGTTGCAGCCTTTGCACACGCTGACATGTGCACTCCCGCTGGTTATTTGTGCATTTTGCTGTGCATGTCTCACTCGCTGCAGGGAGACGCGCTACGACTCGGAGGTGGAGGAGGCGATTTGGACCAGCTTTGAAACTCATAATCGCATCAGAGATGGAAGGATATGCGCTCTGCTGACCCTGCTGCAGTCTAAACTTTTGCCGCAGAGAGACGCGGTATGACGCGGCGATGGAGGAGGCGATGGTGAGCAGCAAGCTGGACGCTATTGGGGCGGAGTACAATGCGCTGCTGGCCGGCCAGCTGGACGCGCAGCGCCACTGGTTTGAGGACCGCCACACCAGGGCGCGCTGCCCTGCTGGTTCTACTTGTTCAGTAAATTTCATCGTGTGCGCGTGTTGCTGCTTGAGGCGAAAATGACATCGGAACAGCCTCGTCGGGCCTGCGGGGCCTGCTGACCGGGAATGGTGGCGGCCCTGCCAGGCGTTTGGCAGCGCTGATGCGGCACTCCCTGCATGCGCTGCTGGCGGGTGCTGAGGGCAACCACCGGCTGTTTGTCTCGAGGCGGCCGCTCCATGGCGCCACCTGTGTCGCGCTCCGTCCGTGAGATGTTTCCACATGGCGAGCTTGCATCGCATAGAGGCTTGACGAGAAGGGCCGCTCCTGCAGGTGGTGGCCGAGCTGGAGGCCCAGTGCACGGAAATCGCGGCGGTGGCGGCGCACAACGAGGAGGCGGCAAAGGCAGCCAGCGCAGCCGCGAACGAGGCCATGCGAGCGCGCCAGGCCACAGACGCCAGGCTGGTGCGCTCTCTGACATGCGGCTTTGAGAAGCACTGAGGTTTCACCTGTGGCCGTGACCAAGCCTGCATCCAAAGCGACACCCTTCGAGGGTCGCAAGATGGGCGCCTGCCGCCCCTCTCATACGCACAGGCTGCATGCTTCTCTGCTCGAAGATGCCCCCACAAGTCAGCAGTACAAGGTTACCTTTCTGCTGCAGGCGCGCGAGGCGCAGCGGGCGAAGGACCTGCTCAAGGAGCGGGACGTGCTGGACGAGCTGAACGCGCAGATGCGGGCCAACCAGGCGGAGCTCAAAAGACGCGCCGCCGCCGACAAGGCCGCGGCGCAGGCGGCGCTCGCGGAGAGGGACGCCCAGATCCAGGACCTGCAGGAGCAGGTGCGCAGGACTTTCTACTACCATAATGCTGTAATGCATCTGCACTTTCTGTCCGTCCATCGTTGTCTCCGCTTGCTGGGATGCACTTTTCTCAGTATCCGCATCTGATCGACGCCCAAACGCTGTGCGCATGGCACGCACAGGTGCGAGACCTAATGATGTACTTTGAGGGGCAGCGCCTCGTCAGCGAGGCGTCGCCGGACATGGGCCTGGTCCAGGGCTCCGTGAGCGTGCCGACGCCGCCGCCGGCTCCCCGAGCATCAGCGTTGCCGCCTAAGCGGCGGGCCACACGCAAGCGGTGATGGCACCAGCGGCAAATCCAGATTTGCGAGCCGACTCCGAATCCGCCGCCGGCTCCCGCGTAAGCATTGCCGGAGCGGGGGCCCGCGCAAAAGCGGTGACGGCACCAGGGGCGGTGCCACGACAGCCGAGGTAGAGCTGCAAGTCGGCTTGGGAGCAGCAATGCAGCCGCAGCCAGCATCAGCGGCGGCGTGATCGCGGGAATTGTGCATATGTATAGAAGTTGAATTCAGCCTGGAGATGAAGCCGCCGGCTTGTTGCTTTGTTACGAATTTGAGCCGACGCTGCCTGTCTGTGTAGCTTGTAGTGCCGGCCGATGCAATCGCGACTCAGACTGCTTCTGAACTGTTTTCTCTGTGGTTTTGATTCATGTTGAACGTGGCAATTCTACGCAGGTATTGCCGTGCTTCAACTGCCTAGGTTTGAGCACGGATGCTGCCCATTAACAGCGAAAGCACCACATGCCAAAGTATTGCAGTCGCAGTGTCCTTCATCATACTCTCCCCTCTGTCCCTCAGCAACATCTGTATGTACAGTAGGACAGCGCAGACGACGACTGTGCTGCCACGATGGGCAATGGTGCGTCTCTCAGCCAGTCAGCCCCCTGCGGGGCATTTGCTGTGAAATTCCACTCCTGTTCTTCACCTCGCACAGTCGATGAACGTCAGGAAGCTCAAGGGTTCCAGAAAGCTCAAGGCTTCAAGCTACGTATAATAAATCGTGCAACACCAACGCTTCACAGCACCACGTTCCAGGCGACCGGCCTGCGCGGCGGCATGAACACTGCTTGTGATGGCGCCTCCGGCTCTGCCACCGCTCTGTTATTCTGTGTGACGCAGCCGCCCGACGTGCCCGCCGGTGCCGCAGATTCAGTGGCTGCCCCGAGCGCCGCCTGCGCCTGCGGCTGATCTCTCACAGGCGAGCCTGGCAGCGGCGCGGCGGCTGCTTCTGGTTTGCTGGCTGCCGGCAGTGGTGCCGCTGCGGCTAGACAGTCCACCACCTCCCTGCGCAGTAGGCCGTCTCGGCAGACATATCGGTGCACGGTGGAGACGCCCTCCCTGCACGAGATGATTCAGCAGCGTTCGACGAGTGTCAATGTACGCATTTCCGCGAGGTGAACCTTGCAGGTGCAGGTGCAATGACCTGACATGCACTTCCCGCTTGTCACAAGCCGATCGACATCTTGACCAGAGTCTTTGTTGGTCAAATGCACCTGGATGAGGACGCTGTCACGATCTCGACGCCAAATTCTGTGGGTGACGCCGCGCCATGCACCCAGACACGCAGCTTCCGCAGGTCCACCAGCCTGCAATTGCAACAGAGGGAGTCGTGATTAGCAGTGCATACCAGGTTCACACCACCGAAACATGGCAGAAAGGAATGTGTACGGCATGAAAGACAGCAGCGCCCTGCAAGCATGTTTCATGCCCACTCTAAAACATTCAGTCCAGATGGTCTTGTGGCACCAGGGCACATTCTCACCTGCTGAGGCCATCCGGTTCTGCATAGATCTCGATCTCGGGAGGCGCCGCATTCATCTGCACCCGCAGCGGGCCGGCGGCCGCGTCGACATCTGGCTGCCGGCAGCATGGTGGAGCGGCTGCCGCCGCCTGCGGCATTGGCGCCGCAGCTGCCGGGGCTGTAGTTGCCTGTTGCGCCGCCACCGGCGCCGCCGCCGGAGCCGCCGTTTGAGGACCGCGTTCAGGCATGGCTGGTGTCGCCTCGCCGGCGCTGTTGCCCGACGGTGTGCCGACATGGCCGGGCTCATGGTGCAGCCCCTGCGTGGCTGCCTCTGGCTCGCAGCACTGCGGACCCGCCTCGGCCTGTCGCGGCGCCGCCGCTTCCACTGCGGCGTCTGCCTCAGCGGCGCAGCCCAGGGGCGCACCTGCAGATGCCGCGTCCGGAACGCGCCCCTCCGCTGCCGGCTGCTGCCCTGGAGGCGGGGCAGCCGGCGGAGTGAGTTCGTATGGTGGTGACGCATTGGAGCTGGAGGGGCCGACGCCAGCAGACTCCGCTGTTGCTGCTGCTGCAGGCTGCTGCGCTGCTGCTGTCGTCGGCCGCTGTGCTGCCAGTGCTGCTGGCTGATGTGGCGTCAGCGGCGGAGGCGCCGCTTGCGAAACAAACACCTGCACCACACAGTGCGTTTCGCACTTTGTCTTCCTGACCCCCGCTTGCACCAGCTGCATCACCTCTCTGACCGAGCGTCGGCGGCTGAAATCAACGCGATTGGTGCAGGCAGTAACTTTCTGGATGCAAAGTTCGTGCAACTTCGAGCTAGTCCTCAAGCTTGAGTTTTGCAAAAGATTGAACCTGGACACCGAAGTCCAGGGCGCCGGCTGTTGACTCCCGCTCCAGCGCCGACTTGCGCTTCAGCCCAGCAGCGGATTTGGCGACAGACGCCGGCGCATTGTCCACCGCCGCCAGCGGCGAGCCCGCCGAGGAGAGCCTGGCAGTGCAATTGCGCGCAGCTGACGCAGGCCTGCAGCTGGTGCTGATTCGACTGACTCTCTGTACTGACAGTGACGGCACACAGCACGACCCTGCAATCGGTCGCTGCCGCAACATGTATCCTGGCACAGCACCGTAAGCAGCAGAAAGATGCCGCGTAATGATGGCACTCCTGCTGACTCATTCGGGCGGGGACGCACACCGCTGCGGGGTGGTGGCTGCGGCGGGCCGCTCGGGCGCGGGCATCGGCGCGATGTCGCTGCGGTGGCTGCTTGCCGCCAGCCGCCTGAGCCGCGCGAGCGCCTCGCCGCAGGCCGTCCGCACATGCTGGATCTTGTCGTACCGCACACCCTGCGGCGCGGTCTTTGGGGTTTAGGTTGACGACACCGCTTCACAGTCTGCACATCTTTGTTCTCTTGGACGATGCAGTGTCTGCAAGTGCATGAACCAGGACAGCAGCTTTTGAGTCCCACCGTGCGTGACGTGGCATGATTGCACCCTAGTGAGGCCCCCACTGCAGGGCAAAGCCAGCTGCATATGGAGAGCCAGGTGCTTGCACCTCCAGCTCCCTCAGCAGCTTTGGCGCGGCATCCAGCAGCGCACGGGTGCCGGGCGGCAGATCAGCAGCGATGTCAGTGACTTCCTGGGGCTCCGGCGCCTGCGGCAAGTGCAGTGCCATCCTCGTTCACAGCACAGGATTTTGTCCTATTTGGAAAGGTCACGATCTCTTGCCAAGACCTAGCCTGACATCTCAGTTGGATCGCAGCATGGCCGGAATGGCCGCTGGCATGCGAGGGTGCTGCTTAGGCAATACACAAGGCGCAGGGGGTGGTGGAACATTGCTGCAGCCAGCTTTCAAGAAGCCACACATCGTGAGGGCCGCACCAGCAGCGACGCTGCGAGCTGCGCCAGGGTGTCCAGGGCCTCTCGCCGCATGGCCCACTGATCCTGCAGACATCACCACATCACCCATGATTCAGGAACCTTTGGCCCTGGTCCTTGACGACCAGATGCGAATTTGCACCAGCGTCCCGGCAGCTGTGCTGATGCAAATGCAGCTGCAGGGCCTCATGCAGGCTGCCACAGCGGCGCTGCCTGACTACAGATATATATACAGTCAGACATATATGCAATCTCGCGAGCAAGCGGTCACAAGCCGTGCCTTGTTGCGGATGCCGTGCAGGCACGCCTTGACGCAGGCCTTGACGGCGGGCGCGGGCACAGCCGCCTGCAGGTCCCTCAGGCAGTACCGCAGCGGGAGGTATGCCTGCGTAACCTGCATCCTCGATGAGCCTGCGATTCACATATGAGGTATCTGAGTCGTGTCCTTGAGGCCAGTCCGCCGCATTTCGTTCTGATGCCAAAGCATGCAACCCGAGCTCACCGGCAGTCATGCTGTGCAGCTGCTGATGCAGTGTGGATCCTTGAGGCCAGTCCCGCCGCGTTTCGTTCTGATGCCAAAAACCAGCATGCAAAAGTATGAAAGCCGAGGTCACCGGCGTTCATGATGCGCAGCTGCTGCTGCAGTGTGGAACCTTGAGGCTAGTCCCGCCGCGTTTCGTTCTGATGCAACAAGCATGCAAAGCATGAAACCCGAGGTCACCGGCGTTCATGCTATGCAGCTGCTGCTGCAGCGTGGACAGCAGCAGCTGCGCGTGCGCGGCTGCGGCGCCGGGCGTCTCAGTGAGCGCCTGCAGCGCAGCGGCCAGCAGCACATGCCCCGTCGCCGCAGTCTCTTGCGACGGCGCCCTGCATGCCAGACGGCGCAGATCACGCTGCTGCATGCTGTTGTTTCAAGCATGCACACGAGGCTCCTTAAAGCCGGCGGGCATCTGTCTGTTGCCTTGCGCACATCACAGGCACGACCTCGTCTATATTTCCATGGTGAAGTTTGAGAATGAACACCTGGCGATGGCAGTGGTCAGCTGTTCCAGCACAAAGCCGCCACGTGCCCCGCCGCCCCCGTCCGCGCTCGGCTGCTGCTGTGGTTCTGGCTCCGCATTCGGCTGCTGGCGCGGTGCGAGGTGCATCGCCGCCGTCGCAATGGCCTTCACCAGTCCCGCGAGCTCCTCCGCGTCGGCCGGCTGCAATGCACGTATTTCTACGATTCTGACTCCACATTTCTGACTCTGTTTCAGTTACTTGCATCGAGTGTATGTAAATGCTGAAGGTGGTGGCCCAGTCCCACGGTGCAGCCATCGCGTTGCATGGTAGCTACAGAGCTGGTGCGATGCCGTTATGCTAGCCACTGCAGATGCGGCTTAGCTGGCTTTCACACAGACATGCATGCAACCAAGCAGGCTTCAAGAATTCACCTGGCTCTCAAGGGCGATGCACGCCGCTGCGTGCTTTGTTGCCACTTGCAGCAGCGGCAGCGAGTGCGGGCCGCTGCTGCATGTCTGCACCACGATTGCCGCCAGCCTGCATTGCAACGTTCAACAGAATCAATACCCATATGAAAGCCACATCAACACGTCCTGCTATGCGTGATTTTACTCCCGAGATGCGGACGGACCTGTATCTGAGCTTGCGCGCCGTCCTGCCACGGTCGCCGGGCCGCGACAGGATGTCGCGCAGGAACGCCGGCGCGGTGCCGGGCTGGGCGGTGTGCAAGATCAGGTTCCGGCCCGCCTGGTAGCTGACCTCCGCGAGATGCGTCTGCTCCAGGCCCAGCAGCGCGCTGCGCAGCTGCAGCCGCTCGTCGGACGTCGTCATTCTGTCGGCGCTTACGCAGATGCTAGAGCGAGTTTAAGGCTGTAGCAAGCCGGCTGTGACTCTCTACCTCATCGAGCCATTCATATTCGTGCGTTAGATACTGCTTGTCTGACTGATCAAGTGACCTGTTGACACGGTCAAGCACCTTGGCGATTGTACCCGACTGCAAAGTCCTGTCTGGTGGCCAGCACGACGATGCGCGCACGATATGTACTGTCACGATATCATGCTCAACGACGATTGCAGGTGCGCAGCTGTCGATCGCGCGCCAGCCCTCCGATTCGCGCGTTTGGATGTGTAAGTTGCGGATTAGAAGCAGCTAAACACACCTAATTTCTGCCGCCTAATGACGTGAGGCGGGGTCGAACAACTTTGCAGCTCATCACAGACCCTTGCAGGGCGCACCAGCCGTGAACGAGTCCTTGGCAGACACTGAGTGCGTTCTTGGACAGTGACCGGTGCATCAAGGTCTTGATCAACGATACCTGGCGCACAACACGCGGTGAGACCATTCAGCAGCTTGCAGCAGTCGACGCAATGTCAGGTGACGCCGTGCCGAACGGCTCCAGTGGCAACCTCAGCGGGCTTGCCAGGGCCTTGAGCCATGGGAACGGTCTCACCAATGGCGCGTCGGGCCCTTACGTCCCGAAGAACATCCTGGTGCGTGAAGGATCGTGTGATTGATGCCACTTAACGTTGGTGGCCCGACAACCAACCATCGTTGTGTAGATCAACCTTTCACAAATTTGCTGACGGCGGTTGTGCATGTCCTGCAGATCACAGGTTCGTGTCTCGTTGCGTGCTGCACTGCCCCACAGATCTCACGGGCAGCGCCCGTGCTCAGTACGCAGCGAAGTCGCGGCAGGAAACAATCGCATCCTGTTGTATTACCACAGCTGGCAGTCGAGCTGCTACACTGCGGGCAATACCACCAGTCGCCAATGGTAGTATGAGCTCATGGAATGCATACACATGCTGGACCTGCCGTCTGTGTCTGGCTCCAGGTGGTGCCGGTTTCATCGCATCGCACGTAGCGATCAGGCTAGTGAGGGAGTACCCGCAGTACAAGGTGAGCTGCTCAAAGCAGCAAACCTGTTTGTGCATCCTCAATTTCTGGAACGCATGTTGTCCTCGCACACGCGGTCACAAGTTGCATGCTTTTGTGGATGCCGCGCCAGCCTAACCGCTTTCCTCCGCTGCTGCTCAGATTGTTGTCATTGACAAGCTGGACTACTGCGCCTCGAAGCGCAACCTGGACGCCTGCAAGGACTCGCCAAACTTCAAAGTGAGGCCAGCATACGGGCGTCAGCGGCGGCGTACCGCCTGCATGTTTCGGTTGGTATTGTGAGGTTTCCGCACCTTTGGTGACGCCTGGTCTGACACATCCTGTCTCTTCACACGCAGTTCATCAAGGCAGACATCCAGAGCACAGATCTCATCAGCCATGTGCTCCAGACAGAGGAGATCGACACCATCATGCACTTTGCAGCCCAGGTGCGTTGCGCTGCCATACAGCAACGAATGTGCCATTCGAGCCATCCACGATGGCAGTGTTTTAACAAGCCTTCTGACGATCCTCAATGGCACGCACGACGGTGCACGCTTGGAGCGTTGCCGCCGGCGACACGAGCTGCAACTGACATGTTTTTACTACCCCCGCAGACACACGTCGACAACTCGTTCGGCAACAGTTTGGCGTTTACGCTGAACAACACCTACGGCACGCACGTGCTGCTGGAGGCTACGCGGGTGTACGGTGGCATCAAGCGCTTCATCAATGTCAGCACAGATGAGGTGCGTCTACGTTCGCGGCGACGTGCTGCCGGCTTTGCCTCGCCAATGCCCGTTCGATGCCAACATGCATGTCGGCAACCTGCTGTACGCGTGACAGTGTGCGGCGGCCAATCTTCCTCCACGAGCATTGCAGCTTCGCAATGGAATCTGGGACCAGCGGTTGGAACCTGGAACCCCGCAGTGGCTGGAATCTGATGATATGCGCCGACCGCTCCAACCCTGAAACGCAGGTGTACGGTGAGTCGAGCGTGGGCGCGGAGAAGGGTCTGCACGAGGGCAGCACCCTGGAGCCAACAAACCCCTACTCAGCGGCAAAGGCGGGCGCGGAGATGATGGTGAAGGCGTACATGACCTCGTACAAGCTGCCCTGCATCATCACGCGCGGCAACAATGTGTACGGCCCCCACCAATTCCCCGAGAAGCTCATCCCCAAGGTGAGCGCATATCCGGGGCAGCAGCACATGGAGCCGTAGGCACAAATGCAGCAAGGTAGCGGGGATGTCGAGCTGTTGGCGGCGGCCGCGAGGGCCGCAGGCGTCACGCTACAGCTGCTGCGGGGTCACTGCTGTCGGTCGGCACTTTGCCGCAGCAAATGCCGCTGCTACACAGTCCCACTGCTGCCTCATGGGGTTCGTTGTGCTTGCGGCCCATCATAGGGGCTCATTCACACTCTGCAAAGTCTGCCCGCTGCCGCAGTTTGCGCTGCGGGCGAGCCGAGGGGACGACCTGCCGGTGCACGGCGACGGCACCTCCCACCGGTCGTTCCTCTTCGTGGAGGACGTGGCAGAGGCGTTTGAGGTCGTCCTGCACAAGGTGAGCACTCCGCTTGTTTCTGACTCTCTACCTCGTCCAGGTTGTCTTGGCATGGACAACCTTCCTCCCGGATCCGCTGCTCTAGACTGGACCGCCATCGCGGACGCCAGCGGCTGAACTCGCTGCTCAAGCCCGATAGGCGAGTTTGCTCAAGTGTTTCCTTTGGCTGCAGGGCGAGATCGGCGAGATCTACAACATTGGCACGCAGAAGGAGCGCACGGTGATGGACGTCGCCCACCAGATCGCCAAGATCTTCAAGCTGGGCGACGTGAGCCTCCTGACACTCACTTTCATAGCCGGATGCATCTGTGCTGGAGATCCCGCAGTTGCTGCTGTGCTGCACTGGCGTGCTTTCAATCCTTCATTCTGCTCACTGTCTAATTTGAGACAAGCGGCATTCTGTTCCCCAGCGCCAGCTCCGTTATTGCCGTCTACTTTCCCTCCTTTTGTTCTCCAAATACTTGCAGTAGGAGTACAAACCGAGGAGAACCACCCTGCCTGGCCCGTTGACGCTGAGCTGTTCTGCCTTCCCGTGCACGCAGGAAAAGATCATCAAGGTGAAGGACCGAGCGTTCAACGACCAGCGCTACTTCATCTGCGACCAGAAGCTGGCGGCGCTCGGCTGGGTGGAGCGCACCTCCTGGGAGGATGGCCTCAAGCGCACCATCGACTGGTACCTCAAGCACGGCTTCTCCTCCTACTGGGACTACGGCGATGTTGAGGTGAGGTCGTAGCTTGCGGCGTCACACTGTATCGAATGTCAAATGTCAAATCGGTGTGAAATTGTCTCCGAAGATTTCCCTCACGCTCGCATGCCGACGACCTGCACATGTCCCATGCGGCAGCATGCCGCCGCAGCGCGTCTCTTCAACCACTGTTGAAGGTTCGAAGCCTTCTTATGCCGGTCTGTCTGCGCTCGCAGGCGGCGCTGGCGGCCCACCCCAAGGCACCAAACACGGCGCCGACGCCCATGCTCTAAGCAGACGACCCCTCCTGGCGTGGGTGTTGCGGCACATGCCATGTGTAGACTGTTGAGGACGAGCACTGTTCCAACGGAGACTCAGGAACCATTTGTCGACAGGAGACCCCTCAGGGAAAGAGTGTTCGCACTTACTGCTTTGACCCTCTGCCCAGACTGCCAGTGCTTGCAACATCACACTCTGTCACTCTGTTGCTGCTTGCCGGTTTTGCTGTAGATCAGCGTTCAAATTTATTGTTGTTGTCGCAGCTTGAAACGAACAGTCTTCCCCTTGGCCGCCTTGTCGCAAACTTGAAGCACAGGATGAATTTATGGGGCTTTCGCGCTTTGATTGATCGGCATCACATCCCCCAGGCTCAGCATGTGCAATGAGCAACTAATAGGGGTAATCGGAATAGCTGTCAGCGAAGCCAGGGCGGCGGTGCCGGCTAGCGGCCCCGGGCCGTACGAGCAAAGGTTCTGACTGGCCAAGTGCTGTGAGTGAGCAATGACGCTGACGATGAGCAAGAGCCTGAGAAGGCGTCAAGGGCAGCGCTGCTGCGGCTGTTTGCAGAGCTACCAGCGCCGCTGGGGCTTTCGCGCCCCAGAGCAGCTGCCGCCGCGTTTGCCGCTGCCGCACGTGCAGCTGCCAGCTCGGAAGCTCGCAGCAAAGCATGAAGCTGCACGATGCATTTGTGTGCACTTCAGAGGATCGCGGACGGACAACGGAAGTTCGGTCGTCCGCCCAGCGCCGCATTCGCCAGACGTTGCGCGAGTCGAGACCCGGGCACACTTCAATCCAATTCCCACACCAGCTGCCCCCGGGTTGTCGAAAATCCATGCAGCATTGGGCAAATGTGAGTTTGAGCCCAGCTCCAATCCTCTAACCTCCGGGGTGCGATTTCTGCGCGGTGGGAACGGTGCACAGCGATGGCGCTCAGTACCTCACTAGCGCGATGAAGGAGACTGGTCTGCACGCCGCTTGGAGGCAGTTGCAGTGCGACCATGAGCTCGTTCAGACCGCGCTTGGCGGCCTCCATGCAGCGCAGCAGGGGATCTGCGGTCGCCTAGGGCTGCAGACGTGCCCCAATCCCTTCGCGCCTGCGCGCTGCGACGAGACGTGGCTCAATGTGGCAGTAGCCGCACTGTCCAGCTTCCTCGTGCTGCTGCTGCTCTCCAGAGTCTTCAAGTGAGCCGTCCTGTCCCTCCTCTGTACCACCAAACTCCCCATCTGACCTGGTCTTGCCGCGCTGCCACCAAAAGCCGCATCCAGTGCATCCCTTCACACTCTGCAGCGAGCATCGCACACAATTTTTTCCCATGCAATATACAAGTGTGTACGCACAGATGGTACACAGCCAAACGCGGCGGCACCCTGGTGGCTGCGGCAGCAGCTGCGGCGGCCGAGTTGCGGCGCGCTAACCCGCAGCAGTACCCGCCCGCATCGCACTCCTGGCACCGCGTCAGCGGCCGCCAGCTCGCCAAGCCGCTGCTGTGCGCAGTGTGCTTCGAGCGCATCCAGCCGGACGGCGATGGCAAGGTGAACTGGCCCTGACACCGGTTGCGGCCCACAGAACCTGCCTTGGCAGAATGAACATCCACCATGGCCTCCGTAGGCCACTGCTGCTGCTGTCACGCTACACGAAAACAGCAATGCACAAAGACAGCAAACGCTATCACATCCAGATGGTGCCTTACCGTGGTGCTTTACCAGCTACCATTGCCCGGCGCGCAGACCGTCAACACGTGCGAGGTGTGCGGCGAGGTGGCGCACGAGGGCTGCGCGCGGCACGTGCCGCACGACTGCAAGCCGGTGGCGCTGGACGCGCCGGAGATGGTGCACCTGTGGCGCCCTGCCGGCGTCGCCATGAGTGCGCAGGATGTGAGTGGCCCCATCCCTGCCGCACCCAGCACAATGTGCTGACACTGGCTGCCTGGTCACCTGTGGTGTAGCTCGCCGCTGCTTGGCCTGGCCCGCAGAAGAAGATGTGGCGGCTGCATGCTCTTCTGCGCGCCTGCGTGTTCTTCTGCCGGCAGGGCTGTTTCGTGTGGCACCGCTGTGTCACTTAAAGAAGGACCTGATTCGTAATTCGAATGAATGAACCCTGCCTCGCGTATGCCGCAGGAGGAGGTGGAGACGGCGTTGCAGGTGTGTCAGTACTGCCGCCAGCTGTGCGAGGCGGACATGTTCAGCGCGGAGCCCATCTGGTCGTGCGCCTGGTGCCAGGCCGTCGCGCACGTGCGCTGCCACCAGCAGTTCCACCCACCGCCGCCCAAGCCCGACCGCAAGGCCGGCGGCCGCATGGTCAAGTTGGCCAAGGCGGCCGTGCCAGGCGGCGGCGAGCCGGCTGCCGCGGGTGCGGCGGCGGCTGGCGGGCAGCACGATACGCTCAGCGGCGGCGGGCTGGCCTCGACTGCAGACAGCGAGGCAGCCGGCGGGCTGGCCACGATCGCAGACAGCGAGGCAGCCGGCGGCACGCCGGTCGACAAGCCGGCCGCCCAGCTGAACGGCGTGGCTCGTCGGGGCAGCGCCGCATCTCCGGCCTCGGGCGGCAGCGAGCCGGCCGGCGGCAGTGGCGGCGACGACGGCGGCGGCAGCGGGGCGGCGGCAGTCAGCGCCAGCGCAACGGCAGCTGCGGGCGGGGGCGGCAGCGGCGGCGGGGATGAGGCTGCTGAACGGGCGGCCAGCACAGCGGCGGCGGTTTCAGACAGCAAGATTGCAGATGCCATGGGCGGCCTGCCGCCGCTGGTCAGTGGCGGCTCGCTGCAAGCCAAGCAGCTGCCGCCCATCCGCTGCGTCTCAAACGCGGAAGAAGTCGCGTCGGAGGCCGGGTATGAGCGCAAATTGCATGTGATATATCCCTGGCACTGTTTTTATCTCCTTTGGAGCAGATGACCTCGCAGCGAGTCTCCTCACGGCAACGCATGCTCTAACGAAAGTCATTTATGGCATCACGAAGCCGCTGCTAATCGGCCTCCCCGCAGCACCTGTGCGCTGGCGTGTATGCCGCAATGTCTCACCCGCTCATGCCAGCCATGACCTCCTGGCCAAATAAGCAGCAGGAAATGCAGACATGCACATCTTGATACATCCACAATCTTTGAAAATGCAGGGACTCGGATGGCGAGCTGCTCATGGCGCCGTCCCTCAACGGCCTCACGAACAGCGAATGGCATGATAGCATGACGCCGCAGGCGCTGCAGTCGCTCAGCCGCCCCATCAGCCACCCCCTTGCCCGCGCACCCAATGCCTCACGTGAGGGCTGCAAGCCGCAATCATAGTTGTGTAATGTGCATGCCTGTCGCACAGCTTCTGGCATAAACCGTCTGTGGCTTGTTCATATGCTTGCTTGAAGACTGAGTCCAGTCCTTGGTCCAGAGATTTGGTGACGCTTCGAGACTGGTTGTCAAAGCCTATCAAAACCGTTGCAGGCAAGCTGGGAGTGGATTCGCGCGTGGGTAGCCTGGGGCGGCTCATGACGGCGCTGAGTGCCATGGTGACGGATGTGGCGGAGGGTTCCGGCGCCAACGCCGAGGTGCGCGGCGGTTGGCTGCCGGGAAAATATCATTAAACATATCTACTCGTTCTTTTGACCTTCGTGCTCTTTCATTGTGGCTTCTTACAACTCCTCGAATGCATCACCTTACTCAAATTCATTGTGCACATGTCCTTGCCGACAAAACATGTGTTGAAGGACTGAGATGTTTTGCTTTGCCGACGCCCAGGTGGCGGTCACGCGCCCGGTGCGCAGCCTGGACCCCGCGGACGTTGCGCGCCTCGACCGCTGCGAGCTGGGGCCCCACAGGTGCGGGGTTCCTGATCAGCGCCAGAGCCCTAAGGAGATCCATCTTGTAGTTTCCCCCCCCCCCCCCCCCCCCCGGCCGCCTTTGCGAGCTGAAACCCTGCCTGGGGCACGGCAGCATGCAATGTCTCGTGCTCTGCCGTCTGACATGCAGCTGCACCAGCTCAGGAACACGTGGATGCGCCGGCGTCAGTCGCTTGCGCCACGCCCACCAGCTGTCCGCCTGCCACTGAGCATGCGAGTCTCCTCACCTGCCCGATTGAGAAACAGGGGAGGATGCTTTGACGACTCTATGTTGAGTTTCTCGTGCTGTTCGGCAGACGGGGCTGATCATGCCATCACGCCGTTTCTGGAGGTGCTGGGCGTGATGTGGAATGCTGTGCGTCAGCTGCCAGTCTGCTACCTTGCGTGGCAGCCTCCTCGCGGGCTGTGGAGATGAGGTTCTGAGCCTGTTCTGCTGTCTTACAGACGGCTGATCATGCCGCCGACGGCGTTCCGGGAGGTGCCGGGCGTGACCTGGAGCGCGCGTGCAAAGGCGCTGCTGCCGGGCCGCACCGGCAGCAAAAGCGGCGAAAAGGGGCGGCGGCGCACCAAGGGCGGCGGGACGGGGGCGCCGCCACGGCCCAACCACTCCTGGTGGGGCCTGTCCAAGGAGACGCCCTGGCAGGACTACACCCTCGGTGCGCCGCCCTTAGACGGGTCCATCCCATCCTCCTGCATGCTTTCAAGGTCTGAGAGCGAGTTGCGACCTGCTCGTAATTCAGCCGCCTGACCGGTGCGGCAACTGACAGCAGGCCGGCAGGATGTCTCGATTGTCTGTGGCAATCAGCTCCATGCTCTCGACGTGTCGGGGCGATGATCGATGTTCACCGGGGCTCCTTGCGTCACTGTCACAGCATCGCGCCCATCCGCCTGCAGGTCCGGTTGAGCCGGGGGCAAAGCCCATCCTGTGCTTCATCAATACCAAGAGCGGGCCGCAGATGGGCAAGGAGCTGCGCCGCAAGTTCCTGCGCATCCTCAACCCCCTGCAGGCGAGATTTTGCTGTGTTATATTTCTGTGCATCCTCAAATCCCCTGCAGGCAAGGCGATACTGCCCATTCTGGCATGCCTGACATCGACATGCATGGAAGCCTGGCCTTGCCACGCTGGGCAAGCAGGGCGCGCTTCCAAGAGCATGCTGCGGGCGCCGCCAGGGTCATCACTGGGATTCCCCAGACTCTCATCATTGGCATGCTCAACACAACCAGCATGCTTAGTGCAACCCAATTGTCCGCACTTGTCTACAGGTGGTGGAGCTGTCACGGGATCAGCTAGAGCCCGCTTTTTGCTGCCGGCGCATTCTGCCACAATCTCAGTGCGACAAAAATCCACAAGAGGGAGTCAGAATCCTTATTATCGAAACCCCAGGTGGCGGAGCTGCCTCGGGAGCAGCCCGAGCTGGCGCTGGCGCTACACATTCCTCAAGGCCGTCACGCTGACGGTGCTCATGAGATACATGTTGAAACCCTCACCCATTCTGAAACCCCAGGTGGTGGAGCTGCCTCGGGAGCGGCCGGAGCGGGCGCTGGCGCTGTTTGCGGACGTGCCCGGGCTGCGGCTGCTGGTGGTGGGCGGCGACGGCACTGTGGGCTGGGTGCTGTCCTGCCTGGACGCGCTGCAGGCGGCGCGCCAGGCTGCACAGGCGCACAGCCCCTGGCTGCCGCCGCCCATCGCGGTGCTGCCGCTCGGCACGGGTGCGCCTTTCATTTTCTTTGTCAATCCGGTTTTCCAATCATCTTCCAATCATCTTCCAATCATCTTCGGGGCTGTGGCTGTTGGCGCCCATCGCAGTGCTGCCGCTCGGCACAGGCGCGTGTTTCACAATGTGACACCACCAATATGCACCCCCTACTTTGTATAGTTCCTCCTACGGTCGGTGACAGCGATGTCTGTCCTATTGCTCCGCCGCAGGCAACGACCTGGCGCGCTGCCTGAACTGGGGCGGCGGCATGTATGCGTACCAGCAGCACAGCATCGGCGACCTGCTGCAGCTGCTGGAGCAGTCCGCCGTGACGCTGCTGGACCGCTGGAACGTCCGCATCACCCCCCAGGTGCGCACCGGAACCAACTCAACCACTACATCTCGAATTCACAACAGCCTTGCGACGCTGTGTATCCTACAGGGCAACGAGACGCATGCAGGAGTCCTCGTCACAGGACACGCTTCTAGCAAAAGGGACGTAACGCAACGACCAGGAAGGCAGGTCACTCGAGCAGCCCGTGTTCTTGACACGCCAGGCGGCAAAGCAGAGCAAGCGGCCGTCCAAGGACGGCGGCTCAGACGGCGGCGGCGGCGTCGCCGGCGGCACCCGCACCAGCCTCGTCGGCGGCGGCAGCGGCGGCGGCGGCGACGGCCCCCAGGCCACCACCAAGGCCATGAACAACTACATGGGCATTGGCATCGACGCCAAGGTGTCCTTCCATCTGAATATATTGCATCTCGTGTTGCGCCTTTGATGATGTGCCACAAGCGCATGGCGGCCCAGCGCTTGTGATGACGTCCATCGCCAAGGCCGCGCCGTGATGTCTTGTTAATGGCTGATCGAAACGGTACAACACTACTATACAAATGGGTAATCAACCGTGCTCATTATCATTGGTATCTCGCACAGGTGGCGCTGGAGTTCCATCAGCTGCGTGACCAGGTGCGCCGCTGTTTCTAAATATGTCTTTATACGTTCATTTCTTTGAAAACACCCGCCGTTTTGCCAGCACAAGTCCCCTCTGTCCGGCTCAGGGGCTGCATCTGCTGCTGCAGCAGGCCCACAGGCTGCTTCGCGACATTCTGCTTGAAGCTGATGTGACAGCAGGTTGACAGTTGGCAACACGCCATTCTCACCACCCACTTCGCCTTGGTGCTCGGCATTCGAGCCCGCTCCTGCCAGGCAATTGCACGAGCACCTGCACCGAGCCCACCGTCAAGCATGCGCAGTCCGATGCTCGTCGAGCACGGCCTCAACAATACGTTCAACTGATAATATTCGATTCAAATTGCTTCTAAACTCACATTGGTTCGAGTCGAATTGGTTGGAATAATCATATTCAACTTGGTTGGTGCGCAGTACCCGGAGTGGTTCCACTCTCGGTTTGGCAACAAGCTGTGGTACACCGGCGTCGGCGCAAAGGAGATCCTGGGCCACACCTCCCTCGACCTGCCGCGCCGCCTCAAGGCGCGCCTCAATAGTTTTGTCAGTTGCAATCTTCTCTTGCGACTGAGAACGCAGAGGAGATCCTGGGCCACACCTCCCTCGACCTGCCGCGCCGCCTCAAGGTGCCTGCCACAACTTTCTTCAAATTTTGTCCAATGGATGCCAGCAGCTCGTTGGTGTGCGTCGATGTGGCCTGAGCGGATTTCGAGCCATTCCTGCAGTCCCCAAGTTTGGCGCCCAAAAGCGCATGGCCAGACAGGTTTTCCATCATTCCGTCCACGTCCTTCTTGCGCACAGGCGCCTATGTGTGTGACCGCAGGTACAGTGCGATTAGCAGGGAGCTGGTGCTGCCGGGCGACACCATATGCGCTTCAGGCGGTCACACAAAACATCAGATATATTGAAGATCATGAACTCAGATCCCGCAGGTGGAGTGCGACGGGCGGGAGCTGGTGCTGCCGAGCGACACGGAGGGGCTCATAATCCTCAACATCCCCAGCTACATGGGCGGCGTGGACCTGTGGGCCTCGGGGCGCCCCCCTGTTGCCGGCGCCGTCCGCGACGACGGCCCTCAGTCCATGTCCGACCAGCGCCTGGAGGTGTGTTTTGGAAGCCTGGGAAGCTGTCCTGAAGTTGAAGAAACGCAAAAGATGATTTGTGTGGATGTTCATACTTGTGAACCTTGGAGATCTCGGTGGCTGGTGAGGGCAGCTGACAGCACTTCTGTTGTTGCGCCTTTCAGCCTGTGATTGCTGTTGTTGTTGTCAGGTCTGCGCGGCGCACCTTTGGTCCTTGGGCCTGCCACCTCCTTCCAAGAGCGCGCTGCGTGAGCGTCTGCAACAACCCGTGTTCTGGGTCCCGAACTGATGCTTCTCCTGTGGAGGCGCGCAGCTGCTGTCGGTGGACAGCTGGCGCCTGGTGCAGGTGCAGGTGTGGCTGTCGTGCAAACTTCCACAAAAATTCCAATTGATCCCAGACTGACATGTGCTGTGCGCGGCGTGCAGCTGCTGTCGGTGCAGGGCAGCTGGCACCTGGGGCAGGTGCAGGTGGGGCTGTCGCAGGCGCGCCGCCTGTGCCGCTGCTCCCACGCGCGCCTCACCCTCACCGACACCATCCCCATGCAGGCGCGCCTTATCTCCTTTCTGGATCTTTTCCCTGCCCCTGTGCTGTCACAAGAGCCCTGCATTTCTGATACCTGCTCCCTTCGAAGGCCAGTTTGTTGTGTTATGCCTGACTCCGTTTCGTTCATGTTGGGTATCACACATGATGTGCGGGGGACGCGGGTGGATGGGGAGCTGTGTGTTCACTATATTGGTGCTTCCAAGCCCTGGAGCTTTCCTTACCCATATTGTGGGCAGGTGGGCGGGGAGGCGTGGCTGCAGCTGGCGGCGGAGCCCGAGCAAGCTGCTTGATCAGGAACACGGAAAATCTGCAGCAGTAGCCGCATCTATCCAGAACCTCAAGTGCATCATGCGCAGGTGGACGGGGAGCCGTGGCTGCAGCCAGCGGCGGAGCTGGAGGTGGGCTTCCGCGGCACGGCGCTCATGCTGCGCCGGCTGGACAGCGCGCCCCTCGCCCGCATGGCCGGCTCCGTCTCCGAGGCGCTGGACGCCTGCCAGGTGCGCTTTTGTGTGGCTACTTCCTTCCGAAATACGACTGTCCTGCAAGTGCCATCGACCTGTGAATTCGGCACTGCCGCGGCTTCGGTTGCTGAAATTCAGCCCAGACTGAGTGGTTGTTGACTGTGTACTTCCATGCCTGTGCAGGCGAAAGGGCTGATCACACCCGCACAGCGGCATGCTCTCACCACGGAGCTGGCGGCGCGGCTGCACCCCATCCTCTGATGGCACAGCCGGCGGTAGCCTGCGGTGCCACCCCGCGCCATGCAGCGCTGGAACTAGATAGGCACATTGCTGCGCTCGAGCGCAGGCTTCATTATGATCTGTTTGGAGAGGGTGCTGGTTTCCGAGGGTCAGATTCACTGCGGCCACTAGCGGTTGCGTGTGCTTGGTGCCGCCCTCTAGCGGGCGGCGAGGGTTGTGTCTTGAAGGAGGGTGACAGGTACAGAGTCGGGATCGAATTCGAAGGACCAATAGGTGCGTAGCAGTGTTCTAGCGTGTTGTTGTCCAGCAGCGAGGTCCTGCGTTGTTTCTCTCGTCTGCGGGTGTGTCATCATAGTGGAGATTACCAGACCTTTTGTGAAACTTTCCCACCGTCGACCACTCTAGGA
>JAABUM010002606.1_pt1 | contig 23755 bp, 40 predicted proteins | sample 5559161 | NCBI WGS metagenome assembly JAABUM01 (sample SAMN10711868, study PRJNA513369) | rock metagenome | isolation source: Antarctica rocks | place: Antarctica: Victoria Land, Siegfried Peak nord
TAGCTGCCGTAGCGGTAGCCCTGAGGCGCGGCGGCGGCGGCGGCCAAGTGGGGGCGGGGAGGGGGGGGGGGGGGGTTGTAAAACTACGTTACAACCCTGCTGCAGCGGGCAGCTGTCCCCTCGCCTTAGTCACTTGCTGCCAGGCACAAGCTCGCGTGCTTGCGGACGACTGTTCTGCATTGCGGCCGCCACCGTTGCCGCTAATAGGCCGCAGACAGCGCTGGCAGCCATCAGTGTCAGCCAACAGAAATCATCTTTGCGATTTTCGCGCATTCATGGGGGCCCAGCCGCCCTGCCTGTTCTGCTCGATTGCCGGCGCCAGCAAGGCTTCTGTCTGATGCTGTGGCCTCCTCGGCTGCCCTGCCTGTCCCTATTGGTTCCAGCAATGAAAGGTTCTGACATGCATCTTGTGGCTGCGCCGCAGAGCGGGTGCCGGACTGGTGGGTGCACGTTGGGCAGAACAAGGTGCTGGAGGACGATGTGTTGTTCCTGCACGCCCAGGAGGCCGAGTCCGTCGCCCGCGGTGCGCTTGATTTATCTTGTCCCTTTGCTTTCTTTTGTTTCTGCCATCTCGTCGCCTTGACACGCTCTGTTCAGGTCCTTCGTTTCAGGTCCCAGTGCACAAGCGCCTGTCATGGTTCCCGTGTCTTTCAGGAGCCACACGAGCCGCGGATGTCGTTACCTGCACAAGCTTGCCTGGGAGTGTCGTCCTTGCGCCTGAGCCTGCTTGCCGCGGAGCTGGTGGAGGGGGTGCTTCGGGGACGTGCCAGCACATGTCGAGTGATGACATGCTTTTCAGAATGTACTTCCCTGTTCAGTCTTGACCCTCCCTGCAGTGCAGGCGGAAGCGCCCATTGGCAAGGCGTCCAACATGACTTGTCCAAACTGTGAAACTGGAACCTGAAGGGGCGCACGCCTGGCAGAGGCCCCATCGCGAAGGTGCACCAGACGCCCGGCGCCAGCGACGCGTACGTCACGGTCTCCCGCTCGTGGCTGGTGCTTTCCAGCCTCTAATCGGACTGCTCAAATTCTAAACCCTCAACTACCGTAGGCCTGGCAGAGGCGCCCATCGGCAAGGTGTACCACATGCCGGGCGCCAGCGATGCCTACGTCACAGCCTTTCGGTCGTGGCTGCAGCGCTCCGCCGGCGGCGGCCCCTTCGGCCCTCAGAATGCAGAGTGGCTCAAGGTGACCAGCCTTGGTGAACGACGCTCGTTCAGCACGCCACCCTCGGAGTCTCGTGGGCAATTATTTTTGTGACTTTCCTCCTGACAAGAACAGGTGTTGTATGCTTGCCGAGGTCCTGTAGTATCAACAGAAAATGCGAACAAAAGCACCCTAGTCATTCACCCGCAGACGGCGGGCCCGCGGCACAAATCGAGCAGCTGCCAGCATGAGTCCAACCTGCTTGGAAGAATATATACCAGCATATAGAAGCGATAGAAGCAATTTTTCCAATGCATTCTGCAGGCGGCAGGGCCGCGACAGGACCGGGAGCAGCTGCTGGACAGGTACCACAGCCACACGAAGCACTGTCGGGCGTGCTCCGGGGCGCTGCGCAACACGCGGCGCGGCATCGCGGCGGCAGCGTTCGCCGTGAGAGCGCTGGCGCTGGCCGCGGTGGTTGCGGCGTCGGCAGCGCTCGGCGGTGGCGTGCCCTCAGCAACGCGGGTGGGTCTTGGCTGCAGGTTGCATTGCATTTTTATGTCGAGAGGAGGGTAGTCGGGCTCTGATGCTGGCCCTCTTGGCGCTTTGCTTGACGCTGCGTGCGCTGGGAGCTCGCTTGTAGGGATTCAAACGGAATCTCACCTTTCGAGCCTCGACCAGGGCCTTGCCTCATCACACAGCTGCGAACTCTGCATGTTCGCATTCATCGGCTGACCCGAGTCCCCCTCGCCTTGATACAAACGGAATGTGTGCCGTCTCCGCAGGCCGCGGCAGCCTCTGCCGCAGCAGGAGGCGCCGGGCGGCTGCAGTGGTTCGGTGGCAGGCTACTACAGGCGCTATGCGCGGCGCTGCCAGGGTCGGGTGCGTGCGTTGTTGCACTCAATTGAGCACATACATGGACATGATCTCGCTTCTGCTGGCAAGCAATTTGCGCAAGTTTGCGGCATCTGCACATCGTGGCAGACAAAACACAATGCGACTGATTTGAGGCATGCAATAACATAGACGGATTCTCAGATACCCAACCACTCGGCGTTTTCTTGCACGCTCAGCGAATCGCGCCCCTCATCAGCGTTTGACGCGCCGCCTGCTCATGCACAGGCTCGGCGGCGGGCTGCATGGCGGCGGCGGCAGCCCTGTTAGCTGCAGCGGGCGCGGTGGTGCTGCTGCGCTCGCGGCTGCAGAAGCTTGAGAGCAGTTTCCTGGTGGGCAGCTGGCCACCGCCTCGCAACACCTCTTCCGTGAAGTGAAGCAGTTGGGGAACATGCGGTGTTAAACGATCAATCGTGCAATATCTCAAAGAGCAATCAGGCAGGCCGCGTGGGCAGCGCCCCACCAGCTGGAAGCACTTTGTTGGAGAAAGACCGAAGCACGTTGACCTGCGCCTGCTGGCGCCATCTTAGGACACACTCCCCTGTGGAACGCGACACCTGCGCATTCTGGGCATGCACGCTGCATGACGCCGCCACTGTGATGATCAAGTAGACTTGGTATGCCTTATCAAACGTCACCTGCTGAGCTCGCAGCAAAGCCATGTTAGTTCGTGATGGCCTCTGATGTACTGCGTGCCTGGTGCTCTCGACTTGGCCGTGTCTGATGGCCATTTGGTAGCCGCTAATACCCATCGCCCAAAACTCCACTCTTCTAATCAATAAACCTCACTGTTGCGCGAACGACTCAGAAAATATCTCTCCCTGCCTGCACAAGTTGCTCAAGACTATTAACTTGTGTGGATTTGCACGTGATCACCACTGAACATCGCACATCAATAGGTAATTAGAATGGAAATTGTCCAGTGTGCGCAGAGGCCTCGGCATAAATTAATGTGTGCTGAAGGTATATTTATTTTTTGCTAGAGATTTTGTCGTTTCGCATGAACGTGACATGCGCCGATGACAGAGAGAGGCTTTGATCTTGCCTCTTGCGGACATTCTGGCGGCAGCTGCCTCAGAGGCGGCAGATCCTCGAGTGCGCAATGCCCATGAAAAAATGCAGCTCAATGTTCGCCAACGGTTTATGACTGCAACATCTGTTGATGAAACCCTACTGCGATAGATTATTTCTCATGGGGACGGGTGCTAGCAGATTATTCGCAAAACTTTCTCGGCGCCGACCACCCTAGGGTGGGGTAGGGGGTTTGGGGTAGGTGGGGGAGGGGGTCCCCGGACCCCCCGCCCCACCACCACCTGAAGGCGGCGGCATGCTGGTGGCGCCTTCCCCCATGGGGGAGGGGGGTGCACGCCAGAGAGACCCACCCCCTACCACCACCCTCACCCCCTACTAGGTGGGTATGCACCACAGAGATTTTTGGCGGGCGGCAGCCGTCACAAAAGTGACATCACTGACCAGCTTTTGCACTACAAGACCACAAAGCTTTGTTTGCATGGCGACCATTGGCACGCCAGTATCTTGCGTAAGGATTGACACGCCAGTCTGCCATGTTCAACCTCCGCCGCCATGAGTCATGCCAACATGGTGGGGGCGTCTCAAGGTGGGGGAGGGGGTCCTGACCCCCCACCCCATATGCAAGGTACCGGGGAGTGATGCACTTTTAAGCAGATGGTGGGGGCGAGGAGTGCCAGACCCAAGGGTGGTCGTCGCTGATAAAGTTTTGCAAATGGGCTGCTAGAGTTGATTTGCGAGTGTGCACATCGACGACAAACTTTACACGACATATCAACACAGTTCCCTAATGGAAAGCAAACTTTTAGAGACCTGCCACTAGGTACCTACGATTGTTCAGTGTGTTTTGGCGGAGACCGTGTCGTCAAACCGGCACAGCGACATGCCGGCATTGCAGACTTTGCAGCTGCAGAACGCAGATGCACCCCCCGGCGGCAAAAGAGAACGCACAGGTCCAATTGGGTGCCCTCATCCTGGTGCCGGCTGCTGACAGGGAGTTGTTTGGGATGCTTGCTGGCAAGCTGGATGGCGACTGCAGGCAGCGCCTCAGTGTGCCCACCCGCCTCGGAGAGCCACGGCAACAAGCACGTGGGGTGGGCTCGTGTTTTATTCCTTGGAACCCGATCTGGGCTTTCCGAATTGCTTAGCGGCTACCGCCCCAGCTGGGAGACTCTGGCGGGTGCGCAAGCAGGGGCACAACGTCCCGAGCCGTGTCGCCTCCCGCAGACGCCCTCCTTTGGGTAGCTGCAGGGATGCAGTCTTCGCCAACGCCTGTGGTGCATGGCGCTGCCGGGTGGGGGGACTGTTTCTCCGGCACGAGGCTTTCGTGGGCTTCCGGGCAACCCTGCCTGCCCAAAAGCAAGCCCGCCGGCCGGGCCGCCGCAAAGCGGCTGCGGCACAGGGATTTCTCGGTCGGCGTCGGCGCCGCCGATTAAGCCCTGTCTCAGTCGCATCACCAAATGCCCTCCTCCAGGTTGCTGTACGATGCGCCTTTTCGGAGGGCGCTGTCGGCGCGGGCCTTGCCGCGTTGCCGCGTTGCAGCCTTGGCAGCGGCGCCGCTGGGGGAGTGCAGCGCCCGCCGCGCCTCCCGTACTGCGGCCCGGTCCTCGGCGGCGATCGCCGGCGACGCATAGCTCGGCTGGAAGCCGAAGATCTGGTGCAGCAGCGGGTTGTCCTGCAGCCAGCATCAGCTCAGGTCACATTGTGATGCCTGCTTTGAGGCGGCGTGTGGCAGGCAACACCAGGGCAGGCCTGCTGATTGAAGTTGACCTTGAGCCGCAACGGCAGGAACCATCATCGCTACACGGATGCTGCTGCAAGTCTGGCAGCAGGTGAACGGCATCCCACATGGCATTTGAACAGAGCGTATGGGCAGACAGGGTGTGGACAGGGCAGGGTGTCAGAACAAGTACCGATCGGGCGGCTCCCAACCTGTGAATGCAGCTGAAGCCTTCTTGCAGCAAGGGGCGTAGGGGCATTGCAGCTGCACCACGCCTGTGCAGGCTGTTAGTTCTTTGGTGTGGTGTCTTTTTTAGAGTAACCTGCATGCTCATTTGGGTGTGTTCCTACCTGTAAGTGCAGCTGGAAACCTTCCGCCAAAAAGGAGCGTAAAGCGTTCAATTGTACCACACCCGCCAGGCTGTCCACTGTCAACGTGTCGCCGCTGTTGAGCCGCACCTGCGTCCGCGGCACGCTGCCCTCCTGCGGGCAGGCAATTGACGGCGCTGAGGACCAGAGTAATTGTGAAAGACAACAACTGCCACAGCAGATGCCTCTATACTGCCACGGGCTGCACCTCAGCTCTGCAGCCATCGACAAGTTCCACAGCACAGACCACTGGAACATCTCTGGTCATCCCCACATGCTAGGGAGGTCTCGGACAGTGCGTGCCTTTAGCAAAAGGCGGTCCCGCCTGCTGCATTGCACGGCGTCGCCGCAAAAGGGCTATAGCTTCAGATTCACTTTGGGAGGCTCGCCTCCACATGGTGATGAGGTGCTCGGATGGTGCATTCAGCGCGAAGCAGTCCCGCTTGCTGCGCCGCGCAAACTCGTCGCGACGGGCCAGTTTCGAAGGCTCCAGGCTGGCATCTCGGATGCTCACCTCCACGTGGGTTATTAGATCTCGGAAGGTGCTTTTCAGCGCAGAGCGGTCCCGCTTGCTGCGCCGCGCGGCGTCGCCGCGGTGCGTGGCCAGCTCCTTCATGCGCGCCATGACGTCGCCCATTTCTGCTTCCACCGCCTCGCCGTCAATGCGCTTCACAGGCGTGACATCCCCGGGCGTCGCGGGCCTGTACGGTAACAGAGGGCATTGGAAACCACGCACTTTTGCAAAGAGGACAGGTCATTGTTCGGCCGACCTGAACAGGCATATCGTCAAGCGTGCAATGATGCTCACTGAGGCGGCTGGTTCCTCATGTACGCCAGGCTGTCCAGTGTCATGGGTTGTGTCTCATGGGCCAGGGCAGCACACCATCCGCTGCAGAAGCGGAGCACGCAGCCTTCAGCCTCTTCCAATGCCGAAGCTGGCGCAGGTGTCATGGACGTGCAGGAGCCTGAAGAAGCGCAGGAACAGCCAGCTGGCCATGTTCCAATTGCGGCAAGGCCCGACATGATGCTCACCCGCAGCTGCCAGGGCTGCCGCGGTCCGCCGCCAGGCCGCTGTGCGTGCGGCACTAGAGCAGCGCTGCGCCCTCATCGTGCGCTAGACCCACAGACAGAAGTAAAGATTGCATGCAGCTGACCCCAGACGCATCTCACCCAGAGCCGCCGGGGCTGTCGCGGTCTGCGGCGAGGCCGCTCTGCGAGTAGAGCAGCGCCGCACCCTCCCCGGCCGCCTGCCGCACCGCCACATCGTCTGCGTTCAGGGCTTTGCCGAGCCCCGCCAGCTGGCCCTCAACCGTGGAGGGAGCGCCGCCGCCGCCGGTGCCAGAGCTGCTGAGCCGCGAATTTGGCAGCGTGGACAGCAGGAGCGACCAGCCGCGCAGCGCCGCCGCCGCCACCGGCGGAGCTGCACAAATCATAGGGGAAAAGCACTTCGCCAGTCCCTCGTGTGTCGTCAGCATGGATACACCCCAGCCACAGTCAGTTGCAGGCTGTGGAGCAGCTGCCTGTGAAGCCCTCACCGCCTCTTCTATGCTGTAGTGTACTTCAGATAGGCATCGCACCATGTGCAGGGATCTTGCGGAGGATCGCCTTGTTTGGATGTCCCACCTGCTGAGCGCAGCCCCTCTAGCGTCTGCATAATGTCCGCTGTGGCACTCGGGTCGTCGCTCCCGATAAACGCCATGAGCGACAGCACCTGCACAGCGCGTTTTGACTGTTGAAATGTATGTTCGTGACTCCTTGCAAAACATCGACAGGTTTCACGACAATGTCCCTGCTGGCGCACAGGCAGACAGGGCATCATTCTTGAGATCATGTATTGAACGACACAATGACTTCCAGGCGATGTAACAGCCGATAGGACACAAGAGAGCAGCAGAGTATGGAACTGCACCTGCACCGCCGCCACACGCACGGCCACGGCCTTGCCCGCCCGCGACGCCTTCACCAGTGTTGGCTGTGCGCGCTCCAGCAGCCTGCGCAGGGGCACAACAGCTGGGAATCCTGTGGACACAGTTTGTTCGTCCCACATGGACATGGCAGGATGCTGTGAGGCGCGCCCCTCGCCATGCGCGCCTCATCGCAGAATACATTTCCTCAAGTCGTTTGGTTCATTCTCACAACAGGCGCAGGTGTCAGTTCTAAACCCAAAACCCAAAACCCTGTAGGTCACTCTGCGCCGCCCTCCAGCGCGCAGCATGCAGCCCGTGGACTCCCGCTCTAAAAGCGCTCAGAGAAAGCCTTTCACACTTCATCAAGCGCCGACAAGGGCAGTGTGCTCACTCCCCGCACTCGTCCCCAGCGCCCAGCGTGACCGCCTGCAGTCCCAGGCACCGCGTTGCGAGCGCCGCCTCTTCTGCGCCGCCTCGCCGCAGGCTGCTCAGCAGCATGCTCGCCAGAGTGTCGCTTCTGCAGAAGGAGGAGCAGTTTAGGAACAGTTTCTGCTGATCGGGTGACGAAGCCAACCCGGCTTAAAGGTCGATTGAGTGTGGCTTCAGCTGCGCAACAGACACAACTGGCATGGTCCTGACAGGACATGTGCACAGCCGTTGGTGCCCCAGCAACCCTGGAAAGAGAGTCAACATCGTTGAAGTATCCTCACTTAGAGTGGATGGCGTCAAAGGCGTAGGTGCATGCCAAGATGCCCGCCAGCGCCTCCAGTCCCAGCTCCCGCGTGGTAGCCCTGCACAGGACACCATCAGGTTGCATCTTCCAGATGGTTGCACGCGTCTGTCCCGGAGCCGCAGCCAGCCATCCCGGAGACGCGCAGGAATCACTGCGCATGTGGCCTCCTGCGCCACAAGCCTTGCTGATCTGCTGAAACGTGTGCACGGACAACTGTGGGGCATGGACGGCCTTGTGTGCCAAAGCATCTGTGCCTGTAATGAACCCGCCAGTCCCGCCAATGTCCCGGCTGCACGACTGACAGCAGCGGCCGCAGGCGTGCATCAGGACCCAGGCCCATCCTGTGCTGCATCACCACAGCACTGCATCGGAGCCATGCCCACCTCTTCTCGTGGAGCGCCTCCAGCGCCGTCTCCAGGGGCGACATGTCGTCTGAGATATCCGTCAGGCCCCAGTCGCCGAGGCTGACGGTTCCCGTCGCGGCGGACGTCGCGGAGATGCTCTCGTCGTCGCACAGGCCCGGGTCGCTGAGCGCCGCCCGCCGCAGCGCCTTTTCTGCGGACGTGCACATGCCAATGTTGGGACGCATGGCAGATGACGGCATGTCCCATGCAAAGCGTCTTGACGGTCTGGCGGCAACCCGGCACCAGCTGCCGTGTGAGGTGAGCCCCTGTCTCACGCAGCCTTGAAGCGCTGTGCAAATGTAGCACGGACTGTGACTGAATGCGCGTGAGCAGGACTACCGCAGCTGCCGCGCCCATGCAGAAATCACCACGCGTGACGCACCCTGACCCCTGCTGATGACATTGCAAGCATGAAACAGTTCACTGGCATGCACAGTACTGCCTCGGCAAGCCTGCAATCTCTGTGCCACTTCACCACCAGGAGCACCTGCCGTCCCGAAGAGCCTTTTGATGTGCCAAAACTTGCTCAACCAGATTGCAGGCTTCTAACACATTACGATAAGAGCCTGATACATGTATGGGCCTCAGAGGGACCGTCATCGACCTGGATAGCAGTATAACATGGCGGCTCGTGCCTTCGTCATACGTCATCTCCCACAGTCTCAGGATTGTCCTGGAAGAACCTCCTTGCAGTGTAGTTTGCATTTGATGTTTTGGGAAGGCTCACTTTTGGCATACGGTGCCATGCCACTGTCAGCGGTCGGCGAACGAGTGCGAGGCCCAGAGGTGGCGCAGGTTCCGCACCGCTTGCAAGTCAACAGTCAGGCACAATCGAATGCAGTGCTTGTGGGCTTGAGACTGGAAAGCGTTGGAGTTGACGCCGCTCTCACGGCACGCAACGAGTGACAGCACGGACGTCACGTGGGACATCCTCTCGGAGATATGTTGGCGCGCCTCAAGTACTGTAAATGGTGTCAGAAACCCTGACATACGCACTTTACTAGGCTTGAGCTGCGGGGGCGGCAGCTTGATCTGCAACACACTTGCAGTTCGCCAGCCTCGGCCACAGTCGCTGTATACCCGCTCCACGCACTCCGGGCCCAAATCTGCCGCACATGCCTCTTGCAGCGGCTTCCGAACCCCCCGTGGCAGCTTGATTCCTGTTCCGAACAGCGGGACGCTCTGCCCGAGGGCGGTAGGGCACCAACAACACTGCTCTCGGACTCCGTGCAGCCATGGGGCGTGACGATGAGGTGAGTGAGCATTCACGAGCTGTACCTCCGAGTCACTACCAAATCGCATGGGAATCGCGCACAGACAGCCACAACTCAGCCCTCAGTTGTCACACGATCCTCGACCCTGCTGCTGCAAACCATCGGAAATGCCGCCCGCGCGTATGCAGCTCTGTACATTACTGACATCTCAGGGCAAGTGCGCGCTGCTGGAGCGGCAATTTTTTTGTGCACCTTGCACTGGTGATCTTCACTGTTGTGCAACATGTGCTGATGCAACTCTGCAGGACCGCGACCGCCACCGCCAGCGCAGCAGCAGCAAGAGCAAGCACAGCCGGCGCTCACGGTCCCGCTCGCGCTCCCGCGACCGCGACCACAAGTGCGCAATGTATTGCGCCTCGCAGCCGACGGCTGTACACTCGTGTGCCACGGAACGTTATGCTGTCAAAATGACGCTTCGAGGGATCTTCCTGCACACCTCTGCTTCTTGCGGAGGCTCTGCTATCGGCACTGGTCACTCACCTGCGACAATCACCTTGCTAAGCTGCCGCGCCTCTCAGGCAAACTCTTGCTGCGCATCTCATGCAAACTCATACAGATGTTCGCAACGATTCTCAACGATATATTTGCGTTGTGTCTGCCTGCAGGAAGAGCTCTCGGCGGCGCTCGCGAAGCGGCACGCCGCCCCGCCGCCGTCCGGTGCGCCTAGGCACACCCTGCTTTTGCTGTCTTGGTCACCCTCTCAGTGCAGAGCCTTTCACAGCCTGCATTATCAGCATGATGCAATCCGCCAGACTGAACATACAATGCACATGAGTTGTCTGGCCCATTGTAGGTTCGCGAGCGGAAGGGTACCGGGTTTGATGTCGCGCCCGGCGCTGTGACTGCCGAGGTGGCTGGCGCGGTGCCTGGGGCGGTGCCCGGGATGCCGGCGGTGGCTGCGACCGGATTTGGCGCAGCGCCGGCGGCGCCCACAGGGTTCAGCGCCGCGCCCACGGGTTTCAGCGGCGCGCCCTCAGGTGAGAAGCCGATTTGGATTTTCAGCGTGAAACTCGGCTGATGCTGCACCACAACAGACGCATACTGGTCTGCTGACACCAGTGCGCAGCAGCGCAAATGAATGAATTGGACGTCAGCTGCAGTGGCACTAATGCTCTGGCATGCAAGAACGCCGTCACCATAGCAGGTCTTTGCCCAAGCCCAGGTTTGGAGGATCACACTTGAATGCCGTCATGGCCAATGAGGGAGCTGCCTCTGACCAGAATGAACATGTCCTCTGCAGGCGCTGCGGCGGCCGCCGCACTGGCGGCGCCGACGCAGCAGGCGACGCGGCACGCGCGCCGCGTGTATGTCGGCGGCCTGCCGCCCACCGCCAACGAGCAGAACATCGCCACCTTCATGAGCAACGCGCTCGCGGCCGTCGGCGGCACCACGGCTGGTCCCGGTGCGCCGCCTCGATAGTTCTTAGCACTCCTTCCTGTTGTCAGCGACAAGAAGCAGCCTCCATCAATCGTCACTGCGCGGTGCCAGGTGAGGTGCTGTACCTCGCCTGCAGTGTGTGCGGTGGTGTTGTTGCGCCGTGTGTATGCATGCTTCTTGTGGCTGTCTGCCCCCTGCCTTTTCCTCATCCTCGTGTATGCAAGACACAGGTTCCCATCTCGACATCCTATTGATGCCTTCCTGTTTCTGCCCTGTTTCTGATGTAGCTCGCCAAGACCTCCCAGCGGCACCCCGCCGCAGACAGCCGACACTGTGATTTCGTCGGCGGCAGGCGCTCACAGCATCGGACAGGCAAACAGGGATTCCACCCAGCAGCAGCAGCAGCAGGGCCACCCCCGCAGGGCAGAGCGCGGCCCCGTCGCCGCATTGCATGTCGCAGATCCCGCTTGACCCTCCCCATGATGCAGGCCCCTGCGTCGTCAATGTGTACATCAACTACGAGAAGAAGTTCGCATTCGTGGAGTTCCGCACCGTGGAGGAGACATCCAACGCGATGGCGCTGGACGGCATTATGTTTGAGGGCGTGTCTGTGCGCGTGCGGCGGCCGAACGACTACAATCCGGCGGCCGCCGCGTCGCTGGGGGCGGCAAACCCCAACCCGGGCCTCAACCTCTCCGCCATCGGCCTGCAGGCAAGAGAAGAGGCTGCCAGAGGACACACCGGCTTGGAACATGGATGTTGTTCCTCCAACAGCCTGCACTACCCAGCGGGATGATCAGGATTGTCATCACCTGACACCAGTAGTGTTGAAGCTCGCAGCCTGCAAGACAGCGTAGGACGCGGCAGACCACTATCTGAATCAGTCTATTATCGATCTCCACGTAAGTTTGCTTCTTGCACCATACTGCAGACCGGTGGCGGCGGGGAGGGCTGCTGACGGGGCAGCGGTCGGCATGGACATGGCGGACAACCGCTCCTCTTAGAAACCCATACACCGAATCATTCGGCGGCGGCATGGACGCAGTGGAGTCAAATTTTGACCAGTCAAATTCTGTCATCAGTCAAGTCGTCAAACTTCTTACACCGTGTGCCGCAGGCCGGCGGCGGCGGCGGGTTGACGGGGCAGCCTGGCGGCATGGACGCGGCGGACCGTGTCTTTGTGGGCGGCCTGCCTTACTACCTCAACGAGGAGCAGGTAGCTATGAGTGCAACGAAATCGTTCACAAGAAAATTTAGTATGATCGCGACTTTGTGGGCGGCCTGCCCTGCTATCTCAACGAGGAGCAGGTGCCGCTGGTAGCGCTTCCGTGCACCCCTGTGCAGCAGCACTTTGCGACTACTATTGTCATGGGCGCACCCTTGTTCGTAGGCCCTCTTGTTCAGGTGCCATTTGCACCTGCGCGGCCGCACTATGGCGTTTGTAGGACAACTCCAAGTCTCGAGTGCTTCCTTGTCGCAATGCATGGCCTGTGTTGATGTCAATCAACGTGTTGTCAATGGCTGCCATGTCGTGACCGCAGTGCCGGGAGCTGCTGTCGTCCTTTGGCCCGCTCAAAGCCTTTGACCTGGTCAAGGATCGCGAGACCGGCCAGTCCAAGGGGTGAATGATTTCGACTTGAATCCAATCACATGGCTGCGTGAGCGGCTTTGGACGTCAAGGGCTGGAGTCCGCCGCACTGGGCCCGATTTGCAACTGTACATCAAATCAGAGAGTGCTAAGAGCGTCAGCAGCCCGGCTGAGAGAGGACGGCATATCTGAATCCTGGCGACCTGATGGACCCGCATGTCAGCTTTCATGTGTCGGCAAACTGCCGCTTTCAGATGTTGATCGTTGCAACAGGGCTTTGGAACTCCCAAGCATAACCACAACCTTTCCTCAATTTTGTTGTAGCTTGAGAATTTGTTTGCAGCTATGGCTTCGTGGTGTACCTGGACCCTGGCGTCACGGATGTCGCCTGCGCCGGCCTCAATGGCATGCGGATGGGCGAGCGCACGCTCACCGTGCGGCGCGCGACGGAGGTGCGCACTCCGGCATGAACATGCAGCTACTTGCGAAACTCCCTCAGCACATCCGCCCTGCCCTTGTGTGACTGGGACTCCGGAGTGGGCACCAGAGACCGTGTAGGAGCAGGCTGTTGACAGAACTGCTGTGTCTGCCGCAGCACAATCGGGACAATGCGGCGTCACACACGGGGATGCAGCCGGCGGCGATGCCCGCGGCACCGCCGCCGTTGCCGGAGGCGCCACCCTCGCGCATTGTCAGGTGCGGGCGCCACACCCCGCCAGAACAGTGCTGCTGCTGGGCTGTGCCTCAGCCACCTGCTCGAGCAGCACAACCGCCATCATCCCATAGTTGGCTTTGGCTGGCCATATCCGGCCAGATGTTCTCCTCTTGGCATCCTGCTGGAAGCCTTCACGACGGACGACCTGGCGGACGAGGCTGGTTTTCGCGTTAACATTTCATTATCATAAAGCTTTTGTAGTCATGGCATCACATGTATCTGTGCAATCTGCTGGAGGCGGTGATGAAGGACGAGCTGGCAACAGTGAGTAGCACTTGTTGTGTGGTAGTATCCCATCTCAAGTTCTGTTTCCGAACATTGCTCCTGTTTCATCCAGCCTGCTGGAAGCGGTGACGAAGGACGAGCTGGCGGCCGAGGGCGGTGCCTCCATCGGTTTCAAGTGAATTTTTTCCAAAGTTGCTTCCAATTGCGCGCAGCCTGCTGGAAGCGGTCACAAAGGACGAGCTGGCAGACGAAGGGGAGTACAACGAGATCGTGGAGGACATGCGCGACGAGTGCGGCAAATACGGCTCGGTGCGCAAACTCGCCCTCTGCTTTGTTCCTCGCGCTGGTCCTTGTCGTGTTCCTTGTTCTGCTTCTGGTTTTCCTTATCTTGCTTCTCACTCACTCGCTGCACCTGCACCAGAACCCACAAATAGCTTTCGTCCACCAGCAGTCGTCAGCGCACATGTGTTGCGGCGTTCTGGGGCGTTGCATACACCATGGAGCTCCTGCGCTCGTTGATTGTGTCGCAATTGATGGGGTGCTGCTTGCTGTGGTGCAGGTGCGCAACGTCGTCGTCCCGCGCCCCGGGCAGGGCGGCGCCCCCGACCCGCCTGGCGTCGGCAAGGTGCGTGTGAGAACGGTGGACAGCTGAGATACCGTCACCAAATCTGCGGATTAATCATATAGCAGTCTGTCGCTCCGGCTGGCTCTGCCGAAGTCTCTAGTGCAGGTACCCTGCTGCTCTGTGGCGGTGTCGCCTCCCCCGAGCGCTTCTTGCTAAGAACCCTCAAGATGCTGGAATGCGCTGTCCCAGGGGACCGTGCAGGTCCCCTCAATGCTTGAACCAGCCTCTGTGTGACAAGTTCCTTCACATAACTTTTGCAGGTCATCGTGGAGTACGAGGACATTGCGGGCGCGATGCAGGCGCGCGTCTCGATGCACGGCCGCCGCTTTGCGGGCCGCACCGTCGTCGCCACCTTCCTGACGGAGCAGGAATATGCTGCCGGCCAGTTTTGAGGCGGCGCATGGGCGCCCGCCAGCTGCAAGGCGGCACACGGAGACACTAGTTTAGATCAGTGGCCATGCGCGTACATAGGTACTGTTGGTTGTTGTGTGCCGCTAGCTAGTTTTTTGAGGCAGTGCCGGGGGGACCGAAGCAAAGGGCTTGCCTGCATGGCGTCGCTGTGCCGTGCGGCGCATGCTGTTGTGCCGGACTGCATCATGCATGCCTGCCGCTGCTGTTTCGCGAACGTACCTACACCGCCTGCACCGCTTGTTCAAGTCCATGCGGTTTGAGCTTATCTGCCAAGACGCAGGAAGCAGCACGTGCTTTCCCTTACGTACCCTGGTGCAAACGCAGCTTCTCGAGGCGTGCATAAGCTCATTCCGCGTTTGCATCCTGCGTTTGCATCCTGCAAATCTCTCGCAAGGTGACCTACAAGTGTCAAAAGCACTTCCGGACCAATCCGAGCGGCCACCGCAGCCGCTGTGCATCGATTCTGACATCATGGGCAAGAGATGGCTCCCGCTGGAGAGCAACCCAACCGTCTTGAACGATTTCGCGGCCCGTATCGGCTTCAACGACAGAAACTACCGCTTCTGCGACGTCTTCGGCCTGGACCCTGTGAGTCTCTGCACGTTCTTAGTTCCCAAAGAGAACACAGCATGCCACGCCTTGTGTTTGTAACCTGCGGTGTTTCACGTCCGCAGTCAAGGATGTTGGCATGCAAAGTGGAAGCTCAGAAGAAGGGCTCGCAGCCTGCAATACACTGCTCCCCATGATATGCCAGCTACCGGGTTCTGCAGCAGCAACCGCATGCTCCGCGCAACCCTCACACCATCCGCCACCATTACAGGAAGGGCTGCAGACGGTGCCGCAGCAGGCACTGGCACTGGTGCAGCCGCCTGTCCTACTAACATCTGCAGATGATGCCGCATCTGATGCAGCCGATGCCGCATCCGCGGGTTCACTGTCAAGTTTGATGTGCCTGGAGACCATTTCTTTGACTGTCATGCATCTCTTTCAACACGCAGGAGCTGCTGCAGATGGTGCCGCAGCCGGTGCTGGCGCTGCTGCTGCTGTTTCCCGTCACAAAGGAGGTGGAGGCCGCCAAGGACGCCCAAGAGGCGGACGCTGCCAAAGCCGGCGGCCGGGCGCCGGGGCCAAAGGGGCTGTACTACATGCGGCAGACGATCGGCAATGCGTGCGGCACGATCGGGCTGCTGCACGCGGTCGCCAACGCGCGTCCCGACGCGCAGCTAGGTGCACATCTCAAAGCGCGTGTAATTGTCTCTCTGGCAGGCCAGGCGGCAATGCTGGCGTTTTTCTAGGAAAGCTTGGCTCGGCGCTGCTCTTCTCGCCGCATCACGACGTAGAGCTAGGTGCATGCTTGTTGTGTTGCCCCGTCACTGTGAGGACCGCCAGGCAAGACCATGGTGCACGGCCACCTCCAGCCAGCAATGTCGTGTGCTGTTGCTGGCTGGAGGTGTTCGGCGCTCCCGGCGACAATGTGTTCTACACGCAGCGCCGATCACGCCAGTTGAGCGGGCCGTAATATAGATACTTTTTACCTCTCCTTAAGTTTCCCCGGATCTCCTACTTATCAAGATGCTTGAAGTTCGATGCTTTCGCTTCCGTGCAGTGAGAACCGGTTGGCTGGAGAAGTTCTGGTGCATGCACGGACGCCATGACGCCGGCGGAGCGGGGAGCCTTCCTGAAACGCTTCTTATCAAGGCACTTGAACATTTAAACTTTCATTGTTATCGCACGTAGTATTTTCGCAAACAGAGCGATTCTCACGCAGAGAGCGGCTCGTGGCTGGAGGAGTTTTACTCGCGCACGGACGCCATGACGCCTGCGGAGCGGGGCGCCTTCCTGGAGCACCCGCCCTCCGACGCGCCCAGCCTCGACGACGCACACGAGGTACGGATCTCATATCAATCAGTCGAATCCAGCAGCCAACCCAGAAAACCTCCTGTAGCGGCCGGTATCGGATGCGCCAGACGTTTCGACTTGGTATCTGCAGCCAGCAAGAGCCACTCAAAGCCGCCACAGCTGCACCAGGACTGCCCTTTGTGGGCCAGCCAATCGCTCCTGGGAAAATCTCGACGCTGAACCTTGCATCGAATGTGGAAGAGGCTGCCGCGAGCAAGGGCTAGACGAACCACCGGAAGCTGAACTGGATGAGGTGGTGCAGCTGCGCTTCGCAGCGCCAGATCTTCTGTGAAAACGATGGTTCTTACCACCCGCACCGGCTGCAGCCCTGACTATCTGCATCGACTGTGCCGCAGGCGGCTGCCAACGAGGGGCAGACAAAGGCGCCAGAATTGGACGAGGTGGTGCAGCTGCATTTTGTGGCGCTCGTGGAACGCGAGGGCCAGCTGTGGGAGCTGGACGGCCGCAAGAGCGGCCCTGTGCCGCACGGCCCCACCAGCCGAGAGACGCTGCTGCAGGTGCGAATGGGTTTTTTGCTCTACCCGTCCTCAAACTCTCCGATGTGATACCAAGCTCGGGGCCTTGAGAGCCGGATGGCCGTAAGAGCGGCCCCATGCCGCATGGCCCCACAAGCCGCGCCATGCCGCTGAAGGTGTGCCTTCTTCTCGTTTCAATGCCAATTTAATGTTCTATTTTTTCTAGTTAAAAGTTCTCTTTTTTCCATCCCTTGTTGGTGCACATGGGGCGATAGGCAGAATGGCGCAAGGGTGGCACTGTGGTGCACAGCCCTACCTCTTGCACCATGCTGCTGCATGTATCTGCCTGTGCCTTTGTCCAGCGGCTGCTCCTGCCTGCCGTCATACCGCAGCACACAGTGCTGTACCAGGCCGTCAAAGACACGCGCGACTGATGGCGGCAAGCAGGCCTTGAACACTGCCTCTCTGTTTGCGTGCAGGATTCGGTGCCGGTGGTGAAGGAGTTCATGGCAACGGCGGGCGGCGACATCAATTTCAACCTCATTGCACTCGCGCCGCCGTCGCCCTATGACTGATGCGGATGCAGAATATCATGTAACCGCCGTTAGGCATCTGGTAGTAAGCAGTCGACGACATTGTTCAGACCAGAGTGTCTTGTGCTGTTAGACGTCGAGCGTTGCATCAGTTGTAAGGCGCTGCACGCTCTGCCTCTTGCCACAGGCTCTACTGTGTCCGTGCAAAGTAAATAGGCAGGAATCAGTCCAGAGCTGACTTCCCACGACTCTTTGGCACATTCATCAGTTAAACTCATGTCTAGAGCTCTTAACCACCAGGCTGCGAATTTCTTGATGGAGCGAGGGCAAAACAATAGAGGTGCATAAATATAGAGGTGCATCAGACCTAAACCTTTACTTTGGGGATCGCTGCAACGTTGTACATGCACAGGACTAGCAAATTCAAGACACAGGATTCGGCACTGCACGCCCAACATCTACAAGCAGTGCCGACAGGTTTGTGAAGCATACATGCGACAGCGTCTATCATACATTGGGCGGGACGGACTAATGGACACAGCACTGTCAGGGTTCAAGGAATGTGCGTTCAAAGGCACGCCTTCAAGTCAACCGCAGAGCCGGCAACGCGCGCCGCCAAGAGGCCAGTGTGGCGATTGGAGGGGTCCACTCACGGCTACGCCTGGGAAGCGTCCTAAACGACGGCTGGCAGCGACTCTGCATTCTTTCATTTCATGGTCAGACCGCCAGCGCCGCCGCCATTTCTGCAACGCCCTTCGGGGCAGCCTGCCATGCGAGGCGTGCATTTCTTGACAGCTTCCTTTACTCAGGGCAGACCGCGGTCCAGACGGCGCTGCGCGTAACGCTCGGGGTCGATGCCGTTGCGGGTGCCCAGCGCGACAGCCCGCACCGCGCCTGCCAGCGCCTCCGCCGGCGCCGCGGCTGCGCCCGGCACCGCCCGCACCCCCCTCGCAATTGCCTGCAAGACATGCATAGCACAGCTTTCAGCAACAGATGCAGCAGGCACCAGCGGCACAGCAGGAGCAATAGCAGATTACTCTCACGAGAGTGCGTTCATCTGGTTCAATTCCAAATAACTCTCATCACGCTGAGGGATGCGTCGCTGGAGTGGATGGACGCTGCCGGCGCCAGCAGCTCGGCGCGGGAGTGGATTTGATAGTCTATCCGATAGGTTTCTGCTCTGACAACAAACAAACTCACTGCGCCGAGAGAGGCGTCTCCAGATCGCACGGACGCCGCTGGCGCCAGCAGCACGGCGCGCGCCGCGGCGCCGAAACCGCCCTGCAGCCGCGCGGCTGCCTGCCGCAGGCCCTCCCCCACGCCCGCAGGCTGCTCCGCGTATGCTGCCGTCGCGTGGCTCTGCGTGGCTAAACGGTAGAATTAGTCAAAGCGACAATCAATCAACTAGAGAGTTGCGGCGAGGACGTGTTGAGCGCTGCCTGGCGTAGGCCTCTGCCAGCATTGGCGGGCTGCTGCGCATAGGCCGCTGGCGTGTAGCTCTGAGGACAGAGAGAGAATGAAAGCTGAGGCGGGTGACTGAAAAGCTGTCAAGAGAATTCCAGGCCTGCCCCAGGCCCTCCCCGAGCCACAGGGCCGCTCTTCCCGTGGGGGGCGTAGCTCCTGCATGACAAGCACCCCAGCTGCGGTGCATTCCGTAGACACCGCCTGCATGTGCAGGCGATCAGGTGTGGGCTGCCCCCACACGAAGGCTGATCAGACGGCTTCCAAAGTAGGCACAGCCTGCGACCTGCCCCAATTGCAAAACGCCCTATATCTCATAAATGCGGTGAGCAGCCTCTGCTAGCCGTCAAGCTCAATGTCAGCCTCAGTACCACGGCCCTCACCTGCAGCACGCCTGCGCGCCACTGGCAACCGATGCAGACAGACCAAGTGCTTCCGACGCGGCAGCAAAACCCTGACACCTCGTCATTGCTTGCAAACTCTCACCTGCAGCACAGCCTGCGCGCCGCCGGCGACCGAGGCGGACAGGCCCAGCGCCTCGAGCGCGACTGCTCGTGCTAGGGCTGTCAGCCCCCGCCGCAGCTGCCGCTCCAGGGGCACCGTGTCTGCGGACGAAGCGCCGGCGGCGGCGGCAGCACGGCTGCGCGACGTGCGCTCGCCCAGCGGCGTGCCTATCAGCAATGCAGCATACAATTTGCAAGGCTCGTGTTTAGAGCCATGCCAACATGATCTAGATGCTGAAGTCTGCACCTTGGGTGGCAGTCTGGATGGCTTAGTGCCGTGCTGTCCATAATGTTTGGGCCTTCAGCTTGGCATTGGCAAAGCCTGACAGCCTGTCATGACCACATGGTATATTGAGGGCGGCTGAGCCCACTGTCCAGCTGTTTGTCGGCAATCACCTGTCGGCGTGGAGTGGCCGCCAGACTGCCAGCCGCGTGGCGAGCGGCGCGAGCCCCGCCGCTGTGCCGCCAGCCGCCCTGCAGAGGAGGTCCAACACGGATTTGCACGACGTCCGGCTTGCAAGCTGACGTGCTGGCAGCAAGCGGAATCAGTGAGTTTGGGAGCATTGCAGTCCTTCAGCTTTGCGCGGTCGATCATCATGTGTTGCGCACGAACAGATGTATGCCTCCACCTTCGAGCGTACTTCCTTGAGAGGCAGCCACTGTGTTCCAAGCAGATCAGCAAGCAGCAGAGGAGCTGCCCAGCCGCGGGGCGCACCCGAGGGGATGGCGGCGAGCGGCGCGGCGGCGGTGCCGAGGCGCACGAGAGCCGCAATGGGCGCCACGCCCGTGACGAATTTGTGCGCCTGGACGCAATGAGACATGACGTTAGCAGGGCGTAAGCCTGAATCCAGAAACAACGACATGAAAAGCAAGGTACAGATAACGAGCGAAGCCAAGGGCCCCTGAAAACAAGAACTCAGCTGTGAACAGGTGGTGGTGGTTGTGCCACATTGCCGCCAGTACCCAGTACCCAATAACTGGTGCATGGTGATGTCTTGAGATGTAGGCTACTGCGACGCCCTGCCGCACCGCCAGAACGCCTTGTTGAGCACGAGAATTTAAAGGACGAAGCTCAATGTCGAGTCGTCATCACCTGGTGCGTGGTGATGTCGGCGATGTAGGCTGCGGCGACGCCCTGCCCCACCGCCGGCCAGCCGTCGGCGTCGGCGATCGCCACCGGCGGCAGCCGAAGCGCCACACCTCCCCACGGCACCAAATTGAGCACCTTGCAATTATGCAATAGAAAGTTCTCGACATCTGCGGGTATTGAGGAACCAGGCGTCCGCGTACGCGAGCGCCACCGACGGCAGCCGCAGCCCCGCGGCACCATATTCAGCACCTGCCGTACAATAGCCAGGTTGGAGGTTCTCATGCTACTGTTTGCTGGAAAAAGATATGAGACTGCGCCTCTGGGGCGACTTCGGGGCGTCGTTGTTGTATGCTGAAGCAGCGTCTTCCGTCCTGTGCCAACGCAGACACGACTCCGAAATGCGGAAAGGGACAGAGTGAATCACTTGGCTAATTGGCGAATCAATTGGAAGTTCACACCTCGACGAGGGCGCCGGCGCGCAGGGCGCCCAGGTCCATGCGGCGCAGCTTGCGGTGTCGAGGGTGTGGGTTTCATTTCGATGACCATGAACACCGACTACTGAAATCCAACGTGCAGCTTGACTGGGAATTGCACCTCGACAAGCGCGCCGGCGCGCAGGGCGCCCAGGTCCACGCGGCGCGGCTTGTAGTCCACCGTCACGGCCCACCCGCCAATCGCCACCCTCCGGAACAAGGGACCTGGGGAATGGGGAACATCAATCAGAAGGGTCGTCTCAAGAGATTGTCACGCCCAGCCGCCAATCATCGCCTGTGGAACAGCAAGGTGCCTGCAGCTCGCTGCATGGACCCAGGCCAGGGCAGCAGCGCAGGTGTTTCGTGCCTTGTTGGCGCAAGGCAGGCCACCGTCAGGATGCTGTCGCGGACAGCACCAGCTTTGACAACCTGTATCTGCTCAGCCTCTGCGGACAGGCCAATCCAGATTGACGCGCACACCTGCATCAGCTGCTTCCACTGCCGCCGCCGACGCCGCCGATTCGTACTCATCGTCCGAGACGCCGGGCGCGGACACCAGTACGGGCGCCTCGTCGGCCGCCGGCGTCAGGAAGGCCACCAGGAATAGGCAGGTGCCCTGGTCCAGCCGCACCTGAGGGGATAGTTGGTAGGAGAACCTGGAAAATTAGGGGAGACGCAGCCCATCTGTTGGGAGCTTGGTATGTCCTTGGCAGCGCACAATGGTGTCAGGAGTGTCTGGTGTTCTGACGACGATGTGAAACATTGGTTTGCAAATGCGAGTCATCCAACACGGTCACTCGGGGCATAGCAGCCTCACCCGCAGAGGCAGCAGGTCGAGCGACAACTCCAGCTCCTCTGCGCCGCCAGGTTCCGGCTGAGCGGCCGCCACCTCCGCCTGAACATGCGGATCAACGGCGCCATTGGCTGTCGTGCTGTGTATTGCACTGTGTGCTGTGCAGACGTTTTCCACTGCTGCAACGTCCTCTGCAAGAATCACAGGCGGATGTGCGGCCGACTCCACTCACACAGAGCCAACAGCGGCACCAGGCATGACAGACGCAGCAGTGACGCATTCGACGCGCAGGGCTGGGGGCATACCTGGAAGATGCAGGCGGCGGGGTCGCGTGGCGCGCGCAGCGTCGCATGGTGCCCCAGCATGCGGCGCCAGGGGCTGCGCTTGGACTTGGGCACCGAGCAGTCCCGCACCTGCGCGACATGGTGACCTGCCACTGCCCAATGCATTGGGTGCGACGTCTGGAGGGTGGGACACCCTGCCTTCACGACCTTGGCGGCAAGCATCACCCAGGAGTCGCAAAGGTACTTCGTCTGCCATGGAATCTGGTGGAGTGATACATGGCTCAGTCTCCATATTGTGCAGAATGAGCTATGGCGGAAGTTTCACTCCTTCTGCAACCACGCGGTGTTGTGCCGCAGTGCGCGGTTTGCAGTCATGACGGGACGCGGCCCTCACCTCCAGGTCGTGCACGGACACGGCCAGGCGCCAGGCGTGGCTGCCGCCCGTCCCGTAGCGCTCCGCCCGCACGCTAAACCCTGACAGCTCCGCCTCCACGCGTCGCGGGCCGCCGCCCTTGTGCCGTCCTGGCGGCCGCGGCGCACGGCCGGAGCGGCCGCCGGGCCGGTCGCCATGACGGCTGCCGGAAGCAACGGAGTCTGGATCCTCTGGGTCTGCACACAGCGCCACCAGCACCTGTGTGCAGAGGTCTTCGGCTCAAATTTAACTCAGAGTAAAGCCGAATGGAATCACGCCCACTGCCTCCCTATGCGGTGGTGAACACCGAGCCAGAGTGCTGCCGCCCTGCGATCGAACCAAGCAGAGCCAATGGCTGCTGCAGGGCGAGCTACACAGCAAGTAGATGCGGCGGGGTTGTCCACAGATGCTGCTCTGGCCAGATCTGCAGCTGTGCGATGCTTCCTTGACAATGCTTCTGACAACACAAAGATCCGAATTGAGTGACACCGGTGTCACCCAGTAGAGGGCAATATGAGGGTTTTGCCATTGAGCAAATAGGCAAGGCTTTTGTGTGGACAAACTTATGCAGGTCAATCACTGAGCAGCGCCAACCTTGAAGTTGCGCAGCGTCAGTCGCGCGGCCGGCGACGGGAATGCGCCCTGAGGCGGCTCCGCCAGCACGCCACGGCGCAACCCCCCGCCGCCGCCCGGCGACGCGTCTTCTGCGCCCGGCACCACGACGTAGTCTTCGTGCACCTCCGGCGCGCCGCCTGCAGAAGCACAAGGCAAAACACGATTCAGGGTTTTTGACTTTTGACTTCGAAACCTGCCAACAATAATCGAAACGGACAGCAGTCTGCCGGCTGTGATCTCTGCACTGCACGGTTCTGACTGATCCAGCGTCTGACAAGAATGCAAACAGCACATGGCACACTGCCTCCAGATTGTCGACATCATCACATAGAAGGGCTTCTGAGGGTATCGTCACATGAGCAGCAACATGTGAGGGCATCGGAATCAAGGCGTACCTTCGACATCGAGCTCGGCGTCGGGCGGCGTGTACCAAATGCCGCGCTCCTCCCACTCCAGCACCTCCGCCTCGTAGGCGTCTCCACCGGTTGAGGACTTGTCGTCACCAGCCGCGCCAGAGGTCCGCGGGCTGCCTCGGCCGCTGCCGCCGCCGCGCCCCAGCAGCGTCGAGCAATCCAGAAAGCCCTCGATGAGGCCCGGCGGCTCCGCGGCCAACGCCTCGCTCCCGCAGGTGCTTCCTCCATCCGGGGTGCCTGTGGAAGTAGAACAGGCGTTTCATTTACTGGAACCCCTGAGTGAAAGAGCAGTCCAGGAAGCCCTCGATGAGGCCGGGCGGCTGCTCTGCCTTGCTGTCGCCGCAGGGTGCTGCTGCCGTCGGGCATGACTGCACAAGGTCGAAAGCT
>JAABUM010002607.1_pt1 | contig 23749 bp, 49 predicted proteins | sample 5559161 | NCBI WGS metagenome assembly JAABUM01 (sample SAMN10711868, study PRJNA513369) | rock metagenome | isolation source: Antarctica rocks | place: Antarctica: Victoria Land, Siegfried Peak nord
CTGGCGCACACGCACCGTGACGACATTGCCGGGCACTGGCAAGCTGCTGAAGCAGTGGTGCGGTGCAGCAGCTCTATGTAGCGTGGTTGGAACATATCGATTGGACTGAAACCTAAGTGCAGTGCAATGGGTACCATTCTTCTCGATGTCTGCACAACAGCATACTCAGTACCAGGATCTGCTATTGATGCCGTCGCTCATAACACAACGCCGCAGCCGGCAGCCACGGCAGATCACATGTCGCAGAAATCTCTAGTCTTCTCAAGTGCTGAAATTTCCTAGCCTAACCCCTAACGCGCTGCCGCAGTCAGCAGGCATGACAGAGGAGGTGTGGGAGCAGTGCTTCCGGGAGATAAGCCCTGTAATGTTGACGTTCCTGGAATTCACCAAACACTTCGACGTTGAACCCAGCCCATTGCCAATGCTGGCGGGCATGGCGGAGGACATGTCGAGCTGATTTGCTGACCCTAACAGTACAACACACTACAGCACTGAGCATAAACTCTGGCCCGCTACTGCAGCTGGCGGGCGTGGCGGGTGAGGTGCGGGAGCAGCGCTGGGTTTCCTCTCAGGGAAACCCATGTTCATGAGTGCGTCATATCCTTAGCCCCAAATTGCGCCGCAGCTGGCGGGCACGGCGGAGGAGGTGCGGGAGCAGCGCTTCCGGGAGATGGAGACCCTGGAGTCGCTGGATGCGCTGGTGCCCGCGCCTGGGCAGCTGTCCGACGGCTCGGCTAGAGGCAGCGTGCGCTGCCTCTCCGGCGGCAGCGCCGGCAGCCAGGTGCGTGTAAAATGATGGACCTTAGACCCGCTAACTCGCACTTACTGTTCCGTTTTCTCGCCAAGTCATACCCGGGCAGCTGTCCGACGGCTCTGGGACCGGCAGCGTGCGCTGCCTCTCCGGCGGCAGCGCCAGCAGCCGGGTACGAAACTCGACAGCCCCAAGAGGCCGATGGCAATCCTTGCTGTGTTCTCAACCCCGCTCCGAGGCAGCCAGCTGAGCAAGCCGCCGACGGCGTACATCTTAACCTGCCTCAACTTAGAGCTGAATGATGATGTCAGGGTGGCACTCATCGCGTGGAACAAGAGCCTATACCACGAAAGGTGTCTGTGCTCTTGCGCAACAGCAGCTTTGCATATGTCTTGTGCTGTTGGTGTGTCAGCACTGCCTTTTCTTCCCTGCTCCCGCGGTGACCGGACAATGGGTGTGTGCTGCGCAGAACCCGGACCCCAACCTGCGCATGCCGCAGCATGACGCCGCCGCCGCCGCTGCGGCGGCAGCCGGCGCAGCGTCGCCCGGCAGCAGCAGCAGCAGCGGCGGCTCGGACGGCGTCATCACCCGGCTGGAACTGACATTGGACCAAGTTGCGGCGCTGCTGAGGGTGATAATTGCGAAAGACTGGAAACATTCCAGTTGATAAGAAACTAGCCTCCAGATGTTAGAGAAGTAGCAGAAGCTCGCTGACAGCACTGCATCGGCTCCAGCAGCTGCAACCCCACAGAAAGACAACACGACAGACGCTCACCAGCGCAAATCCCGACCTTTAAACCCTGAACCCAACGCCCCCCGCGCAGGAGCGGGCCGACTTCCGGCGCACCAACCGGCACCTGGTCAGGGAGCGCATCACGCTGATCGGGCAGCTGCGCGACTACGCCGTCGGCAAGACGAAGGACCACGAGGAGGCGCTCGCTGCGTCCGGCGCCCTGCGTGCCAACATCATGAAGGAGGTGCTGCCCCTCTCTCCTGCACTCTCTCACACAACCCCGGACACTAATGCTTCTCGCGGCGTCAGGCGCCCTGCACGCCAACATCATGAAGGAGTGTCGAGCCGCCCTCTGTCACAACCCGAGGCCGTCGTCGACGGCGGGTTCTGCTGCTTGCTCTGCTTTCTGTTGCCATGGAAGTGTGCACACAAGGGTTCAATGCAGGCCGTGACATTTGCTTGAGGAAGTCTCCTGCGGTGTGCCAGCGGCAACAGATCACCTTTGCAGCGTCAACCCAGCAAGCTGCCGGCGTCTGCCTACAGGGGCGCGCACTGCACAGCATGCACATCGCCGTCATGTGGGAGCTTTTGAGCCCATTCCAGTACGCCGCCGCAGAAGGTGCGGGGAGTCTTATATCAACACATTGGAGTCTCTGATTCTTCAGCGGCACACTGTGTCATGAGCAATACAGCGACAGCTCGCTTGCCTGATTCTGGGATGTGCTGTGGAGCGACGGCAAATGCATGCGCTGAAATCCGTGTCTTGTGCGCCAGCAATCGCCGCCTGCCCCAATCTGACGAACCAGTGGCGGTGGCGGCCGCCACTGTTCGTCAAATCATGTCAACACACAGGCCATCCAAGACTCGCAACTGCTCTGGCAGCGGCAGCACGTGTGCTGAGATCTGTGTCCTTTCGTGTCGCAAGTCGCCGCCTTTCCCGGTCTGACGGACCCGGTCGCGCTCATGGATGCGGTGGCAGCCGCCAGCACCCGCGCCACCAGCGGCCGGAAAACCGCTGCAACCTGGCAGGGCATCATGCAGGAGGTCAGCAGCTCCTCTTCCGCTGCCTCGTTGATTGTCGTCGTCATTGTTGCATGTCGCATGTGGCGAGGCTGACGGCACGATTGGAGCGGGCACTATGCTGAAAGCCCGCGCTGCCATTTCAGACAACCCACGGCGCTTTGATGCTTTTGGCCGTCAGGAGCATTGCAGGAGCACGTTGCACTGCCGAGCTTTGACGCAGCAAGGTGTGTTGACATAACAATGCTTCATTGATGTGCAGGGGCATTTCGCCGACCTCCGGTGTGATGACGCATTCATCGTGCGGTGACAGCCTGGTGGCGAGCTGACAGCACGGCCGCTCACGTGCGGCCTGATGTTCGTTTTCGCTCGAGACAAACGAACATCAGGGCCGGTCAGGGCGTGCGATCACAGTTCTGAGTGGCGGCCTAGCCGAGCCTGTCTCGAAAAATCTTAGCGTCTGCCGCCGCGACAGCGCACAGGCGGTTGTACGGAGGGTGGCTCGACCGCAGCTGCTGTCGAACGAATTTTTGGCTTTGGATTTTGGTTAATTAGTTCTGCGGCCAGCAGCCAGCAGTGTGCTGCGCCAATTCTTTAACAGTGCGGCTTCATTTGATGTGCACTGCCTCGGGATTATTTCCAGTTGATATGTCGAAATCATTATTTTGGAAGTTGGCTGAATAAGGACGGGGTTCCCAGACTCAGAAAAAGTAGGGAAGCAAGTGCATCTATTGCGCAGTGGGGAAGCAATGCACGAGTGCATTCTGCGCATAAAGATGATATTGTTGAACGCAGTCGGATCGGAGGAGTCCTTGTCACACCAGCTCACCGCAACTCCCAACAAACAGACACAATGCTACCGGCTCTGTTCGTTGTGGTGGTGGATGGGCTTTTGCTGCCGCCGTGCGCCAATGCACACCGACACATGCCAGCAATAGTAAAGGGGCTGGTGAAATTACCAGCACAACGTTAATTACCAGCATAACGTTGATGTGAGCTGCTCGCATGACTCTGTAATGTGCTTCGTCAGAGTCGACAGCACATGCAGGCGCCGCACGCCATGGCTGCTCTGGCTGAAGGAGGAACACTGGTCGACAAGCAGCAGGTGGAGAGACATCATTGCAATAAGATCTTGCGTGCGATGAAAGCTGGAGGCGGGACACCCAGTCTTTGAGCATGTTGTAGCTTGTGAGAAAGGTTCACGTCATCGCTGAAGAATGATTGATACGGTAGCCGCTGCTTCACCTGCGCAGAAAACGGTTTGCATCAGCAATTGGGCCAATACACATCAGCGAACCAACACCGCTGCCGGTGATCAGATCGCTGGACGTTCCTACAATCGACGAATCGTGACGACAGCGGTCTTTGTCTGCCATTGATGCGTCGTATGAACATACAGTGCTTGCATCGTGTGCCCGAACTGACTGAGACAGCAGGCGCACGGATTTTATTCCTGCAGTCACACCAACTCAGTGACATTGATGATCCTCGCAGCCTCATGCACATCCGCTCTGAAGGGCTCCGTGGCAGCATGGGCTGTCCAGCACAACCCTAGACCTTTATGAACATTCCCAGACCCTCGGCGCGATGTCGGGGCAGCACGACAGCGGGTTCGCCGGCTATGCGCCGCATGTGTGGACAGTCGCAGCGGTGGCAGCAGCGGCGGGCGTCGCAGGGTGGGGCGTCATGTACTGGCACATACGCACCTGGGACACTGACTGCTTCCGAGTCAGCAGCCGGTCTTGGCATCGGACATGGTCTGCCGCATGGCCCTGGACCACGCGCTCCCCCTCCCGAGACGCTGCAGGTGCTGCGCCTTCCCTGGAGTGCAAAGTGCTGCCACAGTGTGCCTGTCCGCACCAAGTGTCGATGATGCAGCCGTGACAGAAGCGCAGTAGACAAGCAGTCACACACTCTCTCTGCTGGCTGCCGTAGTTGTGGCGGCGGCGGCGGAACGCCTGGCGGCCCTGGCGCGAGGCAGTGAGGCCATCGAGGTCGCAGCGCGCAAGCCGCTGGCAAGGAGCTCCGGGTGACTCATTCGATCGTTCTTGCCTGTGAAACTCGCTGCTCTCTTCCTGCTCAACTCCCCGGCAGACCGTAATGCTAATGCTGGTGCAGTTCATTCAATGCTTGTCCAGTAGAATGGCACCCCAGGGCATGCACCCCAGGGAGTGGGTACCTCTGCTCTTTCAGTTGGGAGTCAGGTCAGAGACTGATGGGTGTGCACTGGTCCCGCAGCCTGGCCGCGCTGCCGCCGCAGCAGGCCCGTATCAGCAGCGAATTCAGGCAGGACCCCAGCGCCGCCGGGGCGCCACGGGCGTTCACGGAGGCGGACGTAACGGGCCTGGAGATGTGCAGGCGTGGCGATGGCAGCCGTCTTGCCCTGGGTGGCGACGGCACCGGACAGGTGAACTCCCCGGCGTGAGATGTGACGGTCGTCTGAACCACGGTGGCCAGGGTCTGGGCTGCAGCACCCACAGCCTCCCCCTGAGGCTCGGACCTGTTCTCCAGGACAGCGTGTATGGTATGCAGACGCAGATACATTGCTCCATCTCCTACAGGTGTTCAAGGCGCTGCAGGGTGGGAAGGACGCCATCGCCCTGCGGGAGTTCCGCTTTCCGCTGACGGAAGCCGAGGAGAAGCAGCTGAAGTGGCTGGTGCTGGCCAAGCTGGCGCGGTGCAGGTACTGAGTTGTGGGTCACCGACAAACAAAAGATTCTGTAGGCATTGCTTGTGTTGTCCTTCGGAACCTTGCGTTTTTGCTACTTTCTTACTTTGCGATGACTTCGACATGTGATTCTTGACTTTGAACGCAAAGGGACGGCAACGTGGTCAAGCTGCTGGGCTACACGCCGATTCCTGGACCAGCAGGCGGCTTCTACATCGCAGCGCCACTCTTCGAGCGCGGCAGCCTGGCGGATGCGCTGGCTGGGCCGTCGGCCTCCGAGCTGCTTTGGTACAAGAGGTGCGCTCCGCTTGCTTTGGCACGACTGTGCCGGCACTGTGCACGCACATGCCTCTTGTTCATACATCCCCTTCCCCTCCCTGGAAGTGCGGGCGTCAGAGAGCCACCGAGGCTGGGACGTTGATGCGGCCCGAGAACCAGCAGCTGTGATCCTCTGAGAAGTATGATCTCGGAGCAGCCGCCGCGCATTCCTGGGCAGTGGCAGATCTCGGTCGGGCTTAGCAGACTTTCTTCCTCCCGATCATGGTAGGGGCAAGCTCAGTGGCGCCGGCGGCAAGCGGCAGCAGGGCGCGGGGCAGCACATCGCGCTGGCGGTGGCGCGCGGGCTGCACTGGCTGCACACCAACGGCATCCTGCACGGCGACCTGCGTCCCCCCAAGGGTGAGCGGGTTTCATTCGGAGCAGCGCATGACGGACTGCATCGAGAGGCGCCCGAGCACTGCTGGGCAGCGGAAGGAATGTCCAGTCTGGCGCAGCGAGGCAAGGCTCGCATATGCTGTGCACGTCGATGATACACATCCGCGCAGTGCTGCTGGGAGACAAGCGTACCGTGAAGCTGGCGGATGCTGGGCTGGCGGCGCTCATGCACATCGACTATATGGCCGCCAAATCCAACGTCGGGCCGTTCAGCTGGACGGTGAGTCTCACCGCCTTTGCTCATGCATCGTCTGGAACTACCACATAATCTGACCCGCAGTGCGGCCATGCTGCAGACCATCATCCGGTGCACTGCTGGCCTGCACACGGCCGTGCATGCCGCCAGGACCTTCCACAGGACATGGCGCAATGGGCGTCTAGCAGCCGCTGACGACTTGCAATGGAATGCACAGGCGCCGGAGGTGATGGTGGGGCAGCCCGCGGGCCCGCCGGCAGACGTATACAGCTTTGGTGTGCTGCTGTGGCAGCTGTGCACCGGCGGGGACCCCACCACCGATCGACAGCGCCTGCTCGAGTGAGTTGGACAGCACGGATGATGAGCGTGTATGTTCGCGTGCTTGACCATCCCACCAGATCCAACGTCCTGCCGTCCTGCATCTGCATACATGACCGAGAGGGCATGCTGCCCTGCCACCAGCATGCAGCTGTTCGAGAGCCTGCCTTCACCTGCGGGCATCTCAATGCTTGCAGGGACGGGAGCGCTTGTCCGCAGGCGGTGGCCGATCTCATCGTTCAGTGCCTGGACCGCAACCCGGCCGCGCGGCCGACGGTGCCCGAAATCGTGGCCATGCTCGGGCAGCCGGAGAGCCGGCTGCCGTTGTCGCTGCTGCCGCGCCCCGCCTCCCGCCCGCCGGCCGGCGTTCCGGTAAGACATGTGGCAGATGCATTCCAGACTTCATGTCTGCGCCTCCTGAACAGCGTCTGGCTGCTCACTGCCCTGCTGCAGGGTGGGCACGGGGCAGGCATGAGGCAGTAGGCGTGCAGACTCATCGCGGCGCCGCTGTCAAGATGTATCAGTGATATGACATTGTACATCTTGCCAGTGCTCCGATGAACTGGAATTCGAGAGTGCTGCGCAGGTGCACGCTGGCAAAAAAGAGATCTGGGATGCAAGCACGTGCGTCCATGCAGCCCTGGGTTAAATGCTACTCAAAGCAAAGACTATTCCGACCCCGTACTCCACCAGCCCTCTGTTGATATGTCTATCCAATGCTGCAATCCCATGCGCATGAGTGGAGGCTGTATACGGCAGTGGCACGACAAGTGACACCAGAACACAGTTCCACGTGTGCATCCTGTGACCATGCAGAACGTGGGCCTACACGTGCTACGGCAGTAAAGCTGCGGCGTTGGAGGCCGGCTACCAAGAGCCTCTTGTGAGTGTCCTCTTTAATCCCCTGGCTCTGACTCACCTTGCATGGGTGCAACCCGCACGTGTGCTTCCGTCAGCACCTCGTCAATGCAGGTGGCTGATGTATGCACAGCAGCGCACAGACCATGACGGTTTTGCCTCTGCGCTTCTGCAGGTGGAGAGGATCCTCGAGTCGCGAGGTGAGCACAAAAGCATTCTTCCAGGGCTGTTTGCTGGACATGACATGAGTTGAACATCCCCCACATGGTCTCACCCCTGCATCAAGTCATGTGCTGTGTTGCCGCAGCATGGGACGCCTATAGCAAGATGATATCCACCTTCCGACACATGCTTGACCAGGTGCTTGGCTTCGCTTTGCATCCTCGCAGCTGAGGCTGATGTGCGGCAGCATGTCTCTGCTCCTGTGAAGCTTCTCGTGGGGAATTTCCGGTGCAGCCGCACTGCACGGACCTGACGGCTGCCGCTATCCTCAGGCTCCCAACCCTGAGGTTCTTTGTTGACGGGCGTCTCACACACAGACAACTTTGTGCAAGTTTCAGCTGCGAGAGGCAGATTTCACATATCAATGCAGGAGGAGGTCCGCACGCCTGGAACGCCGGCGTATGAAACCCTGATGGGCCTGCACCACGCTTGGGGCTGGAACATCAATACAAAGGTGCTGCGCAGTGCCACCTCACTCATCCACAATGGGCGTGGTGCTGCTCTGCGTGCAGCGGTGACATGCAATAGCTCTGCATGCGGCGGTGACATGCATTGTCCAAAGATGTGCGCCTCGAGCGTTGCACGTGAAAACGCGTGTTTGACCGCCCAAGCGCATCAGTCGGCAAAGCATGCCCAGTTGGCTCTGTTCCTCACTGGTCTGATACATACTGCGAAACCTTGAACCTTGCTGCAGCTGGCGGGCACGGCGGAGGAGGTTCGGGCGCAGCACTTCCGGGAGATGGAGATCCTGTAATGCTGACGGTCATCAAACATTCAGTGCCCAAACCTTGACCCGCGCCGCAGCTGGCGGGCACGGTAGAGGAGGTGCGGGAGCAGCGCTTCCGGGAGATGGAGACCCTGGAGTCGCTGGAGGTGCTGGTGCCGGCAGCAGCGGCCACGGCCGCGCGGCAGGCGTCGACCTTCACACGGCGGTCGACTGATGCCTCTGCGGCCAGCAGCCAGGTGCGACGGCAGGGTCCATCAATGCGACGCGCCCTTGGGTGGGCAATGAGTGGTGGCTCGAAGGTGCTGGGACATGAATGCGGTTTCGCAATTGCCCGCGGCAGCGAGGCGCCCCGGAGTTGCAAGGAACTCTTGCTCGGTCCGTTGCCGCCGGGCGCCGCTTGAGCAGCCGGCCACAGGCGGCAAGGCTGGACCTGCAGATGCCATAAGCCTCTTGCGTGCCTCTGTCATGGACAGTCGCTCAGGTGTGGCAGGCTTCATCTTGTGTGCAGGCGTCTGAGCGCGGCTCGGTGCGGGGGCTCGCCTCAGCAGCATCGGCAGGCGGCAGCTCGGAGGGCGGCGTCAGCTCGTGCAGCAGCGCCGGCCCCGATGACATCACATCGCGGCTGGACCTGACGCTGGCGCAAGTCGAAGCACTCTTCAGGGTGAGTCCTTGCAGTGTTTGACTGGCAGTCGGAAGTTCCGAGCCACTGGCTTGCTGCTTTGCCCGAGGCGCCAGCGTGCAGAGCTGCTGGTCGGGCAGGCGGCACCCTCGTCATCATCAGTCACATTGCGCAGCACGCAGAAGCAGAGCCTGCCTTTTCGTCGGAATAATGTGCCCTGGTTATACTGCCTGACCTCGGCAGCCAGTCCGCCGGCATGTCCGGGCAGCGGCGCGTGGCAGAAAGAATGTTGCCCATCGCAGGTTTTGGACGCCGTCTTGCCCCACATCATCGTCATGCGGACGCCCTTCACATGTAGTTGTGTGCTGCGCAGGAGCGCACCTGCCTCAGGCGCACAACCCAACAGCTGGTCGAGGAGCGCGTTGCGCTTATTGGGCAGCTGCGCGATTACGCTGTGGGCAAGAGCGCCGAACACGGGGTGGCACTGGCGGCCTCCGGCGGCCTGCGTGCCAACATCATGAAGGAGGTAACTCCATGACACTCTACAACTGTTGAGTGACCCCTACAACCCATGCATTCCGTGTGAATGCTGCAGTGTCAATGCGTTCTCGACTGCAGCACTTGCTGGAGAAACCCGATCGCCAGCGGCATGGGCTGCAACGGTTCCTGCCTGCAACTGCCGTCGCATCTGCAGGGCTGCCTGGAGAGGGTGGCCAATCGCCCTCCAGCCGATGTTCTCGCCCAAAACCAGCCGCAGCAAGGTGCTGGCTTTGTGCGTATGCAGGGGAGGACGCTACACAGCTCCCACATCTACGTCATGTACGAGCTCTTGTCGCCGTGGCAATATGCGACCGCGGAAGGTGAGGTGGAGTTACTATCTCAATTCGTTCCATCTGCGACAGCTCCGTGCGAAACTTGCCGGTCAAATCAGCAGACCGTATGATGTACGCAGCTGTAAGTACGCAGCTCCCCTGCCCTGTGTGTTTGGGATGTGTCCACCCCAGACGCACTGCAGGCTCATGCTGACGCCTGTTGTGTGCATCGCCAGTCAACGCATACGACAACGGCCTGTCGCTGACGGACCCAATAAAGCTCATGGACGAGGTGGCGGCCGCCAGCACTCGCACCACGAGCGGCAGCCGCAACACCGTCGCCACATGGCAGGGCGTAGTGCAAGAGGTGCGGCGGCGATTGCTTGCCGGAAACGTGTTTGCCAACACGTTTCGACATTCGGTGCATGGTTTGATGGGTAAATGGCGGCGTTGGGCGCGTTGAGGTGACGCCTCATTGATGTGCAGGGTGGATTCAGCGACCTGCGTTGCGACGAGGCGCACGTCGTGCTGTAGCAGCTCAGTCACGGGGCCGGCCCACGACGCCGATGCGAGGTGTGACAGAACATGACATGCAACGGAGGTCGGCGCAGGCCGAGGCGTGAATGACGCTTTTCCACCTCTTTTCCACTATTGGACGCTTTACCACTGCCGTGATGTGCCTGTGGCGCAGATGATATCCGAGCTGCGTCATCTTTTGATGTCGACCACACTTCGAAGTTTCTACGCGCTTGGCTAAATGGACCTGCCTTGCAATACCTATTGCCGCTTATTGCAGTGAAGTAGATTCTGCTGTGTGTTCGTGGCATGTGTGTGGCTTTTCGTAGTCAGTGTTCAGGCTCGAAGACTGATTGCGTTGAGGAATTTTTTGATCAGGTCATTGAAGACAAGAGAAGTCTGTCATTCACATATGCGCCGCAGCGTTCCTGGCTTAGGGGCTGCACATGATGTTCTACAAGTGAGCGCCGTGCTGCCGAGCCCGTCCACATGCAGGCAACATTGACAACGCAGCTGCTGCAATCCCTGTGGTTCCCTGCAACGTCATCAACAACTTCAGCTGGTCAGCGTGGCTGCGTTTGCGACACCGTACCCAGAGGTACCAAGGTGGGTACGTCAAGCAAACGCCGATCTTGGACAATGGATGCTCAGAATTGTTGGCCACCAGACAGTGGATTGGGACATCACGCTTCCGTGTTTCATACTCTCTTTCGTTTCCATCACTTGCCCAACTAAACAAGACCTATCTACTTCCACCAGCCCACCAGCGCATGTCTGAGTGCAAAGCCGCCCACGCACGACAGCGCCTGCAGCCACAAGATACGGCGGCACAGCTGCTCCTCGGTGCACGGGCCGCCTATTTGTAGCGTCAGGTTGACCAGGTTCCAGTTTGGCGTCGCCGTGAGTTTCCCGGTGGCGGGGTCGAAGCGCGGCAGCCGGTGCCGCGGGCAGGGCACCAGCTTGAACAGCTGCGGCGTGGAGTACACGAAGTTGAAGATTTGCGGCAGTAGGAACAGCAGCAGCGTCTCCGAAAAGTGCCCCAGGATGCCCGCCACTGCGATTGTCATTCCCGCAAAATAGGTGAAGGTGTCGCCTACGAAAACCTGCGACGGGTACCTGCAGCGGTGAACAAAAACGTGTTCACTTTCTGTCCAAGCATCGAATATTAGTACCAGAAATACAGTCAATGACTTCTGTCAGAATGTGCCAACCAGGGCGCAAACAGCGACCACACATCACATATTGCAAATGGCACATTGCACAGAGACGACCCTGGGTGCAGCTGCCTATTGGACACTCAAAGAATGTGTAACGTGCAATACTGTCAGAGGAGTATGAATTCGAAGAGTGTGAAGTGACGCACCAGTTGAAGTGCAGCAGCGCCAGGGAGGTGGTGGCCAGTGGCAGCATGAGGTAGGCGGAGAACAGGTGGCCGTCGCGCGTGACCGCGTCCTTGCCGGCGTGTCCCGCCAGCTCCACCAGGTTGTGCAGCAGCACCGCGACGGCGATGATGAACGTCTGGCCCACCTGCGATGCAGCATTTGCGAGAGATTTCATGCATGAGAATCGTTGTGCGCAGTGAATTTGCTTCAGCGTGCCCCGCCAGCTCCACCAGGCTGTGCAGCAGCACTGCGGCAACGTTGATGACGTCTGCCCAACCTGCGCAGCACGCAAACAAGAAGCCCTTGTCAAGAGCCGCCTGGCGCGAACGGTTCTGCGCAACAATCTGCTTGAACTTGCCGCTCCACCAGGGAGTGCAGCAGTAACACAATGGCAATGACGAACGCCTGCCAACATGCAGCGCGGCGATGCAGCAGTTCATCTGCTGCACCACAGCCTGCTACCTTAGCCATCGAATGTGAGTTGGTGAAGTAAATGTGGGCTGTGAGGCAGCATGACAGCGGGTCATAGCTGCACATCGCTGGCCCGGTTCATGATTGCTTCGAAATGCTTCCTGTGTGAGCGCGCTGCATGTCGCTTACCTCAAGCCCGTTCACGCCAGCCAGGATGTTGATGGCATTGGTGGCAAACACCGTGAGCATGACCATGTACAGCTTGTACAGGGGGCCCAGCTCCAGGTATGGCGGCACCCAGTCTGCCAGCGCCTGCGGCATGCAGAACACACTTCTGACAAAATAACTTCCGCGCACCGATGTACACGTCTGGAGCTGCTGGCAGAAAACCTGTCACAGGCAGCCAGACCGACGCAGGCGCTCACTCAGCTGCCGCGTGCTGCAGCAGACTCTAAGCGATCTCGTCATTTGAGCTGTCCATTCAAGCTCCGTTGAGTTCAACTGGCACAGTTTTGATGCCCACCTGCACCGGCTTCGGCAGGCTGATGGCTGTCGCGCCAGAGTAGGCGATCAGCAGCGGCAGCGAGGCCAGCATTGGCAGCAGCAGTTTCACGCGCCACGGGATGTCCAGCACATCATCCGCGAACCCTGCGTTTGTGTCAAGTCGCAGAGGTCGGACGCCTTGACGCATGTAAGCCTGGAAGGGCGTCTCAACTGTTCATGTCACAACTGCATGTGCAGCTGTGGATTTAGAGCCACTGCCGGCCACGCCAGCTGCCCAGCCAGCGCAAAATGCACAGCATGTCCGCCCTTTGCACGACCAGCACTGCCGCCAATGCCATACACCGTTCCATGGCGTGTGCGCTGCTTGGGGAGGTGACCTCGTTCAAGCTGCTCCTTGGCATTTGGAATGGCAGCTTTGAAGAGGGTTCTCAGATGACACTCTCCAGTCTAATTGGTGCTCCAAATTGGCACCCACCGAGGAACAGCATGAAGCAGATGGTCGCCAGGGCCGCATTATAGTCCACCATCCAGGCGTCAGCGGCGGCGGCGGACAGCGGCGGCGGCGGCTGCCCGCCGCCCAGCGCGGCCTGCAGCGCCGCCGGCAGGTCCCAGTGGTGCAGCTGCTGGAACAGCACGATGCAGACGAGGAAGACGACGCCCGACGCCAGGCCCAGCGCCTCTGGAATCTGCGTGAGAATGCAATGAGCATGAGACAAGGTACAGTCTCAAAGCCGCCCTCGTGTGCATTTTTGCGTGGTCCTGAGCGAGGGCACTGATGCGTCATGCCGCATGCACGCGGCACTAGATCAACAGGCCCTCACCTTCTTCTCCCCGGCTTCGGTGCCCTTCTTGTTGATGTCCAAACCTGCCGTCGACATTGCATGCTCATGCATGTCCTGGATGTTGGCCAGACAACAGATCACTCAGATCGCGCACAACTCACCAAAAAGCCCTCGTCGCAGCGTCAGCCTTTGCACCGTCGGTATGAGCCTGAAGGTCGCCCAAAAGCCAAATGCACTGACAATAGCGCTGGCTGCGATGGAGAAGCGCGTCTGCCAGTCTGCCAACTGTGCATAAGCATACAAATTAGGCAGAAAACCCAGCAGAGACAGCACCACAATGCTGCGCCGTCTGTCGACCATGTCGCACCAAGCGGACTGAAGTCAATCAGGATCGTCAAATGCCCACAGCAGCACGGCTTCCACGGTGCATCGGTGTCGGAAGCTGATTCCGTGCTAAATGATTCGCTGGCTACCAGGTCGTGACTTTGACTGCTTGCGAGTTGCAAACGGTGCGAGCGAGGCTAAGGCCGGCTAAGATGCAGAGCGAAATGCAATTTTGCACGCAAAGCTGTCGCTCTTCCAGGATGAAAGGGTCTTCAAATTGTTGCTGCACTTCCGACACAAAGTCAAGTGGCTGCACAGGCGCAGAGCACCAAATTTCTGTGTGCAGCACAACGGCAAGCTGTGCAACGCTTACTAGGTTCTTCCTCCTTCAATGCTATACAAACTGGCCGCGCTGAGGATCCGACACCCATGCGGCGGCGGCGGCGGCGCCTGCCGCCGCCAGCCAGGCAGCTCATCACTCGTCGTCTTCCTCATCCTCCAGCTCATACTCCAGCGACACGAACTGGCCGCTGAAGATCACGTACGCCACGACCGCCGCACCCGCCGCCGCCAGCCACATCTGCCCGCTCTGCTTCAGCTTCCGCTCCGACGCCGTCTCCTTCCTACGAGGGCTGAGCACAGTCAGCAACTATCGATGATGGTAGCAACACCAACGCCTCATTCAAGTTCATGCAAACTGAAGATGCAAACTTAAGATTCAGCGACCTCAGATGTCCCTCTCCTGAGGTCCGTGTGCGCGTTTGTCAGCCGCCAGAAGCAGGACATGGCGAGCGTCACCTCTCTTCCTCTGCCGCTGCCGGGCGCTCCCAGCCGCCGCGGGCGCGCGGCGGCCGCCGCGGCACCGTCGTCTGGGTGGCTTGCGCCACGGACTCGATGTACTTCACCAGGATGGGGTGCGCCTCAAACTGCGAGAGTTAACACAGTGACGGTTCAACAGCCTGGCATGGGGTGCGCCTCAAAATGTGCAAGCAGACACAGTGACATGTGAGAAGCCACTGAAAATGTGGTGGCAAGCGCCTTGCCCTCGTATATGCTGGCAAGACGCGGCCCTGCCTGTGCCATATCAATTTGGGGGACAGGCATGGCCTGCAACATCCACTGCCGAGACCTGGGGCGGCTCAACTGCCCTGTCAGGTGGGCGCTCGATGGAAACGCCGTTCAAATCAGTCGGCAATGCCCACCTGGCGGCGCAGCTCTGGTGCTGCGACAGGCGAGCGGTAGTGGAACAGCAGGTGCGGGTACAGCACTGCGTCAAAGCTGCTGGGGTGCTCGCCGAAGAAGAACTTGACGTCGTCGTCGCTGCAGGAGGCCACATCAAGAAATCGCTGAGAAGGCTGCTGAGACACAAGTGCTTGCAGCTGTATATGAGATGGATGCGCCGTGGGGCGGCATCAGAGGGTGACGTCACCCAGCCCAAAGGACCCGACTTTCGGCTCGCTTGTAAGGATCTGAAACAAGGCGAGGCCGCCTTTCGATGATAAACCAAAGTACCTGCTGTGCTCCTGGAGCTGCTTGGCCAGGTCTGCATAGGCCTGCGCTGCGTTGTCGTACACCTGCACAGCAACATGGTGGTTCAGTCAGAACTGAACGCGACCTGTTGACCGAGATGTCTCGCCGGCCCTGCTGCTGCAGCCTGATCACCACCTCCCTGGCATTTCCTTGATGCTTAGGCAACACAACAACACAAGAGGTAAGTTCCTGTGCAAGCTTGGAGTCGCCAGGAAGGAGCCATGTCGCCAGAGCCGCCCCACCTGTTTGGCCGAGTGGGCCTTGTACTGCAGCGCTGCCGCCTTGTGCGCCCGCCACGGCACCCAGTGGTTCATTGGGAACGGCAGCGCCTCGCCATACGCCGCCTGCGGTGACAGGGCGACGAAGTCACAACCTTCCACTGCACTTATTTACATGCGCAAGCCAGCGTGAAGGACAGCACTGCAGCTAGTTCATAATCTGTGTGTCATCGAAGACGTTTTGAGAGGCGAGTGCCAGCTCGGCCACCATCACGCTCCGAAAAACACCGCCTACATGTACAGCCAGCAGTGCTGCGGCTTCAAGTGATGAGCGCGCCGCTGCGCCGCTGGCCTCACCTTGGTGTGCCGGCTGTAGCTGGTGTCCTCGACCCAGGTGGTGTACACTGTGGCTGCCTCAAGGTGCCGATCCACCAGCGATGTCAGCGCCAACACCTGACGCGCAGGAAATTTCAGTTCAGCAAGGATATCGATGGCAACGTCTCTCCTGACAGACGGGAGTTTAGCATTGCATGGCCGCCGACACTCTGGCCAGGTGAGCGCTAATGGGAGTTCATGTCTGCATCATCTGACAGCCACCCTGCTGCAGCAGCAAGCAGCCATGTCTGGACAGCGCGCTGCCAAGGTTCCTGGAGCGGTTGATGGAATGAAAAAGCTGAGCTGGCTGTGCGCACAATTCCAATGGTCGACTAGGGCTCGTGCATGTGCATTTCTGCTTAATCCACTGAGGCAAACACCCACCCACCTCCGCGCGGCTGGTCTCCGAGAGCTCTTTATCCAGATCCCGCACGCGGTCCTTGAGATACCGCAGCAGCAGGCGGGCCGCCTCGAAATCTGACTCCGGCGCGCCGGCGTCGGCGTCAGCGTCCGGCAGCTGCGACCCATGCTCTAGTGCCGGCAGCTGCTCTGCAGGCCCAAGCAAGCACACATTCATGATGCCCGCACCAGGTCATGAAATTCCGGATTTTGAAAGATGCAACCCGGGCCTTCCGTCGCTCAAGATCGAGGAGGCAAGACGTGACCAAGCATGACACGCTGCCGGCGGCGACGAGGAACCGCATGCGCAAGTGGCACCTGTGGGCGATTGTGCGGCAGTCGCCAGCTCCTCCGTGTTGTGCTCCACGCCCGCCAGCTGCAGGTAGGCCTGCGATGAGCCAGCAAATGGTGCTTTGGTTGATTCGGCCTTTCAGCCTTTATGCAATATTTCTTACAGCCGCGGCGAACAGCAAGTGCACGCGCCGCACCTGCACTTGGGTGTCTGCAGGCGACAGGGACGGCAGGCCCCAGATGCTGCGTCTCTGATACAGCGTCACGCTTGACATCGTGTTCGCTTGTTGCGACCAGCTGTTAGACTAGACCGTCGGACAATTTGTCGCTTTCTCCTTCTCTCGACAGTTGCCAGGGGTGGGCTAAACCTGCTCGCGCGATCAAAACACGATTCAAGCAAGTACGAAGCACGCTACATGCTTCTGCACACGCAATCTGAGACCGGCCTCACGCCTCAGCCAGGCAGAGGGACTTGAACAGGAAGCCGAGTCCCCTCCCTGCTCTCTCAGTCGCTGCCAGCCGACTGCACACTCCAGCCTCCTCTCTACGGCACCAGCACTGCATTGACCTGCGTTGAACCTCGGTGCTAGCGTCTCGCATCGCAGCTGGCAGAAAAGAGGCAGCGCTGTTGGTGATCGGCCTGACTGCGTGCAAGTCGCAGCAGCTGCCGGCATGTCCGCGTCGCCGCCGCCAAACGGCAGGAATGCCTCGCCGGACCGCCGATCACTGAGCAGGTAGGCACGCGACTCAACATGCAGACGTCCGAGAACGACCACCCGTGTCTGCATCCTTGCAGCGCCCCACAAAGTGTATACACCATCCTAGCTCTGCAGGTGGCAGCACACACAGCCAGTCAATAGCAGACACGAAAATGTTTCCGTGCTCGGTGCAGAGGCCGCTCGGCGTCGCCAAAGGCGCGGTCGCCGACGCCCGCAGACCGGTCGCCGGTGCCACGTTCCCGCTCGCGGTCGCCGCGGCGGCGGTCGCCGTCCCGCTCGCCCGCGCGGCGCAGGAGGTCCAGCACGCCACCCAGGTGAGGTGCTGCAGCGGGCAACACACTGCCGCTGCGCCCAGATCCCACTCCCTGAGTGCCGCCCACAACCTGATCTCCCTTCGGACTACCACCCTCCCCACACACGCTCTGTGCAAGAAGAGGGGTTGCAGATAGCTGCAAATGGGCATACTGACTGCGTCGTCATCGTCAGCACCAGCACTGGGTACGACTGTTCTGCTGGCATTGTGTGCCTGATCATGTCGCATTCAGGGGCAGGTACCGCTCGCGCTTTAGGTCCTTTTCTCGTTCCAGGCGCGTGCCATGCCATGGAATGACCCTTGCCCACCTTGATGTAGTACATTGGTTCAAGGTTCGGACACCAGAGGACGAAAGCAGGACAGCCATACCTCTACGGTATTCTGGATGTTTTGCGCACCTCTCGAACGCACAAGTCTTCAGGGATGTGCCAGCGGGCGCCAGGGCAATCGCTTGCAAACAGCACAGTCTGTTTGCCTCTCCATACGAGCGGGGGCGGCCATTATCTCGGGGTCTGAGCGTTGTCGCCCCAAGAACTCAGGTACCGCCGACGCTCCAGCACACCCCCAAGGTAGGTGCTGATGTACGCAGGTTGCATTTGCCAGTGAGGGTGGACCAATGGCAAGACAATTACAGCACTGCCACCCGCAGTGTCGATGTGGACATGGCTGCTGACGGCTGACCTCGTGCCACTTCTGTTCCGCAGGCGCCGCCGCAGATCCAGCACCCCACCGAGGTATGCCGCTGCCACTTGCCCAGGTTGTGAGTGCACTTGTGCAGGCGACCATGAAGCGCACCTTGCCTGGACATGGCCCAACGCACCCTGCCAACTATGTTTCACCATTTCGATTCAGCGCATTCCAAACCATTCCACCTCATGCCCCACTGCGGTTGTCAGAGACCCTCAACCCCGTCCGTAGGCGCCGCCGCTCGCCCAGCCGCGACCGCTACCGCTCGCGCTCTCGAGACCGCGACTACCGCCGCCGCAGTCGCTCTCGCGACCGCGGCGGCTATGGCGGCGACCGCGGAGGCTACGGCCGCCGCTCGCCGCCGCCGCCGCGCTACGGCGGCGGCTTCGACTCGCGCGGCCGCTCGCCACCGCGTGGCATGGGCCGCCGCGCCACGCCGCCCGCCACCGGCCTGCACATGTTTGTTGCCGGCCTCAACTTCATCTGCACAGAGAAGGTGGGTCGGCTGCTGCGCCGTGCGGCAATTGAAGGACGGTATGCCAGGGCTGCGGCAACTGTCTGCGCGCTGCAGGCTGCTGATGGCGGCCAAAAGCCGACGCAACCATGTCGCCAGCATCACGGCCATCAAAAATATTCGTGTCCAGCATGCAAGCCAAGTGACAGTCGCAGATCGTCTTTGCCCTCGTGTTTTGGTAAGGGGTGCAAGAAATAGCGCGAACAAACTTCAAAAGGCGATTTGTGGGCGCTGCAGGAGCTGGAGCGCAAGTTCGAAAAGTATGGGCGGGTGATGGAGGCGCGCGTCGTGCGCAACCCCTCCACCGGCGAGTCGCGTGGATTCGGCTTTGTGGCCATGGATCACGACGATGAAGTAGATGAAGTGAGCGATCTTTTCAACGAAGCATTCCCCAGCCTCTCACCGTGTGCCACATTCTCCAAGACTGTTTTAGCTGTTTTAGCTGTTTTAGCTGTTTTAGCGATATTTTGAGTTTGCAAACGTGCAACTGCATGTCGTCGACGCCGCCGCATGCTGCCAGCTTCACGTCAAGGGTCACAACCCCAAGTTTGCCGCGCTGATTTGCTTGTTATCGCTGTATTGCAGGCGGTCAAGGACCTCAATGGCGCTGAGTGGAATGGCCGCAGGCTGCTCGTCGAACGCGCCCGCCACGTCCGCTGATGCCCCTGGAGGGTTTTGCAGAGCGCGGCAGACGGCTCACGAGACTGCGCGGAACAACAGCCACACCCAAAGCAGGAGCATTGCGGGAAGTCGCCAGGTGATGTTCCATCAGTCGTGCTGCACTGCCGCGGGCAGGTCGCACCCAATTTGACATGTGTTGTTGCGGGGACGGGATGATGTTGTTGACACGTATGGTTCATTGTCTGGCTTCCACGTTACTAGGCTGGCGTGAGTCTCTTTGCTTTGCATTGTTACTCCGCTTCAGTTGCCACTGAACCAGGGCTCATGCGCTCTTCATGTCATGCACAAAACAGGCTCATGTGCCCCTCGACATCCTGTGGCCCACCTGACCCTCATCTTCCGTGCGAGTCCTGTGGCCAGTCCCGGTGTCCAATCCAGTCCTGTGCCTCTCCAGTCCGCCGAACCCTGAACCAATATCCGCCGCAGCCGCATCATGTGGCGTCTTCTCAAAGTGGACGGAATGAATGCTGCAAGCAACATTACAGCCCCGCGCCATTCCAGCTTGCTCTCCATCGCAGACCTAACCCTCTGCAGGCTCAGACTGCTTCGTTCTCATGTGAGATCTCTGAGAAACGCACCATGATGCGTACATTCTGCTGACACGAAACCTGAAAGGTTATAGTTCGTCAAGCACTCGAGCAATGAGCGCCGCCGTCGCACACGGCTCTGTTGCTAGCTCTAGAGCTAGCTGTGACCATTGTGTGACATGCAGGCTGGTGTTGCCTGCCGCACGCACTCTGCAGCTCCTTCGCACGGCATTGTGCCTGTACACGCACAGGGTGCTCAATCGGGCCGCCTAGCTATGCAGTGGCCGCCAGGCAACCGCGCTACGGCCATTTGCAGGAGCATTCGAGCAATGCATCACTTTGATAGGCATTTCAGCATTGCACCACCCTCGATCGCCTGCTATGGACGCACGGCTCCAGAAGCTTTTGAAGGAGCACCGCGCCAGCTTTGCACTCCAGCCGTCGGGCAAGAAGGTAGTGTGCAAGCTCAATGGGCATGAGCTGCCAGTGAGGTTCGACGCAGTCGACGCGTTCATCAAGTGCGCGTCGACTGAACCGTCTCTTGTATTGAATCCGTGAGCTCTGCGCACGGTGTTGAGATGATTTCCCTAACAAATCATGGTCCATAAAGCGCGCCGCTTTCATGTGGAATTCTGCAGAGGAAAGAAGTACGCGCGGCTCAAAGCTGAGGCTGAGGCCAAGAACGCGCTCAAGAAGTACGAGCCGTTCCTAGTTCAGAGCAGGAACTTCGAGTGAGCGCCTTTGCAAACCGCATGCCGGTCCCTTCTGGCCTTCTCGCCTCTGAGCCCAGCACTGGCATCCAATGAAGATGCCTGCAGTGTCACCCACACAGCTCTCCTCTAATTGTGCCGAATCGCCCGCAGGGACAAGCTCTACTGCGCGCTGACGTGCCAGCTGCTGGGCAAGTCATTGGATGCGGTGCGGCAGCACATGCGGGGGAAGCGGTTCCAGCGTGCCAAAGGTGAGGCGGCTCAGGCCTGCTGTCTGACGACATTGCTTGCGGTATGGCGAGGCTGTGTGCTGGAGCACTGCACTCTCCTGGGCCTGAACTCCGCGGCACCTCGCATGGCGCGGATGCCGAATCTTGGCAGTCCGAACATAGCCTGTTCTGCTCATGAGGTGCTGGGGCTGAAACTGCACTGTGTCGTGGCCGCAGAGCAGTACCAGAATGACGAAATGGAGCTGATGGACGAGCCCTTCCTGGACGCCAAGGTGAGGACACCTCGCATAAGCTGGTCGCATGTCTGCCGGGCGCCGAGGCTTTCTACTTACGCACCATCTTGGCAGCCGATGTCGTCATCGCAAGCGGGATTTACTCGGGATGTAGAATATCCCGAAAACAACTACTCGCCGTGCGAATGCAGTCGGAGGCGATGGAGGTAGAGGCAGCAGCATGCGGCGGCGGCGGCGGCTCAGAGGCGGGGGGCGGCGAGGATGATGGGCTGTGGGTGCCCGAGGAGTACATGGAGGCGAGTTTCGCCTTTCAAAGTTGGTGGATTTTGCCTTATCAAAGTGCCGGAGGAGCGTCCGTGGCGATGAGCGCTGTCAACCCCTGTTTGACTTGACCTCAAACAGCTTTGCAGCTTGTGGGACCCTCTGAGCTGGCACCGCCAGATGACAGAATGCCAGGAGACCTGTCTCCGTCCCTCTGCCCTGGCATCTGGCCTGGCGGCTGGATGCGACTTGTGCCCTGCTGCACACTCTTGTGGTATCATTCTGATATGGCAACTGCGTGCTTGCAGATGGAGGCACAGGCCAAAGCAGAGGTATGTCTCCGATATCCCTGTGTCTCGCAGCCGGTCGATTATGGGGTCCTTGACCTTGCATGCCACACTTCGAGAAGGACAAGCCCTACAGAATCCTGCCGGTTCGGTATGAACGACCTGTGGTGTACAGGCGGCAGAAGATGCAGTCGTGGCATCGCCGAGCGAGGCTGTCGCCAATGCCGCGGCCGAGGAGGCTGCGGCAGCCGCGGCTGCGGCGGCAGCGGCAGATGCAGCAGCTGCACTCAGACTGGAATCCTCGGCAGACGGCAACTCGTCGGCCAGCAGGTGATGAGTGATGAGCGCATGTGTCGATCGAGAGGTGCAAGCAACACATGGCTTGAAGAAGTCTCTGAAGACTGTCCTTTCGCTGCGCAGTCTCAGCAGGCGGCCGAAGAAACCGAAGCCCAAACATAAAGCCAAGCGGACGCGGATGGCCTGAGGCGAGCTCCAGATAGACAGGGTTGTCACGTGCGCATGCAGCATGCGGTTGGACACAGCACATTAGTCGTAGATGATGTCTGCCTGCAGCACGAAGAGGTGCCGACTGAGACGTGCTACAAAGCAGGGCGACCGATGCTGTCAAATGCTCTGACGCATCCCGTATCCAACTCTCTCCCCTCCACAACATCCCTCGGCAAGAAAGCACTGCAACAAAATGCGCGGCGCAGCAAACCGCATTTAAGAAAATGTGCTGCGGTGTGGTCCATTAATCCTTAGATAGGACGGGGCAAACCCCGCAAGCAAGACGGAATGAAAGTCCCAGACAGCCGACGTGACTATTGTTGAGCTGGACCTGTCGCATCCAAGTGCAGTGGGTCTCAAGACATCCGGAGCTGCTACCGCAGGAATACCAGCCGCTGCATTGCGAGGCCGCAGAGACTGCCGCGGCATGGCCGCTGCAACCGTCTCCGCGTTTTCCAGCCATGCCACCAGTAAGAGAGCCCGGCACGATCGCGCTGAGAGTGGAGTTAGTTTTGCTTCTTCCAGCTTGACATTCTCTTTGCTCGTTCCTGCGCACAGGTAGGCCATGCCTCAGGGGGGGCAGCGGCTGGGAAGGACGTTGGAGCGTCATGCATTGTTGGCAGCGATGCTGCGCATTGTAGGCAGCGGGCAGGGCGGCGCAGGGCCCGCACACAGCAAGGCCAGTGTCGGGTGGAACACCGGTTGCACTGGAGACCGGGAGGTCACTCACTGTTTCAGAAACCAGCAAACGTACAACGGACAAGTCGGCCCCAGCAGGACAGTCGGCGGGTCCGCACCCGGGAGTTGCCGGCGTGCAGGTGGCCCTGGTGATCCAGGAACATGCCGCTGTCCATGTCCAGGTGGCTGAAGCGGCAGCTGCCCAGCAGCCGCTCCGGCAGCTCGTCCTCCGCCTGCGCAGCACATAATGCAAATATTTGAATGCAGGGGTTGCACGAAACATGACACAGGCGTCGCACAGGACTGCGACCTGAAGCAGCCGCTCTGACAGCCCATCCTCCGCCTGCGCACCAGACGTTGTGATAGTCTGTTCTGCAGCTTTTTCGTGATCATCTCAGATGCGTTCACAGAGCTTCAGCAGCTCCGGCAGCTCATCCTGTGCCTGCGCAACAAGACAAAGAGGTGAAAACGGTACATCTGATAACGTGCCTTCGGCTTGGCGGAGCCATTTCGGAATCGCTGCAGGAGGCGGCAGGCGCCCGGCAGCCATCCACCGAAGCTCATCCTCCTGACACCCAATGACCGCTTGCGCACGACCATGGACAAGCCGCCACAAACAGTGCGCACCTGGCCCTCGATGACCAAGCCTACATCTGCCTTGTGCCGCACCTGGCCCTCGATGAGCACGCCAAAGTCGATGACCATGCCCCTGGTGGCGCCCTTGACGATGTTGACGACGCCCGCCGCCGCATAGCTGCTGCTGATGTCCACGTCCACCTCAAAGTAGCGCTCGCCCCTGCAGCAGCCAAAAGGAAGTCGGGAATCCAGGGACACATGTCGAGAAATTGCATGACGACGGGAGTGGCAAGTCAGGCGTCGCTGCGCCGCTCGCGAGCAGCCGACGCATCGCCAGGCTGCCCCAGTCCCTGGGCGGCTAGGCGGCTACGCACCACTGCCAGATTAGCTGCGGCAGCGCACACGGTGCGTGTGTGCCTCTCGTGCTCAGGAGAGGTTGTTGTCCGTGCAGCATGC
>JAABUM010002608.1_pt1 | contig 23745 bp, 10 predicted proteins | sample 5559161 | NCBI WGS metagenome assembly JAABUM01 (sample SAMN10711868, study PRJNA513369) | rock metagenome | isolation source: Antarctica rocks | place: Antarctica: Victoria Land, Siegfried Peak nord
ACGACAAGCAGCCTTTCGACATCGACACGGCGATGGAGCGCCTGCGCGCGGTGACGCAACCGTTCCCCAAAGCGGCGCTCTTCGCGCTCGCCGACGAAGGGTTCGGCTCGCCGTTCGAGGTGCTGGTAGCCTGCATGATCTCGATCCGCACGCGCGATGAAACGACGCTGCCCGTGGCGCGTCACCTCTTTGGGGCCGCCCGCACGCCCGTGCAGGTCGCCGCCCTGACGATAGAGGAGATCGACGGGCTGATCGACGCCTGCACCTTCCACGAGGCCAAAGCCGCGCAAATCCGCGAGCTGGCGGGGCGCATCGTGGAGGAGCACGGCGGCGAACTTCCTTGCGAGCGCGACGCGCTGCTGTCCCTGCGCGGGGTCGGACCCAAGTGCGGCAATCTGACGCTGGGCATCGCCTGCGGACAACCCTGGATCGGCGTGGACATCCACGTCCACCGCGTCACCAACCGCTGGGGCCTCGTGCGCGCCCCGACGCCCGAGAAGACGATGGTTGCGCTCGGGGAGGTGTTGCCCCGCGCCTACTGGGTGGAGATCAACAAAGTGCTCGTGCCCTTCGGCAAGCGCGTCTGCACCGGCGACCTGCCGCGCTGCTCGACGTGCCCGCTGCTCGACATGTGCCAACAGGTAGGGGTGGACAGGCATCGGTGAGCGCCACCGTGACCTGTACGTGCGTCCCGCGGGGGGCGCCCGTACAGGCCGCGCGCGTCAAGCGCGCATTAAGAGGGGCCGACGTGGTGCCGTGCGCACGTCGGTAGCGGGCCGCGCACGCCGATGCAGGACGAGAACGCCGGCCGCGCGCCCGCGGGCAGGGCGGGCGTCGGGTCGACCTCGACCACGACAGCCCGGTCCGCTACAACGCTCACGACGAGGGCGCCCAGCGCACGGACGCCGCCCGGTTTGACCGGCGACCCCACGTCGGCGCGCGGAGTCGTGCGCCGCGAGCGTCAGCCGGATGGACTTGCTAGAGCGCCCCTGTCCGGTCGCGGAGAGGGTGACGCGCGCCGGCGCGGCGCCTGGGTTATACAGGTCGATCGTCGTGCGGGCTCCGGTCAAAGTGTACCGATAGACCCGGTGCGGGGCGCCGAGGCCGCGCGTGGTCCCCAGCACGGAGGTTTTGCCGTGGGCCAGGATGCGCCGCGCCACGCGCGTGGCGATCACCGGCGTGTCGCTTTGCACGTCCACGCCGATGAGCGGATAGCCCAGCCCCAGCGCGCCGAAGCGCTCCACCACGGTACCGTTGGGGCCCAGTGGGATCGTGATGACGCGCGCCTGCCCCGCCGCGCCGGGGGTAGGAGCGGTGTAGACGAGGACGCGGACGTGCGCCTGCACGGGCAGCGGGTTGCGCAGCGCCAGATTCTCGGAAACGGCCGGGCTGGCCGGCGTGGACCGCGTGCCCTTGAGCGCCGGCCGGCCCGACCCGGCGGCGAACCACCGCTCGCGACTCGCGCCCGCGGGGATCGGACCCAGATACAGCGTGCCGAGCGCGGTCGAGGCGTCCGCCGTGACCACCGGGGGTGTCCCCGTCCCCGGCACGTAGAGCAACGTGGTGCGCGCGACGCCCCCGCGCGTGGTCACGACACCTGGCTGGAGCGCGCCCTCGGGCGCGCTGAACGTGACCGACGCGACGTCGCCCACCGCGGAGCCCGAGCGATCGCTCACCCGCGCGACGACGGGCACGCTCATCAGCCCGTCGGCCCGCTTGGTGGCCCGGCCGGACTGCATCGTTACGACGCTGGCCGCGCCGGGGCGGACGATAAGGGTCGCGCGGGCCGTGCGCACCCGCCCCGTGAGGCCTTGGCGCGCCGTGACGACCAGGGGATAGAGGCCAGGCTTGAGATCGGTGCGCGTGAACACGCTCAGCGCCGACGACACGCTCGCGCCATGGGCGTCGTGCGCGAAGATGTCGAGATCGCCCAGCGCCGGCCGGGCCAGGATGCCCGCCGGGGCGCTGACGCCCAGTGTCACGTAGTTTGCTGCGCCGCCGGTGGCCGCTCCCGTCGCCGCTTGGACGTAGAGTGGGATGTGCGTGAAGCCGCCAGCGACGGTGCTGGCCTAGCCCGCCGCGAGGCGGAAGTCGGCCGGGCGCGGCCCCGCGAGGACGCCTTGCCCGACGGTCTCGAACACCGACGGGACGTGGGCCGGCGTGGCGGCGCTCTCGTGGTCCGAGAGGTCGTAGTCGGAGACCGTGGCCTCGTAGGTGACGCCCGTCTGCGTCTCGTTGAGGATGTAACTGTGGGCCTCGCCCGCGTCGATCGTGTAGTACGCGCCCGCCGGCATGGCGCTGGTGCGCCAGTGCACGCGGTATCCGCCCACGACGCCCGCGCGCGCCGGCGGGGTCCACATCAGCGCGAGCTGCCCTGTCGTCTGCGCGCCCACCACGTCGCGCGGCGCGTCGGGGCGGACCTGCTGCACGACCTGCACGGTCCCCGGCGCGAAGCCGTTGATCGCCGCGCCGGCGCCGTTGTCCAGCGTGGCGTAGACGTAGTACGCGCCGGCCGGGACCGCGCCCGCGTCCCAGCTGTAGCGCCAGGCGCCGTTTCGTACCGGGACCCCCGAGGCGATGAGCGTCCCGGCGTAGTTGGGCATCGTCTTGCCGTCGATGACGGTCGTGGGGCTGGTGGTGTAGTAGAGCGACACGGTCTGCTGACCGTTGTCCGCCACGGGTTCGCCGAGCGTGCCGGCGAGCTCCGCCGTGGGGTCGGCGCGCAGGGTCTGCCCCGCCGCCGGCGCGGTGACGGCCAGCGACGGCCGCGGCGCCTTGCCCTGCGCCACCAGGCGGTAGCCCTCGTCACCGTGCAGGTTGCCGACCGTCACGTGCCAGATGCCCGGCTGGGGCTTCGGCAGGTAGAGCATCTCGCCGCCGGTGTAGCCCGCCGGGAGACCCTGGCCGTTGGAGGCCACGTACAGCTTGTTGCCCACGCCCAACTGATCGCGTGTGTAGACCGTGCCGTCGGGCGCGGTCAGGCGCAGCGTGGGGGCGCCGCGCCGCCAGGTGAGGTTGAACAGGGTGGCCGTCTGGCCGGGGGCCACGGTCACCGGGACATCGGTCTCGCCGGGGGCCTTCGGCGAGGCCAGGCCCTGGATACGCCGCACCGCTACCTGCCCGTTGCCGGCGCGGGCCAGCAAGTAGGATGTCCCGTTGCTCGCGTCGATCAGGGTGTAGTTGCTGCCCTGGTTCGTATGCACGTTGCCCGAGTCGTCGACGAAGATATCCTCGCTGAGGTTGAAGGCCGAGCAGATGTCGAGGTCGAGCGAGCCCTTGAACCCGCGGATACGGTCACCGCCGTGCGAGAACTTGCCGATCTGGAAGCCCGCCCCTACGTAGATGCCGCACGGCGGCACCTCCCAGAGGAAGGCGCTCTCGGGGATGTTGAGCGAGAGATCGGCGCTAGCCGCCAGCTCGGGGCCGTCGCCGTCGACCCAGATGTGCCCGTAGGCGTCGGCGTGGAAGTTGATGTCTTTGTTGATGTGGATGCTGAAGTCGCTGGAGATCTCGGCGTAGAAGCCCGTCCCGCTCGACGCGTCGACGGCCGGGCCATGGTGGGTCAGCGTGTTACTACAGACGTGGTCGTTGAGCCTCTGTGTGGCGCCGTTGCCGTTCACGAAGGTCGGGGCGACCAGGCGCACGCAGAATCCGCCGGCGATGGGCAGAAAGCTGAAGAACGTGCCGCTGCCGCCGATGCCGAAGTTGCCGTCGCTGGAGAACGTGGCGTGGGCCGTGCCGTGGAACAGGTAGCCGCCGTCGTCGGTCTGGAAGTCGAGACCGACCTGGAAGGTGTAGGTCGGCGCGCCGCGCTGGCCGGCGATGTATATCTCGCCGTTGATGCCGTTGATTTCGAGTCCCGTCTCGTCGATGGGGAGGCCCGCGCCGGCGATCTGCACATCGAGCGCGGCGTGGCGCAGCGGCGAGGGGTGCCCGAAGTCGTCCACGCTGCCGATCTCGACCAACGCGTTGAGATTGCCGATTTTGGCCAGGCTCACGCTGCCGCGCCCGACGATATCGTACGTCTTGTGCCCGCTCTCGTCGGTCCCGAACGAGAGGCAGCCGCTGCCGCTGATGCTGAACCCGCCCGCGCTCAGCGGCGGCAGGGGCAGGAAGGTACCGCCGCCGGCCTTGCAATCGGCCTTGATCGACGCGACGGTCTGCCCCGCGGAGATGCCGGGGATCGTGAAGTCCGTCGGCAGCGGCGGTAGCCCGGAGAGGCTCACCGAGCGCCCGTCGTAGCCGATGCTGCCTACCGAGATGGTTCCCTGGAAGATGGGCAGGCCGAGCGCCACGTTGGTGACGGTGACGCCCGTCTTGCTGTCGAAAGTGATCGACGAGGCGGCGACGGTGAAGTCGGCCAGCGAGAGCGAGAGCTTGCCCCCGTTGCTCCCCGTGACGGTCCCGCTGACCTCGCCCGACCGGCCAATGGTCAATTTGTTCATGGTGAAGGTCTTGCTACCGAGCACGTCGGGCAGCGTAAGGGCGATCGTTCCCGCGGAGATGCCCACCGAGCCGATGGTCAGGTTCGAGAGCGAGACCGACGCGCCGTCGAGCGAGAGCGTCAGGGTGGAACTGCCGTCGACGCCGACCACGCCGCCGCTGACCACGAAGCTCGGCGAGACCTTCAGTCCGCTGATCGAGAGTGTGTGGTTTCCCAGCCCCAAGCCGGCGAGGTCGAGCGTGGCCGTGCCGATCGAGAGCCCCTCCGTGCCCAGCCTGACGTTGGTGGCCGCCACCCCGAAGCCGTAGGCGGACACACTGATGTTCGGTATCGAGATGTAGCCGTCCACGACGAACTTGCCGCTCATATCTTTTTTGATGGAGAGGGCGCCGGTGAGCGTTAGGTCGCCGCCGTCCGCGTTGAGCCTCGGCAAGGTCAGGCTGACCCCGTTGACGGCCACGCCGTCCTGGTCGAGCACGAACTGCCCGACGCTCAGGGTGAAGCCGGCGTACTGGAGCTTGGCGCCCGTGGCCACGAGTTGGCCGGTGATGACGAAGTGCGATGACACGGACAAGGAGCCCCGGAAGGTCGGCGGCGTCACGCCGGCCGGGAACAGATCCGCCGGCAGGCTCAGGCTGGCGTTGGTGATCCTCAGCCCGTTGTTGTCCAGCGTGACGCCGTCCGTGGCCAACGAGAAGCCGCCCTCGTTGATAGCGATGGGACCGGTGCTCAGCGAGCCCTGGATGGCGAAATTGGGCGAGATCGAGAGCGAGCCGCGCAGCGTCGGCGGGATGTCGCCCGCGGGGAACAGGCTGCTCGACAAGGCCAGGCTGGCGTTTCTGATGGACAGCCCACTGTTGTCCAGCGTGATCGAGTCGGCGGCCAGCGTGAAGCCGGCCTCCGCGATCTGCAGCGGGCCGGTGCTCAAGGAGCCCTGCACCGCGAACTGCCGCGAGATGGAGAGCGACCCCTGCAGCGTCGGCGGCGTGACTCCATCCGGGAACAGGCTCGCCGGCAGCGACAGCGAGACGCCCGACACCTTGAGACCACTGTTGTCGAGCGTGACGCCGCTCGACTGCAGCAGGAAGCCGCCCTCGTTGATGGCGAGGGGTCCCGTGGTCAGCGAGCCGCTGATGACGAAGCCGGGCGCGATGGAGAGCGAGCCGCGCAGCGTTGGCGCGAGATCCCCGACCGGAACAGGCTGCTCGGCAAGGCCAGGCTGGCGTTCGAGACCACCAGACCGTCCCTGGACAGCGTGATGGCGTCGGCCCCGAGGGTGAAGCCGCCGAGAGAGAGCGATGGGGCCGCCACGCTCAGGCTGCCGCCGAACTGGCCGTCCCTGCGCAGGTAGAGGTTGCTCCCCGTCAGGTCGATCGGGGCGCCGCTCGGCGGAACCACGGTGGCCAGCGCCGAGGTGATGGTGATGCCCGCGGTAGAGAGGGCCAGGCCGGAGATCGACACGTCGAAGCCGGCCACGGAGAACGTGGTGTCGGGCAAGCTGATGTTGCCGCCGAAGGTTCCGTCGGCGCGCAGGGCTATGTCGTGCGCGGCAAGCGTCGCCCCCGAAGGCAGGGTGATCGAGAGGGCGTCGACGCTGACACCCGCGCGGCTCAGCGCCAACCCGGTCGCGCTGAGGGTGAACGCCCCCAGGCTAAAGTTGATCGTGCGCGGCATGACGGCGATGCTGCCGCTGACCGTGCCGTCGGGGGCCACGTGGATGTCGGTCCCGGCCAGGCCCGCCCCGCCGAAGACGCTCGGCAAGGTCACGCTGATCGTGGTGAGGGTGAGGCCGCCGCGGTCCAGCGTGATCGGGCCGGCCGTCGCCGTGAACCCGTCCACGCTCAATTGCGGGACCGACACGGTCAGGCTGCCGGTGAACACGCCGTCCGCGCCGAGGCTGAGGTTGGCGCCGGTCAGGCTGATGGGCGACCCGCTACCCGGCGTCAGGGCCGCGGGCAGCGTGGCGCTGGCGCTGGCCACACTGACGGAGCGCGGCGACAAGGCCAGCCCGTGCACGGACACCGTGAAGCCGGCCACCGTGACGCTGCCGTCGGAGAGCACCGCCGGTAAGTGCGAGATCGCCGGCGCCACGCTACCCGCGAGGGCTGCCAGGCGCTCGCGGGCCACGACGCCCGGCGCCGGGGACATCCCGGGCGCGGCGGCCATCGAGTTCGGGCTGCCGCCACAGCCGGTGGGCGAACCGCCGAAGGTCCCGTCGAAGTTGACGTAGATGTTGCAGCCCGTGAGCGTCCGGCCCCCGAGCGCGGACGGCAGCGTCAGCCCGAGCGAGCCGATCTCGACGCCCTGCTGGCTCAGGCTGACGTTGGAGCCCGAAAAGGTGAAGCCCCCGATGTGGAAGGAGAGGGTGAGGGGAATGCTCACCGTCCCGCTGATCGCGCCGTCCGTGCCAACGTAGACGTTCGTGACGTCGATCGCCGGCAGGTTGAAGACGGCGGGCGTGCTCAGCGCCAGGTGGTCCACGCGCAGCCCCGTCTTGTCGAGCAGGATGTCGGTGGTCTGCACTGTGAAGCCGGCCAAGGTGAGCGAGAGCCCGCTCATCACGAGCGCGCCGTCGACGCTGCCGCCCCGGTTGATGGTGAGGTACTGGCCGGAGAGGCGCAGCGGGCCGTTGCCCGGCAGCGTGACCATGGCGTCGGCGTGGTCGATGGCGATGCCGTCGGTCGAGAGCGTCAGGCCGTGGATGCCCACCTTGAAGCCGGCCAGCGTCACGTCCACGTCGGGCAGGGCGATGTTGCCGCCGAACGTGCCGTCGCTGTTGAGGCGGATGTCGTGGCCCACGAGCGCGTTGCCGACGCCCGAGGGCACGAGGGCCGCGGGCAGCGTCGCCGTGATGGCCGACGCGGCGATGCCACCGCGGTCGAGCGTGAGGCCGTCCACGTCGACGCCGAGGACGCCCAGGCTGAAGTGCAGCGGCGGCGGCGGGATCGTGACCGTACCGCTTACATGGCCCGACGTATCGATGGACACGTTCGAGGCCACGAGGCTGCGCCCACCGAATGTGGAGGGCAGCGTCAGGCTGATGCTGCCGACGCTCAGGCCGGTGTGGTCGAGCACGATGTCCGAGGCCGCGGCCGTGAAGCCAGCCACACTCACGGAGAGCGGACCGGGAATGCCCAGCGAGCCGCCGAACGCGCCGTCCCGGCTCACGAACAGATTTGTGCCCGTGATGCTGATGGGCGCGCCGCCGGTTAGGCTGGCCGGCAGGCTGGCGCTGGCGCTCGTGATCGAGATCGCGGAGGTGGAGAGGCTGAGGCCGTGCACGGCGACCGTGAAACCGGCCACCGTGACGCTGCCGTCGGAGAGCACGGCGGGCAGGCGCGAGACCGCCGGCGCGACGCTGTAAATACCCTCACCCCCCGGCCCCCTCTCCCTACCCACGGGAGAGGAGGAGAGGCTCGCCGCATTCTGGACCGCGGTCCCATTGCAGCCGGTGGCCGACCCGCCGAAGGTACCGTCGAAGTTCAAGTAGATGTTGCAGCCGGTGAACGTCTTGCCGCCCAGCGAGGCGGGCAGCATCAGCCCGAGCGATCCGACCTCGACGCCCTGCCGGTTCAGCACGATGTTGGACACGCCGAGGGTGAAGCTGCCGATGGCAAAGTTGAGCGTCTGGGGGCTGACCGTGATCGTGCCGCTGACGCTGCCGTCCGTGCCGATGGCGATGTCGCTGCCGTTCAGGCCGGCGCCGCCGAAGACGCTCGGTAGCTGCAAGTTGAGCGTGCCGAGCGCGAGGCCGTGGCGGTCGAGCACGATGTTCGAGGCCGCAGCGCTGAAGCCAGCCACGCTGACTGAGAGCGGCCCGGCGATGCCGAGCGTGCCGCCGACACTGCCGTCCGTGCCCAGGCTGAGGTTCGTGCCGGCCACTGTGACCGTCGCGCCGCCGGTCAGCGTGGTGGGCAGGGTCGCGTCGGCCCGTCCGATGGCGAGACCCGCGGTGGAGAGCGTGATGTCGTGGACGCCGACCGTGAAGCCGGCCACGGCGAAGCTCGTGTCGGGCAGGGTGAGCGTGCCGCCGAACGTGCCGTCGCTGTTGAGGCGGATGTTGTGTCCCGTCAGGGTGTTGCTCGAGCCGGTCGGGACGAGGGCCTGCGGCAGCGTCACGGTGATGGTATCGACGCCGACGCCGCCGCGGTCGATGGTGACCCCGCTCGCGCTCACGCCGAGTTGGCCCAGCGCGAAGGTGAGCGGGTCGGGTCCGACCGAGATCTGGCCGCCGAGGCTACCGTCCGTCCCGAAGAGCAGATTGTGACCCGTCAGGGTGTAGCCGCCGAAGACGCTCGGGAGCGTGAGCGCGGCTGTCGCGACGGAGAGGCCGTTCCCGTCGACGCTGGCGCCGCTGGCCGCGAGGGTGAAGGCCGGGCCCGAGGCGGGCAGGGAAACCTTCAGGTCGGGCAGCTGCACGGGCGTGTCGAGGGTGAAGCGGCCGCCGCTCGACGAGCCGGGCAGGGTCAGGAGCGGGATAGCGGACTCCAGGGTCAGGCCGCCGGGCGCGACCGCGCGCACGTTGCTGGCGTGGCCGGGGTTGCTGCTGCAGTCCGTGGACTCGAAGTACCAGCCGCCGAGATGCTCCTGCAGGCAGGCCCCCGCGTTGGGGGTATCCGTGGCCGTGCTGGTGGGTCCGGTCGTGGCCGTGGAGCTCGCCGTGGGCGTACCGGTAGCCGTACCCGTGGCCGTGGCGGTCCCCGACGGGCTCGCGGTGGACGTGGGCGCGGGGCTATCGGTGGCGGTGGATGTCGGAGTAGCGGTGTCGGCCGCGGTGGGTGTGGCGGTCGGGGTCGGCGTGTGCGTCGGCGGCCGCGTAGCAGTCGGGACCAATGTATTGGTCGGCGCCGGCGTATCCGTCGGCGTATCCGTGGCGGTGGCCGTGGCCGTGTCCGCCGGCGGCGACGTGGGCGTGGCGGTCGGCAGGAGCGACTGATACTCGTAGGCGCCGATGTCGCAGCGGCCGCCCGCGGGGAAGGGGCGCGGCGAGCCACGCTGGTCGGTCGTCAGGGGGTTGGCATCTTTGTCGGCGCAGCCGTTGAGGTCGCCCGCCTCGATAGCCGGACTGTCGCGCCGCAGGGCCATGGTGAGGGTGGGGCCGCCGTAGTTGCCCAGTGGGTACAGCCGCGGGTCGAGGACGGGGTTGGCGCCGCCGCCGACCTGATCGCCGCTCCCGCCCGTGAGCGTGCAGCCGGCCGCGTCGCCGAGGATGTTGTAGCCGCCCGAGGAGAGCAAGCCCGCGCAATCGGGGCCCGCGCCGCCCGTCCCAAGGATCGTGTTGCCGGCCAGGATCGTGTCCGAGATCGCGGCGGCGCCTCCGGACTCAGCGTAGATGCCACCACCGTTACCGGCCGCGTTGCCGTCGACCGTGGCGTTGTAGAGCCGCAGCGCGCCCACGTTGTGGATCGCGCCGCCGCGCCTGCCCGCGCCCGCCGTGTTGCCGTTGAGCGTGCTATTGATGGTGGTCAGGGCGCCGGCGTTCTCGACGCCGCCGCCGTCGCGGCCGGCGGCATCGCCCGCGAGCGTGGTCCCGCTCAGGACGGCGGTACTGCCAGGGGCGATCCTGAGACCGCCACCGTTGCCGTTGCCGGCGGCGGTGTTACTGATGAGCGAACTGTTAGAGAGCGTGGTGAGGCCCTTATCGACGGCGATGCCGCCGGCGTCGCCGGAGGCCGTGTTGTGGGCCACGGTGCTGCCGGAGAGCGTCAGCGCCGGCCCCTGCGCGCGGATGCCCGCGCCGGTCGTAGCGGTGTTGCTGATGACCTCGCTGTCGGCGAGCGTCAGTGTGCCATCGACGTTGACGCCGCCGCCGTTCGACGCGTGGCCGTGCTGGATTGTAATGCCGACCACGCGGGCGACGACCCCTTGCCTAACTCTAACCACAGAGTCCCTGTCGGCGCCGTCGAGCACTGTCTGCCCGGCGCCGGCCCCCCGCAGGGTCACGCTCGTGGCGAGGTCCACCGTTTCCGTGTACGTCCCCGTGTCGAGGCTGACCGTGTCGCCGGCCGACGCCTTGCGCAGGGCCGCGGCGACCGTCGCGCAGGCTCTTGTGGCGAGGAGGCAGTCGTGGCCGTCGTCGCCGCCGTTGGCCGCGGTGGCGACGAAGAGGGTGTGCGTCTCGTAGGCGCCGATGTCGCAGCGACCCGACGTGGGGTCGGGTCGCACGAGGCCGCGCTGGTCCGTCGTCAGGGCGACCCCCTGCGCGTCCTTGCAGCCGCCGGCGCCCACCGCGTCGACGGCGGGGCTGCCGGGCAGCGGGGCCATGGTCCGCGTGGGGCCACCGTTGCCGGCCAGCGGCCCGAGCAGCGGATCGATGGGCGCGCCGGCCGTGCCCACCTTGTCGCCGTTCGCGCCGTTGGTCAAGCCCGTGCAGCCGGCGTTGTCGCCGAGCAGGTTGTAGCCGCCCGAGGTCAGAGGGCCGCGGCAATCGGGGTCCGTGCCAGACGCGGTGTTGCCGGCCAGGATCGTGCCCGCCAGCGACGCGCTCCCGCCATTGGCGTAGATACCGCCGGCAGTGGACGCGCTGTTGCCGCTCACCGTGACGCTGTACAGTCCCAGCGTGCCCCCGTTGGCGATGGCGCCGCCGCGCCCACCGGTCGTCGTGTTGCCGCTCACGGTGCTGTCGACCAGCGTCGCCGTGCCGTCACGGACAAAGAGGCCGGCGCCGTCTCCGGTCGCCGTGTTCCCGCTCAGCGTCGTCCCCATGATGGTGAGCGTGCCGTGATTCTCGTTGTAGACGCCGCCGCCGTTGCCCCCCGCGCTGCCGGCCGAGACCGTGCTGTCGACCAGCGCCAGCGTGCCCCGGTTGTCGATGCCGCCGCCGTTGCTGTCGGCCGTGCTGGAGGTAACCGCGTCGGCGCGCAGCGTGAGCGTGCCGCTGTTGACCACGCCGCCGCCGGAGGGCGCCTTGCCATGCTGGATCGTGACGCCGGAGACCCCGACGACCACGCCCTTCTCGACGGTGAGCACGGCGCCGCCGGACGAGCCGTCGACGACCGTCTGCCCGGGGCCGACGCCTTGCAAGGCGATGCTCTTGGAGATGTCGAGGCGCTCCGTGTAGGCGCCGGCCGCGACCGAGACTGTGTCGCCGGACGAGCCGTTGGCGAGGGCCTGCCTGATCGTGGCGCAGGGGCTGCCCGCCGCGCCGCAGGTCGCGCTATCCGCGCCGGTCGGGGCGGGCGCGACGGAAAGGGTGCGCGACTGGTAGGCGCCGATGTCGCAACGGCTGGAGGGGTCCGGCCGCGCGACACCGCGCTGGTCGGTGGCCAGCGCGTGCCCCCCGTCGTCCGCACAGCTATAGCTGCCGGCGGCGATGGCGGGGCTGCCGGGCAGGATGGCGCGCGTCCGCGTGGGGCCGCCGTTGCCGGCCAGCGGCCCAAGCAACGGGTCGATGGGGGCGGAGGCCGTACCCACCTTGTCGCCGTTCGCGCCGTCGGTCAGCCCCGTGCAGCCCGTGCCGTCGCCCACCAGGTTATAGCCGCTCGAGGAGAGCGTCCCGGCGCAGTCGGGGCCCGTCGAGGAGGCCGTGTTGGCGGCCAGGAGCGTGTTCACGAGCGTGACCGTCCCGCCGGCCCGGATACCGCCACCGGTAGACGCGCTATTTCCGGCCACGGTTGCGCTGTACAGATGCAAAGTGGCGCTGTTGGCGTTGAATATACCGCCACCGGGGTTCGAGCCCGCGCTGTTGTCGCTCACGGTGCTATTGACCAGCGTGGCCCTGGCGTTGTTGTTGACGCCGCCGCCGCCGCTAGGGCCACTGTTGTGGTCAACCGTGCTGCCGTTGAGGGTCAGCGTGCCGTTGTTGTTGACGCCGCCGCCCCCTCCGCCCGCGATGTTGCCGGTGACCGTGCTGGTGATCAGCGTCAGCACGCTCCCGTTGTCGATGCCGGCGCCGAAGCCGTCGTTGGGCGCGTTGTTGCCGCTGACGACGACCCCGCGCAGCGTCGTCGTGCCCGCGTTCTTGATGCCCGCGCCGCTGGAGCCGGATAGGTAGCCGTTCTGGACGGTCAGGCCGGAGAGGGTCACCGTGCCCGCGTTGATCGTGACGATCGTGCCCGGATTGGTGTTGCCACCGCCGTCGACGATCGTCTGGCCGGCGCCGGCCCCGCTCACCGTGAGGTTTTTGCCGATGATGAGGTGCTCTGTATACGTGCCGGCCGCGACCGTGATCCGGTCGCCCGCGTACGCCTTGCCGATGGCCGCGCCGATGGTGGCGCAGGGAGTCGCCGCGGTGAGGCAGTCGTTGCCGTCGGCGCCGCCGGTCGAGGCGGCGTAGCGGGCGTGCGCGTATTCGTACGCGCCGATGTCGCACAAAACCGTGGCCGCGTCTGGCCGGGTTTGGTCGCGCTCGTCCGTCCCCAGGTTATTCCCGGCGCTGTCGGCGCAGCTGCCGTTGTCGAGCGCGAGGCTGCCCGAGACCAGGGCCTGGGTCTGCGTGGCGCCGCCGTTGTTAGCCAGCGCGGCGAGCCTCGGGTCGATCGTGTTGCCGGTCCCGCCGTAGCCGCTCCCGCCCACGATGTCGTGGTACTGGCCGTTGACGAGGCCGGTGCAGCCGCCGTTGTTGCCGAGCAGGTTATAGCTGTCCGTGGTTAGGCTGCCGTAGCAGTCTGGCGCGGCGCCCGACCCGGTGTTGGCGGCCAGGATGGTGCTCTTGATGTGGAGTGTGAGGCCGGAGGCCAGGGAGATGCCGCCGCCGTAGTTGCTGCCGGGGCCGCTCACGCCGTTGCCGTCGATCGTGTCACTGTCCACCGTGGTACCGCCGCCGGTGACACCGATGCCGCCGCCGCGGCCGTTCGACGCGGCGCCGCCGGACGCCTGACTACGCGTGGCGCCGCCGTTGCCCCCGGGCCCCTGGTGGCTGTACGAGGCGGAGCTCCCGCTGCCGCCGCCCCCGCCGCCGCCCCCGCCGCCCCCGCCGCCCCCGCTGCCCCCGGCCACGCCGGCAGCCTGCGAATTATAGAGCGTGCTGGTGCGCACGACGAGCGTACCCCCGCCGCTGGCGATGCCGCCGCGGCGACCCTCGCCGGCGGCGCCGCCGGAACCGCCGTACCCGCCGTCGCCGCCGTTGCCGCCGTGTCCGCCGTTATAGGCGTCGAGGCCACGAGCATCGCCACCGGCGCCGCCGGAACCGCCGGAACCGCCGGAACCGCCGTACCCACCCTGGGCGCTGTTACCGTAGAGCGCGCTGTGCTCCACTATGGCCGTGCCGGCGGCGGTGTAGATGCCGCCGCCGAGACCCGCGCCGCCCGCGTAGCCGGAACTACCGTTGGCGCCGCCACCGCCGCCGCCGCCCGTTCCGGGGGTGTTGCAGGTTGTCCCCTCGCCTTTTCCACCGTTGCCCCCGGAGCCGCCGTTGCCGCCCCCGCCCCCCCCGCCGCCATCCGCGTTGTTATTGGCGACCGTGCTGTGGTCGACCGTGAGGGCGCCGTCGTTGTAGATGCCGCCGCCGTGGGCGTCGCTGCCGTTGGAGCCACCGCCGGACGTGTAGCCACCGCCGCCGCCGCCGTCGCCATTGGACGCGGAGCACGTGCCGGAATTGCCCTGGTCTCCCGCGTTGCCGCCGTTGCTACCGGCGGCGTCGCTACTGCCGTAGGCCCCTTGGGCGTAGTTGTTGCTCACCGTACTGTAGGAGAGCGTCAGCGTGCCGCCGTTGTTGATGCCGCCGCCGTTGCCGGCGTAGCCGTGCCGGATCGTCACACCGGAGATCGCGACGGTCCCGCCGTTTATCGTGACGACTGTACCGTTGTACTGGCCGTCGATGATCGTCTGACCCGCCCCGGCGCCGGCAATGGTCAGGCTCTTGGCGATGGTCAGGCGCTCGTTGTAGGTACCTGCCCCAACGCTGATCGTGTCGCCGTCCGATGCGGCGTTGATGGCCGACCGGATGTTGCTGTAGGCGCAGCCGCTGGGGCAGACATTGCGCATGGTCGCGTTGGCGCGTACGATAGCGGGTTTGATGCCCGTCGCCGCGCGCACGCCGCCCGCGATGTTCGGGCGCGCGCCACTCTTGCTGGGGGCGCCGGCAGGGCTGGCGAGGCGGCCCGCGAGGGTGGCGGGCGCGGCAGTGGGCAGCACCAGCACGTCGGCGACGGCCTGCTCGCCCGCCGCGTCCCGCGCGACGAGGCGCGCCGGCCCGGCGGGCAGGCCGGCCGGCAGGTCCACGCGCAGGGGCACGAGGAGGCCCGCGCTGTCGGTACCGCCGTGGACGAGGAGACGCGCCGCGCCCGCCCCGGCACCCGCGCCGACGGCGCGCCCCGGGAGACTGACCGTGACCAGCTGCCCCGGCCGGAAGCCGCTGCCCGTCAGGCGCACGGCGTCGCCGGCGCGCACGAGGCGGCCCGGCGCGACAAGTGTGGGGACGCGACGCGCGACCGTTATCTTTCCTTGTGTGGGCATCTTCCCTTGTGCGGACCCCTGTGCGGCCGCTCCCACCCGCGCGGCGACCCGTCCCCCGGCCGGCCGCGCGGGACGCGCCGCCGCGCCCTTGCCGTAGATGCGCTGGAGCGCGTTGAGATCCCGCGCGCCGAGGCCGCCGCGCAGGAGCGCGCGGCCGCGCGACGTGCTCAACAGCTGCTGGAGCAGGTCCATGCGCGCGTGGGGACGCGCCGGCGCTCCACTGCTACCGTGCGCCGGCAGAGTTGGGGAGAGAGCCGTGATCGGGCGCCCCAGCTCGATTGGCGCCGCGGCTCGCGCGGCTCCCGCGGGCGCGGCCGTGGCGAGCGCGGCCGTGGGCCCGCTCATGATGAGGAGGACTGCGAAGGCAACGCGGGCAACGCGGGCAACGCGGGCGAGGGGGGTGGTCATCAAGGATCTCCTCTTTGGACGGCGGTCGTGATGATCGTTGAGCAGGCGCTGTCGCGCCAAACTCGGCGAGATTCGTGGCATTACAACAATCGTAACAGGCGTGGGTTAAGATCAGGTTAAGAAAAGGGTTAAGATGAGGTTAAGATCGGCCCAATTCTGGTTGAGGTTGGTTAAGAGCCAATCTGGAGATCAGATTGGACAGGCGCGCCGCGACATGGTCTCTATAGGCCACCCTCCGTTGTCGGTCCGAGCCGCGCCCGTATCTCGGCGCCACCTACCGTGGTCGACAAGACTAGCGTCTATCGCTGCGCAGGCGGACGATATCCTCGTGATCAACGATATACCGCCGGTGTAACCGCGGCGTTACCGGACGCGCGGATTTCCTTGTGCGGGGGCAGGTCTCGACCTGTAACGCCTTATCCGCTCATAAACCTTGACAGAAGGGCGCGCAACATGATACAGTGATGTTGTTAGCAGTCCGGCGCGCTGAGTGCCAGATCAGCCGTGGTGGAGGAATAGGTCATGGATGCGCCTGCGCAGGCAAGCGTGCTCGGCGAGCGCCGCAAGGCGATCCTGCGCGCCATCGTGCAGGAGTACGTCGCGACGGCGCGCCCGGTCGCCAGCGAGGCGGTCGCGCGCGGCTACGCCCTCGGCGTGTCGTCGGCGACGATCCGCAACGAGATGGCCGCGCTCGAGGAGATGGGCTACATCCACCAGCTGCACACCTCGGCCGGCCGCGTTCCCTCCGAGCAGGGCTACCGCTTCTTCGTGGAGCACTTGATGGAAGAACCGGCGCTGACCAACGACGAACAACGAACGATCGCGCACCAGTTCCACCAGGCCAACCTGGAGCTCGGAGAGTGGCTGCGCCTCGCGGCCGCCATCCTGGCGCAGAGCGTGCAGAACGCGGCTATGGTCACCGCCCCACGCGCCCAGCAGACGCGGTTCAAGCATCTCGAGCTGATCTCTATCCAGGAGTCACTTGCGCTGCTCGTCGCCGTCTTCGACGGCGGCGCCGTGCAGCAGCAGATGTTCGTGCCGGCCAGCCCGGCCGCACAGGACGACCTGACGGGCGTGGCGGCGCGTGTCAACCGCATGCTCGAAGGCCACGCCCTCGGCGCGGCGGCCGGCGTGCGCGCCGCCGTCGAGGGCGCCGGCATAGAGGCGCAGGTGCTCGACCTGGTGACGCGCATGATGCGCGACCTCGACGAGCAGGGCAACAAAGACGTCTTCGTCGACGGGCTCGACCAGATCCTGAGCCAGCCCGAGTTCAGCCTGGCCCCACGCGGGCCCCTGCGCGCGGCCCAAGTCGAGGGGGGCAACGCGCTGCAAGTCGTGCAGCTGATCCAGCAAGGCCTGCTCTTCAACGAGATGCTGCGCCAGCTCTCCGACCTCGACGGCCTACAGATCATCATCGCGGGCGACGGCCAGCGGGCGGAGATGCGGCAGGTCAGCGTCGTGCTCTCGCGCTACGGCAGCCCCGCCGTGGGCGGTCTGCTCGGCGTGCTCGGCCCCACGCGCATGCACTACGGGCGCACCGTCTCGGTGGTCCGCTACGTCAGCGGCATCCTCGGCGAGATGGCGACGGAATTGGGCGGACATTAGAGGAGGATCGATGCAAGAGAATGCGACGAGACCCGAGGAGGAGGCGTCGGAGCCGGCTCTGGACGGCGCCCCAATGGGGGCGGATGGGGCGATCGACGACTTCCAGGTCGAGCGGGCGACGCTCCTGGATCAGGAGGACTGGCAGTCCAGGGCCGAGGACTACCTCGGCAAGTGGCATCGCGTCACCGCCGACATGGCCAACATGCGGCGGCGCCACGACCTGGACCGCCAGGAGTACACGCGGCAGGCCAACGCGGCGATCATGAAGGATTTGCTGCAAGTACTCGACTCGTTCGACGGCGCCCTGGCCACGATCCCGGCCGAGGCGCGCGACACACCCTGGGTCGGCGGCGTCCTGCAGGTCGAGCGTCAGCTGCGCGGCCTGCTCGAGCGCAACGGCCTGACGCCTATCGAGGCGCAGGGCCAGCCATTCGACCCGACGCTGCACGAGGCGCTCATGCAGGAGGAGAGCGACCAGCCGGCGGACACCGTCGTCGGCGAGTTGCAACGCGGCTACAAGCTGCACGATCGCGTCTTGCGACCAGCGATGGTTAAGGTAGCGAAATAGTTAATAATCTCAAGGAGAAAACAGTGGCAAAAGTCATAGGCATCGACCTCGGGACGACCAACTCGTGCATGGCGGTGATGGAGGGCGGCGAGGCCGTCGTCATCCCCAACAGCGAGGGCAACCGCACCACGCCGTCCGTCGTCGCCTTCACCAAAGGCGGCGAGCGCCTGGTCGGCCAGGTCGCCAAGCGGCAATCCATCACCAACCCCGACAACACGATCTTCTCGATCAAGCGCTTCATGGGCCGCAAGTTCAGCGACCCCGAGGTCGACCGCGACAAGCGCCTCGTCCCCTATAGGATCGCGCAGGCCCCCAACGGCGACGTGCAGGTCGAGGCGCAGGGCGAGAAGTACGCGCCCCCACAAATCTCGGCCATGATCCTGCAGAAGCTCAAGAACGACGCCGAAGCCTACCTGGGCGAGAAGGTGACGCAGGCCGTCATCACCGTTCCGGCCTACTTCGACAACGCGCAGCGCGAGGCCACCAAGGACTCCGGGCGCATCGCCGGCCTCGAGGTCCTGCGCATCATCAACGAGCCGACCGCCGCCTCGCTGGCCTACGGCCTGGACAAGAAGAAAGACGAGAAGATTGCTGTCTACGACCTCGGCGGCGGCACCTTCGACGTGTCGATCCTCGAACTCGGCGACGGCGTCTTCGAGGTCAAGAGCACCAACGGCGACACGCACCTCGGCGGCGACGACTTCGACCAGCGCATCATCAACTGGCTGGCCGACGAGTTCAAGCGCGAGAACGGCATCGACCTGCGCACCGACCGCATGGCCCTACAGCGCCTCAAGGAGGCGTCCGAGAGGGCCAAGATCGAGCTCTCCAGCACTATGAGCACCGAGATCAACCTGCCCTTCATCACGGCCGACGCCTCCGGCCCCAAGCACCTCACGGTCACGCTCTCGCGCGCCAAGCTCGAGCAGCTCGTGGGCGATCTGGTCGAGGGTACGCGCGGCCCCGTGGTGGCGGCGCTCAAGGACGCGGGCCTGCAGCCCTCGGAGATCGACGAGGTCGTGCTCGTAGGCGGCCAGACGCGCATGCCGGCGGTGCAGGAGCTCGTCAAGAAGATCTTCGGCAAGGAGCCCAACAAGGGCGTCAACCCCGACGAGGTGGTAGCCATCGGCGCCGCGGTGCAGGCCGGCGTGCTGCAGGGCGACGTCAAAGACGTGCTGCTGCTCGATGTGACCCCGCTCTCGCTCGGCATCGAGACGCTCGGCGGCGTGTTTACCCGCCTGATCGAGCGTAACACGACCATCCCGACCTCCAAGAGCCAGGTCTTCTCCACGGCGACCGACAACCAACCCAGCGTGGAGATCAACGTGCTCCAGGGTGAGCGCGACATGGCGGCGGGCAACCGCTCGCTCGGCAAGTTCATCCTCGACGGGCTCCCGCCGGCGGCGCGTGGCCTGCCGCAGATCGAGGTGGCCTTCGACATCGACGCCAACGGCGTGGTGCACGTTTCGGCCAAGGACAAGGGCACGGGGCGCGAGCAGAAGATCACCATCACGGCCTCCTCGGGCCTCTCCAAGGACGAGGTCGACCGCATGATGAAGGACGCCGAGTCGCACGCCGAGGAGGACCGCAAGCGCCGCGAGGAGGTCGAGGTGCGCAACAACGCCGACGCCGCGGTGTTCACGGCCGAGAAGTCGCTGCGCGACTACGGCGATAAGGTGAGCGGCGAGGTCAAGAGCGGCATCGAGGCCAAGATCCAGGACGTCAACGCGGCCAAGGGCACCGACGACATCGAGCGCATCAAGACCGCGACGGGCGAACTTCTGCAGGCCATGCAGGGTATCGGCGCGGCCATGTACGGCGACGCCGGCGCGGCGGGCGCGGCGCCTGGCCCCGACGACATGGGCGCCGGGGCGGGCGCGGGCGCGGGTCACACCGGCGCCCCCGCCGACGAGAACACCGTCGAGGGCGAGTACAAGGAAGTCTAGGCGCAGCGTTAGTTGCTAGTAGTTAGTAGTTAGAACTAGCCTGGCAGCACAGGAGTCTAGCGCACGGGTAAGCGGAGGGCATGCGAACGCTCGCGTGTCCTCCGCTTACCCATAGTCTCCATTGACGCTCCCGGTAACGGCGGCTATGATGAGGCAAATGCTACACCGCAGTAAGCGTCAGCTAGTCACTAACTACTAGCTACTACCTACTAATCACTAAGGATCACACGTGGCGACGACCAAACGCGACTACTACGAGGTGCTGGGCGTGGCGCGGGGCGCGAGCGAGGATGAGCTCAAGCGCGCCTTCCGCAAGCTGGCGCGCCAGTACCACCCCGACGTCAACAAAGACTCCGGCGCCGAGGCAATGTTCAAGGAACTCGGCGAGGCCTATGAGGTACTCTCCGACCCCCAGAAGCGGCAGGTTTACGACCAGTACGGCCACGCCGGCCTCGACAACTCGGGCTACGGCGGCTTCCAGGGTGGCTTCGAGGGGTTCGGCTCTTTCGCCGACATCTTCGAGCAGTTCGACACCATCTTCGGCAGTGCGGGCGCCCGCGGCGGAGCCCGGCGCGGCCCGCAGCGCGGGGCCGACCTGCGCTACGACCTGGAGATCGCCTTCGAGGAGGCCGTTTTCGGCGCCGAGAAGACGATCGAGGTACCGCGCTTCGAGACCTGCGAGACGTGTAACGGCAGCGGAGCCGAACCCGACACCGAGCCCGTCGTCTGCCCGCAGTGCGGCGGCAGCGGCGAGATGCGCCGCGTGCAGCAGAGCGTGTTCGGCCAGTTCGTCAACGTGACGATGTGCAACCGCTGCAACGGCGAGGGGCGCATCATCAGATCGCCCTGCCACGAGTGCCGCGGCCAGGGCCGCGTGCGGAAGGCGCGTACGCTGACCGTCAAGGTCCCCGCCGGCGTCGACCGGGGCCAGCAAATCCGCCTCACCGGCGAAGGCGAGCAGGGGCCCAAGGGTGGCCCCGCCGGCAACCTCTACGTGGTGCTCGACGTCAAGCCGCACAGGGAGTTCAAGCGCGAGGGCAGCGACATCTTCTACGAGCTGCCGATCAGCTTCGCGCAGGCGGCCCTGGGTGACGAGGTCATGGCGCCGACCGTCGACGGCGAGGAGAAATTGGCTATCCCAGCCGGCACGCAGACGGGCAAAACGTTCCGCCTCAAGGAGAAGGGCGTCCCACACCTGCGCGGCATGGGCCGCGGCGACGAGTACGTGGCCGTGCGCGTGAGCACGCCCACCAACCTCTCGCACCGCGAGCGCCAGCTCTTCGAGGATCTCGCCAACCTCGACGAGCACCGGATCAAGCCCAACGAGCGCGGCTTCTTCGACAAGGTAAAGGATACGCTGGGCATCTGATGCATTGGCTTGAGATAACCGTCGAGACCGAGGCGGCGGCCATCGAGACCGTCAGCGCCCTCCTGGGCGAGCATGGCGAGGGCGGTGTGGCCGTCTACCAGCACGTCGTGCCCGACGACGAGGACGCCGCCTATCACTACGACACGGACCGCCCCACCACGGTCGCGACCTACGTGCCGGCGACCGAGGATGGCGCGGCCCGGCGCGACCGCATCGCTGTCGCACTCGGCCACCTCACCGCCTTTAACCTGGCGCGCATCGGCCCCGTGCAATCGCGCGAAGTCGACGAGGAGGATTGGGCCAATGCCTGGAAACGCTTCTACTATCCGATGCGCTTCGGACGCCGCCTCGTCGTCAGGCCCTCGTGGCGCGACTTCGCGCCCGGCCCCGACGATCTCGTGATCGAGCTCGACCCTGGCATGGCCTTCGGAACCGGCCTGCACCAAACCACGGCCATGTGCATGGCCCTGCTCGAAGACTATGTCGAGCCCAGCGCGGTCGTGCTCGACCAGGGCGCCGGCTCGGGCATCCTGTCCCTGGCGGCGGGCCGCCTCGGCGCCGTGCGCGTCACCGCCGTCGACACGAGCGAGGTCGCCGTCGAGGCGACGCGCGAGAACGCCGCGCGCAACGGGCTGGGCGAGGCCATCGAGGCCGAGCGCGGCGAAACGGTTCCGGGCGATGACGGCGTGTACGACGTCGTGATCGCCAACATCATTGCCAACGTCATCATCACGCTGGCCCCCTCGTTCGCGCGCGTGCTCAAGCCGGGCGGCGCGCTCATCGCCTCGGGCATCATCCGCGAGCGCGAGGACGAGGTGCGCGCGGCCCTCGCCGCGGCGGACCTCACCGTCGAGCGCCGCGAGGCCAAGGACGAGTGGGTCGCGCTCGTAGCGCGACCCAGCGAGGAATAACTTGGATGAAACGCCGGGCGGCCCGCGTACGCGGGCCGCCCGGCGTTTCATCCAGCAGAATGCTATGCAGCATTTCGTTGTCCCCCCCCGACGCTATAGAGGGCCACGCGGTCCTTTTCTCGGCGGACCAGGCGCGCAATATCGCGCGCGCCTCGTCGTCGAGGGCAGGGGCGTGTGCGGAGAGGTGATCGGGCCGGCCGCGGACTGCCACGAGCCAGCGCGGCGCGTCACGCTGCTGGTGGCGCCGCCGAAAGGGGAACGTTGGGAGTGGCTGCTGCAGAAGGGCGCCGAGCTCGGCGTCGCCGCGTTCGCGCCGGTCGTAGCCCGCTACTCGCAGCCGGGGACGACCGTGGTCAAGCCGCGTCACCGTGAGATCGTGCGCGAGGCCACCGAGCAGTGCCGTCGCCTGCTCGTGCCCCGCATCGAGGAGCCGCGGCCGTTCGCCGCGGCTCTTGAAACTGCCGTCCGGCGCGCGCACAGCGCCACGATCCTCCTGTGGGAAGAGGCGGGCGCGTCGGATCTGGCCGCGACTATACGTTCAACCCTTCAATCCGGCGACGACGACGTGACGCTGGTCATCGGACCCGAGGGCAGTTTCCACCCCGACGAGGTGACGCTGGCGCGAGAACTGGGAGTCTCGCTGGCCGGGCTCGGGCCGCTCATCCTGCGCACGGAGACTGCCGCAATCGTCGCCGCCGCCCTCACGCTGAACGAGTAGCGCAGCCCGAGTCCTTTCGATATGGCCGCGACCCTCGACATGGCTGATTCGCTCGACGGTGAGGATGTCGCGCCTGGATTTTCCCTCCCCGTCGCCGATGTCTTCGCCGATCCGCTCGGCTAGCCCAAGAGCGCGTCGACGAGACCCGTGGCGACACGCATGCGCTCCGCGTGCGGGCCGGAAACGACTGCGTACGGCGCCGCGCGACGCGCGAGTTCGTCGGCGAACCGTCTGTGCATCCACGCCCGCATACGCTCGCCGTCGCGCGTGCCGTCCTGCACGAACGGGATGTCGACGTCCGTGAGCAGGTACAGGTCGTAGCGACGCCCCGCGGCGACCGCCGCCACCTCGGCCGAGGTCCGGCCCATGTATCGCTCGTGCCAAATCGTGGTGGCGAAGGCGTCGGTGTCGCAGATGAGCACGCGGTTGGCCTCCCGCGCGGCGAGGTCCTCCCGCCAGCTCTGCTCCCGCGCAATGTGCGCGAACTCCTCCGAGCGCCAGCCTGCATCCGAGGGATCCGACCGCAACATCTTGGCCTCCCAGTACGCGCGGCCGTACTCGGGGACCCACGGGGTGCGATAGTGCTCGCCCAGCGATCGGGCCAGGGTCGTGGAGCCGCTCGACTCCGCGCCGACGACGCACACGCGCTTCGCGTAGTAAGCGCGCGCGGGCGGCTCGAGGCAATCCCAGTGAGACAGTGGGGCCTGGCGGATTGCCGTGCCCGAGCAGGGCACGTGCGCACGGTCCCGGTCGACGAGGACGTGGCGGGAGCCCATCAACCGGGCGTAGGGCTCGCCGTAGTCCTCCGAGGTGAAGACGGCATCGGGGACGTAGCCGAGCCAGTGGATCGTCCGAGCTGCCCAGACCGCACTGTCGTCGGGGTCGTAGACGTCTTCGACCACCTTGACATTGACGTCCGGGCGCAGCTCGCGCAGCCACACCGCGCGCAGGTCGCCCGGGATGGTTTGCCCCTCCCTGTCACACACGATGACCGTCAGACGCTCGACCCGCGATCGCGCCGCGTCGATCAGGTATATGTGGCCGCGGTGCGGCGGGTAGAACTTTCCTATGACGACACCAGTCTTGTACGTGTCTTCCGGCGCCTGTCCTCTGTCCTCGTCCTGCCCCATGTCACACCTCCTAGCCCAGCCTTCGCCCCACGCCCCTCTCTTCTCGCCCCCCTCCGCCCCTGGCTACCTGGTCTCCTAGACCCTAGCCGCAGGTCCGACGTTGGGGCGCGCCTCCGGGGAAACTTGGGCCTCGCTCCTCGCCCCCTCCGCCCCTGGCTACCTGGCCCCTCGGCTGCGGCCGACGTTGGGGGCGCCTCCGGGGGAACCTGGGGAGATGGCTCCCCCCAGACCCCCGCCATTCACGACGCGTG
>JAABUM010002610.1_pt1 | contig 23733 bp, 22 predicted proteins | sample 5559161 | NCBI WGS metagenome assembly JAABUM01 (sample SAMN10711868, study PRJNA513369) | rock metagenome | isolation source: Antarctica rocks | place: Antarctica: Victoria Land, Siegfried Peak nord
GAGGAGGGAACAGACTCGATGTCTGTTTCCTCCTCGGAAGTTCTGGAAGTGGGAGGTGGCTCAATGCCACCGAGCACTTCTTGTCGTGGTCGTTAATGCCCCACCGCTTGCGGTGGGGTTCTTTACTGTTGTTTTTTCTTCCTTTTCTCTCTCCTTCTTTATATACAGGCCATTTTGACCAGATGCATCGGGACTTTCTGTCCCTGTGCATGTGGCCAGAGTGTCCTCATCGACTTGGTCATCTTGTCCAGTAGATGAGGACATAGGGAAAGTCGATTCCTCAGGCCCGGAGTCCACCGAGGATGCCGGGATGCACCCACGTTCCTCTTCGTCCAGGATGCTCTGCAGAACTTGGTAGTCGATGGCGAACCAGCTGGCTCGGTCATGGCTCTTCCTTTTGTCGCGCAGCAAGACAGCAGGCTTGCCCGTCTTTCCGCAGAGTTGCTCCAGAGCTCGTTGCAGGGTCTTCTCGTGTACATCCAGGCTATGGCTGTGCAGGGCGTCGAGTGTGCATCGCACCCATCGGTGGTTGTTCCAAGACCGGATTTGGTGTCTAAAGGGAGGGTTGGATGCCTGCAGGAGGAAGTGGATGTAGGCCAGGATGTTCGCTGGCAGACGCCTGTAGATACGGCACAGGATAGGGTGAGACATATCGAACTGGCCTGGGCACAGTGGTGTAAACGCCTGCTTGGCTTTCTTGGGCGCCGCTGCAGGCGAGCGCAGGATGTCTTCCCGCGCTGGTGCACCTCTTCCACGCGCTTCTGGTTCAATCCCAGAGCCTGTGTCCCTCAAGTCCTGCTGGTGTGGTTGACTCATAAATGTGGGGTGGGCCGCGCTTGTGTGGTTGGCGGCTGTGAGAGCGGCCCCGTCCTCTCGCCACCTCTTTTGTGGCGTCACTCATCCTTCCGCTGGCTGCCGTGCTCTGGCAGTCGATAAGGCTTATGCAGTTGTTCGCTTAACGGCTACTCGCCCGGTGGGAAGTCGGGTGTTAGGCGGCGCGGGTTAAAGGCGACCTTGTGCAGCTTGTGAAAGGCAGTCTCAGGGTGGGCAATTTGCGGGGCGTAGAGGGCCAGGAAGTTGTCACTGCTGTGCTGAATCAGGTGTTGCTTCAAGACCATGCGTCGTGCCGCAGTCGCGTGTCAAAGGTTGTTTTTGTTGGCTCAACCACAACCTGAGCTACCGCCACAGACCCTGCCCCGACCAGAACTCTTGTCGGCTGAGGAAAGTGCAGAACAGGCGGATTGTCGAAAGCCACAGCACGTATGTGGTGGTGTTCAAGCGCTGGTCTGACATCCAGTCGGAGAACTCAAGTCCCCTGGCGAGGATTTCCTCGCTGTCAGCGGAGGCGAATTGATTCAGGGCCTGTGCGTCCAGAGATTCCCCGAAGAACGCTTGCATCGCCTTCTCACGCCCATGTCGTATCTTCGGATTGCGAAATGAGTTGAAGAAGAGTTCCAGTCTCTGATTCCACTCCTCTTGTGGTACCTGTGCAAAGTCGCCCACGTCCTTGGGAACGTAATCGACTTTAGCTTGAAAGGGTGTCGAGATTGAGGCCGCGCGCTGGCTTGGCCTGTCTTGAGCGGCACTCTTATGAGGATTCCTTCCTATCTGCACCTCAGCGTGCTGCTCTTCGCTGAGGTCGTGGTGATCTGGATCTGATTGATTCATAGGAATGTCACGAGCCACGCTTGTGTGGTTGGCCCCTCTGGGTGCAACCTGCGTCCTTTCGCCATCTCCTTGTGGCGCCACTCATCCTTGCGCTGGCTGTCCTTCTCTGGCGGTCGGTGAACGCTTAGGCCGTTGTTCGGCTGTGGGCTACTTGCCGTGGGCTAATTGCGCGGTTGTGAGGAAGTGGTTTTTGAGGAAGTGGGTGGTGGGGAGGTCAGTTGTGAGGCAATGCTCGCTGCAGCCGTCTTCTGCAGCTTCCGGCTGTTGATCTCGGGGTGTCCGATGCTCTTGGCGTAGAATTCTACGATGCCGTAGAGGCCATCCTGGCTGAGGCGTCGCGCCGCGGATTGGCTTCTGGCTCGCTTGTTGTCGAGCGAGTGGAATAGAGGAGCATCCTCCTCCTCCTCGTAGTCGCTGGCCTCCAAGTACTGGCCCAGCATCTTGTTGGCCTCAGGTAGAAGATGGAGCAGCACGAAGTTGGAGTCTTGGTCCGACTCGACCTCTGCCACTGAGGCTTGCTCCTGTTGCTTTTCCCCCTGTTGGGTTTGCTCTTGGTCCTGAACTGATTCTGAGGTGCCGGTCGCCTTATGTGATCGCTTCAAGCGCAGGTTCAAGGTCTCTGAGCGGCGCAGAGGCAACACGCGCAGATGGCCCTTGTCCCGGTCGAAGTCACCCACGTTGAGCGTGGAGATTTGCCGGCGGCTCAGGCCATCGTGCACCATCAGGTGCATGATGTTCCAGTCGCGCAGCCCGCGCACCGTCGTGAGGTCGGGCGCCTCCAACAGTTGCTTCACCACATCTGGCTCAAGAGGATCACCCTTTTCTCCCCCTCCTTTATTAGGTACTGTTGAAGAGGATCGCTTCTCGGCAGCAGCCTTTTCGACAGCCTTTACAAAGCCAGGCTCTAAACGCACGAGGCGGTCGCTCACTTTGGACCGGATCTTCTCCCGGTGCAGGAACTGAAAGAACGAGCGCAGTGTCGCCATGCGCCGCTTGATGGTGGGTAGCTTCAAGCCGCGTTGGAGCATCTGGTTCTGGAAGTCCTCGATCTTCCCTCGGAGCTCCTCATCGCTCAGCTGTGAGAGCTCCCATAGAGACAGGGCGTCCAGTGGCTGGCCCAGGAACTCGGCCATGTCACTTTGTTGGGAACGTTGCGACTCCGGGTTCGGGCGCATCTGTTGATAGCGCTCCTTCCGTTGCTCCCACTCTTGCTGTACCTCCGGTGGCAAGATGGCATCTCGATCTAAGATTGTTTAGCCTCCTCTCTGCCCGATATCTCAGACCCTGATAAGAGTAGCAGGTGTTGCTGATCATGGAAAGGGCTTCCTGAATATTTTTTGTAGTATTTTGTCGGATAACTAACCGTTGTTGTTGTTTATAGAAAACACGTTTTAAGTACTTTACACCCCTGGACGAGGGTCAATCCAGCAAGGCAGGCTTAGGTTTTTGAGGGTACCCTCTTCCGTGATATTACGGTATTCCTTCCGTGATATTACGGTATTTCGGGGCATTTTCTTCCGTGATATTACGGTATTCTCTTCCGTGATATTACGGTATTCTTTGCCTCTCTTCCGTGATATTACGGTATTCTTATCCAAAATTATCCCTACATGGGGATAACTCGCGAGAATTGAGCTCCTCTTCCGTGATATTACGGTATTCCCTTCTGTGAAGTTACGGTATTTCCCCTGTCCCTTCCGTGATATTACGGTATTCTTCTTCAAAATTATCCCTACCTGTGGAAAACTTATCCCTGTTCGACCAAAATTCGGCCAAAATCTCTTCCGTGATATTACGGTATTCGAAAAAACGTCGTAATATCACGGAAGAGATTTATCCTAACAATACGTTGAGGCTATTTATCTTGTGGCCAACTGAGACGACGATCAGCGAATTGTTGGGAAAAACTCTTGAAATATTTTTTGCAGTTCACTTCAGCAGATGTTTTTGATCACGCTCCAGCCCTCCCTGGTAGTCTAAAATGGGCAGTCAAAAGCTGAAATTAGCTCTTTCTGACTCCTCTGCAACCAGAATTGGGCTGTAAAGGCTGCCAAGTTGTGAGTAATTGAGCGCATTTGTGACATCAAAGTGGAAGATTTTATGTTCGATAACGAACACAAGGAGGATGAAAGAGAGGTTTCTGCACCCATTACGCGAGCCGGAAAAGTGTGCTGCTCTTGTATAAAGGTTGGCATAGACTGAAGTAAAGTGTTTAGGGGTGGGTTGAAAAAAGGCTACATATATGCTGCAAGTACTTGTGCTTACGACACAGCGCGCTTTATTACAACGAAATGATGATGACGAACCGTGTGTCTGTAGAGATTAAATGCTGCTGCTGGCGCCCTTCACTCCTTCGTGATCAGCCGCTCTACTGAGAGCCAGAGCTACCAGCCTGCGGCGCGCCGGGTCTGCCTGAGCACCGCAGCAAGCCTTAGCTGCTGCTGACGCTGCTAACGTCACAAGTACTTGTGACGCTTTATTTCGTGCCCGCGCATCGCGAAATTTAAAATTAACAGCGACGTAAAACCTTTGTCGCGCCCGCTTCCTATGCTATTGAGACAGGACGCAGTGTGCCTCCCAGCGCTTGACGAACCGGCGCTTGCCGAACCGCCATTTGCTGGGCCCGCAACAGTATGGAAACCTGGATTTCATGGGGAAAATATCTGCGGGCAAGGGCCAGTCCTGCTTCGCTGAACCATTTTGATAGACGTTGTTTTAGGTTAGGAAGAGGTAAAAGATGGCTTGCGTCAAGCCGGATGCTGTAGTTGAGGACATGATCGAGGCCGGGCGCGCCAAGGGCCAGCTGCCCGTGAGCGCAATGCTGATTCGCGGCGCTCTTTCGGGGATGCTGCTCGGCGTGATGGGCATGATGATGGGCGCTAGGGTCTCGCTGAGCCAGTGGTGGCTGTGGAACCAGATTCCCGTGACCCTGGGCAACATCGTGGGCGGCGCTTTGTTCACCGGGCTCGCCTTGTATTGGACGCACCGCAGCCGTGTACCCCAAGCCACATCTCAGGCCGCCATAACTTGCCTTGCGGGCCAGCCCGAAACGGCTGTGGGCTGAGCTTGCCTTTGCTGAGGCCGCAAGTACTTGCAGCCCGGTCAGCACGTAACAAGACGAATTATGAACACCGAAGAATTCACTTCCGAGCAGAAGCTGTACCTGCAGGGCTTCATGAGCGGCACCAACCTGGCGCGCACCGCTCAGGGACTGCCCGATCTCTCGGCTGCGCTGGGCCAGCGCTCAGGCGCTCCCGCTCTACTCTCCGCTGCTGATGGAGCTAACGCCAACGGAGCCAAGCCTGCTGCGAGCGCGCCTGCTCCCTCGGCGGCGGGCCCGGATGCTCCAGGCCTGGCGGCTCAGGATCGCGTGCTGGCTTCGGGGCAGAAGTTGACCGAGCAGGAAGCGGCCAAGCGAGCTAAGCATCCCCTGGATCAGTGGGACGACATCGTGCAGCACTCGAACGAGGCGCGCTTCCCCAAGGGCCAGGATGTGCTGGCCTGGAAGTACCACGGCCTGTTCCAGACGGCTCCGACCCAGAACTCTTACATGAGCCGCCTGCGCTTTCCGTGCGGCATCGTGCGCTCTGATCAGCTGCGCTGCGTGGCCTATGTCGCCGAGCGCTTATCTGGAGGCTATGCTCACGTCACCACACGCGCCAACTTGCAGGTGCGCGAGATCAAGGCCGAGCACGGGGCTCAGGTGCTGGCGATGTTCCACGACTACGGCATCCTGAACCGAGGAGCCGGAGCCGACAACATCCGCAACGTGACCGGAAGCCCCACAGCCGGCATCGACACGCGCGAGCTCATCGACACGCGCGAGCTGTGCCGAGAGATGAACGCCTACATCCTCAACAACCGCGCGATGTATGGCCTGCCGCGCAAGTTCAACATCGCCTTCGATGGCGGAGGGCGCGTGGCTTCCTTAGAAGACACCAACGACATCGGCTTCGCAGCCGTGCAAGTACAAGTACTTGAGGGCCGCTCCGTCGAGCCCGGCATCTACGAAGTAGCCCAGAGTGCCCCGCTGCTTGCGGCGGGGATGAATGGGCTGGAGGAGGGAACAGACTCGATGTCTGTTTCCTCCTCGGAAGTTCTGGAAGTGGGAGGTGGCTCAATGCCACCGAGCACTTCTTGTCGTGGTCGTTAATGCCCCACCGCTTGCGGTGGGGTTCTTTACTTCAGGCTCGCGCTGGGCGGCATCACGGGCCACCACGACTTCGCGCGCGACACCGGCTTTATGTTCAAGCCCTCCGAGTGCGTTCAGGTGGCCGCAGCCATTGTGCGCGTCTTCATCGACGAGGGCGACCGCACGGACCGCAAGAAGGCGCGCCTCAAGTATGTGCTCGATCGCCTGGGCTTTGAGGCCTTTATGGAGAAGGTTCAGGCTTATGCGCCCTTCGAGCTGAGGCGATTCGCCCTCGATGAGTGCGAGCCTCGTCCCGAAATCGACCGCGAGGCTCATGTCGGCGTGCACGCTCAGAAGCAGGAAGGTCTGTTTTACGTGGGAGTTGTGCTGCCCGTGGGCAAGCTGGAGCCCGCTCAGCTGAGCGCCCTGGCTGATTTGTGCGAACGTTACGGCGATCGCACGGTTCGGCTCACGGCCTGGCAGAACCTGCTGATCTCGGATGTGCGCGAGGCCGATGTCCAGTCCGTCAAGAGCGAGCTGGAAGCCATGGGGCTGACCTGGAAGGCTTCGAGTGTGCGGGCGAATTTGATCGCTTGCACGGGCAACTTCGGCTGCAAGTTCGCGCTGGCCGCCACCAAGTCCACGGCCCTGCAGATCGCGGATTACGTCGAGTCGCGTCTCGACCTGGACACGCCGCTCAACGTGCACGTGACGGGCTGCCCCAACTCGTGCGCCCAGCACTACATCGGCGACGTGGGCTTGATGGGCGTCAAGGTCGAGGTCGAAGACGATATGGTGGACGGCTACCAGATCTTCGTGGGTGGGGGCTTCGGCAAGGACGCCGTCATTGGCCGCCTCATGGCTGAGGATGTCGTGGCCACGGACGCGCCGCGCGTCGTCGAGAATATGCTCGCCACCTATTTAGCGCACCGTGAGCCGGGTGAGAGCTTTGTGCAGTGGACGCGCCGCCACTCGGACGACGAGCTTAAGAGCTTCTTTGAGGCGCACCAGGCGCAGCGCGAAGCTGAAGCGGTGGCGGTCTGAGAGTCGCCAGGCTCCGCGGACGCTGATTAGAAAGTGAGAATCCAGATGTTTACTCCTGTCCTGCCGCCCTCGGCTCCGTTCTCGCCTGAGCAGCGCGCTTACCTCAACGGCTTCCTGGCCGGCGTCTTCGGTCTGGATGGAGCCGCGCGCCCAGGCTCCTCCACCGACGGCTCGAATGGCGGCTCCTCCATCAACGGCATTCCCTTCGCGGCTGATGAGCACAGCCTGAACCGCGTGGGCTCGGACTCGGGCGGCAACGATCTCATCGCGGCTCCGCCTTCGAGCGCCGCAGCTCACAACGGCGTGGCTCCCGTCGCTCCCGAGCCCGAAGCCGATGAGGAGCAGCCCTGGCACGATCCCGCTCTGGGGCTGGAGGAGCGCCTGGCCTTGGCTCAGGGCAAGCCCCTGAAGCTCAAGCTGATGGCTGCCATGGCTCAGCTCGACTGTGGCCAGTGCGGTTACCTGTGCAAAACCTACGCGGAGGCCATCGCCGATGGGGCTGAGAAGAGCCTCAAGAAGTGCGTGCCCGGCGAGAAGCCCACGGCCCTCAAGCTCAAGGAGCTGATGGCGAGCGCTTAAAGCCTCAAGTACTTGCAAAGCCCAGCCTATTGCCTTACCTCATGCCAAACATCCTCTCCGAAGACGCGCCCTTCTCGCCCTCGCAGCGCGCCTGGCTCAACGGATTTCTCTCCGCTACTCTGGGCTTCCAGGCCAATGGAAGCGTCGCGCCCGCTCCGGCTTCACTCAACGGCTCCTTACTCAATGGCGCTCACAACGGAAGTTCAACCAATGGAGCTTCGGCTAACGGCTCTGCTAACGGTGTGGTGATGCTGCCCCAGCCCGCCAAAACCGAAGCCAAAGCTGAGCCCAAGGCAGCGGCAGTCGAGACGAGAAAGGCCATTGTTTATAGCCGCGACGATCCCTTCCCGGCGCGCGTGCTGCACGTCGAGGCGCTCACCGGGCCGGACTCGGCCAAGGATGTGCGCGCGGTGGCTCTGGAACTGAGCGGCAGCGGGCTGCATTACGAAGCGGGCGATGCTCTGGGCTTGTATCCCGAGAACTGCGCTGAGTTGGTCGAGGAGATTCTGGAAGCCCTGGGCGCCACTGGAGAAGAGCCCGTCGTGACGCCCGAGAGCCGCATCGTGCCCATGCGCGTGGCCCTCTCGCTGGCCTACGACATCACGCGCGTGGGCGAGGCTTTCCTCAACGTCTTAGCCACAAGCGCGGGCGATGAGAACGAGGCCAAGACGCTTCAGGAACTGGCTGACGAGGACGCGCTCGACTGGCTGCGGGGCCGCGACGTGCTCGATGTGCTGCGCTCCTTCCGCTCCTTCCAAGGGGCTCCCGAAGAGATCGTGGCCGCGCTGCAGCCTTTGCAGCCCCGGCTCTACTCCATCGCTTCCTCACAAAAAGCCTTCCCGAGCGAAGTTCACCTCACGGTTGGAGTGGTGCGCTACCAGGCTGCCGAACGCGCCCGCAAGGGTGTGGCCTCCACCTTCCTGGCCGACTTCAACGCCCTGCGCGCGGGCCAGAAGGTCTCGATCTTCGTGCACCCTTCGCCCGGCTTCAGGCTGCCCGAAGACCACAACACGCCCGTGATTATGGTCGGGCCTGGCACGGGCATCGCGCCCTTCCGAGCCTTCTTGCAGGATCGCCGCGCCAGCGGAGCCGGAGGCAAGAACTGGCTCTTCTTCGGCGACCAGCGCCGCCACTGCGACTTCTTATACCGCGACGAGCTGGACGAGCACCTCGAAGATGGCTCTTTAGTTCGGCTGGACACCGCCTTCTCTCGGGACCAGGCCGAGAAGATCTACGTGCAGACCAGGATGCTGGGGCACGCTGGGGAAATCTGGAGCTGGCTCGAAGAAGACGCGCACTTCTACGTCTGCGGTGACGCCAAGCGCATGGCCCGCGACATGGACGAGGCCCTGCACCAGATCGTCATGGAACAAGGCAAAATGCCCCAGAGCGACGCCAAAGCCTACGTCCAAAGCTTGGTCAAAGCCCGCCGCTACCAGCGCGATGTCTATTAAGCACTCCAAGTACTTGGAGTGCCACCGAGCCTCACAAGCACTTGTGACTCGCGAATCACTCGGCTCGTTCAGCGTCATGGGCAGGCCGCCGCGCGGGCTCAGGGTGAAAGTGGTGCTGAGCTTGTCCTTGTAGCCTGGAGCGGCTTCCAGGCGGAAGCGCTGGGCCAAAATCGCGAGCGTGAACTGGGCCTTCCATCATGGCCAGCTCGCGGCCTATGCAGATGCGCGCGCCGCCTTCAAAGGCCACGTGCACGGCGGGAGCGATGCGCTCGGCCTGCCCGCTCAGGTCAGCCGAGAAGAGGACGCGGCTGGCCACGCGCAATGTCAGCCGCGCCATCTCCTCGTGCACATCCAGGCGCACGGGCTGGCTGGGGCTCTGGCTCAGCTTGCGGCTCCACCCGGCGGATGTTTCCCCGATGGCCTGGCTGATGGACTCGGCGAGCCCAGCGAGGCGCTCGCGGTGGAAGGCGGGCTGAGCCAGGCGTCGCTGCCGCAGCCAGAACTCGCCCTCACCCGTGAGCAACCCCTGGCCACCCAGCAGGGAGGTGGGCTTGAGGAAGAAGTCGGGCTTGCGGTAGTTGGAGCCGTTGCTTTGCAGCACGCGCTCGGCCACCTGGGGGTGAGCCGAGAAATACCAGCGCCGATCTCGGAGCCCGCGCAGCCGCACCAGCCCGCTGTCCTTACGCAAGGCCCGCGTGTATAAGGTCAGCGGGTCGCGCCCCAGCTCCAGAATGTGCCCCAGCAGCCAGTGGCCCTCAAGCTCCGCCGCCGTATTCAGCTCAGCCGTCATCGCCCCTTCTTCCCTTTCAAATAACTTTGTGACCCACGATCACAAACGCTTTTCGCCTCAAGTACTTGAGGTGTTTACTTCGCGGCGGGATGCGCGTACCAGCCGCGCAACCGCACCTGGATGCCCGAGCCCCGCAGCGCCGCCGCGAACTGCTGAGGGTTGTCGTTGGGCTTATTGAACGGGTAGCGGTAGTGATACGGATACACGATCTTGGGCTTGAAGGCGCGCGCTCCCATCGCCGCTTCCTGGGGCGTCATGGTGAAGGGCAAGTTCATGGGCAAGAAGGCCACGTCGATGTTCTTGAGGGCCTTCATCTCAGGCGTGGCCTCGGTGTCTCCCGCAATGTAGATGCGCTTGCCGCCCATCGTGAGTACGTAGCCGTTGAACTGGCCTTTGGGGTGGAACTTCTGGCCGGGCTTGGGGCCACGCACGATGTTGTAAGAGGGCACGGCTTCAATACGGATGCCGCTTATCGTTCTGGATTCGCCATTTGAAAGCGGGAGGCTGGGGTAAGCTCCACGGACAGAAAAATATCCCTTTGCCAGCTTAGCCGCCGTGACGGGCATCACCATCGCAGTAAACGACCCATCATACTTGCGCAGACGCTCCATGGCCTTGAGATCGAAGTGATCCGGGTGCGTGTGCGTGATCAGAATCAGATCCGCCTTCTTCGCGCCCGTGAAATCTCCGGCGCTGAAGGGATCGACCTGGATAACCTTGCCTCGATACTCGATCTGCAGGCTGGCGTGGTAGATCGGCGTGATGCGGATCGGGCCGCCCTGGGCCGGGATTACGTCGGTTGGGTTGGGCAAAGCGTGCGCAGCGTGGCTGATGAAGATCAGGGCCAGGAGCGGCGCTCCGGCTTTGGCTCGGCTGGAAAGCGGTGGTGTCATGGTGGTCTCCCGAGAAGCTGCAAGTACTTGCAGAGCGAAGTTGTAGCCGAACTCGTGCCTCTTTAACACCGAAAATCGAATAACATTGGTTTCGCACCCGCCTTGAGTTGGTCGTCCTCTTGAAGAAGCTCTTATGACCTACCCCATTCAGCCTTCTCCGCTCTCGATCGGCGTCATCACCTCGCTGGGCTCGGATGCCGAGTCTGCTCTGCGCACCGTGCGCGAGCTGGGCCTGAGCCACGCTCAGATTTCGTATTCACCGTCCTGGAACACCTCTGAGGGCATCCAGAGCGTGCGCCAAGCCGCCGAGCAAAACACCATCGCCCTGACCACGCTCTTCTGCGGCTTTGAGGGCGAACGCTACGACGACCTTCCCACGATACGCGCTACCGTTGGGCTTGTTCCTCCTGTGACTCGCGAGTCACGCTTGAAGGTCATTGAGGAAATCTCGTTGTGCGCACAGGCTCTGGAGATTCCGAGCGTCTCGGCGCACATCGGCTTCATCCCCGAGGACGCGGCTCACGAGCACTACTCTGCTCTGGTTGAAGCCGTGCGCGATGTGTGCCGGAATTTAGGCGAGCGCGGCCAGTCCTTCGCTCTGGAGACGGGCCAAGAAACGGCTTCGACCTTGAAGCGCTTCATTGGGGACGTGGGCGCTCAGAACCTGCGCGTGAACTTTGACCCGGCCAACATGATCTTGTATGCCAACGACGAGCCGATCCCGGCCACGCAAGTACTTGCGCCCTGGATCGACGGCGTGCACTGTAAGGACGGCTTTCCGGCGCCCCAGCCGGGTACATTGGGCCACGAAGTGCCCTTTGGCGAAGGCGCCGTGAACGCGCCGCGCTGGGTCGAAGCCTTGCTCGCTACGGGCTTCCGCGGCCCGCTCACCATCGAGCGCGAGATCCACGGCGAAGAGCAAAAGCAGGGCATCATCCACGCCCGCCAACTGCTGGAATCTCTGCTGCCGCCTCTGTTGGCTCAGCCGCCACAAGCTCAATCATCTCGGCCGTGATCCGCGGGTCACAGCAGAAAATACGAGGGTTCGATGATGATGTGATCGCGGGTCACAGGGAGGAATATGAAGCAGTGGCAGCTTCACCCGGCTGAGGAAGTTGGGCAGCAAGAGCACGTTGAAGGCGGCGTGCCTGAGGGCAAAGCTTTGCGCCTGGTGCAAGCCGGGGAGCCCGTCGCAGGAGAGGGTCAAGTACTTGTGCGGTTGCGCGCGGCCTCGCTCAACTACCGCGACCTGTTGATCTTGAAGGGCCAGGCTCCTGCTGAGGCGGGGCGCGTGCCTCTTTCGGATGGCGCGGGCGAGGTCGTGGCTTTGGGGCCGGGCGCTTCGAGGTGGGAATTGGGGGCGCACGTGGCCGGGACTTTCTTTCGCGGCTGGCGCTCGGGCCACTTCGAGATGCGCTTTCACCAAGCTGCTCTGGGCGGCAGCGTGGATGGCGTGCTCACCCAGTTGGCTGTCTTCGACGAAGGCGACTTGGTGCGCTTGCCGCGCGGCTACTCGTTCGAGGAGGGCGCGGCCTTGCCCTGCGCCGGAGTGACGGCCTGGGCCGCTCTGCAACGCGGAGGCTTCGACTCGGGCCAGAGCGTGCTGCTGCAGGGCACAGGCGGCGTGTCGATGTGGGGGCTGCAGCTCGTGAGTGCGAGGGGCGGGCGAGCCATCGTCACTTCTTCAAGCGAATCAAAGCTGGAGCGTGCACGTGAGATGGGCGCCTGGCACACCATCAACTACAAGAGCGAGCCCGAGTGGGACAAGGCCGTGTGGAAGGTGACCGAGAGGCGCGGTGTGGATCACGTGCTCGAAGTCGGAGGCGCCCAGACCCTGGGCCGCTCGCTTTCGAGCCTGGCTCCTGGCGGCCACATCGCCTTGATCGGCGTGCTTACGGGAGCGGGCGCGCCCGATGCCTCGCTGTTTCCCTTGGTGGCCAAGAACGCGCGCGCCTCGGGGATTTACGTGGGCTCACGCGCCGACTTCGAGGCCCTGGTGAGCTTTGTAGAAGCCAACAAGGTGCGCCCGATCATCGACCGCACCTTCAACTTCGAGGCCGCGCCCGAAGCCTACAAGTACTTGGAGAGCGGCTCGCACCTGGGAAAAGTCGTCATCACGATCTGAAGCCGAGCCCGTTGAATTCGCGAGGAAGAAGACTTGTGCAAGTCGTGTGATCGCGGGTCACAAGCCTTGCAGCACCACTTGGTTGAACAAAATGCCCCAAGAACATCGCATCCCCGAACGGTTTCGCCCTGGCATCCGTGACATCGTGCATCAACTCGTGCTGGGGAATTACGCTGGCTTGGTGGCAGATGACCGCGCCGGTGCTTTCACGCCAGAGCTATTACAAAAGGCGCTGGGGCAATATGACCTTACCCTTCTTGAGCTGCCTGACGATGTATGGGAGCATCCCTATGCCTCGGCGTTCTACTCGCAAAGACATAACTTCTGGAGCATTGACGTTCCCTTATGGACTGTTGAAGAGGGGCGCAGCGACTTCACCCTTCAACTCACCGCCGAGGAAACGGATGCTGAGCCTGAGCTTGTTATTGAGGAACTACACGTTTTGTGAGCCGAGTTGCTCACTGCGCCTCGTCGCCTCCCGCCAGAGCCTCGATGTGGGCGCGCGCCTGCTCGATGAGCCGCTGCGATTTCTTGCTCTTCTTGACCTGGCGCGCTGCGGGATGCTTGCGCGCCAGGGCCAACAGCGCAACCGCCTGGCGCAGAGGCTCTTCCCACGCACCCGCCGAGGGTTGCGCTTGAGCCTGTGATGCGCGGGTCACACGTGCGGTCTTGCCGTCCACTGAGGGATTTCGAGCGGCGAGCGAGCGGACGCGGGCCAGGGCCTGATCGGAGGAAAGCTTGTCGCGCTGGATTTCCAAAGCGAGTTGCAGCAGCTGCTCTTGGTCTTTCAGGCTGGTGAGAGTGCGCGCCGAGCGGCCCGAGAGAAGGCCGCCACGCACCATCTCCTGAATTTCCTGGGGCAAGTTGAGCAGGGCTTTCAAGCGCTGCAAGTACTCGCGCGAAAGGCCCACGGCTTCTCCCACCTGGCTCCAGGTGACTCGCGGGTCACTGTTCTTGAGCGAGTCGCGCAGGTCGACGAAGGCACGCGCTTTGTCGATGTCGTTGAGGTCTTCGCGCTGCAGGTTCTCGACCAGGGCCAGGCGAAAGGATTCCTCGTCTCCGGCCTCGCGTATGGTGCAGCGCAGGCGCTCCAGGTTGGCGAACTCGGGAGCCGAGGCGCGCCACCTGCGCTCGCCTGAGACGAGCTGGTAGAAGCCGGGCTTATCAGGGTGTGAGCGCACCACGCAGGCCTGGAGCTGCCCGTCGCGCCTGAGCGACTGGCCCAGCTCGCGCAGGCTGTCCGGGCTCCAGGTGCGGCGTGGCTGGGCCGGGTTGGGCTCGATGCGCTCGCGCTCGATCCAGGCCGCGCTCTCGTCCTGGCTCCGCTCCGAAGCGGCGGCCTCGGAAGCGCGCATCGGGAACAGGGCCGAGAGATAATCATCCAGCGCTTGCTGCGACTTCTTGCGAGGCGCGGGCGCAGGTGAGGCTTGAGCATCCGTGTTCTGCCCGGAGCCCTGAGATGGAGGATTTTGAGTGCTCATCTTAAATTCATGTCCCGAAGTACTTGCGGCTGCGTAGCTGCGTCGAGCCCCTGCTGAAGAAAGCGGCCTTTATAGGGGCTGGTCAACGCCTAAAGCTCGCAAGGGCGAGTAGCTCTCTTCGCGCAGCTTGCGAAGTGTTCAAACAGACTGCGTTTGGATCCGGTGTGATCGTGGGTCACACGAACGCGAAAAGACGCAATGCGTTTCAAGTACTTGCGGCGCGGCTTGTGTCTGTAATTGGGCGCGTTGAGGCCAGCTCGGTGCGGATATTTGGTGCGTTCACTTCTTCCGGCTCGCAGGCGCGGCCTTGGGTCGCCCTGCTTTGCCTGGCGTGGGCTGGGAAGCCGCACCGTTGGAAGCCGCGGATTCTTGAGGCTCTGGAGGTGGCAGCAGTTCGTCGGCCAGAGCAGAGTAGGCGCGGGCCGCGGGCGAGGAAGCTGAGGGCTGTAGAGCTGCGGCTCCTCGCAGCACGCCGCGTTCGATTTCGGCGTTGGCCGGGATCACGGTGGCCAGGACTTCGTCACCGAACATCTTGCGCACGTGCTCGACGATGGCCTTGCCGTGGCTCTTGCGTGCGTCCAGCATCGTCAGCACGATGCGGCGCTGCAATTTGGGGTTGAGCCTTTGGCGCGCCATCTGGATCGAGTTCGAGACTTGCTCCAGGCCATCCAGAGCCAGCGGCTGGCACTGCACGGGAACCAGGGCCAGATCAGCTGCCCGCAGAGACATCGCGGGGCCAAGCCCAAGCGTTGGCCCGTTGTCGATGAGAATCGCGTCGAACTGGTGGCGCACGGGCTCCAAGATCTCGGCCAAGATGGACTCGCGGCCCATCACGTCACGCAACGCGCTTTCGAGCCCGGCCAGGGCGCGGTGGCCGGGAGCCAGGAACAAATTGGGAGCCGAAGTGGGCACGATGATGCGCTCCAGAGGCTCGCCCGAGGGGTCGAGTAGAGCATCCAGAATCGAGGAGGCCGAGTCGCGCACGCCGCACAGCGTCGAGGCGTTGCTCTGGGCGTCCAGGTCGCAGATCAAGACGCGCCGCCCACGTCGCGCCCAGGCCGCGCCCAGGCTCACGGTCGTGGTCGTCTTGCCCACGCCGCCCTTCTGGTTAATCACCGAGAGGATCATTGCGCCCAGTTTACGCCCGCCTCATGATCCGCGCTTATCTCGCGCCGCTTATCCCGCGAAGTTATAATCCTCGCGTGCCCACAGCCAAGCCCTCAAGTACTTGAGGCTGTTTCTGGAGCGCTGTGATCGTGGGTCACAAATTGTGTTCAGCGGGAAAGGAAAAGCGATGAGGTATCCGATGCGGGCCTGGGTTGCGACACCTCTGGGCCAAGACGACATAGCCAGCGGCGGCGAGCTGATCTGGGTCTCGGGCCACAACGCGCGCCCCGAAGACTCCAGTGCGGTTGCTGGAAACGCATCTGCGGAAAGCTTCAGTGAGCAGTTCGCGCTGGCGATGGAGCGCCTGGAGCGCACGCTGCACGAAGCGGGAGCGAGCTGGGGCGATCTGCTCAGTGTGCGCGTCTACGTACCCCAATTCCAAGATCTGGAAGGCCTTGAAACGCGCTTAGGCGGGTTCTTGTGCGAGCCGTTCCCTGCCCTGACCATCTTGTGCTCACCTCTGCGCCCCGGCCTTCTCTTTGAAATCGAGTGCGTCGCCCTGCGCCCGCACCCCAATCTGCACGTGGGAGGCTGAGGGCCGGAGCCGCGCTGCAAGTACTTGAGGCCGCCGGACGCGCCAACTACCGCGCCCGACATTACCAAAATCAGGCTGTGCTTCGCGAGTCACAAAGTGGCTGCGGCTTCAGTAGGTCCAGCCCTTGCGGTATTCCTGCTGGAGGAAGCGACCGAGTTCGGGCTCGCCGGTCGTCATTTTGTCGCTGTTCCAGTGGACTTTGTGGCCCACTCCGGCGCGAATGGCCAGGTCGCCCAGCAGGATGGTCTCGGTGAGGCGAGCGGAGTAGTCGAAGTTCGCTGAAGCCGGTGGGCCTCCGCGCACAGCCTCGAAGAAGTTCTGCTGGTGCGTGCCTTTGATGCGGGGGATGGTCTTGGGCGGGATGGGGAAGGCCTTCTGCTTGGCTTCGGGCAGGATGCGCACGCCCTCGCCGTAGGTGCCGGTGTACATGACGCCCTTGTCTCCGACGTAGAAGGTGGCGCTGTCGGAGAAGTCGCGGCCCGTGAGCTTCTCCATTTCGATCATGATGGGCGGCAGGTTGGCGCTCTTCTTGTCGACGCTGCCCTGAGTGACGCCCTTGCCTGCGTTGGTCACGTCGGGCCGGATGCCGTCGTACCAGTAGGCCTTGAGCGGCATCATGGCGCCTCGGGCCGGGTAGTCCCAGCGGATGCGGGTGCTCACGGGAAAGCTTTCCTTGCTGCCGCCCACGACTTCCTCGACCTCGATCGAGCTCGGGCGATCCAACTCCAGCGCCCAGAACGCGCCGTCCATGACGTGCGCGGCCATGTTGCCAAGCGAGCCGTTGCCGAAGTCGAACCAGTTGTGCCAATCGTGGGGATGCAGGCCCTTGTGGTATTCGCGGAAGGGAGCAGGGCCGATCCAGTTGTCCCAGTGCAGGCCCTGGGGCACGGGCGAGGGCGCGGGGCGAGGCTTGCTCTCGCCGTTGGCGCGGTTTGTCCAGTGGTGTACCTCGGAAACGTTGCCTATGGCTCCGGCGTGAATGTATTCGACCAAGCGCCTGTAGCCCTCGCCCGAATGCCCCTGGTTGCCCATCTGGGTGACGATCTTGTGTTCGTTGGCGTAGGCTCGCATCGCGCGGGCCTCGTGGATGTCGTGCGCCATGGGCTTCTCGACATAGACGGCCAGGCCGCGCTGCATGGCCAGCATGGCGGGCAGAGCGTGGTGGTGGTTGGGCGTGGCGATGATGACGGCATCGACTTCGCGGCTCATCTGGTCGAAGAACGGGCGGTAGTCGTTGAAGGTCTTGATCTTCGTGGTGTCCACGCCCGGCTCCTCAGCGGCCTTCTTGAGCGAGCGCGCGATGTTCTTGTCGTCGGCGTCCACGACGGCGACTAAGTTCTCGCGGGCCGCGACGCGCATATGCGCTTCCTGGCCGCGCCCTCCGCAGCCTATGATGGCCAGGCGCAGCTTGGCCTTGTCTCCCGTGGGCGCGGGCGCGGCCAGTAGATAGGGCGCTTGCAGCAGGCGTGTTGCAGCCAGCGCTCCGGCTCCCAGAGCACTGCGCTTCAAGAGATCGCGACGGCTCAGTTGTTGGCTCATGTTCGGTTCGTGCTGCCTGCTGCTCGCTTCACGCAGCGGGCCACAGCTTCGGCTATCAAGTCCACATCGTCTTGCTCAAGCGCACCTAATCGAGCCTCGAAGCGCGCCGTATCGAGAGCCCGCGTCTGCGCTGCGTCCGCTGTGCTGGCCTTGCTCAAGCCGCTGGTCGGGTCGAGCAGCAGAGCCACGCACCAGAAGAAATCTCCATGCTCAGAGTCTGTATTCAAAGGGATCGATAAGTGAAACTGGGCAGTGATGAGCAAGATTTACGAAAGCGATTTGACAGATGAGCAGTGGGAGTGCATCCGGCCACTACTCAGTTTTGGCACCGGACGTAAGCCAACCATCGCGCGGCGGCGCATCGTGAACGCCATTTTGTACGTGGCGCATCCGCCCAGGGGGCACCCGGTTGCCAATGGCGGAATCTGCCTGGCGAGATGCCGCATTGGAACACGGTGTATTCGTGCTATCACCGTTGGTCATGGAACGGGACACTGGATGGTGTCCACGCGGCGTTGCGCGACTGGACGCGTCAGTCAGCAGGCAAAAGCACAGCACCCAGCGCCACCAGTGTGGACAGCCAAAGCGTGAAGAGTGTGGCTAAAGGGGGGTCTCCTGCCTGCTCCAACGCGGCTACGATGGCGCTAAACGCTTGACCGGGCGCAAACGGTTTCTGGTCTGCGACACCCTGGGCTGCGTGTTGGAGATTCAAGTGGTGCCGGCCAGTGTGGCTGAACGTGCTGGTGCAGAGGCGGTCTTTTGGCACTTGAGCCAGCAGCAAGCGTGTGAGGGCTTAGAGAAGATGTGGGCGGATGGTGGTTTTGCCGGTCGGGAGTGGCAAGGACGGATGAAGGCGCAGTTCGGCTTTGAGGTGGAGATCATCAAACGCTCGGATGATGTCAAAGGCTTTGAAGTCTTGCCCAAGCGCTGGGTAGTGGAGCGGACTTTTGGTTGGATGAACCGTTATCGCCGCTTGAGCAAGGACTGAGCAAGGACTATGAAGGCCATTGTTTCCTCAGCCGTGCCTGGTTTCTCTGGGCGATGACGCACAAAATGCTCAACGCCTTGCATCCCAAACCCCAAAAACACCCCTTCCGGTATCGCTCTCTTTGAATACAGACTCTCAGCGGAAGGGCGTGCAGGCGGCGGTTCAAGCGGCTCGGGCTCAGGCTCTTGGGCAGGTAGCCGTGCTCGTGCAGGAACTCCTGTGCCCGCTCGACCTTGCCGCCAAAGGAGCACGCTGCCACCAGGGACACGCTCATCACCTCGACGCTCGACAAGTGCGACTGGGGATCGTCGCGGTGATTCATGGCCTGCAAGAAGTCGTCGCACAAGCCGTAGATGGTCGTGATGGTATGCTGCATTTTGGTCTCCTGATTGGTGAGGTGGTGCTCGCAATCAGGAGACTATCCCTACCTTTTGAAGGTGGCAACTTGGGTTACCTATGCCGAAACATACGCGTGTTCTTTTGACCCAAGATCCTTACGCCCATGCCAAGCGCGACAAAGATCGCGACAAGCAGAGCCTGTGGCCTTGCCGATGGATCGTGTGCCCCAACCTGCCGACCCCACCATTTGTGACCGCGTATCGCAAACGCTTTACGCTCGAGGCCGCCGTCGTGATTCGCGTGCACGTCAGCGCCGACGAACGGTACGAACTCTTCCTGGATGGCGAACGCGTTGGACGTGGATCGGAGCGAGGTGACGCCGAGCACTGGCTGTTTGAGACTTACGATCTTCACCTGGAAGCAGGCGAGCACATTCTGGTGGCGCGTGTGTGGTCGGTGGGAGCTGACGCGCCTTACGCGCAGATGACGGTTTACCCCGGCTACATTCTGTCTCCCCAGGAGCCCGAACACGTGGAGCTTTTGGGCACCGGCGTGGCGCAATGGGAAGCCAAAATCCTCAACGGCTACGAGTTCACGCCCTACGTCGTGGCTTGGGGCACGGGCCTCAAGCTCGCGGTACATGGCGATCGGTTTGATTGGGGCTGGGAGCAGGGCGGGGGCAGCGGTTGGCAGCCGGTCGAAGCGCGTCATGAAGGAGGGCCCTTCCTGGGACGCAACGATTATGAGCCCTTGCACTTGATGCAGCCGTCTCTGCTGCCCGCGATGCTGGACGAGCCGCGCCAAGTGGGCATGGTGCGGCACGTGGCGCTGGTGCCGACCGAGGCGCCGCGAATCGAAGAATTTCCCTGCAACACCACGCATTCAGTGCCGATTCACGGCGCTGATCATCTGGCGGACGAACAGGCGCAGTGGCAGCGATTGATCGCGGGCCAGGGGCCTGTGACTGTCGCCGCTCACACGCGCAAACGCGTGATCGTCGATCTGGAGGATTATTACTGTGCCTACCCCGAATTGGTGATGAGCGGCGGTAAAGGTGCAGCCGTGCGGGTGCACTGGCAGGAATCGCTCTATGAGGATTTCGTCAGCAGCGTCAAAGGATGTCGTGATGAAATCGAAGGCAAGCGCTTCATCACGGTGTGGTGGGGACGCGATGGAGTGGGTGACCGCTTCTACAGCGATGGTGGGCAGCAGCGCCGCTTCGATACTCTGTGGTGGGAGTGCGGTCGCTACATCGAGATCTACATCGAAACCCAGAACGAGCCCCTGACCCTGGATCACTTTTCCCTTCGCGAGACGCGTTATCCCTTCGAGCAGGCAAGTACTTTTGCGTCCAGTGACACCCGCTTGAGCGAAGTCGAACCCCTCATGCGTCGCGGGTGGCAAATGTGCTCCCACGAAACCTACATGGACTGCCCGTATTTCGAGCAGCTCCAATACATCGGCGATACGCGTTTGCAGGTGCTGACCACCTTTGCGCTCACGCCCGATGAACGCCTGCCACGCAAGGCGCTGGCGACCTTCGATTGGTCGCGCCTCAATTCTGGCCTGACGCAGTCGCGTTATCCCTCACGTGTGCGCCAGATCACGCGTCCATTCTCCCTCTGGTGGGTCGCTATGCTGCACGACTTTGCTCTGTGGCGCGGCGATTTGGAATTCGTCTCGGAGCGCATGGTCGGCGCGCGCCAAGTGCTGGATGCCTATCGCCAGTTCCTCAACGAACAGGGCCTGATCGAGCTGCCCTATGGCCCCAACTACAACTTCATGGACTGGGTGCCCTCGTGGAAGGGCGGCACCCCTGTTGTGGGCGAGCGCAACGTCAACGCGTTGGCGAACTGGCAATACGTGCTGGTGCTGCGTCAGGGCGCACAGTTAGAGGAATGGCTCGACGAGCCCGAGAGCGCGGCACGCTGGCGGCGCATCGCCAACGGTATCGAGAGGCAGATTCAGGCCACGTTCTGGGACGAAACGCGCGGCCTGTTCGCCAACGATGTCGAGCACTCCTCCTACAGCGAACACGCGCAGTGCCTGGCGCTGTTGGCGCACCAGATGGGCGGACATCTGAGCGATGCGCAGCGCGAGCGCTTGGCCCAGGGGTTGTTGAACGATGCCGATTTGGATCGCACGACGATTTACTTCACGCATTATCTGTTCGAGACTTATTATCTATTGGGCCGGGCCGACCGCTTTTTCGACCGGATGGAAGGCTGGTTTGAACTTCTCCGTCTGGGATTGAAAACCACGGTCGAAATGCCCGAGCCCACCCGTTCGGACTGCCACGCCTGGGGAGCGCATCCGCTCTATCACTACTTCGCCACGCTGCTGGGCATCCGTCCCGCCGCGCCGGGCTTTTCCAAAGTTCGCATTGCTCCACAGCTTGGCCCGCTTCAGCACGCCCAGGGCACACTGGTGCATCCACAGGGCCAGATCCAGGTTCTTCTCGAGCAGCAGGACGGCTTTTGGCACCTTCAAATCGAGCTTCCACAAAAGGTTGAGGGCACCTTCGTTTGGGGTGGGCAGGAGCATCAACTCCACGGGGGCGCCCAAGCATTTCGCCTCTCGGCAGTGCCTTGCTCTTCATAGCTCTTTGCCACAGTCAATGCGAATGCACCACTGCAAAGGATAGAAGATGCGAGCGCGTCAGGGTGGCCCAGTGGGCGTGCCACGTTAGGAAGATGAGAGGATCGTGAGGAAATAAGACATGAACCACCACAACGGAGTCATGAACATCGTTTTGAGCACCGGCCTGTTTTTGGGGCCCTTGGCGGTGCTCCCTGACACTCAGGGTGTTGCCTCCGCACAGCGGATTCCTGTGTCACAGGATCGCGCTCAGCATGGCGAGGCCTCCCAGACCACTCCAGCCTTTCGCATTACCCGGAGCCAGTTCGTCACGCGCGCTGGGCACGCCCCTCAGACGCCTCGGAGTCTGTCCCGAGGATCTTTCACAAGTGCCACCAACGGTTTCGGTGCCACCTATGCGATCAAGAATGTGCAGGAGAAAGCGTCGCCACAGATCGCCCGGCAAACCGCCAGCAGCTACCCCGCCATTGGGCGCAAGGCCATGAACCAAATTGCGACGCAAACCTGCGCAGGCGAGCCCAAAGCGGGCGGGACAGGTGCGGTAGGCGCAGCTGGCTTTCCGCGTCCCAAGTACTTGGGCGACCCAGCGAAACTCGGACAGAACATCCAGCGCACGATGGCCTTGCTTTCGACGAGCACGGCGCAGCACCGCAACACGGTCAAGGTGCTCTTCTATGGCCAGAGCATCACCGAAGGCTCGTGGTGGAAGGAAGTTGCCGACGACCTCCGCCGCCGCTTCCCCAACGCCAACCTCCAGATCGAGAACCGTGCTCTGGGCGGATTTTCCTCACAGCTGCTGGTGAGGGCGGCGGAGTCGGACTTGTATTCGTTCTACCCCGACCTCCTGATCTTCCACGTCTACGGGGCGCATGACGACTACGAGCGCATCATCCGCCGCGCCCGCGAGCGCACCACGAGCGAAGTCCTCATCCAGACCGACCACGCCAACAAGGACCAGAACCTGAACGAGGAGACCGACCCGGCCAAGATTCGCATGGAAGGCGCGATGTGGGACTCGTTCATGAACTACGTGCACTTGCCTTCGGTCGCCACGAAATACAACACCGGACTCGAAGACCAGCGCAATGCCTGGAAGCGCTACCTGCGTGACAACAACCTGCACGCGCCGCAGCTTTTGCAGGATGGCGTGCATCCCAATGCCTGGGGCAACTTCGTGATGGCTGAGTTCGCCAAGGCCTACCTGGTGCGGCGTCCTGAGGAGAAGCTCGACCCCATGAACACTGACGCCGTGCGCACCCTTGTCGTGGGACGCGACGTGCGCTTGAACGGCGGCAAGCTTTCGCTTCCCTTTGAGGGCAACCGGGTGGATGTCATCTTCAAGCCGGGCGCCAGGGCAGGAGGCGCGCCTGCTTCCGTGCGCGTTGATGGCCGCAAGCCGAGCGAAATCGGCGAGCTGTACTCGTTCACGCGCGCCTTGAGCACGCCGGGTGGCAAGTGGCCAGTCATCCTCAAGATGGGCTGGCAGAAGCCTCTGCAAGTCGAGGACTGGGCGATGGAGGTCACCAGAGATCCGCAGAACGACAAGCGCTTTACCTTCTCGCTGAGCGGCTCCAAGACAGGCCCAGACGGATCCGGCGCCTCGGATGCGATGTTCGTGTCCTGCTCGGGCCGCATCGTGATCGACCCCAAGGACTGGAACGTCGAGTATTCGCTGTCGCTGCCCGGCATCAAGCCCGTGCCCGATCACCTCACCGTCCGGTGGAGAGTCGTGCCGCACTTCATGGACGAGTTCACCACGCCCGCCCTTGTGGACAAGAGCATTGAGGCTGCCGTGACGCTGGCGCAGGGACTCCCCAACGGACATCACACCCTGGAAATCAGCGGGCCTGCAAGCACTTCGATTGGGGCTGTCCGCGTCTACAAGCCGCCGTTCGCCTCCACCGAAGCGCCCAACGGCCAGGCCACGCCGGTTGGAGTCGCTCAAGCCGCGCCCGTGGCCAACGAGCGGGGAGCACCGATCCGCATCCTGCCGCTGGGAGATTCGATTACGCAGGGCGGGCGCGCCGACCGTGCTGAATACACCTACCGCTACCCGCTCTTCTACCGGCTCAAGGATGCGGGATACAACGTGGACTTCATCGGCTCAATGCACCAGGGACTGAGTGCCGAGGCGAAGTGGCCCGACATCAATGGCGTGGCCTTCGACCTTGACCACGAAGGGCACTACGGCTGGAAGACAGCGGCAGCACGCGACAAGCTGCGCGACTGGATGGCGACTTACCCCGCGCCGCCCGACATCGTGCTCATCCACTTAGTGGGTCACTTGTTATGCTCATAGCCATTGAATGCAGAAGGGTAAATAGGCGTGTTGAGCTCACTGCGCCCGTCCCGCGGGAAACGAGAGCAAATCATCCATTGGCTATGAGCATAACAAGTGACC
>JAABUM010002613.1_pt1 | contig 23718 bp, 25 predicted proteins | sample 5559161 | NCBI WGS metagenome assembly JAABUM01 (sample SAMN10711868, study PRJNA513369) | rock metagenome | isolation source: Antarctica rocks | place: Antarctica: Victoria Land, Siegfried Peak nord
ATGTCCAGGAAGGTCGCCGGGCGCACCCCGGTCAGGCGCTTGAACGGGCCGTCGGCCTTATCTTTCAGGTCAGCATGAAACATACTACAGTATACAAAGTATACAACCCTTATGCAAGAGGTCTATTTGCTCCCCCCGCCCCCAATAATGGGGGAGCCAGCAGGAGTGTGGCAGAGACTTCTCCGGGTTCTTCTCCGGCTCCCCCATTATTGGGGGCGGGGGGGTCTTCCTCCACCCCGAAGGCGCGGCGGATGGCGTCCAAACTCGCTTCTCCGTGTTCGGCGTCGGGAGCGGCTTTGATGGCAAGGGTGGCGGGATGGGCGATCTTGTTGGTCAGGGCGCCCATCGCCGCCTCGACCGCGCGCCAGTCCTTCTCCGACAGACCGGGCAGGCGGGCGCGCAGGCGGGCGAGTTCCGCCTGCCGAGCATCGTCGAGCTTCCGGCGGACGGATACCACAAGCGGGGCGACATCCAGGGAGCGCTCCCAGCGTCCGTATTCAGCGACCGATGCCTCGACGATTTCTCGCGCCCGCGTGATCTCGCCCGCCCGCGACTGACGCGCCCCTGCTACTAATTCCTGCAAGTCATCAATGTTATAGAGGTAAGCGTTTTCGAGTCGGCCCACTTCGGCCTCCACGTCGCGCGGGACAGCGATGTCCACGAGGTACAGGGGGCGGCCCCGGCGGGCGCGCATGACGTCGTGCATCAAGGCGCGCGTGACAATGGGGTGCGGCGCGGCGGTGGAGCAGACCACGATGTCGGCGGTCGTAAGGAGCTGCGGCAGGTCATCGAAGCGCCGCGCGGTCCCGCCGAACTGCCCGGCCAGCGCGACGGCCTTTTCAAATGTGCGGTTGGCGACCAGCACGGCGGGGGCACCCGCCGCCTGCAAGTGCCGGGCGGTGACTTCGCTCATCTTGCCCGCGCCCAGCACGAGGACGGTGTGGCCGGAGAGCGACTCGCCGAAGATCTGGGTCGCCAGCTCGACGGCGGCTGCGCCGATGGAAAACGTGCCGCGCGCGATGCCGGTCTCAGTGCGGGCGCGCTTGCCGGCGACCAGGGCTTCCTGAAAGAGTCTGTTCAGCCGGGTCCCGATGCTTTGCGCGGCCTGCGCGGCTTCCAACGCCGTTTTGACCTGCCGCTGGATGTCCGGCTCACCCAAAATCATCGAGTCGAGGCCGGAGGCGACCGAGAAGAGGTGGTTTGCCGCCGCGCCCGCGCGGTAGCAGTAAAGGTGGCCGTCGAACTCGCGCCGGGACAGGCCGTGCCAGCCGGCCAGGAACTCGGCCAGCGCGTCTTCCGGCGACCCGGCGTGGGGCGCGGCGACGGCATAGGCTTCGGTCCGGTTGCAGGTGGACAGCAGGGCACCCTCGCGCACGTCCGGCAGCCGCGTCAGGGCCTGGAGCGCGCGCGGCAGTTCGCGATCACCGATCGCCAGCTTTTCGCGCACCTCGATGGGCGCGCTGGTGTGGTTTATTCCGAGGACGAGGAGAGACATTGTCGAATTTGCGTTTCCGCTTCTAACCGCCTGCCCGCGCGGAGCAGTTCAAGAACCTGGGCATCGTCCAGGACGCGCCGGACGGCGGCCTTGCGCCCGGCTTCGTCGGGGTTCGTTTTGACAATTTCGCGCATCGCGCCGATGATCTCGACCATCTCGGCCCATTCCGACCCGAACTCGGCTTCCAGCCGCTCGCGCAGGACTGCCGCCAGGGTCGGACCGGCCCCGCCGGTCGAGACCGTCAGCAGCAGATCGCCGCGCCGGACTGTCGCCGGAGACACAAAGCTGCCCGCGCCGGGGTCGTCGGCGCACAGAACCAAACGATTGCGCTCGTTCGCCTCACGGGTCACGGCGGCGTTGACCTCGCGATTGTCCGTGCAGGCCATGACAAGAAACACCCCGTCGAGATGTCCGGTTCCATTGTCACTCTCATACGGCTCCCGCCGCCATTCGATTTCGCCGTTCTGGGCCATCGCTTGCAACGCGGGCGCGGCTTCGGGCGAGACCAGAAGAACGTCCGCCCCCGCCGCCCGCAGCCCCGCGATTTTTCGCACGGCGACGCTGCCGCCGCCGACGATGAGGCAGCGGCGCCCTTGCAGATGGAGGTAGATCGGATACAGGTCCATGCGTACCTTTATTGTACCCGATTGCGACCTCCCGTGGGCATCAATGCGCCCGGCCCTGAAGGGCCGGGCTAAGAAGAACACGAAGCCCCTCCGGGGCTGAGGAAAAGCCATGATCGGCTAGTCTTCAGCCCCGGAGGGGCTTTCACTCCGTAGTAGCCCGGCCTTTCAAGGCCGGGCGAGGTATCAAGCGTCTGCCGCCGAGCGCTCTGCGGGTGTGGGGCTATCCAGAAAGGGATGATGATTTCCGTTCTTCAAGATAGCCGCGAATAAAGACGGCTAGGCTTTGAACATGGGGACTGTGATGTCCTTCCGCTTTTACGAGAAGCCTTTCCGCCTTTTCCGGCACATCTCCATTTGGAGACATACTGCCGCCCCATAGAAGCTGGTCTAGGACACCGATACCCCACCCTTGTACGCCCTGATCGGGATCAGCCAGGAACTCTTCGATCCAGTCAAGTGCTCGTTCATCCGCCACGACGCGCAGCAATTCTATCGCGGTACGACGGTGTTCAATGTCCGCGTCGGAGTGGTAGATTTCGTAGCAGCGCTGCATCGCCGACCAGGGCTGCAGCCGCCAGAGTACCTGGCGGGCTAGTTCGGCCTCTGGTTTCAAGGCGATGTAGTGGTCTACCGACTGACGTATGGCCTCTTCCCCGACAATCATCTCCAGTGCGGCCATCGCATGATCGCTGCCGTATGCCTTATAGTCACGCGCGGCGAGGCGCTGGGCCAGCAAGGGCCAATCTATCGGTTCGTTCATGGCCTGTCACTTCCGGCTTCTGGCTGTGTTCTCTGAAGCCGCGCGGCTGAGGTAGACGCGGCTGTAGTTCCACTCGTAGAACTTCCCGTCGAAGGCGGAGGCGGGCAGGGGGTGGTTGACGCTGCCGACCTGGGTGTGGCCCCAGCCGCCGTCGAACAGGAATACCAGGTCAATGGGCGGGTCGGCCGCCGTGTTGCCGAAGGTCCAGAAGTAGTTCGCGCCGCTCTGAATCTTGACCCCGTCCACATACATGGCGAAGGTGTTGTCCTTTTTGTAGTGCCAGGTCCAGATGTGGTACTGGGCGGCGTCGTAAGACTTGACGCCCTGCGCGGCCATCGCCCGGCCCCAATCGCCGTAGTCCACCGTGTCCTTGCTGGGGGTGGCGACGGTGTTCGTGTGCCAGAAGCGCCCGTCGTAGTTGGTGTTGCCGCCGCCGTTGTCGTAGCCGAAGCTTTCCACCAGGTCTTGCTCCGCGCCCTGGGCGTGGCCGTCCCACTTCCACCTGTCGCCCGCTGTCCAGAGGGCGAACCAGAAGTAGGGCGGGGTGAGGTAGCGGACGCGCGTCTCCCAGACGATGTCCTGGCCCAGCAGTGAGCCGCCGCGCGGCAGGTTCCATTTCGCCATGAACGACCCGTTGCCGGCATTGTGTTTGGCCGGGTCCACGGTCGCCGCCCCATCGAGCGGGGTGAGGAAGGTTTGAAGGGAGTCGGCGGTAAACCTCCGCACGGGCGGGCTGTTGACGCCCTCCACGGGCTGATGCGCCAGCGCCGTGGCCGCGTCGGGGGCGACGGTGACGGCTCCGTAGTTGGTGCCGTTGCCGATGGTGCCGAACTGGTCATGGTAAAGGAAATTGGCGCTCATGTCGGCGTAGTTCTTGACCGTGCCGCTCGTGCCGAAGTGCCAGTTCTTGACCAGCACCAGGCCCGGCCCGCCGATGCCGAACGACGGGGCCGGGCCGACAGCGGGGCTGCCCACGGTCCCGCCGCCAATCGTCTCCGGCGCTTTGGCAGACATCTGGGCCGCCGTCTTAGCGGCTTTGACGGGCCTCGCTTTCGTCCGGTGTGCTTTGGCCTTCGCCGCCTGGGTCTGGGGCGTAAAGCCGAGGAGGAGCGCGGAGGCTCCGAGGAGAAGAAGGGCTATCTTGGGGGCTTGCATTGTTTGGCTCCGGGTGTGTTCGCCGCGCCCGTTCAGTTTCAGGCTGGCTCGGCAATCATAGCATGGATCGGCAGGGACGTCAAGGCGGTCCGGCGCTGACAAACCCACCCCGACTCACGAGTTCACACCCCTTCCTGTTAAGGAGGGGAAAAAGGAGCGGCGTATGAACCGGCCGGCCCGGCGACGAGCGGGAAGCTGAATTTGTCGCCCATGATGTCGAGCAGGATGACGCCTTCTTCCATATTATAGGTCCACGGCGGCTCCACGAATCGTGACCAGAGTTTGCGGCCCGCTATATCCCAAGCGGCCATCTCCAGTTCGGCGGCCATGATGATGGTGTCATTGTATCGCTCCCAACCCCAGAAGCCGCAGTTGGCGGCGTCTTCCCAAAGCAGGCACGGCGGATCAAGGGCGTAGGCAAGGAGCCGAGTCCCAGCCCCAAGCATCAGAATGTCTGTTTCAGGGATGATGATCGCGCCTGGGTGGAAGCCTGCACAGTCCGGCGAATAGGTCTGGGCGATGGTCAGGAACGGCCATCCGCCGTTACATCCACTCCTGGAAACGCCGACGAAGCAGGGGCTTTCGCTCTGCGACGTTTCCTTCGGTTCCTTCAGCTCATACTCGCTGACACAGGCTGCGTAGCGGCGGTAGTCTTGGTACATTTCGGGCAAACGGCCTGTCGTACAAGATACAGTGTAAGAGCCGGTGGTGACGCTGAACATACTGTTTGTTCTCCCCTACACAAACGCGACCATGACCTCGCTTGCCAGGAAAATGCCTTGCGGCGTCAGGCGTAGTGCGTCGCCCGAAACTTCCAACAGGCCGCGCTGGGTGAAGGTCGCGATCTCAGCCGCAAACTTCTCGCGCGGGTCTGTGCCGAAGCGTTCCTGAAAGCGGCGGCAGTCCACGCCTTCCTCGGTGAGGCGCAGGCCGAGCATCATGGTCTCGGCCATCGTATCTTCCACGGTCAGGGTTTCGACGGACAGCGTCAGGTCGCCGTCACTTTCAATGGCCTCGGCGTATTTGGCGGGGGATTTGACGTTCATCCGGCGCGCGCCGTCCAGGTAGGCGACGGCCCCGCAGCCAAAGCCGTAGTAGGGGTCGTTGCGCCAGTAGTGCAGGTTGTGGCGGCTTTCGCGGCCCGGACGGGCGAAGTTAGCGATCTCGTACTGGGCGTAGCCGGCCCCCTGCGCCGTCTCGCGTGCTTGGGCGAACATGTCGGCAGCCAGATCATCGCTCGGCAGGGGCAGGCGGCCCTTCTGCTGGAGCGTATGAAAGCCCGTCCCCTCCTCGACGATGAGCGAGTAGAGTGAAAGGTGGTCGGTGTCCAGGGCCAGGGCCTGGTCGAGCGTATCGCGCCACTGGGCCAAAGTCTGGCGCGGGAGAGCGAACATCAGGTCCAGGGAGACGTTCTCGAAGCCCGCCGCGCGAGCGGCTTTGACGGCGTTCCGGGCTTCCTCGGCGGAGTGGATGCGGTCCAGGGTCTTGAGCAGGTCGCCATCGAAGGATTGGACGCCGAAGGAGATACGGTTGAAGCCCGCTGCGCGCAGGACTTCGAGGTGCCGCACGTCCATCGTGCCGGGGTTAGCCTCCGTCGTGATCTCGGCATCGGGGGTAACGGGCAGCGTTTCCAGGACGGCGCGCAGGAGGGCGGCTTCATCGGCGGCGGGGATGGCCGTGGGGGTGCCGCCGCCGAAGAAGACAGTGTCTACGGGGGAGGCCCCCCCCCCCGCCCCCAATTCTGGGGGAGCCGGATCAGGAGGATTCCCCTCTTTTACTCCCCCAGAATTGGGGGCGGGGGGGGCCTGCCTTATCTCCTGCGTCAAGGCGCGGACGTAACGGGCGACGGAGCCGTCGGTGTAGCCCGAATAGGAGTTGAAGTCGCAGTAGGCGCACTTGCGGACGCAGAAGGGGATGTGGACGTAGCAGCCGATGGCGTTCATGGGAACATTGTACCCGGTGAGCAGGCGCAGCGTCGTCAAGAGGCCCCGACGGCGGGGCCTGCTACGGTGGGGCCTTGACGCCGCCTCCCTTCGTGGCTTATACTGTGGGCATGACATGGAAATCGCTCCCGCCCTGGCTGCCGTATGCGGCCCCGTTCGGTCTGTTCCTGCTGCTGACGACGCTGGATGGGCATGTGCCGCCCGCGCTCTTCCCCCTGGCCTACGCGGTCAAGATCGCGCTGGTGGGCGGGCTGCTGATCGCACTCCGTGGGTATTTCCCCGAAGCGCGGCCCGGCGGAGGCGGCTGGGCGGCGGCAACGGCGCTGGGACTGGCCCTGTTCTTCCTGTGGATCGCCGTAGACAGGCACACGCCGCATTTTGCGTTTCTGGGGACGCGGACGGGGTTCAACCCGAACCGCGAGATTGCAACGCCGGCGGGGATCGTCTTTTTTCTCTTTGTGCGCTTTTTGGGGCTGGTGGTGGTCGTTCCCATCATCGAAGAGCTGTTCTACCGGGGCTTTCTGCTGCGGTTCGTGACGGACGCTGACGACTTCCGGCGCGTCCCCGTGGGAACGTTTTCCGCCCTCGCGCTTGGGATCAATGTCGTCCTCTTCGCGCTGTCGCACCCGGAGTGGCTGGCGGCGGCAATCTTCGCGCTGGCCCTATGCCTGCTGCTGCGCTGGACCAAGAACCTGTTCACCTGCATCCTGGCACATGGGGTGACGAACCTGCTGCTGGGAGTCTACATCCTGCACACGGGGCAGTGGCAGTATTGGTAGGGGTGGAGATTGAAGGAGTGGGCGCGGGGAAGCATCTGAGAAAGTGGAGGAATATATGACACGAACAATGATTTGCGGCGCGGTGGCCGCGCTGATGCTGGCGGCAGGGCCAGGGCGGAGCCAAGCGGAGCCAAGCGGAGATCGCGCGGCCCCTGCCTGCGTTTATCTCGGTTTCGCAGGGGCTGACGGCGCACGGGCACGGGGAGGTCAAGGCCAAGCCGGACATCGCCCGGCTGACGGCGGGCGTGATGACCCAGGCAAAGGACCAGGCCCAGGCGACCCAGGACAACGCCCGCCGGATGACGGCGGTGCTGGCGGCGATCCGAAGCCTGAAGATCGCCGACCGGGACATCCAGACGCAGGGTTTTTCGGTGGAAGCCCAGTACGATTACGGCAACGGCCACGCGCCGATCCTGACCGGCTACCAGGTGACCAACTCGGTCCAGGTGACGCTGCGCGATCTGTCTCAGGCGGGGACGCTGATTGACAAGGCGACGCAGGCGGGTGCGAACCAGGTGAGCGGGCTGGCCTACGAGCTTTCCAACCAGGATGCCGTGCAGGACCAGGCGCTGGGCAAGGCAGTCGCCGATGCCCGGCGGCGGGCGCAGACCATGGCCGATGCGCTGGGGGTCGGGCTGGGCAACCCGCTGTCGCTGACCGACGGCGAGGCGGCGTCTCCGGTGGTTCCGCTCTTCCAAGTACGGAGGATGGCGGGGGCGGCCTCGGACTCGGCCCCGACAACACCGATCTCCGCCCAGCAGATCACAGTGACGGCGGATGTGACGCTGGTGTACGCACTGGGGCCGGGGAAGGCTAATTGACCGGCACTGGAAGTGCCGGCCTACGAGTGAGTGAAAGTGCCTCCGGCACTGAGAACAGCACAACGGGATAGGTCTCCAGTCGCGGAGCGACTTTCACTTTGAGTAGACCGGCACTTCCAGTGCCGGTTTCTCTTGGCACCTGACGTTCTACCACCGCGCGTTCCGTCGGCTACGAAGGTGCCCGGAGCAGGCGGTTGTCAATCAGGCGCACCTGGCCGAACGTAGCGGCCACCAAAGCGATTGCGCCGTCTTCGAGAGTATCTATCTCTTGGAGGGTGTCGGGGGCCGCGACGACGGCGTAGTCCAGGCGGGCGAGGGGCTGGGCCTCGATGGTTCGGCGCATCCCGGCGGCGATGAGGGCGGCAACCTGGACGCCCGAATCGGTAAGAACCTGGGCGCGGTCGAGTGCGGCGGCGAGGACCAGAGCGGCCTGGCGCTGCTCGGATGTCAGCCGGACGTTGCGGGAGGAGAGGGCTAGGCCGTCCGGCTCGCGGACGATGGGGAGGCCGACGACCTCGGTGGGGATGTCCAGGTCGCGGGCCAGCGCCTTGACGATCTGAAGCTGCTGCCAGTCCTTTTCGCCGAAGTAGGCGCGGTCGGCCTGGGCGATGTTGAGCAGCTTGGCGACGACGGTGGCAACGCCCGCGAAGTGGCCGGGCCGGGAGGCGCCTTCCAGCCGCTCGGACAGGGCACGGACGGTGACCAGGGTGTCGAAGCCCTGGGGATACATCACGTCAGGGGTGGGCATGAACAGGATGTCCACGCCCTCGGCCTCAGCCATCCGCGCGTCGCGGGCCGGGCCGCGCGGGTAGCGGTCGAAGTCGTCCCGCTCGTTGAACTGTGCCGGGTTGACGAACAGCGTCACGACGGCGAGTTCGTTTTCGGCTTTCGCGCGGCGCATCAGCGACAGGTGGCCTTCATGGAAGGCCCCCATCGTTGGCACAAGGCCAATCGTTTGGCCGGTGCGGTGGGCATCGCGAAGAGCGGCGCGTAAAGACGTAATCTCGCTGATCGTCTGCATAAATGGGTGCGGTTTCTAGGCGGCGACGGGCTGCGCCGTCACCGGCGCCGGGTTGGACGTGATGAGGAAGGCGTGGGTGATGTAAAGGCCGTTGACATAGGTGCTGCCGATTTCTTCCAGTTGATGCTCGAAGTGGTACTTCCGTGTAATGGCTTGCACGAAGTCGGAAGATTCTTTCATCGGAACGACGGTAGCGATGATCTTCCAGTCTTCGACGCTGAAAAAGGCATTCAGCGTATCTATCAGCTCTTTGATGCTGTTGCGGCTTGTGTCCAGCCAGGGGGCGGCGGCGACCAGATCCCAGTTGCCGGGCATGTCCTCTAGTTCAAACAGCCCAAACACGGTGAAGCCGCCGCGCTGCTGGGCCACCTCCCGCTCCGCCTCACGAAATCTCTCCGCGAGATGTACCGAAGTTGTGTCAACCGTATAGTCTCTCATAAAAGAACCCTCAGCAGCGTTTGTGTCGCCGCAATCATCTCGTCTGCGTCAGCCAGATTCTTTGTTCCTATTGGATTGTACCTCTGTTCCGGCCTCCATCGGCACACGACGGACCACTCCAAAAGGCAGACGCGGCGGACGCGATCCTGAATGCCGGTGAAGTTCAGTAGTGCCTGAAAGTCATGGGTCTTCAGGTTCCCTCGGTCCTGAAACTCCGAAGCGGTCTGCGGGAACCCACTCGTCCAGCGAAGCGTCCGGCAGATGCGCGCCTTCAGCGCAATCTCCACGGCGTAGCCGCAGAGGTAGACGGCGGCGTCATAGCTGCGCCGGGTGCGAAGCAGCTTGGCGGCGCGCAGGTATTCGCGCGCCGTGCCGTGGAGATCAGTGATTGGGATCATTTCGTGGGGCCTCCTGCCCGGCGCCGTTGTCTTCCTTGACTAACGCTTACGCCTTTTTCTCGTCCTCGCGCGTGAACAGGTAGCGCTTGCCGGTGATGTTCCCGGCGTCGTCGAAGTCGTAGACGAGCGGAATGCCGGTGGGGATGTTGAGTTCCAGCACCTGCTCGCGGGTCAGCCCGTCTAACTCCATGACGATGGAGCGGAGGGAGTTGCCGTGGGCGACGACCAGGACGTTCAGGCCGGCTTTAATGTCGGGCAATATGTGGGCCTGGAAGTAGGGCAGGGTGCGGGCGGCGGTGTCTTTCAGGGACTCGCCCTTCTCGCCGGGCGGGGGGACGTCGTAGGAACGGCGCCAGATATTGACCTGGGCGTCGCCGTACTGGGCCGCCGTTTCGGCCTTGTTCAGCCCTTGCAGGTCGCCGTAGTGGCGCTCGTTCAGCGCCTGGTCGCGCTCAGTGGGCAGATCGCCCGGCTTGCCGGCGGCTTCCAGGGCGATCTTGGAGGTGTTGATGGCGCGCTGCAAGACGCTGGTGTAGACCTTGTCAATGGGCAGATCGCGCACGTGCTCACCGGCGATGCGCGCTTCCCCTTCGCCGCGCGGGGTCAGGGGCACGTCCACCCAGCCGGTGAAGCGGTTTTCGAGGTTCCACTGCGACTCGCCGTGTCGCACTAAGATCAATTTCGGCATGTTGGGGGCAGGCTCCTTACGAAGTTGGCTTGCGGTGATGTTCGCCGTCAGTATACCCCAGACGTGGAAAAAGACCGCCGGGACTTCCCGGCGGCCTTCTCCTGTGGGCGCGATGCGGCTCAGACGCCGACCTGCTGGCGGGCGATCTTGCCGACCACGGGCAGCTCGTACCACTCGCCCCGGTTGGCGGCCAGCCCGGCGATCACGGCGAACACGATGCCGGCGATCCAAACGAGAGGGGCTGCCAGAGCAAGGATGATCGTGATGCCCAGCACGAACATGACCACGTTAAGGGCGAGGTGGAAGAAAAGCGCCTGCATGGCGTGGAAGGCGACGAACTTCGACTGGTCCTTCTTGATGAGCCAAATGATCAGCGGACCGATGAAGCCGGTGACGATGGCCAGCAGGTGGGCCAGCATCGCCATCATCTTGTCGTCTTGAGAGATGCCCGATGCCTCATAAGGCGGGATGCTGTTTTCAGGGGATGGTATGCTCATGTGATGTCACTCCTTCAATCTTTCAGAATTACAGAAAATCAGCTTATGGGAATTGGCCGGATTCTACCTCCTCTCGATAGGTGTTCAGCGCGCGCGCGATTTCCGCGCCGACCTGGGCATACTGACGGACATGTCGGAGTGGGGGACGGTCCGGGCGGAGGCCGATCAGGTCGGACGTCACCAGCACCTGGCCGTCGCACGCAGCCCCCGCGCCGATGCCGACCGTCGGGATGGTCAGTTCCGCCGTGATTTGAGCGGCCAGCGCGTCCGGGATCAGCTCTAGGACGACGGCGAAGGCGCCCGCCTCCTGCACGGCCTGGGCATCGGCCAGCACCTGCGCCGCCCCCGCTTCGCCCTTGCCCTGCTTCCGCAGGCCGATCTGATGGACGCTCTGCGGCGTGAAGCCGATATGGGCCATGACGGGGATGCCCGACTGGACCAAGCGGCGGATTGTTGCGGCGACGGCGACCCCGCCTTCAAGTTTCACCGCGCCGGCCTCGCCTTCCTGCATCAATCGGCCCGCGTTGCGGACGGCCTCATCGGCGCTAACCTGGTAGGAGAGGAAGGGCATGTCCGCGACCAGCAAGGCGCCCCGCGTCCCGCGCCGGACAGCTTTGGTGTGGTGCAGCATGATCTCCATCGTGACGGGAAGGGTGGTGTCATAGCCCAATTCTTCCATGCCGAGCGAGTCGCCGACGAGCGTGATGTCCACGCCGGACCCGTCCACGAGCAGGGCCGTTGGGTAGTCGTAGGCGGTCAGGGCGGTGATTTTGCGGCCCTGCCGCTTCTTCTGCGCCAGACTCGCCAGGGTCACTTTGTCTTTCAATTCAGGGTAGGCGCTCATATTGCTCCTATGTTGTTTCAGAATACGAAAACACGAATCGCCAAAGGCGCACGGCGCCGTAGGCGTCCAGCACAGGGTTCGCTGAGACAAGGGGAATGCCTTCGGTGAGGCTCTGCGCGACCAGCATCCGGTCGAACGGGTCCCGGTGATGAAACGGCAGTGTAGAAACGCGGGCGGTGTGCGTCAGAATGATAGGCAGCGAACTAACCGAATGGATATCCATCTGCATTGATATGCATCTGCTTGAAGGTGTGTGCCTAAGAGCAGGCGCATCACATATAATCCTTGAAGTCTTTCAAAGGGGCGTCGAAATCATCGGCCATGTAAATCAGCGTATGTTTGCCGCTGCCGAACCCCCCTTTGAACAGGGGCGGCTTCAACAAAATGACATCTGCATAGAACATACACGCAGGATACCCGACTTACGCAAGAGGTTTATTTATTTGGCAGTTATCCGGCACACTCACCAAGCACCCTGACTCTTATAGGAGTTACGCAGTTGTCTGCAAAATAATGGTTGGCTGTTGCAAATACAGCCGCATTGCCTCGCGGGCGTGATGCTTGCCGCTCCAGTGGCGTGTGACCAGCCCCATCTTGTGGGCATAAGGCTTGTCCAGGGTCGTGTCGTCTACGACCAGCAGGCCGTCGGTCCGCTGCACGAGCGGTTCGACTTCTTGCCACAACGCCGCCGTGGTGGGCGGCAGTCTTGAAAGCAGGCGTGTGTAGGCATCAGTAGGCGTCATGCGAAGCAATCGCGGCACAGCGGGCAGCCTCCGTGCAGGTGTAGACCCGCTGGGCGGCGATGAGAAACTGGATGTAGTCAATGTCTGAGACTTTGGGCGCGTTCATCACGCGCAGTATGAACGCTCCGATCAGCCCAAGTCAACTGCGTAACTCCTAAACCTCTTACCGCCCCCGCGTGTATGTCCCCCGCCGCCGGGCGGAGACCTGGTTGCTGACCAGGTTGCGTGCTCTGGCGTCGTCAGGCTGCGGCTCCGGCGGCTTTTTGGCGGGCGCGGGCTTGGGCTTCGCGGGCTTGGGCTTGTCGGCGCGGGGCGTCCCGTCCTTCTCGACGCCGTTTTTTTCCGTATCCCGCTGGCCCAGCATGGGGGGGCGGGGAGCCTGAACCGGCGCGGCTTTGGGGGGAAGGGCTTTCGCCAGGACTTCGACCATCTCCTCCACCGCCGTCAGCATCCGGGCGGGGGTGTCGGGGGTCGCGAGGAACACGATGTCGGGCAGGAACTGGTGCTGCATGTGAGTGCGCGAGAGTTTGCGGATGATCTCGGGCGTCAGGTGCGTCCCGCTAAAGCGGACAGCGACGCGGCGCTTCTCGGCGACGACGGAGGAGATGCCGACATCGTGGCAGCGCAGGCGCAGGCGCAGGAGCGCGAGCAGGTTCCAGACGGGGCGCGGCGGGTCGCCGTAGCGGTCCTCGAACTCGTCCTGGATGCGCTGGACGTCGTCGGTCTTGCGGACGGCGGTGAGCTTCTTGTACATCAGGATGCGCTCGGCCTCGCTCGGAATGTAGACGCTGGGGATGAGGGCGTCGAGCGGCAGGGAGACGTGGGGCAGCTCGAACTCCATTTCCATCGGCTCGCCCTTCATCTCATTGATGGCCTGTGAGAGCAACTGGGTGTAGAGGTCGAAGCCGACGGTGGCGACGGTGCCGGACTGGGCCGCGCCCAATAGGTTTCCCGCGCCGCGAATTTCGAGGTCGCGCAGGGCGACTTTGTAGCCGCTGCCCAGGTCCTGGAACTCGCGCAGGGCGCTCAGGCGCTTTTCGGCGACTTCGGAGAGCTGCTTGTCCTTGCGGAAGAGCAGGTAGGCGTAGCCCTGGCGGCGCGAGCGGCCTACGCGGCCCCGGAGTTGGTACAACTGGGACAGTCCCAGCTTGTCGGCGTTGTCCACGACGATCGTGTTGACGTTGGAGATGTCCAGGCCGCTCTCGACGATGGTGGTGCAGACCAGCACGTCGAACTCGCGGTCGCCGAAGCGGAGCATGACGTCTTCCAGGTCGTCCTCGTGCATCTGGCCGTGGGCGATCTCGACGCGGGCGGTGGGGGCGAGGCGGCGGACCTTCTCGGCGATGTGCGAGATGCTCTCGATCCGGTTGTGCAAGAAGTAGGTCTGGCCGCCCCGGTCCAGTTCGCGCAGGATGACCTCGCGGACCAGCTCGTCGTCGTACTCCTTGACGAACGTCTTGATCGCCATGCGCCCCTCCGGCGGGTCGTCAATGAGGGACATGTCCCGTATCCCCGACAGGGACATGTGCAAAGTCCGGGGAATAGGCGTCGCCGTCAAGGTCAACACGTCCACGTTGCGCTTCATCTGCTTGATGCGCTCCTTGTGGGCGACGCCGAAGCGCTGCTCTTCATCCACGACCAGCAGGCCCAGGCGGTGGAAGTTGACGTCTTTGCTCAGAATCTTGTGTGTGCCGATCACGATGTCTACGGTGCCGTCGGCCAGCCCTTTCAGCGTCTGGGTCGCCTCCGCTTTAGACACAAAGCGGGACAGCATCTCGATCTTGACGGGGTAGGCGGCCAGGCGCTCTCGAAACGTGCCCAAATGCTGCTGGGCCAGAATCGTCGTCGGGCAGAGCACGGCGGCCTGGCGGCCCGAGTTGACGACCTTGAAGGCAGCCCGGATGGCGACCTCGGTCTTGCCGTAGCCGACGTCGCCGCAGATGAGCCGGTCCATCGGCTTGTCGTCTTCCAGGTCCTTTTTGACGTCCTCGATGGCGGCAAGCTGATCGGGCGTCTCTTGGTAGGGGAAAGCGTCCTCCATCTCCTGCTGCCAGGGGGTGTCCGGCGGCATGGCGTGGCCGGTCGCGGCCTTGCGGGCGGCATAGAGTTTAATCAGGTCGGCGGCCATCTCCTGGACCTGCTTTTTGGCCTTTTTGGTCGCCCGCGCCCAGTCGCCGCTGTTCAGGCGGGTGACCGTGGGCGGCGAGTCGGCGGACCCGATATATTTCTGAACGCGGTCCACCTGGTCGGTCGGGACGTAGACCTTGTCGCCGCCATCGTATTCGAGCAGCAAATAGTCGCGCTCGGCCCCGTCCGCGCCCTTGAGCTTGGTGATGCCGCCGTAGCGCCCGATGCCGTGGTGGATGTGGACGACGTAGTCCCCCTCGCGCAGCTCCAGATACGAGGTGATCTTCAGGCCTTCTTTAAAGGCCCGCTTGGGCGGCTTTTGATGGGCACGATGCCCGAAGATGTCTGTGTCCGTGGCGAGCATCAGGTTCGCCTCGGGCAGCTTGAAGCCGCCCAGAAGCGAGCCGGGGAGGACGAATACTCCGGCCTCGCCGCCGTTGTCCAGTCTGTCGAGAGGCGAGGCAGGGATATTGTGGTCGGCCAGAATCTGCCGCATCCGCTCGTTCTGCTCGGTGACGATGACGCAGCGGAAGCGCGCGCCGAGCCAGCCGTCGAGCGCCTCGAAAAAGGCGGGCAGGCGGGCCGCGAAGTTCTCCATCGCCCCGGCCTGGGTCGGAATGGAGTTCGTTTTGTCAATTTTGATGCCGTCCAGCCCGCGCCCGAGCAGGGCGAGGAGGATGGTGGGGAACCCACCTCCTTGCTCCGCTCGTTCCTCGCTCCGCAGGGGTCCTCCCGCCCCTGTTCGCGGGGCCTCGGCAGCGGGTACAACGGGAGGACGAGGAGATAAGCCCGGTGAGCTTGCCCAAGCCTCTTCCCCCTCCCGTTTCGGGAGGGGTGCCGAGGAACGAGGCGGGGTGGGTTCTCCAGCGGGGGGGGCAATCAGGCTCACCACCGCCTCGAAGCCGCAGGCGTGGGGCATGTCCGGTGTCAGGTACTCGCCGCGCGCGGCCCGCGCGGCCATGATCTCCGCGATCTCCGTTTCCCGCTGCTCCCAGCGCGCCTTGGCCTGGCTCGGCTCGTCCAGGATGATGAGGGCGTTGTCAGGGATGTAGTCCAGGGCGCAGACGGCGTCGGGGTAGAGATACGGCAGGTAATACTCCATCGCGTCGAAGGGAACGTGAGACTGAAGCTGGGCGATGTCGCCCTCGACCCGCTCCTCCAGCCGCTCCGCGTGCTCCGCGCCCCGGTCGTCCAGATTGGCCTTCTTCAAAGCCTGCGCCCGGCCCGGCAGCTCGCGCTTGAGACGCGCGGCGGCGTCCGCCACGGCGGCGTCCTCATAGGGAATTTCACGCACGGCGACGACCGTCAGTTTCTCGACTTTGCCGACCGAGCGCTGGGTCTCGACATCGAAGGGCCGGATGCTCTCGATGTCGTCCCCGAAAAAGTCCACGCGGAACGGCAGCGCGGCGTCGCCGGGGAAGATGTCCAGGATGCCACCACGCCGGGTCCACTGCCCCGCCTGCTCGACGGCCTCGACGCGCTCGTAGCCGAAGTCCGCCAGGGACTGTTCTAACTGCCCGATGTCCACGCTTTCGCCGACCAGCATCTCCACCCGCCGGTCTTGGATCAATTCGGGCCGGACGGTCCGCTGGAGCCACGCCCCAATGGGGCCGACCGTGACCCGCGCCGACCCCCGCGCCATCTGCTGCAAGGCAGCAACGCGCTGCCCTGTCTGCGCCAGGTCGGGGGCGCCCTCGGCAAAAATCAGCGTTTCGGTGGACGACCCCAGGCTCGTCAGCGCGTCTTCGGCAACCCCGTACCGGGCCAGGTCGGCGGCCAGCCGCGCGGCCTGCTCGGCGTTGTAGGAGATGACGGCGAGGGGCCGGCCCGTGTCCCGCTGGAGTTGTGCCAGCAGCCAGCCTTTGGCCGGCACGGGCAGCCCTTCCAGTTGGGTGACGCCGCCCCGTGTGACGGCTTTTTTGAGTTCCTGATACGCGGGATAGTCTTCCGCCAGACCGGGCAGTTCACGCAGATCCATTCGCGAGGGTTTTCCTTCCCACAGTGAGAGGCCTGTGACGCATGAAACGGCTTCGGCAGGGTTTCCCCGCCCAAGCCTGTGTCACGTCTTTTTGCCGCTTCATTATACCCGCTTCTGCGGCGCAAAAAAGCCCGCCGCCTGCGCCTCCCCAGGTGGAAGGTTATGCAGGCGGCGGGCGGGAAAAGCATCGCGACTATTCGCCGTAGGCGGCGGTGCAGAGGTCAACGGCGTCCGTGCTGGTCCCCCAGATGATGTGGTCGGCCCAGACGCTGGTGCCCCAGATGATGTGGGAGGCCGACAGCGTGCTCGTCCCCGAGATGGCGCTGGTGCCCCAGATGATATGCAGGTCGTTGATGTTGGTGCCCCAGATGATGTGGGAGGCGGACATGATGCCCGAGGCGTTGATGCTGACGTTGCCGAGCGCGTCCTGGGTCAGCGTGGGGCTGAGGGCGGGCTGGGCGGCGACGACGGTGCTCAACAGGGCGGCGGGGATGTTGAGGTATCCCGCCCCGTAGGTGCAGGGGTCGGCCTGTCCCGTGGGTGTGCCGGTGCTGCTGGGACTGGCCCACTTGTCGGCGGAGACCATCAGGCGGGCCTTGACGGTGTCAGGGGACAGGGTGGGGCTGGCCTGGAGCAGCAGGGCGGCGGCCCCGGCGACGACGGGGGCCGCCATCGAGGTGCCGGAAAGCTGGAGGTAGTTGCTGGACATGCCGGACGTGCCGCTGGGGGCGAAGTACGACATCGGCACCTCATCTTTTACCGCGTACTGCGTCGCGAGATAGCTGCCAGGGGCGTTCAGCGAGATGACCTTGTTGCCCGGCGCGATGATGTCGGGCTTCAGCACGAGGTCGAGGCGGCTCGGCCCACGGCTGGAGTAGGTGGCGATGCGGTCGTGGGCATGGACACCGTCCATGTTCTTGGCCGCACCGACAGTGATGACGTAGGGATCGTTGCCGGGCGACTGGATGGAGCCGTAGGCCGTGCCATAGCCTTCGTTGCTGCGACCGGCGACGGGGGTATTGGAAACACGCCCTGCGTTGCCTGCGGCGCAGACGACGACGATGCCGGTCTTCCAGGCGGCCTCGACCCCCTGGCAGAGCGGATCGGTGGTGTAGCTCTCGCCGACGGGGTGGCCCAGCGAGAGGTTCATGACGACCGGGTTGGTGTACCTGTACTTGTTTTTGATGCCGACCACATACTGGAGGCCGGCTAGAACGGAACTGACCGTCCCCTGACCGTACTGGTCCAGGACGCGGACGCTGGCGATGAAGGCTCCACGGGCGATGCCGTGGAACGTGTGCTTGTAGCCCGGCCCCGATGAGGACAACCCGCTGCCGGCGATGATGCCGGCGACGTGGGTTCCGTGCCCGCACTTGTCGGTCGTGCTGGGGTCCCCTGCCACGAAGCTGACGGCGTTGTAGTAGCGCGTGTCGAGGTCGGGGTTGGGGGCGACGCCGCTGTCCAGAACGACCGCAATCACGCCCTTCCCGGTTAGCCCGTACTGCTGGAAGGCCGCCGCGTCCCCACTGCACCCTTCGGTGAAGTCGTCGCACTTCTGGACCGCGCCATCCGAGGAGAGGCGGGTGACGAACGGGAGGCCGGCGACGGCGCGCAGGCGGCGGGTGGGGACGCGCCCGGCGACGTCCTGGAGGAAGGGCAGGCGGCGGGTGATGTCCATGCCGAGCGAGTTCAGGGTCGCCTCCCGTGTGGGGGTGAGGCCGCCGTTCACCTTGAGGATGACGGCTGACCAGCCCGACAGGGAGTGGCCCGAAGCCGGCCTAGCGGCCAGCGCCGGGGCGAGGAAGGCGTCGGCTTTGGCGCAGACGTCTTGAGCGGGGGGGGCGTCCGCACGGGCGGAGGGGGCGGCCAGCAGAGCGCCGGCCAGCCCCAGGGACAGCGCCGCCAGAGTGGGCGCCGCCCGGAACGTCTTTCGGAATGTCTTTCGGAATGTCTTTCGTGATGTTCTTCGGTGTAACATTGGCTTTTCCCTCGTAATCGTCGCAGTGTGGCGGCTCGGCGGCCATTCTCCGGTCTTGCTGAAGAAGAAGGCCCGTAGCTTTGCGTCCCGCGCTTTCGCGTGGTATGCTTTTGTCGCTTGCGAAGGATGTGGTCAGACGGTTTCTTGGCCCGAGGGAGCAGTCGCCCGTTCGGCGGCCCGGCCGTCTCCCCGGCTTGGGATTTGGGGAGACCCGTGGGCTTTGCGTCCCGGCTTCGCAGCCGGTTTGCCCTGATCGGGGGCGGAGACCATCTGACCTTGATTATGGGAAGTTAGCGGGGGGCCATAACTGCGAGAAGTGCGGGAAAATGGGAAACGGGAAAGCTGACGGCTTTGAAATAGCTTACGCCGCATCCACAAGCCTTAAAAGAGGCGTGTCCTGGCCGGTCAAACCATCCCGCTTCGGCTCGGCCAGCGCGCCCAGCTTGCGCTGGGTCTTTTCGCGGTACATGCGCGCGTCGGCGGCGGCCAGCAGGGCGGTGCAGTCCCGGCCGTCGGCGGGGAAGCATCCCCACCCGATGGAGACGCCGAGCCGCAGGCTGCCCAGGACCTCATGCGTCAGGCCGGGGTCGTAGACGAGCACGGCGTCGCACAGCCGCTGGGACATCGCCTGCGCCTCGGCCGCGCCGGCCCCGCGCAGGACGACCAGGAACTCGTCGCCGCCGTAGCGCGCGACGATATCGGCATCGCGGACCGCCCCGCAGAAGATCTCGGCCAGATCGCGCAGCACCTGATCGCCCTTCTGGTGGCCGAAGTTGTCGTTGATCGGCTTGAAGCTGTCCAGGTCCAGGCAGAGTAGGGCCAGCGGCTCGGCGTCTCCATTGGCGCAGAGCGCGTCCATATGCTGGGTCAGGTAGCGTAGGTTGTACAAGCCCGTCAGCGAGTCGGTGTTGGCGTGCGACCGCGTCCGATCAAACAGCAGGCCGTTGTAGAGGGCGAGGGCGGCCCGCTCGGCGATGGTCTCCAAGAGCTGCTGGTCGTGCGGCCCGAAGGCGCCCTCGTCGGAGTGGTACAGGTTGATCGTGCCCAGGGTCTCGCCCGCGTGGACGATAGGGACGATCAGGGCAGCGCACAGGCTCTCCCAGGAGCCCGTCAGCATATCCGGCAGCCGCAGGTCGTCGGGGTCGTAGGGGCCGCGGTAGGTCTCGCGGCGGGTTGCGACCTGGAGGGAGCGGCTGAGGAGACCGCCAGCCCGCGCGCCGCGCAGCCGTTCCCGGTTCAGCCCGACCGCCACCCGGGCCACCAGGGCGTCCTCCGCTCCCTCGCGCAGCAGGAACAGGCAGGCGGTGCCCGGCAGGATCGCCTCCAGCTTGCGGCCCAGAATCTCCAGCGTCTCTTGCAGACCCAGGCTGGACGACAGCGTCTGCGCGACCTCGTAGAGCGCCCAAAGCTCCGACGACGCCCGCTGGATCTGGCGGACCGCGTCCCCGGACTTGACGATCTCGCCCCCCGCCGGCGCGGCCTCGTGCGGCTCCTCTTCCGCCCCCGGTTCCTCCGCCAGACCGCCGATCACGGCGGCGAAGGCGCTCACGACAGCGGGATCGAACTGGGCGCCGGCCTGACGCCCGATCTCCGCCAGCGCGGCCTCGCGGCTCCACGCGCCGCGATACGCGCGTGAGGAGGTCAGCGCGTCATACACGTCGGCGACGGCCAGAATCCGTGCCGTCAGAGGAATCCCCTCGCCTTTGAGACCGTCCGGGTAGCCCGTACCGTCCCAGCGCTCATGGTGGGAGCGGACCACGGGCAGGACCGGCCAGGGGAAGTTGACGCCTTCGAGGATGGCCGCGCCGACCTCGGGGTGCTTGCGAATCTTGGCGAACTCCTCATCCGTCAGCTCCCCGGTCTTGAGCAGGACGTAGTCCGGGACGCCCAGCTTGCCGATGTCTTTGAGCAGCGTGCCCGTATTGACCGCCTCCACCAAATTGCCGTCCAAACCCATGTGCCGAGCCGTGGCAACGGCGGAGCGCTGGACACGGACGATGTGCTGGTGTGAGTGCTGGTCTTTGGCATCAATGGCGACGGCGAGGCTCCGAATGGTGCCCAGATACAGGTCGGCCAGGCGCTCGATGTGGCGCTGCCGCTCCTCGGCCCGGCCTGTGTAAACGGCATACGCCGAGTAGGTCAGCCAGGCGACGGGGGTCACGAACACGGGCAGCAGCCAGGACCGGCTGCCGCAGAGGAGGGCGGCCAGCGTCCCGACGGCCGCGCCGGCGAAGTAGGAAGGCGCCGTCCACAGGAAATGCTCGCGCCAGAAGGCGGCGATGTTTTGGCCCGTACACAGGCCGATGACCGCCGCCGTGGCGACGCTGTTGAGGGCAAAGTAGACCAGGGAAGCGGCGATGGCGGCGGGCACCGTCCGCTCCAGGCTCAGGGCCAGCCCCCCGCCGTTCAGTCCGAGGAAGGCCAGCCCGGCCAGCCAGGTGGCGACGGCGGCGGCGGCGACGTTGAAGGCGAGCTGGAAGCCGCGCTGCGGGTGCGGGTGCAGGCAGGACGAGAGGCAGCCCAGGCTGCCGACGACGAGGGCGCCCTGCGGCCCGAAGCGCAGCAGGGCGGCGAAGGTGAGGACGAATCCCAGCGACATGGAGCCGGCGTCCTTGTCCCCGGTATGGCGCATCAGCACGATCTTCTTGCCGTAGGCCAGGACGGCCAGGGCGAGGAACAGGATGACTTCCCAGCCGCGCGCGCCCACAGCGGACGGGGGCGTGACGGCGGCCCAGCCGGCCGTGAGCAGGGCGGCGAGGTAGGTGGCGATCAGATAAAGTTGTGCGCCGGTCGGCAGGGTCCGCATGAAATCGTGAGGCCTCGCCTCTGATTGTCGGCAGGCGGCGAAGGGAGGGTTAGGGGAAAGCCGGCGAGAATCGAGGCAGGCACAAGGTTTGCCTGCCGGCGCGCTAGGGCTGAGGAGGAAACTCGCTTGCCAGGCACTCCATGAAAATCTCGTCGCAGACCGCGCCGCCGGCCCGCAGGCACTCGCGCCGCCGCCCGCACTCGCGGAAGCCGGCGCGTACATAGGCGCGAAGGGCCGGGGCGTTGGTGCTGAAGACGCGCAGCATGACATTGTGCAGGTTCAGGTTCGTGAAGCCGTGGCGCAGCATCTGCCGCGCCGTCTCGGTCCCATACCCTTTGCCCCAACAGTCCTTCTCGCCGATCATGATGCCGAACTCGGCCGTCCGGTGGAAGTGGTCTATGTCGTGCAGGGCCGTCGTCCCGATGGGGCGCAGCGTGTGGGCCTCATAAATGGTGAAGTGGGCGCTGCCGGAGGCTTTAGTGACGCCCTCGTACCACGCTTCCTCGGCCTCGCGCGTCATCGGCCCGACGCGCCCGCCTAAATTGACGCGGACGGCAAAGTCATTGATCCAGCGCTGGTATAGGGGCAGCAGGTCGCGCCGGTGCGGGCCGAGCGCGACTTTCTCGCCGGTGATGTTCAGGACAACGGGGTCATCGGTGTCGTTCGGCATGGCCTCAGCGCTTCCCGTTCAGCCGCTGGCCGCTGCGTAGGCGCGGGCGGCGAGGATGTCCGTCAGAAGAGGCGATGTGCCGATGTAGCGGCCCATCTGGAACTGGATGTGGGGGTGCCGCTCCTGCGCTTCTTCCAGCAGCGTCGGCAGGTCATCGGCGACATGGTTCCCCGTGTGCAGGAAGTACGGAACGGCGACGATGCGCTCCGCCCCGGACGCGGCGCAGGCGTCCACGGCGTCGGGGATAGTCGGCGTGTTGCACTCCATGAAGCCGACGGCAACGTGGTCAAAGACGTTGCGCGCCTTGACTTCGTCCACGACGCGGAACATGTCCTCGTTGGCGACGGGCCGGGGCGAGCCGTGGACCATCACAAGCAGAGCGGTTTTCATTGGGTTGGACCTCAGATACAAGGCTACGGTAGCCTCGTTTTCCGTATCATCTTATCGTAAACTAGGACTGCAACCACAGCGAGCAGTACCACAAGTAATGTGACTCCATACCACCAGTTGTAAATGCCCAGAAGTGCGAAAAGTAGTATCAAGACGCCTCCTAAAGCAGCCAAGAGTGACAGGCGTTTGTCGTCCGTGGACAGAACAATGCCTAACATTCCTACCGCTAATATGAGGTCGGAATACGGATGATGAACACGAAAGACAGTCAAAAGGCCATTAGCCGCAACAGAAGTTATGACGAGGAGATAGCCGCAAACTTTCCGATTCATTATGTGTCTCCTTACGTCCTGACTTCTCACTCCACGAAAGGCCGCGCGGGCGTGTCCGGGGCGGGGACGCGGGGGCAGTTGGGCGTGGCGTACAGCGGGCAGTCGGGGCGGGCGCGGCAGCCGCGCGCGGCGGCGGCCAGGTCGTCGCGCCACTCGCCGGGGCCGAGCGGGGACAGGGTGCTGGCAATCAGGGCATCGGCCAGGCCCACGTCGAACCCGATGGCGTCGGCGACGGTGAACGTCAGCTCCGGGTGCGCCGCCCGCGCCGCTTTCAGGCACTGCGGCAGGGAGTGGGTGACGAAGTAGCCGGGGACGAGGAAGAACGGCAGGACGAGCATTTCCGTCGCCCCGCGCGCCGCGCACTCGGCCACGCTCTCGGCGAAGGTCGGGGCGGAATAATTTAGGTAGCCGACCACAACCAAGTCCCAAGCCCCCGTTTGGCGCAGACGGGCGGCGTGGACGTCCAGCGCCTCGCCCGCGCCGCAGAGCAGGGAGCCGTGGGAGAACAAAAGGAGCGCGTTCATGGGGCTATTGTACCTGAAAGGCAAAGCGGAACAATCTTTTTTCCTTGACAGGTGCCTTGCCCTGTGCTACAATCAAGCCAGCCGCCGGAGCGCTGCCGATTTCGGGGCGGTTCGGGAATGCGGGCGTGCCGCAGCATGAAGGCGAGGAGGAAAGAACACGGCATGAGCGACTCGCTCCGGCCCATGCGGCCCATCCAGCGTCATCCATTCGTGGAAGAAGTCCTGCCGGTCAGCGGCGGGCCGCACGGGCATCCTCACGCGCACCCGAAGCACCCTGCGAAGCCCTGTGCCCGAGGCGGCCTGCACTCAGAAGCGCGCGTCAAAGCTTACGTCCACGGCTTCAAGGCATTGCAGAAGCAGTGGCCCAAACTGTCGCCGGACCAGAGGCGGCAGCACGTCCAGAACCTGGCCAACGCGGAGCTGCGCGCCTCCGGCTCACCGGCCCTCACCTTCCAGGAGTATAAGCCGCCTCCGGGCACGGCGGGAGAGCTCGACTTCACGCACTGGACGATGAAGATCAGCGACAGCTACATGGGGGCCAGCGGGCCGCAGGCGCACCAGCTCTCGGATTGGGACGCCAAAGGGCTTTGTTGCATAAATCGTTTTTGGTAGTTGCAGATGCGGCGGTCGGGGTGTTCTTAGAGTGTGAACAACAAGAATACCCTACGCTCCAACGGCTCGCCAAAGCCGAGAAAGCGTCCTGTG
>JAABUM010002617.1_pt1 | contig 23705 bp, 33 predicted proteins | sample 5559161 | NCBI WGS metagenome assembly JAABUM01 (sample SAMN10711868, study PRJNA513369) | rock metagenome | isolation source: Antarctica rocks | place: Antarctica: Victoria Land, Siegfried Peak nord
ATGCGTCATCATGGACCTGAATGGTTGCGCTCGTAGCTGAGTATCGCAATGGGCGGAAGTTGTTTCTGAAGCGGCTGTAGTTGTGCAGTGGTCGCAGCGGCAGGCAGCACATTGCCTGACGGCCTATGTGTCTCTGCACACGCGTGTGCAGAGCAAGATATACGTACGTATCTCTTGCGACTTGAATCGCCTTTGTCATTGCCACAACTTGCCGCACAGTGTGCGGCGCACCGTTTTGGAAGCCAATTGCAGCACAGTCGATTGACTCGACTTCAGCTGGACATTCCTTTCTTTCACCATACCAAAGACACATGTTGTAGCACCGCACCCATGAAGGTGTCATATCGAAACCCGTCTTCTTCTGCACGGCGCGCATACCCAGTTGCTGCAGAGAAGCTGGCGAGACGTTCACAGAGGTACTGCACACTCCCATCGACACGAAAATACGTGTGTTCTCAAAGCTGCCAAGCTGTTATTCGATCAAGCTCATCTGGAAGCGCAGCCCGTCAAGCCGATCAAACCATGATAAGACAATGCTGAGACAACATGCATGCCGGCCAGCAGGTGTCCAAAACTTGCGCAGGCTTGGAAACAGAGGGCAAGATGCACGAAACACACCATTGCAGGTTGTCGCTGCATTCTGCAGCAATGGACAGCGTCCATGAAGCTGCGTTCTGCAGCAATGGACAACGTCCATGAACGTACGCCAAACCAGACATTGATTCCAGACTCATCAACCTTGATGAGTGTGAGGGGCAGCGCAGCACCCCCGTTTTTAAGATCTTTCTATGCGCTTGGTACGAAGCCTCCTGACAGCTGCTGCTGCGCATGATCTGGTTCTGACTGCATGGCGCCGCCGGGTTGCATGCTGCAACAGACGCCCCGCCGTCGGCCCAGTCGTGAAGCCACCCACTCATCATGCCGCGCCGCTGTTGCCGGACGATTCCGTCGCAGCAGTCCGCCAGAAACGCTGGAGCGCTGCAGCCGCCCTCGGCGGCTGCCTTGCGACCACGCATTCAGCGGCGGGCTGAGCGCGTTTTTGGAGGCTATCTGCCGCCTCAGACCATTTTTGTTGCCCAGGGCCATGCGCCGGCGCCGCTGTCTTCCAGCAGCCGCTCTACAAACGCTGCAGGTGAAGCGTCTGCGGACTCGTTGTCGCCTGGCGAGCGCGGGCGGCTGAAGCACGTTGCCGCCGCCAGCGGCAGGGGTTTTTTTTAGCGTTTGCCGTGCCGCAGCCGCTGCTGCCGCCTCGGAGCTTTGGCCGCCTGGTGAGCTCAGGCGGCCGCGGCGCGCCGGCGCCGCCAGCGGCCGGGCGCCCGACCGCCGCCTCAGGCCTTCCGCCGCTTGACCAGCGCGGGCGACTGCGGCGCGGCGCGCGATCGCCGCTGCCGCGCCCCCGCCTCTCGCAGCGGCGCCTCGCTTTCCGTTAGACCTTTTGCCGCTTGGCCAGCGCGGGCGCGGGTGACTGTGGCACGGCGCCGGTGCCGTTGTCGTCCGAGCGCCGGTCGGGCACGACTGCGTATCGGTCCGCGGGCGCGACAAAGGCGGCGGCCGCGGCGGAGTCGTCGCACAGAGCTGCGGCGTCGATGCTGCCGCGGCTGAGCGCTGGCACCGCCCGCGGCACGTCCCTGCAGATGGACAAACACGTTCACAGAGAAACGCATGTTGAACAATGAAAAGAGCAAGGCGGTTGTGTTCCGAAATGAGCCATCACTTTGCACGTCTGCAATGATGGACACACCACGCGCGCGATGGTTCATGTTGTTGCTCGGTCAAGTTGTTGTTGCTCGGCAAGCGACATGCAACCCAGTGCACGCTGCGTCTGGTCATTGCAGCAGCAAGGCACAGCATAGTGCAGTGCAGTGCAGCACAGAGTGCAGCAGCTGAGAAACGGGTGCACTATGGGAGGCGCTGCCTTCGCTATATGCTGGCTTAGCGGGCCAGAATATAGCCTAATATAGCCTAATTTGCTGAGCAGAACATTCACAGGGAAGAGGCGCTCGAGTCGGAGTTGCCGCTGGCGCCCAGCTGGCGGTAGCAGCCACGGCCAATGCACAAACTTGATTGCTCAACATGAATGTGCTTATGTTGAAAGGTATACCGACTTCATATCTGGAGGGACGCACAAGTCGAGGTTGCCGCCGGTGCCCGGCTGGCCGGAGCAGCCGCGGCCAATGCACAATATGAAGGATCTGGCATGCTCAGATACGATGCACATGTGATCAAAGGGACGCACGAGTCGCTGTTGCCGCCGGCGCCCAGCTGCCCGGAGCAGCCGCGGCCCCAGGCGTAAAAGCCGCCGCCGCCGGTGACAGCGGTGGAGTGTCGCCACCCTGCTGCCAGCTCCCGCACCTGTGCGAATCGATTGTGGGTGGGTCCAGAGAATACCTGATTTGCTTGGATTGACGTTGTGTCCCATGACGGTGAACGAGCCTGGGCGTGAGCAGCTGGCAGGGTTTAGGGTTTAGCCTCCGGAGCACAGCAGCGGTCCACACTGTTGCGACACAGCTGCGCATCCAACGATGACCGAAAGGCGTCTGCAGACACACCAGCCGCCAACAAGACAGATTGGATGCTCGTGAAAGCCTGAAGGCCGGCCGAGCGTCAGCGGCACCGCACCTGCTCCCCTGCCAGCGCCTCCACAAGCGTCGGCTCCAGTCGGTCGGACCCCTGCCCCAGCCCCAGCTGCCCAAACTGCGAAAAACACCACAGCTGCTGCTAAGGTAACCAAGGTAGCTGTCAAAGGCCGGGGTGCAGCCGAAGTTGGGGCGTCGGCGCCAGCCGGCGCAGCGTGCGCCCCAGCCCCAGCTGCCCAATCTGCAGCAACAGGGGGCGGAACAGACGTCAATCGAAATTCGAGGGTTAGGGTCTAGGGTTTAGGGTTTCTGCTTGTGGGCAGCGCAAGCTGCTCCTGTGCTCAGAGGCCGCCTTTGGCTCCAGTCGGCCGCACCTGTGCCCCAGCCCCAGCTGCCGTGACTGTGGCTTGGAGCATTATGCTCCAATATATAGAGCGGCTTCAGCCTTGCGCAGCATGCTCGGATGGTGGAGAGCAGATCGCCATCGGGACTGGGACTGTCTCATCGGGACTGGGACTGTCTGAGCCCCCCAGGTTTACATAAGTAGCAGGTGCAAAGTGTTGATTGCAGTTTGGAGAGGACTCGAAGCGTCCGCTGCCGCAGCCGCTGAATGCGCCGCAGCACGCAATCAGCAGATGAGAGCCTGACGCTCACGCCTGGCCTGGCTGGCCCGCCAGGCTTCCTGCCGCCGCGTGCCAGATGCTCCTTCGTCTGCAGCACCTTCTTCTGCAGCTCTCCATGTCACTGACGCGCTCGTCATAAGCGCGCCATGAACACGAAATCCCACTGTGTTTCAGCCCTGGCGAAGAGCAGCGCCCTCTGATGACACAGCAGCAGACGTTCTCTCATCCAATGGATTTCCCATGTCACAGATTCCGTCACCCCACCTTGCTGCAGCCCCAGGCCCAGAAGGCGGCCGTCCTCTGAGACTTTGCGGAGTCTTTCTCAATCTACGTTGGTTCTGTCACAGACATTGCCCTATCCCAGTGCCCTTGGTTCTGTCACAGACATTGCCCTATCCCAGTGCCCTATCCCAGTGCCCTATCCCCTATCCCAGTGCCCTATCCCAGTGCCCTATCCCAGTGCCCTATCCCCTATCCCAGTGCCCTATCCCAGTGCCCCACCTTGTTCCAGCCCCACGCCCAGAGGCGGCCGTCCTTGTCGGCCGCAAGGGTGTGCCGCCAGCCGCCAGCGATCTTGCGGACGCGGCGCCCGGCCAGCGCCTCCACCTGCCGCGGCGCCGCCTCGTCCCTGGGAACAGAAACAAGCACACGCTGGGCACACGGCAGGGAAGCGAGCACTAAAATGTGGAAGTTGGACGCGATCTGCCAATGCGACGTCCCGCAGGCGCTTCCGCCTGCCGCGGCGCCGCCTCGTCCCTGCTTGCGGGATGCAGGTCAATTAGAACATGCACCACTCAGTTAGGTCAATTAGAACCTGCACCACTCAGTTAAACCCTGGTGGGTCTAGTGAGGTCCACTCCTGTGCTTCCAACTGGCGCGGCGCCAGCCAGCACGCCTGGCAATTTTGGCTGTGAAAACATGTGTTTGGTACTGATGCCAGGATATTGCAGCGCCCGCCAGCGCCTCTGCCTGCAGCGCCGCAGCCTTGCGGATGCTGCAAAGCCATCGTGAAAGGACATGCCGCAGCGCCAGAGGCCACGCAGCGCAGCGGCAATTGATGGTTCTATTCCGGGTTGGATCGGGGTGCGGCGCGCCAGCCTGGGCCATGCCGGGGATCAGCCGCCCCGGTAAACCCTAAACCCTAAATAGCCGGGGACCAGCCGCCCCGGAACAGGATTTAGGGTTTAGGGCGGCAGGTGGCTGCCATGCCGCCGCCGCGCGCGGCGCGACCACGCGAGTGAGCCCAAGCCAGCGTGCAGGCACTAGCTGGAGTCGAAAGCTTCTCGAGCATTAGCCAGGTGCACGCGTGAGCCCATTGGCGCTCAGACACATCACAACGTTCGCGTCGCAAAAGCGCAACACCGCAGGCCACGGCTCAGCTGCCCACAGCCGCCCCAGCTGCCCACAGCCGCCCCAGCCCCAGGGCTGCATGCGGCCGGCGGTGCCCGATGCCGTTTCGGACTCACAGACATCACAAAAGGCGGGGACAACAGGTAGGGGCTGCAGGCGAGAACGCACTGCCGCAGGCCGTGGCCCAGCTGCCCGTAACTGCCCCAGCCCCAGGACAGAACGCGGCCTTGGACGTCCAGCGCGAGCGAGTGGCGCCACCCCGATGCCACGCTGGTGATGTGCCGCCCCTCTGGCACAGCCGCCAGCGTCGGCGTCAGCCTGCATGGTCGAGAAAGAACGCTTGAAACGCTTGTTCCGACAACATTTCACAGTGTCAAGACGCCACGCTGGCGGTGTGCCGCCCCTCTGGCACCGCCGCCCGCGTCGGCGTCAGCCTGCGTGGTCGAGCAAATTCGAGCCTAGGTTTGGTTTCTGCACGATGTCAAGGACACAGAGCGGCAACAGGATCGCCCCTCCAGCACTGCTGTCTGCGTCGGCTGTAAGCACGGTGTCGAACGTCTGACGAAGTCAGTCGAGTGGCCCTCTACACGATGTGTTCAGAGATGTCACGCTGCCCCTCCAGCACCGCCGCCGGCACTGGTACCCTGCATGAGCACGCATTAACGGAGGACAAAGACACATCGGCAGCGGCAGTGCGCAGCACTGCCACTGTCGGATGCTCGAGCCTCCGATCATGTGGATGAGGTGGGCATGCAGCAGGCATGTAGCAGAGACGTAATTGACAACGAAATCAGCCAGCTGGCAACACCAGCTTCTCATCATATGGTGGTGCTGCGAAGACTGCACTTCGTCATTGCAGCAGCCTAATCATGACTATGCGCTGCACATGTTGTGATGGGCCATGCCAGCGCACCTGTCGACACGCTCGCCGTCGCCCACGTTGCCATAGCGCCCCCACCCCCAGGCATACACCTGCGTAAAGCGAGTGATCAGCGCAGTTAATGGTGCATTTTTGCCCGGCATAGCAGAGAAAATGCAGCATGACTAAGTACATGATCCCCGCGCGCAGTTGAGCACCCTGAAAAAACTGGCGTCGACCATAAAAATGTGACTCTGTCAAAGAAACGCAGCATGTGAGCTGGCAGTCCGCACCTCGCCGGCACCTGTGGACACCACTGAGTGCTCTGCTCCACACGACACGGATGTGACTTTGTGGCCCTGCATCAAACCGGTAGACATACAGGTCAGAGCGCACCAGATGAAAGTGTGTCAGCAGAGCACATGCAGACAGCTGGGCCGGGTGGGTTCCTCGAGAAGCTGTGGCCAGCGGCAGCAGCTGTTGTCGCCGCAGCAGCTGGCAACATAAACAAGGAGCGCCGCTTCTGTGCTGCTGCGGTCGGCTGCCGCGGGATGCTGCCGACAGCGTTCACTGCCCGATTGACCCCTTTCCTCCTGCCTATGCAGCTGTGCAGGCCGGCGCAGGGAGTTGCATGCGCAGCCTGGTTCCACATCCACATTGACATAACCCGTCTTCTCTGGATCACCTTCACAAATACTACGACATTGAGCTTCGGCTGTCCCACATGCAGAGCAGCCTCCCGGCATCGCCAAGTCCTCACTCGTGCCGCTTCGCAGCTGCCCGTTGGAGTTCCACACACTAGTTCTCTCAGAACGCTGCTTGAACCCACCTGTAGCGCGGCGACCCGCTGCGGCATCGTCGAGTCCTCACTCGTGCCGTTGCCCAGCTGCCCGTTGGAGTTGCGGCCAAAGGCGTACAGCGCGCCGTCGGACGACACGCACAGCGAGTGCGTGTCGCCGCAAGCGCACGCAACGATGTTTATGTCGTTCAGCCCAGAGATGGGCTTGGGCAGAAACACATCGCCGCAGTCGCCGTGGCCCAGCCGCCCAAAGTCGCCCCTGAACAGGAGGAAATGCAGCATCGTGAGGCTTCTGGGGTTTCAGCCAGACTGTGGATCCAGATTCGCAGCTGTGCACGCGCTGCTGCTGCTGCTGCTGCGTGTGCAACGGCGAGCAGCACACCCTGCCATTTGCACCATGTCCAACGCACCGTCGCCCACGCAGTGTGGCTCCTTCATGCACCACAGCCCGTGCACCTTGGCCCGAAGCCTGTGTTCAAATCGATCTCATGCAGCGCCAGCACCAGCGCCAGCTGTGGACGCGGTGTCGGGTGCGCGACAGGGCGCGGCTTTCTGTGGAGCATTGACTTTCCGGTTCCGATGGCTGGGGTCGGTGTTTCCGGCTGGTGATGAGTAGGTGCACGCACCAGCCCCAGCTGTAGACGCGCTGCTGGGTGCGCGAGAGGGCGAGCGTGTACTCGGCGCCGCACGCGATGGCGGACACGCCGGCCCCCGCCAGCGCCGCAACGCTCGTCGGCGCCAGCCGGTCCTCTGCATCGCCCAGACCTGCTTGCAGAAACGTCCTCATGTCGGAGCCGTCTCACATCGATTCCCTAAAGTCGGAAGTCGGTCATTCTTGTGTTTCAGCTCCCCAGCTCCGGCGGCGCTGTCAAGCTCGCAGGCGACAGCCCTTTCAAAGACATGTGTTGCCCGCACTGTCAGAGAACATGTACTCTTCTCCTTTGGCTGTGAGGTCATGAGGGTGTGGCGATGCTTGCCGCCGCCAGCTCAGCTATACAGGACATCCAGCCCTTCAGCGGCTGGTACTATTGCGAGAAGCATGCTCTTCGAATGAGCGCTGCGGCCCTGGGTGAGGTCTGAGTCTCGGAAACGGGTGCAGGGCCATTGTTCATCTCGTAGCGCTGCCGCAACCAGCGCCAATGTTGAGCCGCCGCTCAAGAGAAGAAAGTGCGCTTGAACGCCGCCAGCAGGCTTGCACAATGGGGGTGACTGAAGCTTCGCTACATATGTCGATCCAACGACACGCAACAAGCCGCTCACCTAGCTGGCCGTCCTCTCCGCGGCCCCACGCCACCAGTAGGTCGCAATCTGCGTGGCCGCATGTGTACTATCTGTGAAAACATGATAGCGACCCGGAACAATTTTCAAGGACAAAACAGCTTCGAGGCCGTCAAGGCAGCGGCTACTCGCAGAGGTGAATGTACTTGCAGGCGAGACTCACTTAGGATGGCGAGCGAGTGGGAACTGCCACAACTCACGTGTGTCACCTGCACAGGCAAACTCATCAAGTCATGCCCAAAATCTGGTGAAATGCAACCTCGCGGGTGTTTGTGGCACACCCCAGAGAGAGTGCAGCTGGTGCCGTGAGATCACCTCTACTGGCTGCGACACCGCCGCTGCCACCACAGCCGCTGGCACCATAGACGCGTGTGCTGCATCCTCATGCATGACCGCGTCGGCCTGCATGCCGGCTTGGCGCCACAGCAGCCGGCGGTTTCGCTGTCCGGTGCACTGGCCAATGCGAACGCTGGCAGGCAGGCCCGTTGCGGCTTGCAGCGCGCGAGCTCAGATGGTCGGAAAGCGAGACGCCATGTGATCCGCGAGCTGCTTGATCGCACCGCTGCAGTGACAAACCCACGCCCGATAGCACTCGGTACGAAGGTGCAAACTTATCCGGGTCTGTGTGCCTCGACGACTGTGGCAGGAAGGCCGCGACCACGGGCTGCCGGCTCACACGACTGTTGGATTGTGTCTACAACGCGGCGGGGGCTGCGATCTCGGCAAAGCTGGCTGCTGACTCACGGAGTTCGTCTACAATGTGAATGCCGGGGGCCAATGTTTAGACCCTTTTGCTGGATTCCATCGGCGACCCTGGGTTCTGCACCACCTGGCGCCAGCGGCCTGGGCGTCCTTCCCTCACAAGAACTGCAACGCACTCAGCACCGCGCGCAGCTGAGCGCAGCAGCAGGACGGGCCTGCATGACGCTCATACGTAAGGCAGCTTTGTGCGCTAGCCATCAGTTATCCTGCCGCCAGGACGTCAGGATGTCTGGTGGTTCTTTCCGTTGGTTTTTCTGCGGATATTAGGTTTTCTGACCCTGACATCCCGGCAGCTTCAGCTACTTCCCGTTCAAACAAGTACTTCCGTTAGTTGCAATCACCCACTACACTAGTGAAACGTTTCACTCGAAAAACATGCCCCTGGTGATGACACAAGGCACCATGTGCTTGCCCGCGGCGGTGGGTGTCGTATCTATTGAGGTGCTGCACAGCACGAGTGAAGCCGAGTGCTTGTAGGCTTAGCTAGGACCAATGCTTTAGGGCCACTTGTACCTTCAGCTTCCAGTTTGATAGCGGCCACAAGAGTCACGAGCAGAGGCTCGAGCTGACCGTAGGAGGATTTGAGGGAGCGACCCCTCATCAGAGGCTGCAACTCGGTGACGAGGCGTGAACCACAAAAGCTCCATGGGCTGGAAGAGTCCTCGCCGTCGCCGCCGCCGTCAGCCCGGAAGGCGGGTCCGTCAGTAGCGCTCTGAACGCTTGGTTTATAGAATTGAAGCAGGAGGCCCTCCTCTGGTTTTTTATTTTTGAACACCTCTAGGCGGTACCCGGGTTTTTACCGTAACCACTTTTTCGAAAGGGAGCCGCACTGTTCCGCACTGTTTGAAAAAACGAAAGAACAAAGAAGGCCCGTGGCGCTGGTTTTAAAACTGCAAAACGTATCCGGTGTCACCGGCCTCCATTGTTCTTTCATTTTTTCAAACAATGCGGACGAAAAACTGTTTACAGTGAAAACCCAGTGCCGCCTAGACGTTTTCAAAATGAAAAACAACGAAGGAGGGCCTCCTACTTCATTTCTGTAATCCAAGCGTTTCGAGCGCTACTGACGACTCGTCAGATTTCCGCGCCGGACGCGGAAATCTCTGGGACGACGAGGATGTCTTTACGCTGTGGGGCAGCTTACCGACGGGCATGCAGCGGTCCCCCGTCTTCCGGAAGCAGCTCCAGTGGCGGACCTGCGCCGCCGCCGCGCACCGCGCAACTGCCGCAGGCGCGCACGTCAGCTCTTGCAGCGTGCACGTCACTCACCGAGCAGCCCTGGCACGGTGCAGCCTACCTGTCTCTGCCGCTGCCATCTGCCGTCGCCAGCGGAGGTGCAATTCCGAGCTGGCCCGGCGGCGTCGCTGCCTGGCCAGCACATGCGCACGACCTATTCGGGAACCCGATCAGACTTTGGCCACAGGCGGCGTGGAACGGCATCCCTCTCAGAATTTGAGTTCGGATGGCCGTAGCATCACCAGGGTGGCCATAGCATCACCCTGGGTTTGTGCATGGGAGGGATACCCACTTGCGGTTGATGATTCTGGCGAGTGCATCAGGTGTGAGTTTCTTGGTGAGACATGACCAACAGACGGTGAAACGAAGCGTGCGTGCTTACAGGGTGCTGCTTGCAGAAAAGCCACAGCAAAACACTTTACACAAGGCTGCCGCTCCGCAGCCTCTGCCCAGAACCAAAGCGCAGCAGCGCACGGGCGCATTCTAACGGAGGAACCCGCCTCCTTGTCGCATCACACTTGTGAGAGAATTCCAGTCAATGCCAGCGCTGCGATGCCGGCGCTGCAAACCGCTGCACGCGCCATGTATGTGCGTGGCAGCACGTCAGATGTTACCACAAACCCTCGCCATCAGGTATGCGGCCCTCGGTCACCGCCGAATCGCACTGCGTTCAGCGCTCGGCGCAGCGGCACCCAAAGCAACGCGGCTGCCCGCCACCGGCCTAGGAGGAAGCCGTTCAACGGCTCGCCCGGCCAGAGTGAATGCTGAGAACAAGTTTCCCAGAGTTCACCGCTGGCCAGTGGCTCACAAACATGTAGCAGCTTCCAACCAAAGCCTGGCAGCCGACAGCCGCGCAACAGAAGGCGCCGCCTGCCTCGCGCCTGCCCCTGGTAGATACGTTTTTTCCTTTCCCTGCGCCACATCGCTTCCCCATGTACCCCCCGCAGACGCTGCTCAACAGTCTCGCAATCCCTGCGCGCCCGCAGGCGCCCCCAGAACCCACCCTCCACCGGAAACACACACGCGTTCCCTCAAATCGCATTCCCTCAAAAGCTGTGGCACGGGCCGACCGGAACGACGGCCGCCCGCCCACGCTTCACCCGCTGCAGACCACCCTTTACGGCCCTCCGTCCTTCCCGCCGTTTGCTGCGGCAGCGACAGATTCCACCATGCGGCTCCGCCACGGCGGCCGCCGCCAACTTCTGCGGCTTCAGGGCGGCTTCACGGCAGCCGCTGCCGCGCCAGCCCGGGAGCCGGCCACCGAACCGTCCGCTGCTCAGACGCGCCAGACGGCAACGTCGCCGCGAGAATCTCCCGACACAAGCGTGTGCTTGGGTCCCGCGGCGAGCGTGCGCACTGGCGCGTGGTGGCAGAACAGCGGCGGCGCCGCCTCCGCCAGAAGGCCCGCCGACGATATGCCCGCGCACCAGCGGCGGATCAGCTGCATTCACGATGGCATGCAGAATCAGGGCGAGAGCTGCACACAGCATCCGCTGCCCGAGCGGTGAAGGAGTGTCAGGTTGTGAGGTACCGTCACAGGACAGCACGAACCGTGGACGGAACGCAGGCAGGCAGGAATGTGTCTGGAACGGCAGTCACCGTCCAGATGTGCTGTTCAACTGCAGGCAAACGCCTCAGGACATTCACGCCAGATGCGAAGAATCCAGCAAGCATCCCAAGGCAGACCAAGAATCCCAAGGCAGACGAATGACGGTAGAAAGGACTGCACCCACCTTGTCCTCGCCGCCGGTGTAGATGAGGCCATCGGGGCCCACCGCCAGGCAGTGCACCTTGCCGCTGCCGTGCGCCGCGCGCACGCACGTCACCTACGCCGACACCAGCAACAGTCATGCTATGCCCGCTATGCATGGAAGCCTTCTCTCTTCCTTCTTGCCTTCGTTTTCCGCTTGCTCGACTGGATAGGTCTCCTTGCCTCCGGATGGAGAGTCGATCCTGATGCACGCTGCTTGCTGTTCGTGGCTTCACACCACAACGATCAATGGCCGGTGGCCAGAGATGCCCTCACCAACGGCCCACATCTTGACATGGCCGTCGGCCGATGCCATGTACAGGAAGCAAGCAACCGAGTCACCCAGCCAGGTATACTGAGCCGGAGAATGTGAGCTCACCAGCTCCAGCGACGCGTCCCACATCTTGACGCAGCCGTCGGCGGACGCGGTGTACAGAAAGCCGCCGTGCCAGGCGGCCGCCGAGATGCGGTCCGCATGCGCCGCCTCATTGGCGTGCGCGGACGTGAGCTCGCCGCCCTTGCTGATGGCCCAGGACCTGCGGACAGACGATAGGGACAGTCGGTCGAGTCAGACTGCCGTAAACTTTGCGAGTCTGCTGCCATGGCGACGCGCGCCGAACCATCTGAAGTGGCACAGGACCTGCGGCAGAGGGCGCTTTCGACACAGCCAGAGAGGCGGCTGTCATGTAGCAAGATCGACCATACTATGAAGTTCCAGACTATGAGGTTCCAGACTGTGAGGTTCCAGACTACGTAGTTCAGCGCACAGCAAGGTGCGCACCGCAGGGCGCCGTTGGCGCCGGCGGTGAAGAGCGTGCTGTTGCCGGTGCAGGCTGCGAGTATGTCTCCCGTGAAGGAGCTGACGGTGCTGACGTGGCGCGGCACCGCCCTCGACATGTCCCACTGCTGCACCGTGTTGCAGGAGCAGCTGTGCACACAGAGAGGAAGGCGACTTCTCAGTGCAGGCACCCTTAAACCCTAAATAGTGGCACATCACCGAGTCTGCACAGCAGGGGTGATGGAGGCGCAGCCAGATGCAGCTGGCCCTGATGCATGCGTGATCTTCACGTGGTGTGTGGCGCATGCATTTCAGATGCGACTGCAGATCAGCATGTTGCTGGTCATCATGACCAACGGCGGGATCGGCATGTGAAGGCTCCGAAAGGATGTACCTGAAGAAACCCTAAACCCTAAACCCTAAGGACGTACCTGAAGAGCCAGCGGCCGTGCTGCGCGAGCGCCCGCACCCAGCCGGTGTGCCCGCCCAGCTGCACATTGGCCACCAGCTCCGGCTGCGGCGGCTCCCAGGCGAGGATCTCCTTCGCCGCTGTGCCCAGGAAAACCTGCCGGAGGCCGGAGCCGCAGGCCTCGCTGTCGAGCGCAAGCGAGAAGACCGGGGCGCCGGGCACGCCCAGCCGCAAGCCGCCCTCCAGGCCGCCGAGGCAGACTTGCGCGCCGCCGTCCACGCTGCTGTCCGGCAGCTGCGCCGAGCCCTGCGCATACGAGGATCCAAAACACTGTTGGCAGTCACCAAGCTTGATAAGCTGTCGGAAATCTGACAGGCGCGGACAGAGCATGGATATGCGGACAGTTTAAAGTGTGCTGACATGAAAGAAAGCAGGCACGACCAGCAGCACAGTCAGGGCTGGATACATACACAGCTTGCAGCCCACGCGGGCCAAGCGCTCGCATACATATACAGCTTGCAGCCCACACGGGCCAAGCGCTCGCATACACATACAGTCAGGGCTGGATTGTGTGGAGTAGAGGGCGCACCCGGGCTGACCACAGGGCGACCGACTTGTCCATGGACGCTGTGATGATCGCCTGGTGATCACCTGCAAGCGCGGCGCTGTGTGCTGAAAACACTGCTTCACAGTGCTGTTTCATGTACTATTCTGGCAAATGGGGCGTCTTACTGTTGTACACTGGCACGAGCACCACACTAGCAGGAGGGCGCTGAACGAAGCATGGCTTGGTGCAGGGCATGAACGCCAGAGGGTGCAGATACACTGCAACAGGGTTCGACGGGAGCAGAGCGCAGCGCACCTGTGTCTGTCAGCACGAGGGCTGTGTTGACGGCTGAGGTGTGCGCCTTGAAGCGCTGGCACAGTAGCGCCTCATGGCGGAGCGCTGCGAGAGACGCCGGCGCCGGCGCTGGCTGCTGCGGCCTGTGTTGCTGCGGCTGTGCGACTGCCTGCGAGTCACGAACGACGGAAACGTTGAGCAGGGAAGAAAACCTTGCGAATGCAAGAGGCGTTGCTGTCTGTCGAAGTGGGACGCTAGCCTTCGCTGCCGCAGACCTAGAGCCCCACAGCGGAGGTTGATGCTGACAATCAAGCCTACAGCCCAGGTGTTGCACGGTCACCTGCAAATAAGTGATGCCGACACGCGCCCGTGCGATGAACTGAACTCGAAGTCCAGGTGGCAGCAGCTGGTGCAGGACAGCAGGGCGGCGACGGGTTCACACAAGGTCGCTGCTGGCTGCTGACGGCGGGCTCCTAGGACTTGCATTTGCTGACGGCCCAGAAGGAAGAGACAGCTGCTTGACCCATCGCGCTCCATACTGCGAATTGGTCCCATCCCCGCTGGTGCGAACTCGGAGGTCAAAGCAGCGCCACATGGATCGCAGGACCCACAGCCGGGTGGAGGGGGGCGTGCTGGTATGCACACACCTCTGGGTCATTCAAGCCCACCCTCTAGCCCAGCCGTCATTGCGAGGCACGATCGAGCGATTTGCCCTATCGTCCAGGAAAGCCCTTGCTTCGCCTCCCAACGACGGCGGCGCCCCCGCTGGCGTGCCAACCGTGAGCAACCCCATGCAGATGCACAGCATTCCTCCTCACCGAGGGGGGCTGCATGCGATGGGCGCGAGCCGCTTGCTGAGGTTGCGGGTTTCTGGCTGCTGGCTGCCGATACGGGGCCTGACCGCTGCTGATTCCGCATCGCACCGGCGCCGTGCATGCAGAGCGGCTGACTGGGCTGGACGCCAGGCGGCGGCTCGGGCTGCGCAGCAGCCGTGTTGCCATATCGCCTTGCTGTCGAGGTCGTGGCTCCGACGGAGAAGCTGACGCAGCCGAGGGGGTCACTTACAGAACAAGCGCAGCTAGAAGCTTGCGATTCTGATTGGCAGGACCCCCCAGATGCGATGGGTGGGACCTGCCGCGGCTGCGCGAAGGCAAAATGGTGAGCCGCAGACATCGTGTCGCTCCGGATTTTCTGCGAGCATTTCTCTACAGGGCGGGGGAAATGGTATCATGTGACCACTAGCGATTTCTGGGCTTCGGTTTATTCTCCAACGACACGGTCAGACGGTACACGTGCAATCGGAACTGTGGTGAGTGCTTGGTGCGCCTGCCTGGTCAGCGTCGTCCTGCCGCAAGCTTTGCACCTGACGACATCTGTAATTTCCGGAAGGTCAGGCAGGGTCAGGGCGTATTGATGTGGGTGCAGCAGCTATGGAGACAGCTCCTGTGATATACCGTAAATGCAACAGCCAATGTCGGACAGCAGGAGCGTCGTTAGAGGCGCGACGCTGCGTCATGACATGGCGCCCGCTGCAGCGGCCTCGTTGCCTGGCAATACTGGGGTGCCGACGCTCACGCAGACAGCAGTAGAAGCTTTCGCGCGGCAGATTGTTACACGACGAGACGGCCTGGACGCCAATATCGCACGTGAGTCGATGACATGGCCGCGGGCACATAGCCGCGGGCATGATCCTGTGCGGCTCTGTTGATGTGCATGCACGGCATCAAAGTCTCTTCTCGTGTGATTCCGCTCACGAGACTCGTCTTTGTGCAGGCGTCCAGCGCATCCCAGAGCCAGAGCTGGCACGCGACGTGTGGGAGGCCTCCCTTCGGTGAGACACCCCCCAGTGCTCACCCTATCCTCCTGCTGGCTTGAAGCTGGTGTTTCGAGCGCTCATTGTGACAAATCTTTCTCTTGCGGCAGGAGCCATCCAACCAGCCATGACAGCACTCTGTCCGGGGTGTTTGCCGCAGCGTTCTGGTGAGCGAGTTGCTTGCGTGAATGCATTCAACTTGCGTGAATGCCTGCTCCTGCAAGTGGCGTCACTCGTCTGCTGGCCGCATCGACCTCTTGCACAGGGACCGCCCATGGTCACATGTCGCAGTCCCAGCTGTTCACGCACGATTGACGATGAGAGTCACGCAACCTGCAGGCAGCCGGCGGCAATGCAGGTGGACTCGCCGGATCTGGCGTGGCTGCTGGCGTGGGCGGGGCGTAATTTGGCGCACCTGCAGCTGTCCGATCCGCGCCTCACCAACCTGCACTGGGTGGCAGGCACGCTCCTGCGCTGAACGGACTGGAAGATAGGATGTGAACTCATCCAACTATGAGCTCAGTCATCTGGCGCACCTGCAGCTGGTGGACTCCTGCCTGCATCGCCTGCTCGGCCTTCATTGCACTCTGGCACGATCAAATCCACTAAAAATGCACACATGAGCGGCTTCACATCTTTGACTCTGTGCTCACCGCCTTTGATCAGGCCTCCAGAAACTCATATGCCTGAGCCTGCGCGGCTGCGCCAGTCTGCCCGCCGGCGGCCTCGCCAGCCTCGCCGGCCTGGCGCAGCTGCAGGCGCTGGACCTCGCGGGTCTGCAGGTACATACGTTACTGTGAACCTCTGCGTCGTGGTCAACAACAGACTTTGAATCATGTCGGGCATCGAGCGGCCTCGCCAGCCTGGCGCAGCTGCAGGCGCTGGACCTCGCGGGGCTGCAGGTACAGGTATGTAGGGTTTAGGGTGCCAGTGCTGTTCTGTGCATTTTTTTTGTTGCAATGTAGCCCCTGGACCTCGCAGTGCGACAGACACTCGTGCGAACAGTCCTGTATGAGACTGGCTATCAAGTGTCTGCAGCATTTGGCTCCCCGGGTCTTGCCGCAAGGGGCACCTGCCGACACCCCTTTGCACGGGGATCATAAGCGGCAAGAGGTGGTGAACTTGGAATGGACATGCATGGCCGCCAGGATGGATGGAAAGAGTGGCAGATCGTGACACAGCGATCAGCAGACATCCATTGCCAACACAGGGCCTCCAGAATGGGCCGCGGGCGCTGGTGGTGGCGGCGCTGCCGCGGCCTCATAACTTTCTAGAGTGGCATATCGTAACAACAATCATCGGACTTTCATTGCCAGTACAGGGCCTCCAGAATGGACAGCGGGCGCTGGTGGTGGCGGCGCTGCCGCGGCCTCAAAACTTTCTAGAGTGGCATATCGCAACAACGATCATCGGACTTTCATTGCCGATACAGGGCCTCCAGGACAGGCCGCTAGCGCTGGCGGTGGCGGCGCTGCCGCGCCTCAAAACCCTGAACGTGGGGCACACCGCTGCGGGCGACGCGACGCTTGGCGCCCTGACGTACGCGCACCGAGCCTCCGCCTGGGCCAAGGAGTATGGTGCGACTTTGGTAATCCGTACTTTAGAGTATATTTTGTATATTTTGTGTATTTTATAGTAGTATATTTTATATATTACGTGTATTTGTGTATATTTTACAGTAGTATTTAAAGCCCCATCACTACCGAATCGGTGATCCAAGCATCCTCAAGATAATTGTCTTGAACAAGCTGATCCCATTGTCGCTGATTTGGCGAACCGAGCACAGATGTGCTCTCGAAACTTTGGGCATTCTTGCATTGCGTAGAAAATGCCTTGCATCTGCCATGGGCTGCCGATGCACCAATGTGGCCGTCCCTGATTAGCAACCTGCACATCGAGCGACTCGGCGGCCACCCTGGAGGATCTGCGCTTTCACGAAATAGTGTGCCTGCAGTGCTCTGACAGATTGTGCCTGTATACCGCCGCAGGGCAGCTTCTGCCGGAGCAGCAGCGCGGCTGGCGGCCGTCCCTGATTAGCAACCTGCGCATCGAGCACTCGGCGGCCACCCTGGAGGGGGTGACCCACCTGCTGGCGATGCCGCGCCTCGAGTTCCTGGACATCCGCGGCACTGCGGCGCTGCAGCACGGCGTGCTGCAGAAGCTGGCGCGCCACTTCCGGCTGCAGGTGCGTCTATTGCATCTGCTTGGGAGTCGCAAGCGTGGCTCCTACCCTCTCTCGTTAGACTTTGTGGACATCCGCGGCGCGGCAGCACGGAGTCCTTCAAATCAGACTGCAGGTGATCAAACGCGACTGAGATCGTTCGTGAATTTTATCATTTTGTGATCCTTGTCCCTATCCTTTTCAACAAACTTTACAGGCGGCTGCGGCGGCGCGGCGCTGCAGCATGAAAGCTGGCACGCCGCTCCTAGCTGCGCATGCATGTACCTTGTGCTGCTGCTCCACATAAACCCTGCATTCCTGTGGCGGTCGGGCGGTCGGGCACCTGTGGTCTCGAGCGCGGCATCTCGACGCTGTCTCTTCACGGCGTTCTGCGGAAAAGAAATGGGCGACACTTTCTGCGCCTGCCTATGCCTGCTTAAGATCCTGCTTGGAAGCCAGTGTCTGGTAACTTATTTCGAGGGCGCTTCCAAGGGTTTTCGTGTGTGCACAGGTGATACAGGGTGGCGTTTTGGCGGCGAGCGCGACGCTCGCTGCCGCCGTCATCAACGAGCACGCTGTTGCCTGCCTGTGCGGCTGCCCGCCACCAGGTGCGATTTGTTACACATCGGACTTCCAAAGCACAGTGCCAAGGCGCAGCGCCGACGAGCATGTTGTGGTAAACCCTAAACCCTAAACCCCTGTGCGGCTGCCGCTTGCATGTGTGGCTGCCCTTCCAGGTGCGGCTGATGCCACACGGGCAAACTTGCAGCAGCAAACTTAGAAGATCAAACTTGGAAAATCAAACTTAGTAAATGACCACCTCGAGCAAGCTGCACGCAATGCTGGTCACCAACACATACAGTTTGTTGCTGCAGACTCTGTCTGGAAATTTGAGAGTCCTTGATGAGGCCTGCGCTCTCATAGTGCTCCCGTCAGCTGCTGTTGGGATTGGCCACAGGCTGCGGCACGGGCGACCGGCAGGACAAGTGGGCGGGGCACGGCATCGCGGACATGACGCCAAGTTCAATGAAAGCTCCCAAATATGCTGTTGTGACTATTCCGCAGGTGGCGGCACGGGCGACTGGCGGGGCAAATGGGCGGGGCACGGCATCGCGGACATGACGCCAAGTTCAATGTTAGCTCTCAAACATGCTGTGGTGACTATTCCGCAGGTGGCGGCACGGGCGACTGGCGGGACGAGTGGGCCGCACGCGGCATCGCGGACATGACGCAGGCGGCGTCCGTCTCCGTCGGCGGTGCAGTGGCGCGCCGCGCAATGGAAGAGGGTGCCGTGCCCGCCGCCGCGCCTGCACAGACGCCATGGGTGGCGCCAGGCTACCGGCGGCCGCGGCCGCCGCGGCCGCACGAGCACTACTGATGTTGACTTCCACAGGTGAGCGTGAGCTTGAGGCCACTGTGACGAGGAGAGCAACGGGTGGGTCTCGGTTTTCCACAAACTTGCGCTCTGCATTCAGGACGTGCTGCGGGCCACGACGTCACCTACCCCATCGTCGTTGCGAACTTTCAGTGCATCACGTCCGTGCCAGATTGTATTGCATGGGTAACGAGCAAGCGCATCAGCCACAGCAACTTATGTCGGACGAATGCACGGGGCACGTGACCTGTTCTGCAGCTCGCGAAACGGCGGGCTGCAGCTACGCGACGCCGGGTCAACGCACGTTTCAGCTCGAACGCGCACATGTGATTTTCATCCCATAGCCACATAGTCGCTGAGGCGATCGCCTGACACAGCACAGCAACTCACGTCGTAGACTTGCCCGACTCACGATCGTCTGCAACAGCGGCGGTGCAGCGGCTCGGAGCACTGAGCCAAGCTGCGGTAGCTCACACATCAGGGGGTTAGAAACTACAGAGTGACATTGTGAGTGGTCGCGCTCCGATGCAGCCGTCAGATGGCAAGTTTATCGCTGCCAAGCTGCTCGGTGACCTCCAGCAGCCTACTGACGCACAGCCGGCTCGGCAGCCGCCCAACTTTACGTACGACGATGCGTTCGGAGAACTACCAGCGCATCCTCTCGTGAGGTGGTCCAGCGCCAGCATTGAGGCCGACTCGCTGGCCGCATTCGATGCATATGGCCGCCCGCCATTCGGCGGTGGCGCCGTTGCCGCCCTTCCGAGCGGCCCCTGCGACCCGGGTGCAAAGCCGGTTGGTGCATGAACCGCCAGCACCGAGGTTTGTTCTTGTTTGATAGGGTCTGTTCGATCTCCTGGCCCCTATCCGAGGTGCCGTCAGCTCTCCACCGCCATGCGCTTTTGAGTACAATTCATCACAATAGATCACATTTCATTTGACAAAGACTAAAGTCATGTACGCATTTCGAGCGGGGGACACGACTGCGTCGTCTTGTTCGTGGTGTAACATGTTCTGGAACCAGCCCTGGGAACGGATCTAGCTGTCTCTCGAACTGGTGGGCGGTTTTGGAGTGGCAAATTTGAATGACACGCTCATTTCCGTGGATGAAGGTCGTCTGCTTCGATGATGGCGGCACAGCAGGGCAGCACGCGAAAGGAGCCTGCGGCGCCTCCACCGTCCTGGACCGCCTACGGCAGTAAGGGCGCGGCGCACGACTTAGCTGGCAGTGACGTGCCCGCCTTCATGCGGGGTGCGCGGCATGCATGTCACAATATCTGACCGCTGCTGCAGCGACGCCGCCGGAGTGTGTGTCATGGGAAATCCCCAAGACCCGGTTTGCAGGAGCGACTTGAAAGTCAGTACCCAGTCATGCATCCGCCAGCTGCATGCAGGAAGTCCATGCGGCAGGCTTCCCAAAATGCTCGGTGCTGTTTGGCAAGCAGTTGCATGGGATTCGCAGGCGTCAAGGCGCGCCCCACAGAACCGCAGCAGAAGCCAACACGGACACTCATCGCAGCAGGTGTGCGCCTCTGAATCCCACTTCCTCTCTGTGCGGCACCCTTGCATCTGTGTGGCCCATGGGAACCTAGCATGCACAACTATCTTGAGAGTCTGGTGCCACACGCGATGCCATACCCAAGCCTTCCGGCAACGCCACCGCCGCCCGTACCACCTGCAGACTCCAGGGCGGCCCCAGCAGCGCAGTCTCCACCGGCTGGCGACCGTGGCGCGCCGCGCCACGTGGCAGTGCGCATCCGAAGCAGCCCGCCGGACCCGCTCAGAAGCGACGCCAGCGGCAGCCCGGACGCCGAGAGTCAGGCGTCATCAGGCCGCGAGCAGGTGCCGCTCATGGACCTGGAGCCGAAGGACACGTCAGATGGAGGCGCCGGCGGCTCTGCCAGCGGCGGCCGCAGCAGCGACGCCAGCGGCGCCCCGGGCGCGCACGCCACGCCAGAAGACGTGGCAACCTCTGTAATCGATGTGAGGGAGCATCCCAAACCCTGCTGTCGCTGGCCCTAAACCCTAAACCCAGACCTGGAGATACTCCCGAGTTCACGCCACTGCCATCTGTGCTGTTTTACCGCAGTTGCCCCAAGCGCAGTGCATCTCAGTAGCTGTCTCGCAGCACGGCAACCCTCCTGCAGCAGAAAGGTAGCACAGCTGGCAAGGACACCCCGTTGCCGTTTTGCAGCTGGACGAGGAGGCGTGGATGCAGGATGAGGCGCCGGCTGCTTCCGGCTTCCGGCAGTGCTGCCGCCGCCACTGGCGCGTCGCCATTCCCGCGCTGCTGGCGGCCATCGCGCTCAGCGCCGCCTTCGCCATCCGCCTACTGCGGCCGCAACTGGTTCGTCAAGCAGATCGATCTGACAAGTTCTGCTGGTACATGGTAGACCCCACACGCTCATGCACTGATTGCTGCAAATGCCAATCTCCACGCACCTGCCTCTGCTGCAGTCAGAAGCCCCAGCTGTGCTGCGCTCCGCAGCCTTGTCGGCACACGCTCTTGGTCGCCTCCCTTGCCGAACAACAGTCATTCGGTGCCAAGAAACGGTATGTTTTTTTTTATAAAACTTTTTCCAAAAATTTGTTTCAATGCATTTGCAATAGTTTATTTTAATTTATTAAGATTTTTAAAGTGCAGCTGTGGGTGTACCTGCCGGCCTGGCGGTGGTGCGTCTTTGGCGCGGGAATCGCGCCGATGTGGTATGCCAGCGCGGTCGTCATGCGGGGCCTGGTGCTGCTCGTGGAGTCCCGCTGGCTGGCCGCCCATCAGGCGCTCTACTACATCGTCAGCATCCGGGTGCGTTTTGGGCCCTCTCGTTCACAGCTCTTGAGATATACACGCTCATTGACAGTATCTAGGGTATCGAATGAACGGCAGATCAAGCATTCAGCAGGTCACGGGTGTGCTTGGCGCCAACGAAAGTACGACCTGAAGCAGTCAGTCTCCCCTCTTGCGGTTCCTCGGGAGCCGGCGCTGGTGGGTTAGGGTTTAGGGTTTAGGGTTTCTCAATGCAGCGCCGCTGCTGACATCAGTGCGCCGGATCCCCAACTCTCAAGCGAGTTCACGCCTGTCCATCTGGTGCAAGTCGTGTGTGACCTTGTTGCGCAGGAACCGACGCTCATGGCAGCGCGTGCGGCGCTGCTGCTGCCGCTGTTCGTCTTCGTCTTCGGCGATGAACCGCCGCCGGCGGGCGAGTCCGCTTCCGCAGCCTGGGGCTGGGTCGTGTCCATGAAGGTGCTGATGTAGAGCCCCTGCCTCTGGGAGGCACCATCTGCCCCGTCAACATCCTGCGAGCGCAAAGCGTCCAACGCAAATGCTGTCGCAGCTGGCCTGCAGCGTCAATCCAACGGAAACACTGCCAATGGAAACACTGCCAAACAACAGCCACTGGAAACATCCAATGAAAACACTGCCAATGGAAACACTGCCAATGGAAACACTGCCAAACAACAGCCATTGATAGCGCCGTCAACTGAATGCGTACATGCTGCAGGTGCTGGTGTGCTTCGTCATCGGCGCGGCGGCCAACGTGCTCAAGACGCTGGCAGCCAAGCTGATGGCAACGCAATTCCACCGACAGGCGCACTTTGACAAGATGCAGGACGCGCTGTCCAAGGTGCGGCATGTGTCCATATGCTTTCGACTTCTCTGATTGTATCGCTCTTTGCAGGATAGGGTTCTGGCAAGATTGCACTCTCCAACATGCCCTGGCTTGCCTGAACAGTACCTGGCGCCAGCCTGCTTCGGGTTGAGGGTTTAGCGTTTAGGGTTTAGGGTCTAAGAGCTTGTTGGAACGAGCCACCGGTCCATCTCTCACTGCCCCGGCAGGACTACCCCGAGCGGGTGCCGGCGTCCGGCGGCAGCGCATGATGCAAGAGTCGATCGTCTCGCATCTACAAGCGCCGCATCTGCTGCTGAACCTGCGATCACGAAAACCCGCAGGAGTACTTCCTGCTGGCGCTGTCGCAGCCGCGTGCAGAGCTGTCGTCTGACGGCGGCTCGCCTGTGTCCGCCGGCCGCACCGCCTCCGGCCTGCACGTGAGTCCTGCACACAAACGATTCCAGAGCCCAAAGACCTGTGTCACCACCCATACATTTCACACACTCCTGCAGACCACTGAGTGCCTGGCTGCGCCCACACGTGCTGATTCAGCCGAGTCTCTACGGGAACACAGATCACGCACCTGGGGCCTGTTCGCCTTTCCCTGTGTTGTCAGTGTCAGAGTGTCTGCCGCATTGGCGCAGGATCGGCTGGGCCTGGGGCTGCGACCGCGGCGGCGTGGCGGCGGCGCCGCGCTGGCGCCCGCCGACGGCCGCAAGGCGGCCACCGTGGCAGACGAGTTTGCGGACTTTCTGTCGGATGTGCGGCGCGGCGTCGTGCGAGGCGTGCGCGCCACATCAAGGTGAAGAATGTGGACACTGAAACAGGCAAATGCGCGGTGTCTTCTGGCTCGTGCACCTGGAGCTGTGGTGGCCACATCGTCAGGACAGAGGCTTCCCTGTTAGATACTAGTCTAATACTACTCTAATACTAGTCTAATACTAGTCTCATACTAGTCTAATGCTAGTCGGGTTCGATACTAGTCGGGCAGTGCCGACTGCAGTGGGAAGCAGCTGACGACTTTGCATGGATCGCATGGCTGCAGAGCGTGTTCCAGACGTCTGAACTTTGCGCTGTGCAGGCTGCCGATTCACGCCAGCCGCAGCTTCACCCAGCTGCTCAGCCCGCGCGGCCTCAGCAGTGACGGCAGAGCAGCCCGTGGGAGTCGCCAGACCGCTAGCCCCAGGGCCGCCGCAGCAGTGCGCCCTGTCCCGACCCTCCTTCCTCGCAGCTCCCCAGTCCAAAACAGATCCGCAGTCTCCCGACCCTGGCGACGTGCAGAAGTCCTGGTGACTTTCGGCGGTGCTGGGCGGCGTCGCAGCGAGCGGCGCCGCAGCCTGCGTGCATTGCAGAGCTCGTGCAGACCAGACTGGGGGCATCTGGGTTTAGGGTTTAGGGTTTAAGGTACAACACAACCTGGGCACAACACAGCTCGGCGAGGCGTAGGAGCTGGCGTGGTTGGGAGGGCAGCAGGCGCGGGAGCCAGGGGG
>JAABUM010002618.1_pt1 | contig 23700 bp, 22 predicted proteins | sample 5559161 | NCBI WGS metagenome assembly JAABUM01 (sample SAMN10711868, study PRJNA513369) | rock metagenome | isolation source: Antarctica rocks | place: Antarctica: Victoria Land, Siegfried Peak nord
GCTGGCTGGCCGACGGCTTCCTCACCCCCGATTTCCCTGAGGTCTATGCGGCGTTCTGCGCCGCGTTCGCCGCGCGCTACCCCTGGGTGCGCGAGTTCACCGTCTTCAACGAGCCGCTCCCCACGACCCTCCTGTGCACCGAGCTCGGCGTCTGGCCCCCCGCGCGGCGCGGCGCAGACGCCTTCTACCGCATGGCCCTCGCCGTCGCGCGCGCCATCTGCCTGGCGACCGAACGTATCCGGGAGGTCCGCCCCGATGCGCGCTTCATCCACGTCGACACGGCGGAGGGGCATAGCGGCACCGACGCGGAGGGCCGGGCCTTCGCGGCGCACCTCAACCAGCGCCGCTTCCTCTTCCACGACCTCGTCCTCGGGCGGGTGGACGGGGAGCACCCGCTCTGGCCGGCGCTGCGCGACCACGGCGGCATGGCCCGCGCCGACCTGGCGTGGTTCCGGGCGCACGCGGCGCGCATCGACGTGCTCGGCCTGGACTACTACGCCCACTGCGAGCACCAGTTCCGCCGCCACGGCGCGTCCTGCCCGAGCCGCGCGCCGCGGGGCTTCGCCGCGCTGGCGCGCGAGTACCACGCGCGCTACGGGCTGCCGCTGATGCTGACCGAGACGAACATCCGGGGCTACGTCGGCGACCGCATCAGCTGGCTGAAGTACATGGTCGAGGAGTGCGAGGCGCTGGTCGCCGCAGGGCTGCCCTTCGAGGGCTTCACCTGGTTCCCCTTCATCGACTCCACCGACTGGGACACCCTGCTCAACGTGCCGCGCGGCCAGGTCGACCCGGTCGGGATCTACCGCCTGCACGGGCCGGACATGGCGCGCCGCCCGTCCGAGCTCTCCCGGCTCTACCGCGGGCTGGCCCGCGGCGAGCTGACGGCCGCCGCGCTCCCGGCCTACCGCTTCCTCGCGCCGGTGTCCGAGCACCTCGCGGGCTGGCAGCCACGCTGGGAGCACTGGGCGTGGCGGGAGCCCGATCTGGCCGAGCTGCCGCCGTGGGCCTGGCCGATCGCGCGCATGGGGGCCGACATGCGCTTCGCCGCGCAATAACGGACATCCGGCACATCGGGCATGGGAGGGGAATGCGCGTGATCGTCATCAGCAGCAAGAATGGCGCGGTCGGCATCGCGCGGGCGATGGCCGTCCTGTGGTCCGGCGGGAGCGCGATCGATGCCATCGTCGCGGGCATCGAGCCGGTGGAAAGCAACCGGGAGGATCACACCGTCGGCTTCGGCGGGCTGCCTAACCTGCTGGGGGAAGTGGAACTGGAAGCTTCGTTGATGGACGGCGTGACGCGCGATGTCGGCGCGGTCGCGGTGGTACACGGCTTCGAGCATCCGATCCGGATGGCCCGCGCCGTGTTGGAGCGCCTCCCCCACGTCCTCATCGCCGGCTCCGGCAGCGAGCGGTTGGCGCGCGCCATCGGCGAGGTGCCGACGGACCTGCTCACCGCCGAGGCGCGCGATGAATGGTCGCAACGCCTGCGCGAGGATACCGGGGTGGACCCCGAAACCCTCGACCGGATGATCGATCTGGCCGAGATCACCAACCGCGCGGTCGACGCCGAACGCCCGACCGAGACGGTCAACTTCCTCGCCCAGGATCGACACGGCAACATCGCCTGTGGGGTGAGCACCAGCGGCTGGGCGTGGAAATACCCGGGCCGGATGGGCGACACGCCGGTGATCGGCGCGGGGAATTACGCCGACAACCGTCACGGCGCGGCGGCCTGCACCGGGCGCGGCGAGATGACGATCCGCTGCGGCACCGCGCGCAGCGTCGTGCTCGCCATGCAACTCGGGATGACGCTTGAAGCGGCGCTGGAGATGGCGATGACCGATCTCAACGGCCTCGTCGATCCATTCGCCAATCGCGTCAACATCCACGCGCTCGATCGCGACGGCAGCCCGCTCGCGGCGTCGAACCGGGCGGGCGAGACCTTCATGGTCATGGACGAGCGCATGGGAGAGCCGGAGGAACGGCCATGCCTGATCTACGAATAAGCGCCGCCCTGGCGCAACAAGGTGGGGCGTGCGTCACAGGGGAGCAACAGGGACGACCACGTAAAATCGGCATCCTGGGCGGGATGGGGCCGCTGGCGACCGCCGATTTCTACCGCAAACTGATCCTGGCGACCCCGGCCACGCGCGACCAGGACCATCTGCCGGTCGTCATCGACGCCGATCCGCGCGTGCCCGATCGCACGTCCGCCTTACGGGGCGAGGGAGCCGATCCGCTGCCGGCACTCGTCGCGGGGGCCACGCGGCTACGCGATGCGGGCGCGACGATCGGACTCATCGTGTGCAACACGGCGCACGCCTTCCTGCCCGCGCTGCGCGATCATGTCGCGCTCGACTTCCTCGACATGATCGCGGAGACCGCAGCCCGCGTCGCCACCGATTACCCCGAAGTACGCCGGGTGGGTCTCCTCGCGACGCGCGGCACGATCGAGGCACGGCTCTACCATCGGGCATTCGAGGCCCGCGACATCGAGACGACAACGCTGGAGAGCGCCGCCTAGGAGCACCTGATCGACGGGGCGATCGCCCTGGTCAAGGCGGGCGAGCCGGGGTCCGAGCCGGGGGATCGCCTGGCCGAGGCGGCGCGGCGGCTGGCCGCTGCCGGGGCGGAGGTGGTGCTGGCCGCCTGCACGGAGATTCCATTGGTCCTCGAGCAAGCGTCGGTTCGGGTGCCGCTGCTCGACCCGACGCAGATCCTCGCCGAGGCGGCGGTGCGGGCGGCGCGCGCCGGGTCGATCGGGTCGACCGAATAAGGCGCTAGCATGGCCGGTGGTGGGGGCAGCACAGGGAGGGGAGCGAACGATGTTGAGCGATGGGAATCGTCCGAATGATACCCGGCAGAATCCGTGTCCGATCGCGTCGGATACGCGGCGTGAGCAGCTGTTGAATCGACTCTGCGAACTGCAGGAGGATCCGCGCTTTGCCGAGTGGTGCCGCCTGACAAGCGCGCTTGGGCTGGGTGGGTTAACCCTGGGCCAACTCGCCGCCCTGTCCGTCGGGGCCGCCGAAGCGGCCTTCCCGGAAGTGGGTGAGTGGGGGCAGTCCGACGCAAACGCGACCCTCAGATCGGCGCTGGATATGCTCGTACCGTTCAGTCTTGGCGGTCGCGCTGGCAAGGCGGACACCGTCCTCGGCGATGGGATCACGTCGGACTCGTCCCTGTCGCGGCACGCCGATGGTGTCTCGTCGCCCGGCGTGGAGTGGTCCGAGTTGCTCGTCGGCACGGGCGATGGGGCGTTCGACGGGCATACGGCGAGTGTCCCCGCCCATGATGGGCGCGTGGAATGAGGTGCGCCAGACGCACAACCGTGCGCATGGCGAGGCGAGGAGGAATAGATGGCGAAGCAGAATACTTCCGCGACGCCCGTGGCGTCCGCGCCGGTGCGGCAGACGCATCAGGGACCGGTACTTCCGATCGGCGGGGCCGAGGAGCGTGAGCTGGGGGGCGAGATTCTGGAGCGCTTCGTGGCCTTGGCGGGCGGCGATGCGGCGCGTATTGCCGTCATCCCGACGGCGGCGGGTGAGCCGCAGGAGAGCGGCGAGCGCTACGTGAAGCTGTTCGGCAAGATGGGCGCGGCGCACGCCGACTGGTTGCGGGTCGCCAAGCGGGCCGACGCCAATAGCGACGAGGCACTGGCGTTACTGGAGCAGGCGACGGGGGTCTTCGTCACCGGGGGCGGGCAGGCGCGGCTGGTCGAGTTGCTCGGGGGCACCCGGGTGATGGAGTGTATCCGCGAGCGCAACGCCGCCGGCGTGGTCGTGGCGGGCACCAGCGCTGGAGCCTCGATCGTCGCGGCCCACGCCCTCGTCGGCGGGAGCGGGATCACCCCCTCGGGCGACGCGGCGGCGCGCAAGGGGATGGTCGAATTGGCTGCCGGCTGGGGCCTCTTGCAGGATGTGGTCATCGATCAGCATTTCAGCCAGCGGGGACGTCTCGGGCGGCTATTGTCCGCGTTCGCCGCCAATCCAGGGCTGGTCGGGATCGGGTTGGATGAGGACACGGCGGCCCTGATCGATCGTGACGGCATCCTCGAAACGCTCGGGAACGGGATGGTCACCATCGTGGACGGGCGCGACGCGACGTCGGATTATTTCGAGCGGCAGCCGGGCGAGGTGCTCACCGTTGCCCGGTCGTCGCTCCATGTCCTCGGGCCTGGACGCCGCTTCGATCTCACCACCCGCCAGCCGCTGCCCTTCACGGAGACCGAGATGGAAGCCGCAGCTGACGCATAGGGACCGCACGCGCATGCATGCGATCGCCGGCGATGCCAGCGGACACAATGAATAGCGATCTGGTAGCAGGAGTGGGGTCGGAGTGTGGGGTCGGAGTATGGAAATCCTCGAGACACAGATCTATCGCGGGGCGAACCTGTGGGCACCGGTGCAAGCGATCCAGTTCTTGCTCGATATCGGCGAACTCGAGGAGTGCCCCACGAACGCGATCCCCGGTTTCTATGAGCAGCTGACCACGACCTTGCCGACGATGGTCACGCACCGGTGCTCGGTCGGGCGGCGCGGCGGCTTCTTCGAGCGGGTGCGCGAGGGCACCTGGATGGGCCATGTGCTGGAGCACACCGCCCTGGAACTCCAGACCCTCGCCGGGCAGGACATCGGCTACGGCAAGGCGCGCACCGCCTACGATCCGGATGGTGAGCCGCGCCACGGCATCTACCACGTCGTCTTCGAGTACGAGCAGGAGGACGTTGGCCTCACCGCAGGGCACCTCGCCAAGCGCCTGCTGGAGTCGTTCATCTGGCCGGAGCGCGACCCCGCGTTCGCGTACCAGGAGGAATTGCACCGGCTGATCCGTCTGGCGGAGCGCAAGGCCTACGGGCCGAGCACGCGGGCGCTCGTCGAGGAGGCCCGGCGGCGCGACATCCCGGTGCAGCGCCTCGACCCGGACCGCTCGCTGGTGCAACTCGGCCACGGCACCTACCAGCGACGCATCTGGGCGACCGTCGCCTCCACGACCGGCGACATCGCGGTCGACATCGCCGCGAACAAGGAACTGACCAGCGAGCTCCTCCGCAACGTCGGGATCCCCGTGCCGGACTCTCGCACCGTCGAGGACGAGGACGAGGCGCTGCGCTCCGCCGCGCGGATTGGCTACCCGGTCGTCCTCAAGCCGCTCGACGGCAACCACGGGCGCGGCGTGGGGATCGATCTTCGCGACGAGGCGGCGGTGCGCGCGCACTACCCGGTTGCGCGCGACGCCTCGCGCGGGGGCGCCGTGCTCGTGGAGTCGTACGTCGTCGGCAAGGACTACCGGGTGCTGGTCGTCGGCGGGCGGGTCGTCGCGGTCGCGGAGCGGGTGCCCGCGCATGTCGTCGGCGACGGGGAGCATACCCTCGCGGAACTGGTCGAGGTGACCAACGCCGACCCCCGGCGCGGGGTAGGGCACGAGAAAATCCTCACGCGGATCGTGCTGGACAGGGCGGCGCTCGCCCTGTCCACGGCGCAGGGGTATGGCCCCGACGACGTGCCGCCGGTCGGGACACACGTCCAGCTCGCGCGGACCGGCAACATGAGCACCGGAGGCACGTCGATCGATCGCACCGACGAGATCCACCCCGACAACTGGGCGATCGCGGCGCAGGCGGCGCAGGTGATCGGCCTCGATGTGGCCGGGATCGATTTCCTGACCCCGGACATCACGCAGTCGGTCAGGGCGGTCGGCGGGGCGATCTGCGAGGTCAACGCGGGGCCGGGCTTCCGGATGCACACCCACCCGACCGAGGGGATCCCGCGCGATGTGGCACGGCCCGTCCTCGACCTCATCTTCCCGCCCGGGTCGGCGGGGCGGGTGCCGATCGTGGCGATCACCGGCACGAACGGCAAGACGACGACGAGCCGGATGGTCGCGCACATCCTGAAGACGGCCGGGCGCACGGTCGGGCTGACCACGACCGAGGGGATCGAGATCGATGGGATACGCATCGCCTCCGGCGACATGAGCGGCCCCGGCTCGGCCCGGATGGTGCTGCAGAACCCGGCGATCGACGCGGCGGTGCTCGAGACAGCGCGCGGTGGCCTGCTGCGCTCCGGCCTCGGCTACGGCCGTGCCGACGTGGCGATCGTCACCAACGTCGCGGAAGATCACATGGGGCTCAAGGGCATCCATACCCTCGACGACCTGGCGCGGGTCAAGGCGGTCGTCGCGGCGTCCACCGGGCGCGACGGCACCGTCGTCCTCAACGCCGACGACGCGCGCGTGGCCGCCATGGCGCGCGTGGCGCACGGGCACATCGTCTACTTCACGCTCGCCCCCGGCGGCCCAGAAGAGGTGCCGGTCGCGGCGCGCCACCTGCGTAACGGCGGACGGGCGCTCGGCCTGCGCGAGACGCCGCAGGGGGAGGTACTGGCGCTGTGGGACCGGCGGGAGATCGGCCTCCTGCGCGTCGCCGACATCCCGGCCACCTTCGGGGGTCGGGCACGGGTGAATGTCGCCAATGCCCTCGCGGCGGCGGCGGCGGCGATCGGCCTGGGGATCGACCCGGCCTGTATCCGCGAGGGGCTGCGCACCTTCGCCCCGACCTACGACCAGTCGCCCGGGCGCCTCAACCTCATCGACGTCGGCCCCGGCCAGGCGCTGATCGACTACTGCCACAACGCCCACGGGATGGCCGGGCTCGCCGATTTCGTGGGGCGTCTCGAGGCGACGAAGAAGGTGGCGGTCCTCAACCTGGCGGGCGACCGCCGCGCGGAGGACATCGCCGCCTTCACCGCCATCGCCGCCCGCGCCTTCGACGAGTTCATCGCGACCGAGAACCTCGATCTGCGCGGCCGCGCGCCGGGGGAGATGGCGACCGCGCTCCGGGACGGTCTGACCGTGGCGGGAGTGTCGCCCGAGCGGGTCACCATCGAACCCGCCGAGCCGGAAGCCGTGCGTCTCGCACTCGGGCGGATCGCGCCCGGCACGCTCGCGGTCTTGCTCGTCGACAAGCCGACCCTGGCGTGGGAGATGGTGCGGGCGCATCACGAGGTGAGCATGCCCGCCGTGGCAGGCGATTGACATCCGGGCGGCCCACGCGGGCCGCCCGGCACCCTGAAGCCCGGGAAAATCGGTGTTCAAGAGACTATTTCATATCCTCGGCAGCCAAAAGAAAAGTGGCGTGATTGCTCCAGACGTACGGCACATCGTAGGGTCATGAAATGACCTCTAAGGAACGGGGATGAGCGGGAGCGTGCAGCGGGACGCGGGGGCGGCGGCGATCCCGGACGAGGCGGCGGTCGCGGGGGAGGCGGCGGTCGCGGGGGAGGCGGCGGGTGCCGGGCGACTCGCCCTCTTCGATGCGCTGACCGTCCCGGACTTCCGGTACCTCTGACTGGGCAGCCTCGTCTCCAACATCGGTACCTGGATGCAGATGATCGGCAGCGGCTGGCTGGTCCTGCAGCGCACCAACTCCCCCTTCTGGCTGGGGCTGGTCCCCTTCGACTCGACCCTGCCGATCCTGCTCTTCTCCCTGCCCGCTAGGGTGGTGGCCGAGCGCGTGGACCGCCGCCGAATGCTCCTCGGCACCTAAATCCTCGTGGGAGCGCTCGCCGCGCTGCTTGCCGCGCTGGCGACCACCGGGGTCGTGCGGATCGGGTACGTCCTCGGCATCACGTTCCTCACCGGGACGTTGATGGCCTTCGACATGCCGACCTGGCAGAGCATAATCCCCGATCTGGTCGGCATGGCTGTGGGCACGCACCAGTCCCGGCCTCGAACTCACGCTCCACGCCGCACTCCTCGCCGCCACCATCGCTAATGCCGACTAGCAATCACTGAGGGCGTTTCCTAACTCATAGGCTGCCTTCCCAGAGGTGGGCGAGCACGCGTTTGGGTGAGCGGATCAGCTCCGGGCGGGCGGCATGATGGGCGGCGAGGGCGACGACGATGGTGGCGGTGTAGGTGAGGGCGACGCGCTGCACGACCGCCGTCCAGCCGCAGACGGGCGGGCGTTGGAGGCCGAAGAAGCGGAAGACGCGGCCGAAGAAGCGCTCGATGCCGCCGCGCTTGCCCAACTCCTCGCGCGTCCAGGTCGGGGGCAGGCGGTCGCGGTTCTTCTGGCGCTTGGGGTTCCAGGGGACGACCGCCACCGCGCCGAGGGTGGTATGGATCCAGTGGATCAGCGCCAGACCCCAGTAGGCGGCGTCGCGGCGGATCACGCGCGGGCGCAGGCCGTAGCGCCGCACCGCCCAGGCCAAGAGCGGTTTCGCGAAGGGGGCGTCGTGCCCATTCGCGGGGGCGACGATAAAGAAGAGCGGCAGGCCGGAGCCGCGGCAGAGGAGGGTGTGGGCGCGATAGCCGCGCAGGAAGGCCGTCGGGTGGTGGGCCGGGGCGTGGCCGCTGGCGGCGTCGGGGTCCCGCCGTCGCCAGGCCAGGATCGGCGCGCTCTCGCTGATGCGGTCGCGTGCGCCGATCAGCCGCACCCGCAGCGCCTCGCGCACCGCCAGCACGAAGAGCATCGCGCACGGCGGTGCGCCGCCGCCGGCGGCCCGCTTCCATTGCCGGCTGGGGCTCGGCACGCGCGGGCGACCGTCCCGCCCGGTCGGCAGGCCGCACGCCACGGCGAGGGCCGGCCACGCCCGCAGCCGGTCATGCATATCCTGATACGACCGCCGCCACAGGGCCCGCAGCAAGGCGATCAGGAGCAGGGATTCCTCGCTATAGGCGCGTCGGGCACCGCCCGGCCCTTTCGGGAGCGGCGGGGGGCAACGCTGGTGGGCGGCCCGCACCGCCAGGCGGCAGAGGGCGAGCAATTGCAAGCGCGTGACGAGGGCCAGGGCGGTGAGGTGGAGGGCGGTGGGGTGTTTGCCCAGCGCGCGGTGGTAGGAGGGGGGCGGGACCGGTGCCGTGCTCAAACACGTCGCGGGAACCATGGCGCTCCTCCTCGGCGCGGGGACGAGCCGCGCTGAGGAGGGAGCCTACAGCAATCTCGACTGGTTAGGAAATGCCCTCAATCACCGTTATACCGCCGATCGGTGCGGGGTGGTCGCGCTACGGAGCACCCCGCCGTTGGTCGATTGATGCGGCGCGCTGCCGCCCAGCGCGAGCGACCACCACGCGCTGATGTGGCTGCTGGCCCGCACCCGGAAGTCCGAGTCCGCTAACATCCCCGCGCACGCCGGCCCGAACGGCGGGTGTCGAACACCTCGCCACGCGCATCCTACCGTGGGTCACTACGGATATCGATGCATGGCGACCCACCGTTCAGGCAACCCGTCCGACAATCCCGCAAAAGGTGCTATTATCGCGCCGTCGCTCGCTGGGGCAGAGTCGCCCCAGCGCATCCGGCGGCTGCCGCGAGGCATCGTCGGGAGAGCACAGCGCGGGCGATACGTGCGGGAGGTCGTGGGGATGCAATTCGGCGTGTCATCGCTGGTCGGGATCGAGCCATTACCCTTCCCGGAATTTTTGCGGCAGGCACAAGGGCACGGACTGGAGACGGTGGAGATCAATGTCGGGCCAACCTTCAAGAAGATCGACGGGGCCGACTTCCCTGGACACCTCGATCTGGCGGCGCTTGAGCGCGACGGCCCTGGCGCGACACTGGAACTGGTCGCTCGACACGGCATGACGATCTCGGCCCTCGCGCCGATGCTCAATCTGCTGACGCCCGACCTCTCGCTGCGCGAGGAGCGGATCGCGACCTTCCGCACGGCGCTCGATGCTTGTGCGGCGCTCGGCGTCGGCACGATCGTCACCTACGGCGGCTCGGCGTTCGGCATGAACTTCTGGGGCCTGCCCGGAGTAGGGCGGCAACACCCCTCGAACGAGCTGGCCGAGAATATCCAGGAGTTCGTCAAGGTCTACACCCCGCTGGCGGCGTATGCGAACGAGCGCGGCGTACGGATCGCGTTCGAGACCGCCCCGCGCGGCGGCGGCGAGGGAAATCTGGCACACTCGCCAGCCCTCTGGGACATGATCTTCGAGGCCGTCCCCTCCCCCGCGCTCGGTCTCAGCTTCGACCCCTCGCACCTCGTCTGGCTCCACATCCCCAACATTCCGGACATCATTCGGAAGTACGGCTCGCGCATCTACCACATGGATGGCAAGGACACGGAGATCCTGCCCGGTAAACTCGCCGAGCAGGGGATCCTGGGGAATAGCTGGTGGCGCTATCGCCTGCCGGGCGTCGGCGCGCTCGACTGGATCGGGATCCTCTCGGCGCTGCACGATGTTGGCTACGACGGCGCGGTCGACATCGAGAACGAGGATCCGCTGGCGCTCGGGCTGGCCGCCGCAGGCTGGTCGGCCAATTATCTGCGGAATCTCTTGCCGACACTGAAGAAGTCACTCGGGTAGGCCGAGTACGCCACCGCGTGGCGGGGCGTTCTGAAGGATAGGAGGATTCAGATGGTAGCGAAGGTAAAGATCGGTCTGGTCGGTTGCGGCAAGATCGCGCAGACCCACGCGGCGGCGCTGGCGAGTCTGGAGGAGGCCGATTTCACCGCTTGCTGCGACGCCGATGAGAGTCGCGCGCGGGAACTGGCGGGTAAGTACAACGTGCCGCACGTCTTCTCGGACATCGATGCGCTCTTCCGCAGCGGCACGGTCGAGGCGGTCTGCGTCTGCACCCCCCACCCGGTTCATGCGGCGATCGTGGTCGCGGCGGCGGAGGCGGGCATCCATGTCCTCTGCGAGAAGCCGCTGACCATCGATCTCGGCGAGGCGAATCGCATGGTCGAGGCGGCGGACCGCGCCGGGATCGCCTTCGGCGGCATCTTCCAGCGCCGCTTCTGGCCCGCCGCGCAGCGGATCCGTAGCGCGATCGATGACGGGAAGCTCGGCACGGTGACGCTCGGCGAGTGCAACGTGCGTATCTGGCGGTCGGAGGCGTACTTCGGGTCGGATGCCTGGCGCGGTAAGTGGGCCACCGAAGGGGGCGGCGTGCTGATGAATCAGGCGGTCCACGCGATCGATCTGCTGCAGTGGTACCTCGGGCCGATCAAGGAAGTCTTCGGGCGCTACAACACCTTCGTACACGGCGCGTACATCGATGTGGAGGACACGGCGGTCGCCACGCTCGTCGGCGCGAACGGCGCGCTCGCCACGATCCAGGCCGCCTCGACCTATACCCCCACCTTCGGCTTCCGTGTCGCGGTCCACGGCACGTCCGGCGCGACCGCCAGCGTCTGGGAGATGCCGGAAGGGGTCGAGGGGATCAACGACGTCTGGAATATCCCCGGCGAAGAGTCCATCCAGCACAACTGGCAGACCGATCCCGCGCCCGGTCGCGGCTTCCCCAGCTTCCACTACCTACAGATCCAGGACTTCCTCCAGGCGATACGCGACAAGCGGCCCCCGGCAGTCACCGGGGCCGAGGCGAGGAAGGCGCTGGAGATCATCCTGGCGATCTACAAGTCCTCGCGCACGGGGAAGGTGATCACCCTGCCGATGCAGGCGGGCTAGTCGTCGCGCGGTGCTACCCACGACGGGGCTATGCCAGCCGCTAGCGACGGAACGAAGAAACGAGGGTCGTGGATGACACTTACGGACAAGGTGGCACTCGTCACCGGCGCGAGCGACGGGATCGGGCGCGGGATCGCCCTCTCGTTGGCCGAGGCCGGGGCCGACGTGGTCATCAACTATCAGCGCAATGCGGACGGCGCGGCGGAGACCGCGCGCCTCGTTCGCGAGCGCGGGCGACGCGCGCTCGTGGCGCAGGCGGATGTCGGCGACCCGGAGGCGGTGGTACGCCTCTTCGCCGCGCTCGACGCGGAGTTCGCGGGGATCGACATCCTGGTCAACAATGCCGGGCACGGCGGGGGGGGCAGGATCGCCACGGCGGACTTCGCCGCCTGGGAACGGGTCATCCGCACCAACCTGCACGGGCCGTTCCTCTGTAGCCAGCAGGCCGCGCGCCGCCTGATCGCCCAGGGGCGGGGCGGGCGGATCGTCAACATCACGTCCGTCCACGAGGAAGCCTGCTCGATCGGTGGCGGGGCCTACTGCGCCTCCAAGGCGGGGCTCCGCAACCTCACACGCACCCTCGCGCTCGAACTCGGGGAGCACGGGGTTACGGCCAACGTCATCGCGCCGGGCATGATCCTGACGCCGATGAACCGCCGCGCCCAGGAAGACCCCGAGCATCTGCGCTGGGCCGAGGCGCAGATCCCCGTGCGCCGCGTCGGGCAACCGAGCGACATCGGCGGCATGGTCGTCTTCCTCTGCTCGGATGCGGGGTCGTACTGTAGCGGCAGCACCTTCTTCGTGGATGGGGGCTGGATGCTGAGCCACCCGCCGGTCTGATACTGTGGCCGGGGCCACCCTGTGCGACCCCATACAATCCAGGCAAGCACATACGGCGCGCGGGAGGGTGGAAGCCCTCCCGCGCGCCGTTTCGTGTCCGCCGCCTGCCCTTCCATGCATGCATCGCCCCACCGGTCCCCTTTTCTTGCTCTCTCCCCGAATACAGGAACAAATACCGATCACGGTTCCGACGATCACCCCTTGTCAGCGCGGCATAACCCGCTATACTATCCACCAGAAAGAACATTTGTTCTATACGTTCGGAACGATGAGTTGGAAGGAGCCGACGCCGTGCGCGCGACATCGCCACAGCGATCCCGCCGAGTGCTCATCCTCACAACCCTCCTGCTGATCGTCCTCTTGTTGCTGCCGATGCCCGTCGCCGCCGCCCCCTCGCTCGCCGCCGGGAGCGCGATCGTCCTCGATGTCGCGAGCGGTCAGATCCTCTTTGAGCAGGCGAGCGGCGCGGTGATCGCCCCCGCATCCCTGACCAAGATCATGACCGCGCTCGTCGCCCTCGAACACGCCGACCCCGCGAAGCGGATCGCGATCGTGCCGGGCGATCTCGTCGGCGAGGCGAGCATGGGCCTGCGCGCCGGGGAGAGCCTCTCGCTCGAAACGCTCCTCTACGGCCTGCTCCTCCCCTCCGGCAACGACGCCGCCACCGCGATCGCGCGCGGCGTCGGCGCGCGGCCGGGTGACGCGAGCGGCGCGGCGGGGATCGCTCGCTTCGTCGGCTGGATGAACGAGCGCGCGGCGGGCCTCGGACTCTCCGCCACACAGTACGTCAACTCGCACGGCCTCGATGCCGACGGCCACCGCTCCAGCGCGGCCGATCTCGCCCGCCTCACCGGCATCGCCTGGACGAATCCGACCTTCGCGCGCATTTTCGGCACCGCCAGCTACACCGGCGAGGGGCACAGTATGCGCCACGGCAACCGCCTGATCGGGCAATACGATGGCGTCGTGGGCGGCAAAGTCGGGCTCACCGACGGCTGCGGCTTCTGCCTCGTCACGGCGGCGGAGCACGCGGGGCATCGCCTCGTCGTCGTCGTCCTGCGCGACACCAGGGACGGCGCGTTCGCCGACACCACCGCCCTCCTCGACTGGGCCTACACCCAAATCGACACCGGCACATTCGCCGCACCGGTCGTCGTGCCGACCCCGGCGGCCGCAGCACCGCTATCCGTCGCACCAGCGGCGGTCACGCCAACGGCGGCGGTCGCCACGGCGAGCAGGCAGGCGACCGCGCGTGCCGCCACGCCCACGCCCGGCGCGAACACAACGCTCGGGACGCGCGGCGGCGGTCTGCCCGGCGAGCGCACGCCCCCCTGGGAGGAGCACCGTACCCTCCTGATCGCGGCGTTCGCCATCCTCTGCTCCTGGCTGATCGTGCGACGGCTCTTCGGCTGACGCGCCGCACACCATTCGCGGATCGGCGATACTGGCCGGGCAACGATGGTGGATGGATAGCGCGCAGGAGGATCGGATGGCCGAACGACAGATCGTGGCGATCGGCGGGGGTGGCGTGTCGCAGGATCCGGCGAACCCGCTCCTCCTCGACTACCTCATGGGCCTGACCGCGCGGCCGCAGCCGCGCGTCTGCCTCTTCGGCACGGCGACCGGCGACCGGGAGAGCGGGCTGCTCCTCGCCTATGCGGCCTTCTCGCGGCGCGGCTGTCGGGTCAGCCACATCAACCTCTTCCCCCGCACGATCGAGGATCTGCGCGCGCACCTGCTGGCGCAAGACGTGATCTATGTCGGCGGCGGCAACACGGCGAACATGCTGGCCGTCTGGCGCGTCCACGGCCTCGACGCGATCCTGCGCGAGGCGTGGGAGGCCGGGATCCCGCTGGCCGGGGTCAGCGCCGGGGCGATCTGCTGGTTCGAGTCGGGCACCACCGACTCCTTCGGCCTTACCCTCCAGCCGCTGCACGACGGCCTCGGCTTCCTCCCCGGTAGCTGCTGCCCGCACTACGACGGCGAGAGTCAGCGCCGCCCGATCTACCAGGGCGCGGTGGCCGCCGGACTCGCCGGTGGCATCGCGATCGACGATGGCTGTGCCGCGCGCTTCAGCGGCACGGACCTCGCCGAGATCGTCACCTCGCGCCCCGAGGCGCGCGCCTACCGGGTCGCGCGGGCGGGTAAAGGCGTCTCAGAGACGCCGCTCGAGGCGCGCTTCCTGGGGTAATCCCTCACCCGTCCGTCGGGTCCGCGCCGAGACGGCTTGTGTCGGAGTCGCCGCGCGAGGGGGCAAAGAGATCGTCGAAGATCGCGGGTGCGCCGCCGCCCGCGCGGAGGATCGTCCCGACGCGACCTAGCGCCGCCTGATCGTGTGCGCGCAGGTGGGTGAGGAGCAGGATCACGTCGCGGCGGCTCATCAGGCTCGGATCGGCGCTATCGAGTGTGAGGCGCGCGATTAGCGCCGGGGCCTCTTCGCCACACGCGGCGAGCAGCGCACCGGCCAACTGGCCGCGCGCCTCGTCATCGAGCCGGTCGAGCAACGCCGTTGCTTCCTGTGCCCCGAACGCCGCCTCGTGTACATGGCGCACCGCCTCATCATCAACCATCGCTTTCTCCCTATCACTCATCGTCAGCACACGCGCACACCGGCCATGTGCCGCCGGTGCGCGTCATCCGGTTGTGCATGGACGGTGCCAGGGGCCGCGACAGCCGGTGTATACTGATCCGTCCGCGCGGCGACGGTACCAGTGCGTCAGGAATAGGGGTGGGAGCGATGGCAAGCATCGAGACGGCGAGCGGGCAGCGCATCTTCTATGATGACCAGGGCAGCGGGCCAGCCTTGCTGCTGATCGCGGGACGGATCGTCTCGCGGCGCGGCTGGGAGTTGCAACTCCCGACCTTCGCCGAACACTTCCGTACCCTGACGATCGATAACCGCGACGCCGGTGAGAGCGACCCCGCGACCGCCGACTATCGAGTCAGCGACCTCGCCGCCGATTGCGTCACCCTCCTCGACGCGCTGGGGATCGAGCGGGCCAATATTCTCGGCCACTCGATGGGTTCCGGGATCGCGGCGCGACTCGTCGTGGACTACCCGGAGCGGGTCGCGCGGCTGATCCTCGCATCCGGGGCGCTCTTCGGGCCGCCCGTGCCCGGCAGCCCGCCGCCGAGCTTTCCGCACGCGGACTGGATCGAGGACCCGGTCGAGCGCCGCCGCCTGCGCGCGGTGTTGAGCGCCGCCCACGCCTACTTCGAGGCCCACCCCGAGCGGCACGCGCTGGTGACCGAGCAGGAGCGCGGCAATCGGATCACCTATGAAGGGGTGAACCGGCAGGCCCGCGCGATGGTCGATTACCCCACCCGCGCGCAACTGGCCGCGATCGAGAAGCCCACGCTCGTGATCCATGGCGACCAGGACGGCCTCATCGCGCTCGAACGCGGACGCGAACTGGCCACGAGCATCCCCGGTGCCCACCTGCTGATCCTGCCCGGCGTGGGGCATAGCCCGCACATCGAGCGCACGGCGGAGTTCGACCGCGCCATCCTCGACTTCCTGGCCGGGCGGGTGGTAGGCGAGCCGAGTGAGGGCGGTTCGCGGAAGGTTAGCGCGTAGGCGGCGTAGACGGGCCCCTAAATCACCGCCCCAGTGCGCCTTAAGAAATCAGGGCGCATCGGCACTTGAACATCGCTCGCTCAGCGCTTATAGGCGCAGGGCGGGCGGCGGCTCACACGCAGCGCCTCAGAGAATCTTCAGCAACGCCTCGGCCTTGGAGTCGGGGTCGGGCGTGATCTGGTGCATCGTCGGCACCTCGGTGATCGCCCAGCCCGCCGCCCGCGCCCGCGCCAACGAGCGATCCATGATCCCGGCAAAGGGTCCGCCCGGACCCTTGTCGGCGGTGAAGAGGAGGTAATCGCGCGGGACCGCCGCAAACGCGGCGGGATCGTGCAGACGCACCGGCTCCGTCCAGGTCTTATACGGGTGCGCGACGTTGTGGGTCGGGCGCTCATCGACCGCGCGCTCGATCGGGATCAGCCACCCCTCGCCCCGTTCCGCCACCCGACGCGCGGTCGCCTCGCGCGCCGCCGGGGGCAGCAGATCGACCAGCGCTTCGCCGTCCTCTGGCACCACGGCATCGAGGTAGACGAGTCGCCCGATCCGCTCCGGTACCCGGTCGGCAACGCCAGTGATCACCATGCCCCCATAGCTGTGCCCGGCCAGGACCACACCGGTCAATTCCTCGAAGACCAGCATATTGACGATGTCGTCGATGTGCGTCGTCAGGCCGACCTCGGGGGTCGCCAGATGGACCCGCTCGCCTAGCCCGGTCAGCGTGGGCGTGTAGACGACATGCCCCGCCTCCCGCAGGCGCGGCGCGACCTTCCGCCAGACCCAGCCCCCCGCCGTGGTGCCATGCACCAGAACGATCGTCGCCATCACGCCCTCCCACTATCGCTATCGCTATCGCTAATACAGTGTCGGTATTCTCGCACGTCCACCGCACCACGATATGGCGCAAGGCGGCGCGCGAACCACCAGGACGCAAAACGGGGCGGGGCCTATATGGCCCCGCCCCGTTGGCTATTGAAAGGAAGTTAGGCCGGCTTGAGCGTCCCGGCGAGGATGCTCATCGTCACGAAGCTATCGGCGTAGGCGCTGTTCTTGAGGATCACGTCGTCGTCCTTCGGCCAGCCCGTGACGCGAAGCTTGGCCCCGCTATCGAGGACCGGGTTATTCCCGAAGCGCTCGTAGAGGGGGAACATCGGCAGCAGTTCGTTGAACGCGAGGGCGATCTTGGTCACCGCCGCCTTCTGCGCCGCCGCGTCGACCCCCTGGCCGGAGGCGACCGTCAGCTGTTCCAGATCGACCTCACCGGCGCTATCGGTCGTCTGCTTCAGCGGGAAGTTCATCCCCTTACCGCCCTGATTCGCGGCGCGTCCGGCATTGTAGTAGAGGAACGCCTGGTCATACGCGAACTGCGGGTGCGGCTGCGTGCTGCTTCCCCAGCCGCGGATCGCGAACTGGAAGTTCCCCTTCCAGACATCGGTATCGACCTGGGCGAAGGTCACCGTCCGCACCGCCGTCTTGATCCCGAACTTCGTCAGCTGATCGGCGACATCCTGCGCGGCGGCCAGGTTATCGGAATATTCCGCCGCACAGACGACCTCGTAATCACCGACCTTGGTGCCATCCTTGGTCGTCCAGGAGCCGTCGCCCCCCTTCTTCCAACCGAGGCCGGTCAGGAGTTGCTGGGCCTTGTTCGGATCATACGCATAGCCGTTCAGCTTCTTCACATCGTCGGCACCGAGCCACTGGGCCACCGCGGTATCGGCGATCCCGGCCATGTAGTCGATCTTGCCGCCGGAGGCCCCGTAGGTGACCTGCGCGTTCTGCAGGCGATTGATCGCGTAGGCGAGCGCCTGCCGCACCTTCTTATCGCCAAAGACCGGGCCAAGCTTGTCGTAGTTGAGGATCAGCGCCGCGCCGCTGTATGTCGGCGGGCGAACGATCCGCAGGCCGAGTCCCTTGAACGCCTCCTCCGTCGAGGGCGGGAAACCGTGCGTGGCGTAATCCACGTCGCGCGACAGGACGACCGGGGTGATGTCCGGCGTCTCACCGTTGTAGATGACCATCTTGTCGAAGGCGACCTTGTCCGCGACCCAGGAGGTCGGCACCTTGACGAGCGTCACCTGCGCGTTGGTGAGGCTGGCTGGATCGATCTTGAACGGCCCGGTCGTGATCATCTCCTTCGGGCGGAACGCCTGGAAGTCCTGGTTAAGCTGCTTGAACTCGTTGCTGTCGGTCGTCTTGCCAGAGGTGAAGATGTCCTGCACCTTCTTCGCCCACTCGCCGAAGGTGGCATCGGAGCGCATGTTCTCGCGGATCACGTAGCGCTCGACGACCGACGACGGCTTGTTCATGTGGAAGACGACGCCCGCATCGCCATCGGCCTTCACCTCATCGATGAAGTTCCAGACCGGCTGACGCAGCAGGCGCAGCATGGTGAAGGTGGTGACCACGTCCTGCGGCCCGAAGTCCTTGCCATCGCTCCACTTGACCCCCTTGCGGAGGGTGACGCGGAAGTTATCGCCATCGAACTTCCAGTCGGTGGCGAGGAGCTGCATGTACTTGTTCTCTTGCCAGTAGAGCATCCCCAGCGGCATCTCCATGACGTCGCGGTAGAGACCGTCGGAGAGGATGCGCTTCGGGATACCGTTGATCGAGTTGTAGTGTCCCTCCGGCGGGACCGGGTACGGCCAGGCCCCGTGGAACTCGCCACCCTTCTTGGTGCTCGCCGCCGTGGGCGCCGCGCTCGCGGCGGTGCTCGGCGCGGACGACGCGCCACTGGCCGCTGTCGGCGCGGCACTCGCGGCGGTGCTCGGGGCGGACGACGCGCCACTGGCCGCTGCCGGCGCGGTGCTGGCAGCGGGGGCCGTCGTCGGGGTCGTGCTCGCCGTGCCGCAGGCGGCCAGGATCGCGGCCAGCATCGCACTCGCCCCGACGCCGATGAAGCGCCGCCGCGTCACGATGCCATCGCCGTCTTGTTCCGGCGCGGGAGGGGTCTGCCACTCTTGCTCGGACATCGCTATCATGCCTCCTCGATCGGGCCTCTCGGCCCACACACCAATGACTATCACGCTTAGGACGGGTGCCGCTACGGCGACCGCACCTGCTTAGCGACCTACGAACCGCACCAACGCCACGACCAGCACGGCGAAGATGACGCCGATGGCGAGGGTGAAGACGGTGATACTGAACTCGGCGGTCCCCGGTTTCAGGAAGAAGAGGAGCCCCCCCGCCGAGAGGATCAGGAAACTGGCGATACGGAAACCGGCCTTACCGAGCTGCGGGTCCATCGATACCCTCCTGGCGCGGGATCAATCGGCGGCCATGGCGTCGGAGTCGGACACAGCGATCGCGCCGGTACGCTCGCGCGCGATGACATGGCAAGCGGAGAAACGGCCTTCCTCGATCGGCACCAGGGATGGGCGGACGGTATCGCAGAGCCCTTGCTCCCAGATCGGGCAGCGCGGGTGGAAGGTGCAGCCGGGTGGCAGGCGCAGCAGACTCGGGATGTCGGCGCTGCGGAGGGTCAGGTTGCTCCGCTGGCGGATCCGATCCGGGTCCGGCTCGGGGATCGCCGCCAGCAGCGCGCGCGTGTAGGCGTGGACCGGATCGGCGATCACGCCCGGTGTACGCCCGTACTCCACCAACCGCCCCAGGTACATCACCCCGATATTGCCGCTCCAGGCGAAATACTTGGCGATCGCCAGATCGTGCGTGATAAAGACGAAGGTGACGCCCAACTCCTCGCGCAGCTTCAGCAGCATATTGAGGATACTGACGCGCAACGACACGTCTATCATCGACACCGCCTCGTCGGCGATGATCACGCGCGGGTTCAGCGTCAGCGCGCGCGCCACCGAGACGCGCTGGCGCTGCCCGCCGCTCAGTTGGTGCGGGTAGATGTGCAGGAAATTCTCCGCCGGGGTCAGCCCCACCAGCGTCAACAATTCCTTCGCGCGCTCGATCGCCGCCGCCTTGCTCGGCACGATCTTGTGCTTCAGCAGCGGCGCGGCCAGCGTCTGATAGATCGTGCGGATCGGATTCAGCGAGGCGTACGGGTCCTGATGGACGATCTGCACCGCGCGTCGGAACTCGCCCAGCTTGTCGCCACGCAACCCTACGATGTCCTCCCCGGCGTAGCGCATCTGCCCGCTCGTGGGCGGGCGCAATCCGGCGATCATCTTCGCGGTCGTCGTCTTGCCGCTGCCGCTCTCCCCGACGAGGCAGAGGACTTGCCCCGCCTCGATCGTCAGCGACAGATCTTCCACCGCGCGCACCGGCCCGGCCCGCGTACCGAAGATCTGACTAACCCCTGCCAACTCGATCAGCGGCGTACCCGCTCGCACTGTGGTGCTCATGGCGCAACCTCCAGAACTTCACGGTGAAACTCGACCTGCGCGGTGTGGATACATGCGGCGCTATGCCCCGGCCCCATCGGGAGTAGCGGCGGGTCCGCGACCGCGCACTCCGCAGTCGCGTAGGAACAGCGCGGCTGGAAACGGCAGCCAACGGGCGGATCGAGCAGGCTCGGCGGCGAGCCAGGGATCGACTTCAGCGCGATCAGGCCGCCACCGATCGGCGGGACCGCCCCTAATAGCCCGACCGTGTATGGATGTTTCGGTCCGTAGAAAAGTTCGCGCACCGCGCCGGTCTCCACCACGCGCCCGGCATACATCGTGGCGACACGGTCGGCCAACTCGGCGGCGATCGCCAGATCGTGCGAGATGAAGATCATCGCGAAGCCGAGCCGCGTCCGCAGATCGAGCAGCACGTCCATGATCGTGCGCTGCGTCAGGATGTCGAGCGCGGTCGTCGGCTCGTCGAGGATCAGCAGCTGCGGATCGAGCAGCAGGCTCATCGCGATCGCCACACGCTGGCGCATCCCGCCGCTCAGCTCATGCGGATACGACGGCAGGACGCGCTCCGGGTCGAGTTGCACCATACGCAGCAACTCGGCGGCGCGCTCGCGCACCTCCGCCTGCTTCGCGCCGGGACGATGGGCGCGCACCGTGTCGAGCATCTGATCCCAGACGCGCAACACCGGGTTCATGGCGTTGAGCGCCGATTGGAAGACCATCGCGCACTCTTCCCAGCGGAAGCGACGCAGCGCCTCTTTACGGAGCTTCAGCACATCGATGACCCGCCCGTCGCGCGCCCGGTATTCGATGCTGCCGACCGGGATCTGCGCCGTCTTCGGCAGCAACTGCATGATCCCCAGGCCGAGGGTCGATTTACCGGAACCGCTCTCGCCGATCAGCGCCAGCGCCTCGCCCGCGTGCAGATCGAAGCTGACCTCGCGCGCCGCGCGTATCGGGCCTTTCCCGGTGCGATATTCGATCGCCAGGTCGCGGATACTCAGGATCGGCTGCCCACCCTGCACGGGCGTCGTCATCGCCATCATCGTCGCCCGCTCCCCTCTCCGCTAATCATTCTGTCGCAGCCGTGGGTTGAAGATGTCCTCCAGCGAGCGGGTCATGGTGACCATCGCCAGTTGCAGGATGGAGATCGCCAGGACCGGGGCCATGATGTACCAGAAGCTATTCTGGAAGTAGATCGCGCCGCGCGCATTGGCGAGGTTGATCATAATCCCCCAGTTGTCGCCGGAAAGGGGTGCCAACCCCAGGAAGTAGAGGGCGATCTGCGCGTAGATGGCGTTGGTCATGCCGATCGTGAAGTTGATCGCGATGTAGGAACGCATATTCGGCAGGATCTCGCGGAAGAGGATGTGCGCGGTGCCGAGATCGAGCGTCTGCGCCGCCTCCACGTAATCGCGCTCCCGCAATGACAGCACCTGGGCGCGGATCGCGCGCAGCAAGGTCGGCCAGGCGAGCACGGCAATGATCAGGGCGAGTTGCCATGCGGTGCGGAAGCTGACAAAGGCCGCGAGGACCGCTAGCAGCGGCAACTGCGGGACCGTCAGCACCACATCGGCGACCCCGGTGATCAGCGAATCGACCCACCCCCCGGCATAGGCGGCGAGCGACCCGAAGACGACCGCGATAATCGTCGTCAGTGTGGCGGCGATAAAGCCGACGATCAGGACGGTACGCCCGCCACGGATCACCTGGTTCAGCACGTCACGCCCCTGGAAATCGGTGCCGAGCGGGTGCACGCTCGTCGGTGGCTTGAGGATCTGCAACGTGTTCGTATCGCCGGCGGGGACGAAGATCGGCCCGACGAACGAGATGATGACGATCAGCGCGACGACCATGAAACCGATGAAGCCGACCTTATTCCGCTGCATTGTCCGCAGCAGCCCGACGCTGCCATCGCCGAGGCGTCGCGCGGCGCTCGGCCCGGCGACGACCGCTGGATCGGTGACGAGTTGCGACATCGCTCTTCCTCCCGCTAACCCGGCTGGTGCTCGACGACTGTAGCCCCGTTTAGTCCTGCGTCTCGCCGACACGGATCCGTGGATCGAGGCGGCTGTAGAGGAGATCCGCCGCGAGATTCGAGACGACGACCGAGAAGGTGATCACCAGGAAGATCCCTTGCATCACCGGATAGTCGCGCTGATTGATCACGTTACCGAGGATCAGCCCGACCCCTTGATACTGGAAGACTTTTTCCACCAGCAGCGAACCGCCTACCACGAAGCCGATCGCGACCGCGAGCTGCGTGAAGAGGGGCAGGACCGCGTTACGCCCGACGTAGGCGACGGTGATCCGCCGGTCTTTCAGTCCGCGCGCCCGTGCCGCCGTGACGTAGTCCTCATCGAGCGCGGCCAGCGTGCTGCTCTTCATCAGGAGCATCCAGGTGCCGATCGTGGTCAGCACGTAGGTCGTGATCGGCAGCGAGGCGTGATAAAGGGCGTCGCGGAAGAAGGCGAAATTCAGGCCGGGCGTCACCCCGGGCGAGAATGAACCGCGCATGTCGGTGATCGGCACCCAGCCGAGGCGGACGCCGAAGAAGACGACGATCATGATCGCGATCAGGTAGTTGGGGATGGAGTGGAAGAAGGAGCCGAGCGCGGAGAGGATGTGATCGAGGACCGATTCGCGGCGGTAGGCCATCACCATCCCGAGGCTGATCCCCGCCGTGAAGGCGATTAACAGACCGAGACCGACGCTGAACAACGTCCAGGGGAGGTATTGCAGGATGATACTGGCGACCGGCGTGCCGGAGGACGTCAGCGACTTCCCGAGATTTCCTTGCGCCAACTGCCCGAGGAAGGTGAAGTATTGCGTCACTTTCGACTCGCGCGGGTCGATGGAGTACAGGGCGGAGGCCGCCGCCGCCGCCTCCTGGTAGGAGATGCCGTACTCGCCCATCTGTTGTGCGACGTAGACATCGATCGGGCTGCCGGGGAGGAGGCGAATCACGAAGAAGGTCGCCGTGGTGACCAGCCAGATCGTGAAGAGCGCTTTGCCAAGACGGCGCACCGCATAGTTCCGCCGGAAGTGCGTGAAGGTCGCCGCGAATGAGGGCCTGGGGCGCGGCGCCGCTTGCGGGATACCGCCGCTTCGTGTCGTTACAGCCATCGCGCCTCCTCAGTCGGTCACCAAAGGATCACTCGGATAGCACAAACGCAGCCCTGGAAAAGCACCAGAGGCCCGAAGCGCTGCCGAAGCGGCGGATACACCATCGTATCGATCAATCTGCGAGAAAGAATATGTCGCACCACGTTGCTTGTCAAATCTGCTGCCTCCCCACCGCTCGTGGAGGCGGCCAATAGGGTAGCGCCTCAGTCGGTTAGGCCAGCGGGACAAGCGATCGGCTCGTGCGCGCGCGCGGAGGCATAGGCGCATAAAGCGACTTCCAGGGCACGCAATCCATCTTCCCCGGTCACAAGTGGCACCGTATCTCCACGAATCGCATCAACAAAGGATTGTACGAGTTGCGGGTCGCCCCCGGCGGTGAACGGCACCAGTGCATAGCGTCCGGCACGATCGTCGAAGTGCTGGA
>JAABUM010002619.1_pt1 | contig 23697 bp, 39 predicted proteins | sample 5559161 | NCBI WGS metagenome assembly JAABUM01 (sample SAMN10711868, study PRJNA513369) | rock metagenome | isolation source: Antarctica rocks | place: Antarctica: Victoria Land, Siegfried Peak nord
GGCGCCGGCGCCGGCACCGCGGACGCTGCCGCCAGGTAGCGCCAACCCGGCGGCGCTCGCGCAGGCGTCCAACGCGCTGTCCGCCATGTACAGCTCCATTGGCACGGGCGCCGGGCGGCGCAAGATGCCGCCGGCGGCACGCGCCGAGCGGCTGGCGGCCAGCAACCAAAGCCTCAGCACCAGCACGGCGCCCGCGCGGCAGCTGCTGCCCAGCGGTCGCGGCGGCGGCGGCGCCAGCGTTCGCGTTGGCAGCACCACCTCTGACGGCAGCCTGGACTCACGCGGCGGCGGCGACGCCGGCGCTGACGGCCAGGGCGGCAGCGGCCCGCCGTTGTGGCAGCGGCAGCAGCAGCAGCAGTCGCCAGAGCTCACCGCAGGCGCAAAGGCGATCGCCGCGGCGGCGGCGGCCGCCTCGCTGCACCCGATGGGTGGCGAGAGCGGCGGCGTGACGGCGTGGCCGGTCGGGGGCCTGCCGACAGTCCGCACGCCAAGCGCCAAGCTGGCCGGCAGCACAAACCTGTACCAGGATTCCAGCACTGCCAGCAGCAGCATTACCTCCGCGTCTGCGGATGTGCGGTCCAGCAGCAGCAGCAGCGCGCCCGGCAGCAGCTCCGCGGGCGCCCTGAAGCCCGATGGCATGTCCGCCAGCACGGTGAGTAACCACACCCTGTGCCGTCAGAAGTTATATGGAGTGTGAGCATCACCAAAGAGGCTGAGGATCTGGCTGGCGTGCACGTGTGGCAAGCGGAGCACACAGGAACCAGCGCACAATGGAGCAGGGTGCAGCGCGGGCCAGGATTGCCCCGCAGTTGTCCAACATCACCCCTCGGTGACGTGATCTGCGTGATGAAACGTCTTGATGGAATGCAGACGCTGCCGCTGGGCAGCTTTAGCACGCTGCTGGAGTCGGCGGCCAGCGCCGACGCGACGCTGCGGTCCGCTAGCGGCGGCGCCGGGGGCAACAACCCGCTGCCGCCAGAGCTGGACTGGGAGCTGGACGGCGCAAACCTGGAGCTGTGCCGCCGCGAGGACGGCACCCCGTGGCAGCTCGGCCAGGGCTCCTTTGGCACGGTGTGGGTTTGTAACAGTTGTGCTTCCTGGCATTAGCAAACCCTTTCGCGAGGATGGCACCCCCTGGCAGCTCGGCTCCTTCGGCATGGTGCTGCTTGCATTAGCCTCTGTTTTCGGCGTTGAAATAGCTGTACAATTTAAACGAGAGTGAGCCTGCGGAATGAAAAGCTGGAGCTGTGCCGCAGCGAGGACAGCAGGGAACACTACATCCACCTGACTTGGTGTCCCCTGAGGACAGCAACCCCTGGCAGCCGGGCCAAGGTTGTTGTTGCAATGGTGGGCAGGAAGCACATCGCCAAACTGCCGTGCATCATTTGCTTCCCTTCTCAATCACCCTGCGCCCACCAGTGTTGCAAGGCGCTGAGCCACGAGGTGCAGCCGGTGGCGACAGCGAGTGCCCTCCCCCTACCTGTTTTCAGTGCAGTTTGACGCTTGAAGCAAGACGGTGTCCTTCACGGCAGGCTTGGTTCTGTCTTTTCAGGTATACAAGGCGCTGAGCGACGGGGTGCAGCCGGTGGCAGTGAAGATCTTCCCGACGCACGCGACGCCGCAGCAGCACGCCGAGTTCCAGCGGGAGGTGGTGCTGCTCAAGTCCTGTCGCGACGGCAACATCGTCCAGTTTCTTGGCGCCAGCCAGACAGAGCACCAGACGCTCATGATCACCGAGTGCGTTTCTGTTTTTCGGTCTGAATCGTCCATCTGGCCTGTTGCTGCTGCAGCTGACGCCACCCGGTCAGGAGTCTGTGCATGCATGCCAGGCCTGCTGCTCTGTAGCGAACGACATGTGCGCTGCATGGCAAACTGCCGAGCCTGTGCATGAGGTAGACTGCGTATCAATATCGACCACGTTTGGGGGGCGTTCAGCTGAGGAAACCATCGCATCTGCCGCAGGTACATGGAGAATGGCGACTTGTTCACCGCCATCCGGAACGACAACACCGGCAGCCTGCTTTGGTACCGCAGGTGGGCAAGCCTTTCCTCACAAGTCAGCGGTGCGTCCTCCTGTGGCAGCCTGCCGTCCTGGAGACACAGCTGGTATCGATGCGCCTGTGAAGGTGTTGCCTGTGACACAGCATCAGACCTGCACTCCGTCTTGACAGCGGCGCCCCCGTGTGTCCACCGCCCTCGCTGACCTCGCTGGCATCCTCAGATACCGTTCGCTCAGACCTGGCCCCATTGTTGCCCGCAGGGATGGCAGCGCACGGGAGGGCGGCGCCTATCCGGGCCTGGGGCGCCAGATAGCGCTGGACATAGCGCGCGGCCTGCACTTCCTGCACCGCCACTCCGTGGTGCACTTCGACCTCAAGAGCCCCAACGTGCTGCTGGGGCGGCAGCACGTGGCCAAGATCGCGGATGTGGGCCTCGCCAAGATCCTGCAGAAGGACTATGTGTCCTCCCTGCAGAGCTTCGGCACCTTCGCCTGGTCGGTGAGTACGCGCCGTTCTCCCCAGCACTGGCTTGACGATACACACCTTGGGGTGGGACACGCGTGGCTGACCTTGTGCACTGGCACATTTGAGAATTCTCAGGCGCCCCTGCGCCAACCGGCATCTGTTCAAGCGTGTTTTCTCGTTGGTTGAACTTTGTCCTATCGTGCTTCCAAATCTCCTCTAGAGACTGCGCAATGTGTTCAATCGTTAGGCGCCGGAGGTGCTGCTGGGGGCGCGGTGCTCCGAGAAGTTGGACATCTACGGCCTGGGCGTCATCCTGTGGGAGCTGGTCACAGGGGAGTCGCCTGCCCGCGGCCGCCTGCGCGCCGTCAGGTGATCCCCACCCCCTACTGCAAACCATCCTTGTTTCTGCGGCAGGGTGACAGCGCTGCACAGCGTGCTCAGTTAGCGATCAATCACGCGATAGATTGCTCGGTGGGACGCTTTTGAATGTGGTGGTGCCGCTGCAGGGTGCCGGATGAGTGCCCCATCGCGATCGCGGACCTGATCACCAGGTGCATGGACAGCAAGCCGGCCAACCGGCCCAGCGCGAAGGATGTGGTCGTCGTCCTCAGCGAACAGGTGCTTTTAACTAGGGTGTAGACTTGCAGGCTCTGAGGTTCAGTTCACGTTTCAGCACCAAAGGCGTTGTTGTCGTCCTCAGCGAGCAGGCGGGGCACAGAGAACAAGGCCACCTGTCCTGCTTGCAGCATGAAGCGGCTTTGCAGTCCGGTGCAAGTCTTGCTCCTGCATTGGCAATGCGAGGTGCCCGACTTGTGGCGGAGCAGCCCGTCGTGCTCCAGCACACGCTGTGTCAGGGGCCACAGCTCCCGAGTTGAAGTGTACCCTTTACATTCCCGTAGTGACTTATGAATCACCTCAAAGCAAGGCTGTGACGTCTGACGGCCAATTTTGCGTGGTTGCAGGCGAAAGTCATGGACAGGGCGCGCGGGAAGCGCACCGCCAGCGGCGCCGCAGAGGCCGCCGCCAACGTACGCTTTTGTAGGGGTTCAAGGATCTCTTAGGCCCCCTTTCCTTGTTTACACAGCGCCGTCGCGGAGGCTGGCTGCTGCCGCAGGGCTGGTGCACACGAGAGCGCACCTGCTGCGCGTCAGGCCGGGGCCTGTGCACAACTTGCCAAAGAAGCTGGAACAGCCCAGGGCTCTCCTGTATGCATGCGGCTGCTTGCTTGCAATGTTGAGCAGCTTGCATGCGCCGTCACACGCGTGGCCGAAGAGGCGGTGCGACAGCTCCAGCGGAGCTTCTGCAGTGCTTGTCTCGTTTTTGTATCTTGTGTTTCTCACATGCGCCGTCACATGCGCGGCAGAAGAAGGCGCCAGAAGGGGAGTGCAGCGAGGAGCTCATCTCCGCGATCGTCAACATGTGCCACATCGTGGGGGGCCCCGCCAGCGGCATCACGCGCGAGGAGGCCGTCGCCGCCGCCACCTTCAAGGACGAGCTGCACACCTACAAGTGCGCGCCTCCTTGTGTCCTAACGACAGGTTGTTTCGCAGCAGTGAGCAATGCATTTGAATGTTTTTACATTGGCCGTCGCCCCTGCCACCCCCAAGGACGAGCTGCACGCCTGCAAATGCGCCTTGTCGAGTCATACCGGCGTTTCGACTGCATCATCATGCCTCATTCTCTTGGTATAACAGCAGGGCATCGCTCTGGGAGCTGAGAGGCGCTCTTTGTGAGGTGGCTGTTGGGTAGAACCGAATGAGGACTTGTTCGATGGGGAGGGCCTAACCTGCCCAACGGCTGAAGAAGGAGAAGAGGAGGGAACGCCATAATTTGCGTGCCGGACAGGGTTCAAACCGTGCCCCCGGCATAGCCCGCCGTCCACCGCCGCAGCGGTGGCACATTCATATCCATTGATATGGCACCGAGTGGGTTTTCATGAATCGATGCAATCTTCCTGGTGTAGACCATCGACTGCAGGCTGCCTATTCCCATGTGTGCAGGATGTATGGCCGGGGGGTGCGGCAGACGCTGGCGACACCCGGCGTGGCTCCTGACGTTTCAGTTGCTGACGATTCAGTCACTCCTGCATGATCTGCAGGATGTATGTGCGGGAGGTGCAGAAGACGCTGGCGACGCCCAGCGTGGAGACGGAGGGCAGCCCGGCACACCAGCGCCTGGTGGAGCTGGTGGAGTCGCACCGCGCCGTCATGGTCATCTTCATGCAGGCAAGCTTGCTGCACTTCTTGTTGTTGACATTGTTGGACACCCCTGGTCTTGACAATCTGAAATCCCCATAAAAACACCAGCGGCTGGTGGAGCTGTCCTCTTCATGCAGGTACACTTGCTGATGATTGTTACAAGGCAAACACCCTTGCACATACAGGCGTGACTAGATATCTCTCGAACTTGAAGTTGGCGTGATTCACGCATTTTCCCTCCTGGCGTCGGGAGCCTGGCCAAAGAGCCCGTGGCGGCTGCCCGAGAGCCACTGGGTAAGAGCTCGTGGCGGGCTCCAAAAGCCACTGGCTCATAGCTGCTGGGTCGCAAGCCACTGAGTTCGCTTCGCTGCTTCCCTTGTTGATGCAGGAGCACACGAATACTATCCGGCGCTTCCAGTTCGTCAGCCTGCAGGAGGCGGCGGCATACGTCGCCAAAGCCGAAAAGCCCGACCAGCGGGGGCAGCCGGCGCCCGAAGGCGTCACCGCGCAGCCGTCACTGGACTGGCCGCTCATCCTGGACTCGCTGGAGCTCACCAAGCAGCAGCGCAAGGTGTGAGGAACCCTTTCTCGTTTTTTTTTGCTTGAAAGGAGGCAGTTTCCTGCCAGTACAGCGAGCCTGGCGGCTTTCAAGACAGCAGCCAGAGGCCAGGCATCAGCCGCGACCACGGACGAGCGTGACCGGTTTGGGCATCGACACCAGAGCTATTCTGTGTAGTAGACATTGGGTTGAACGTGGTGCTGTGCAGTCGATGGTGGCAGCGCAGGGGCTGATGCTGCAGCGCCTGGCGCGCAATCACACACGAGTGCATTCGGTTTCCATGTCCACATTCCAACAATAATTCATATTGCGTCATGTTTGTGCTGCGCAGTCGCTGGCGGCGGCGCGGGGCGTGGTGGCGCAGCGCCTGCGCGCAATCACGGAGGAGCGCAAGCGTCTCATGGCCGCTCTGCACAGCTTCGTGCTGCAGACGCCCCAGTCTGGCGGCTTCGTGTCCGCCGTCGACCACAGCGAGGGTTTAAAGGCCAACCTGGAGGAGGAGGGGCGCTGCTGCAGGACTTCCACATCGTGTTCACCTGCAAGGTGCACTGCTGCTTGCTTTCCGGTTGGAGATTTAGGGTTTGGGGAACTTGAACATCACCAATTAATCCTGGTTTTGCAATGAGGAGGCAGCGCTGCTGCAGGACTTCCACATCCTCTTCACCTGCAAGGTGAGTGTCGTGTGATTTCTCAAGAAACTCTCAAGACCCTGAGCGCGTACTAAGTTGTGAAGAGGAGGGCGCGCTGCTGCAGGACTTTCACATCGTGTTAACCTGCAAGGCATGTGCACCAGCCCCTGCAGACATGAGGTAAGGTCCTTTCCAGTCCAGTTGTCAACCCTTGTGCAGCAGATGATTATTCGCGGTGCTAATACATCACCAGCACAATGGCTATTGATGCGAGCGCAGCAGCAATGCTTCAGGCGGTATGCCGCCATGCAGCCATGACACAACGGCATGACCGCACTTGATTCCCGGCCTCCACGGTACGTCGCACTCGAATCGTACATCTCCTCCTGCAATCACTACATATCTAGCCTGTCCAAGTGTTCGCTGGCAAGTCAGAGAGAAGATGTCGTCTTTCACTATATGCATTGGCTTGTTTTCGTCACTGACTCAAGTGGAAGCTGGCCGGCACGCCTCCCCTTTTGGGTTTCATCAATCCGCTAGCGGGACTAGGCCGTCACACCATCAGCCCAGCCGACGCAATTGCACCACAGCCCTTGCACTGGTCGACATGCGCCGCCAAAGTCGACAGAGGCCTCAGCAAGCTCATTGGACATGCCACAAATGAATGATTGCCGCACAGATGCTGGCGGCGCTGCAGCAGGCGCGGCTGGAGGTGGAAAGTTGCAGTGCCCGAACAACAAAATAAATTCGTCATGCTTTTCCTCGTGCCGCAGACACTGACGGCGCTGCAGCAAGCGCGGCTGGAGGGCGTGGTCAGATGGTGCATCTCGTTGCAGGCCGCGTCTGAGCGGGAATCAACATAACATGTGTGCGCTGCGCAGACGCTGACGGCGCTGCAGCAGGCATGGCTGAAGGCAGTGGCCGAAAAGCATGACCTTTCGCATTCAGTATCACAAGACGAAACAGGTGGCTCAAATCTACTTCATCTCCATGCAGACGCTGACGGCGCTGCAGCAGGCGCGGCTGGAGTTGGGCGCCTTCCCCTGCCTGCCCGACGCCATGACGGTGTGCGGCCTCATCGCCGCGGACATGGCCGGCAAGCGCATCGCCGAGCAGGTCGACAAGACCTACGACGCGAAGAACGCCGCACCCAAGCAGCGCCCCGGCGGCGGCGAGAAGGCCGAAAAGACGGAAAAGACCGTGCGCGCCCGCAGCCTGTGAGCCCGCGCGGCTTGTGCACCCACGGCCTGCAAGCGCCGCCCGGTAAGCGAGGCGGAAGCACGGTGCACGTCCATGACTGCGCGCCTGCGAGCTGGCTGCGTGCGACCAGCGCGCCAGCAGCGGCTGCGGCGGCTCTTCAGCCAGCCGCCGTGATGCACTCAGCCCCACATGCAGTGGCGGCGGCGGCGGCGGCGGAGAGGCTGGGTGTTTTGGCGTCTTCACCCAAACAGCGGCACGCCCGGCTCCCGTAGCGCCGCGGCCAATGGTACCAGCGAAATGTGGTCCGCAGCACAGACAGGGGCCGCAAACTCTCAACCCTAAACTCAAGTCTTGCGCGACAGCCGTCCACTTAAGGGCTGTGACGTCGCCGGTGACCAACAGTCCGATTTTGACAAAGGCGGCAGTGCCGACAGGCCGCCGCGGCCGGGTGTGGCGCCGCTGCTGCAGGCTGCAGCCCCTGGCTGCGCGCTATTGCGCTCATGGCTACATTTGTACGGCAACAACTCCTCTCTATATAGGTAGCAATGTGCGGCGCCGGCAGCGGTTTCTCCTGCAGCCTGCTGCCCCGCGTCGACACAGTACTGTCTCCAATTTGTCCTGCCACTCGTTCAGTTGTTACGTTCGCACATGCAGTAGGTAGACACAGCTGGACGATGGGTTCCCTTTTCCTTGGTTCTGGATTTGAGTGGCGTTCGTGAGGGCTGGATCTCGCAGCTTGACTGCGGACGTTCATTGGCTTGGGGCACTGTAGAACAGACAGTGCAGACCAGACAGGCATCTTGAACTATTTATTCCTAGATGGTGGGTGCGAGGTAGCCCATTGTTCACAACTTCTTTTCAGTGTCTGTCACTGCCTCGCCCACCGCACACCATGCATCTCAATTCCTCAACTGGGTCTGCAGCGGGACACTTGAACCATCGCTGCGTGCTGTGGCCGGAACATGCCGCGATGTCCCCAACGCTTGGTGCAGGCACGCTGCCACCTGTAAGGAATGACAAACTCAATTTCCATGCTCAACATCAAGAGACTTCCTCTGCAGCCTCACATGCATCTAAAACAACGCGTGCACAGTCCCCGCTCCCTGCCGGCTATTGTTCTGCATGCAAGGCAGTGCTGCTCACCCACAGGCACAGTCGCACACCGGCTGGGTTGCGCGCAGCTGCTCTGCCGCGACGGCGGCGCCGGCCGTCATGTCTCCTCCCAGGCCAGCAGCTGCACCGCTTGGGCGTGCACCTCCGGGTCCCCCGCAGCCAGCACCTCGCCTGCAGCGGGTAGATACCTGTTTGAGAAATGAACTGGTCGAGATAGTTGTCACAATCGAACGTGCAATCGAGCTGGCATCGAGAACTCTGCGCAGAGGCGCATCGGCATTGTGCTGCGCGAAGCCGATGCATCCTGCGTGCGCTGCTCACACCAGCCAAGTGCAGGATAGCTGGTGAAAGCTTTTGTTTCTTGGTGCAAACGGTGCAGCTCACCAGCCAGTGCATCGAGCGCATATGTGTGCGACGGTGTGGCTGTCCACGTGATCGCCTCCCCCTGCACATGTGGCAGGAACACCAAATGTAGGGTTTGTGTTCGAACACGAACGACCCTGCCAGCCAGGAATGCAGGTATTGGCTCTGGCGGGGATCAGCACCAAATCTGCCCTCTCAATATCAATCACATGCGTGCAAGAAAGACGTGAGAGAACTTGAATGCCTGAACTAAGCCTGGAATGCTTGGACTATGCCTGGACCATGTACGATGTGACCAAGTTAAGGCATTCGCACCCGCCAGTTGGTGATCCTGCCGCCGGCGCCCTCGATGATGGGCACCATGGCCAGGAAGTCGTGAGGCTTCATGTCTGCCTCCACCACCTACGAACAAAGGGTGGCAACTCCGTCGTGACAGTGCGCCGCGCAGCACTCCAGGGCCATTGCTTCATCATGCAACTGGAGTGCGGCTCTAAAGCCAGCCGCAAGCCGCCAGCGGACTGTCATGACCGGCAGAGCCTACTCCATCTGCACGATGACGGCTGGTGTCATGCCTTCACACACTCACAGCCACAAGACAAGATTGGCCATATGGAATGCAGCCTCGCCAGGTCCACGAAGCCCGCTGCCAGCAGGCCGTAGGCATAGCAGTCGCAGCCGTACAGCGGCAGTCGCGCCGCGTCGCGCACGCGAGCAAACGCGGTTTCCGTCGCGCCGGCAAACATGTGCGGCGAGGTCGCGTAAAGGTACGCTGCACCAACGCTGCCGCACTTGCGCGTCATGATGGGCCTGCCTGCTAGTTGATACAGGTTGTTAATCGCAAATCATGTGACAAGAAGCTTACACTGGTGGGTGGACCTTCAGCAGCATTCAATCTGGCCGCAATTTGCACATTCACGCATCCATAATGGCAATGTGGGGTGCAGCGCATGCCTGCGACTTCCAGTGAATGTGAAGATCTGTATCACCGCACCGTTGAGGGTGGAGGGCTTGCCGGCAACGCCCACCCAGCGCTCCTTTGCGATGGGCTGGTCGATGACGCCCAGCACCGGCTGCCCATCGTGCAGCAGCGCTATCAGCGTACCCCACACCGGCTTGCCTGCGACGGTAAAATTGCAAATGTAGATCGGAGATGCTTGCAGCGGCTGAGAAACGTCCATCGCTTGCCGCTACAGCAGCCCTGGGTGCCCAGCACCGGCCGCCCCTCGTGCAGCAGCGCTATCCGCGTGCCCTGCGGCGCGCAAGGTTTGCAAGTCAGTGGGACGGGAAGACCATGAATATACCCTGGTCGGTGTACACCCAGCAGCGCTATGAGCGTGCCCCACACCGGCTTGCCTGTGATGGCGGAATTGCAAATGCAGTTGGGGCAAGTCGTTCTGATGGCTGAGATCAGCACCGGCCGCCCGTCATGCCGCAGCGCTATCAGCGTGCCCCACAACAGCTTGCCTGCGATTGTGAAACTGCCAATTAGTTCAATTGGACAGATGGTCGCAATGGTTGTGCCCACCACTTGCCGGCATTGCAGCCCCTGGTGCTGTTTGCCGCATGTCGTGCCTCCCAAGCAGACGCTGCGGCCCTGCTGCTGCTTACTCAAGGCGATATACATCAATATGTCACCTGTGGCAGACTCATCTGTGGTGAAGCTCTCGGTGCCGTCATATGGATGCAGGCTTTGGTACCACACCCCACATGCCACTTTTACGGTGGGCTACGATGTAAGCACAAGAGTATGGTTTCGCGACATCCCTTTTAGAGTACTTCACACACCATAGGGCACCAAAAATACATGTAATGAAGCTCCTGGAGCCGTCGAGGGGGTCCAGCAATCATAGCCACTCCCACGGTGTAATAACATGCTGACACATACAAGGATAATAGACAGTAACATCCGTATATTAAGTACTTCCGGGAGCACCTGTGATGAAGCTCTTGGCGCCGTCAATGGGGTCCAGCACCCACAGCCACCCTCATAGTGAGCTGGCATGTGATAACAAAGAAATGCGAGAATGTGAGATTCTCTTGGAGCACCTGTGATGAAGTTCTTGATGCCGTCTATGGGGTCCAGGACCCACAGCCACTGCGAGCCGGCGCCGCCGCGGCTGGTGTTACTGCCACGAATGTCAAATTTCAGTTTCAGCTTTCATAGCGAGGGATGTACCCGTCGCAAATCACTTGCCTGTGATAAAGCTCTTGGTGCCGTCAATGGGGTCCAGCACCCACAGCCACTGCGAGCCGGTGCCGCCGCCCATGCCCTCCTCCTCCCCAAACACGCCGTGGTCCGGAAACCGCTCCGCCAGCTGCACCCGCATGGCGGCCTCCGCCTCACGATCCGCCTTCGTCACCGGGCTCTCGTCCGCCTTGCTGTCCACTGCCAGCTTCGACCTGGAGCCGAAAGAAGTGAAAAGATGAGGACGAAGGTGGGGCTTGAGATTTTGTTCGCCGGATGTGGCCGGCGCCTGGCATCAGCACGGCAATTTGCCGCCAGTACAGAGCCCATGGTATGTGCACTTTCTCACATACAGTGTGGGGCGCTGCTGTCCTTCGCTGATATGAGGGCCCTGCCTGAAGTAGGGCGTGGTGACCGCAGCTGCGGTTTCCGCTAGCTCATGCGCGAATGCCTCAAACTCGCAGTAGTCTGGAGCACTTTGCTGATCCTGGCCGGCAGCCATCACAAGCGTCGTCCGCTCTGCAGCTGGAAGCCGCGCTGGACGGCCGTCGAGGCAGCGGCCGCGGCGGATCGCGCCGCCGGAGCCCAGCGGCAGCTGCTCGTGAAGCTCTCTGCCTCTGCTGCTGACCTTGCGTCCCGCAATAGCTGGACTGGATCTGTGATATGATGATGATGCAGCGGAGCTGCAGTGCTGCGCTGCACTGCGCGCATTGCCTGCCGTCCTCATAGCCGCGCGGGCAGCGTCAGATGTGGTGCTGGCGCACGCAAATCCAGTCGCTCTGCATTTGCTTAGGGGCTGCTCTGAGTGACTCAAAAGGCTTCAGCGCAGCAATCGAGATACCTAGCAAGCGCTGTAAAGTCAAATTGTGTGACGCCGATCGCCGAAGCTGAACAACATCTTCTCATGCCGACAGCTTCACAACTCCAGTTTCGGAGATTGCAGCGCCCTTCGGTTTCGTTGCTTTCGAAACACTAACGATATACAGCGCAGGCCTCTGTTAGTGCGGCTCGCGGTCTCGTCAAACACCAGAAATTCTAGTCCTGCCCATCCCTCAGATCCTACGATTTCAACTTTTGGCTGCCACTGCAGCGTCCAAGCATAACAGCCACTATAGAACGAAGCGGGAGGTTCAGTCATCAAGGCGGCATGTAGGGCATGGGGCGCAGCCCAGCTCTGCACCTGACGCAGAACGCTGACGCGGAGCGAGAGCATGCGACCGAGCCGCAGCAGGTGACACCCTGCAGTTCTGATGCCATTATGACCGCATTTGGTATTCAAGCCCATGTGATTGCGGAGTCCAGCCAATAGTATCCTTATACGCCTGCAGCTCAGCCACCAGAGGCCCGATGCAAGCGCGCGGCCTGCGCGGCCTGCTGTCGCGGCTCACCTGGCCGCTGCTGTTTCTGGCGGTGCTAGCGACCCTCGCCATGATCCTGCCGGGTCACCACAAACACGCGGACCGGCAGTTGGGGACCTTGGACGCCAGCGGCAGCGACGGCGGCGGCGGCATCAGTGGCAGTCATGCCACCACGATCGCGGCCCGCAGGCAGCTGGAGCGCCAGCAGACTGGCAGGGCGCAGCGGACCTACATCAAAGGTGCTGCTGGGTGTACTCTTGGGCATCTCGTCAGCAGTCCTGCAGCTGTGACCAGACCTTTGCTGTGCTCTTGCGGTGAGGCAAGCATGCCCTGGCGTGGCCACCCCACCAAGCAGGGATGCGAATTGGCGTCCGATCAACAGCAAATGCTGGCTACATTGCGTAGGGCAGACAGGGGTGCACGTTGCGGCGGTCTCCAGCGGCGACAACCACCCGTACCCCGGGGTGAACAACACGGAGCGGTGGACCGCGCTGGCGGACAGTTGTCCCTACCCTTTTACCATCCTGGGTCAAAACGAGACGTGGGCTGGCGATAAGGGCGTCACCAACAACAAGCTGGTCTTCTACATGAAGTGCGCACCCGCGCCGCAGTGCCGCAGCAAACCATGCTGTCCGAAAGCCAGCTTGCGCCAGCACCCGCCTGCACTGCCATCAAACAGCGCGGGGTCCTGCACCACGCAGTCTCATGATCTGCTTGCCTACACGCATGTTGGCACCCACTGATCAGCCACAGCTTGCGTGCTCAACTGTCGATTAGAGATAGCGCTGCGAGTGCCTGCCGCCTGAGGACGTGGCAGCCATGCTGGAGGTCCTGCACCCTTGAACCCTTGAAATCTGACGCCGTGACTGCGTCCATCCGATCTTTGTCCCAGGTGGCTGAAGACACTGCCGCCTGAGGACGTGGTCATCATCGTGGACGCGCACGACGTTTTGTTCTTTCCCTGCCAGCACGACATCGTGGAGGAATACATGAAAACGGGGGCGGACATCCTGTTTGGCGCAGACTACAACCCATTCCCGGACGAGGCCATGGCGCAGCACTACCCTGAGAGTCCCAAGGCGCGGCACCATGGCGACGTGCAGAGGTGGGGCGCCGCAGCTGATTGTTTTACATGCTTTTTCCTTTTGTGACAGATAGACGAGAGCTCGGATTGGTGACCTTGCCACTAGACTGACACGAAAGTCGACAGCTTTGACGGCGGGGCCAGCGCCATGTCATCGGCAGTATGCGTCCTGACGAATCTGGCATGACATGTCCATCAGAGTGGGGTCCCAGCTCGATCTTTGATTAGTGGAGCAGCCGCTCCACTGTTGCCCTTACCTGATAATTTCCTGACCATGGCCGGCTTGCTGACCCTGATGCAGGCACCTGAACCCAGGCGGCATCATTGGCTTTGCTGAGGACGTTCTGTACCATAGCATGCCCTTTACTGGCATCTGAAACACTTGACTCTCTGCACTGTGCAGGTACCTGAATTGCGGCGGCATCATTGGTTTTGCGGAAGACATTCTGTACTACATTGCGCGCCACTTCATCCAGACCGGGCGCTCGCACGAGGCCTTCAAGGACCAGCGCTTCTGGACGGACATGTTCCTAGCTCAGGTCTGTTCAGCATCGAGTGATGTGATGGCGCTGCGGCGGCCTCCTTTTTGCCTGCTGGCGGCTGGTTTATTCATTGCGGGCCGGCCATGACGCCTGTTCGAGACTTGCAAACTGCCTTCGACAGGTGCACAAGGTCGGCGCGTTTCAGGGCGAGGAGCCAACGATAGGGCTGGATTACGAGGGCCGTGTCTTCCAGATGTTCCGCAACACCGACAGGTGCGCTGGTTGCTTGCATCGCTTTGCGCTGCCTGCCGCTTGCATGTCGAGCAGCTGCAGGTGTCGCAGCTCGCCTGGTGCTCGAAGGAACCCATGTTGCGACCGCCATCACGTGATCAGCAGCACAACAATTCTCTGAGAAGCGGCAAAACATCATTTTGAACCATAACTCTGATGTTATGCAGAGGCTGCTGGCGAACGGACCTGAAGACGCGCAGCGTCAGTGCAACGCAGAAGTGTCCGGACCTGTACGACAGCGAGGCGTGCATACTGCACGGGCCGGGCTTCAACAAGAAGGCCTTCTGGTTCGAGATGGTGCCACGGTGGCGGGCCGCAAATGACACAGTGCTGTACTGATTTGAAGCACGCTTTGGTTTGAAACACAGACGTTGTGCGATGAACTGAAGTAGTCAGGCAACATGCACGAGATGGAAGCAATTAAACACCAACTTGCTGAATTAATTCTGCTGTACACGAACTTCCGAAGACTGATTCGCCTAACGGCGACGAAGCTGTTATGAGAGCCAATGCGCGAACATTCGAGGATGCCTGCGCGGTGGCCAAATCGTTCTGCACCGGCTTCTGCTTCACCTCCCGCACTGCCTTGGTGGCTGCTTTGCCCACTGCCGAGGACTCGAAGGCCGCTTGCCGCGCTGATGCCTGCAGGAACACCGGCATGCAAATATATCAACGTGGCAGCGTCGCCGTGTGGCATGTCGTGGCTGCGCAACTGTGCCTGCCGTGGTCCACAGTGTTCACACACAATCAGAAGTCGCATGGTGGGCATTCAGGCCCTGGCTCACCGCCTCTGCTGCCCGTGCGCGTGCGTCCGCATCTGCGGGCGTGTCTCGGCGCTGCGCCGGGAGCTGGGATTGCTGCGCCGCGGCCGTGTGGCGCTCACTGCGATTGACACGCAAAACTCGTCAATCTGCATTCCAATTGCTCGAGTGAGATGCTTGACTTGGCGAGATCAACTGCAGGGGCGCAGTCCTGGGAGAATACAGGCTTACAACGTTTGAGCGGCCTCGTCGTACGTGCTTCCTGCCTCATTGAGCAGGCCGCAGCAGTTTCCCATATCTTCCCTTTCTTCCACCAGAATCTGCCGCGAATACCGGGGAATCGCTTACCAAGTGAGTGCCCTGTCAAACGCTGCAAGTGAGGCGATGTTTTGCGTTGACCGTGGGGCCGAGTGAACGTCTGAAATGACACGCTTGGTTCATGCAAAGCCGGTTGTGTCACAGTTGTGTGCTCGGCAGCAAAGTTCCGGCACTCCGAAACACGTGCATATTGTGAAACGCAGCATGTACATGTGCAGAAGCTGCTTTCATTGATCGTGTGCAGCAGAATCGGTGCCTTGAGCTGAGGATCGATTGCACAGGCCTGCCAAGCTTGGCAGCGCCATGCAACATTATCACACCAGCAGTGTTCTAGAGATCTGCCGCGCAACTGCGCGTACAAGCTGCTTCACTCACAGCAGCATCGGACCTTTCTACTGCAGCATCGGTTTATCGACTCTGCACGATTGAATGGGCCATGCGACATCGTCACATTTGACACAGAAGGCAGCATGGGCAAGCGCAAAAAGCCGCGCAAGGCGCTCATTGCTGAGGGCCAGGAGGAGGCGCAGGAAGAACTCACTGCACTGGAAGCCATCTATGCTGAGGAATTGACCGTCGACGACGACCGACATGGCTTCAGTCTGCGCGTGTTGCCGCACCCGGCGGAGCTGCAGCAGAACCTCGTCTCGACGGTGCTTTCCATCAGGTGACGGGGCTGAGGACTTGCAGTGGCGTTGAGGGAGGCAATGCCCCCACGAACGCATTTCTTATCGAGCATCTGACAAGTCCTGCAGAGACCGTCACGCATCTTGCCCTGCGCACGCAGATTCCCGGCGGACTACCCGCACACGGAGGCGACGCTGCGGCTGCGGGACCACCAGGGCCTGGCGGTGGCCGACCAGCGCGCGCTGTCGAAGCAGCTGCACGCGGCGGCGGCGGCGTTCGCCGCCGACGGCGCCGTGTGCGCCTTTGACCTGGTCAACGCCTGCCAGGCGTTCCTGCAGGAACGCAACACGCATGCGTCGGTGCACCCGGACGAGGATGCGACGGTGAGCACCGCAGCTGCTGACAGCAGATCACTGCTTTATGCCTGATTCTATCACATGTGAATCCATCGTATGTGGATTCTGAGGCGCATCTGTCAGCAGCTGCTGCAGGCCATGCGCTCGGAGCGCATCGGCTAGCAGAGGGCATGCACTTTTGGGAGGCTGTAGGTTCCAGCGCAAGACCTCCTGTTTGCTGGCCGTCGCAGGCGCCATCGCTGTGGCACGAGATGCAGCAACGCGAGGCGGACACCGCCGAGGGCGAACCGCAGCAGCTGGAGGACTCCGTGGTGTTCCAGACCGCCGGCGGGCTGTTCGCAGATGAACCAGCGGCGCCATTCTGGCACGGCGCAGCGGCGCATGCGCGGGCCGCATCGCGGGACGACAGCGAGGGCGAGGCGGCGGCGTCGCCAGCGGAGCAGATGGCGGCGGGCGATGACGCTGAATCACGCGCCTCCAATGTCGGGGAGCCGGACAGGCGTGGGGCGACGGCGGCGACCCGGCACCTGGCTCGTGGCTGCGGGACTGGCACCGGCACGGCGCTGCAGCGCGGCAGCAGCGGCGAGGCCAGCGGCAGCATCATGAAGTCGGTCTTCGGCGCGGTGCGGAGCCTTGGCCGCGCGCTGCTGCCGCCGTCACTGCACAAGCTGCTTGATGGTGCGGCACGCAAGTACCATGGGCCCCCTGCCGCACCCACCGTCGTTATGAGCGTCTGAGACACATGCTTGATGCTTCCCTTCCATGCTCCTCAGCTGCGTCACGCTGCAGGTCGAACGCGCCAGCCAGCTCTGACGTCCGCCAAGCCACTGGCCCAGCTGCACCATCATTGGCACTTCTTCATTTTCAGGCGTCAGGCACCATCCGCAGCAACAGTCTATTGGCCAGTGCTGGCTGTGCTAGTGCACAGCACCGCAACTGGATACCATGCAAGCGTGTGCAACCCGCAGGCGCGAGCGAGCCGGGGAGCGAGGCGTCGAACGTGGCGTCGGTTGCCGAGCCGGATGCGGAGGCGCCACAGTAAAATCCGAGGTCCAATTACCGCGTTGCCGCCTATAGGCGCGAGCGAGCCAGGAAGCGAGGCGTCGGACGTGGCGTCGGTCGCCGAGCCGGCTGCCAAGATGAAGCGGCTACAGTAGGAATCCAGATCGAATTCCCGCGTGTCTCAGTTCTTCCTGCCGCCCGCAGGCGCCAGCGAACCGGGCAGCGAGGCGTCGGACCTGGCGTCGGTTGCCGAGCCAGATGCCGATGCGCTGCGGCGGGACCTGCTGACGGGGCACCTGCTGGCGCTCGCGACGGAGGACGGGCTGCCGCGGCACGCGCTGCCGGCACTGGCGTCCAGTCTTCAGGTGCCGCAGAATTCATGGGCTGCGCTTCTAGCCTGCCTGGCCAGAGCAAGTGTGCCTTCGAAGTGCTAACGTTCTTGGTGCTACCACGACTGCTGGAACCATATTGGTGCTCATACTGTGCCCAGGTTGTGTCATAAAGCGGTGCCTGGGGTGACGCTGTGGCTGTTGCTATGCCGCAGGGCAAGGGGCTGATTCCGAAGTGGGTGCAGTGGGCCCTCACCCAGCAGCCGGCGCTGTTCGACCGAGCCTTCCGGCGGCTGTTCGCCCAGGCATGCTGGCTCTCCCCCCTTATCCAATCTCTGTGAATTTGCGACATCGCTGCATGCCACGCCGGCAGCAACTGCTCTGAGGCAACCTCTAGGGCATCGCCCCACATCGCCCCATTGCAGCAGCATGAGGCAAGACAAGCGAGGCGAGGCAGCCAGCGCTGCCTGATCGGTGAACACTGAAGTGGACTCACATGCCTACTCAAGCCGACTCAAACAGGAGGTGGCGGCGGCCGGGGAGGCAGCGGCATCGGCGGACCCGCTGTCCGCGTGGGCTCTGGAGCGTTTCTGGCGGCCGGCAACGACGTCGCAGGCAACGCCGCGGGCGCCGCCGCCGTTCCCGGGCCTGGCGGCATCGGCCCCCGGCACCTCCCGCTACCAGTCCGACTTTCAGGTTTCATCAGTTCATCAATATTTCATCATTAATTGCATGCCTGGCGTCGAACGGAGAGCAGCTGCACAGCCTACTCCGCCTTATGCATTTCTGAGATGCTCTTCATATGAACGCAGTCGTGCAGTGAGCAGACGCCAGCGTGCGCATGTATGCCAGGCTGTCCTCGAGGTGGGCCGTCCTGCACGTGACAGGAGGTCAGGACGCTGGGGCGGGGAGCCTACGGCGTGGTGGTGGCGGCCGTCAATCGGCTGGACGGCCGGCAGTACGCCGTGAAGCGCATACGGCTGGACTCTGCGTCGCCCGCCGCGTTTGCGCGGCTGCTGCGCGAGGTCGCGACGCTGTCGCGGCTGCAGCATGCGCACGTCGTGCGCTACTTCCAGGTCGACACCTTGTTTTGGAAGAAACCTTCAAAAACATCCAGAAAAGGTGCATTCGCATGGAAGGGGCGACCTGCAACCATGTCGTGCGCTGCTTCCGAGTGCAGTGAATGCGGCTTTTGAGGGAACGAAATAGGAATGAGATCGTCAGGTCTCAGCCAATGGCGGCAGGGTGTGGCAAAACACGAAAGTTGCATTGGCCATGCCCATACCACCCACTTTTCAAAGGAACCAACACTGAGGACATCTGTTGCCTCGAGGACATGGCGTTGCTTTTAATCAACAACAAAGACGACAATTGTGACCCTTGTGCCGCAGGCCTGGTTTGAGACCGACGCGGATGGCAGCCATACCGCCGCATTCGCCACCGACACGGAAGACGGCACTGAAGACTGGCTGGCGACCGACTCCACCCGCACGCCCGGCGCGAGCGGCTCGGCGCACGGCCGGGCCGTGTCCTTCGCGCTGCCGCGGCGCAGCGTGGCGCCAGAGTTGCTGCCGGTGGCGGAGGAGTCGCAGCATGGCGAGGAGTCGCCGCGGACCGGTAACTCTGCGGAATCTGCGGAATCAGCAGATTCTCAAGGCGACGGCAGTGCTGCGCCGGCGGCGGAGGCGGCAGCAGGGGAAGCAGCGGATGCAGTCGGAGCATCTGACGGCACTGCCGGCTCGGCGCGGGGGTTGGCGTCATGGGCGGCATCTTCCGCCACGTCCACGACGGCGACCACGGACAGCGGCAGCAGCCGCGGCGTCGGCTTCTGGCAGCGGCGAGGCGGCAGCCCAGCGGCCGCAGCAGGCTCGCTCTCCGAAGTGACGGCAGCACCATCAGCAGAGTTCTCCTCTGGTGATTTCTCCGCTGGCGATTCGACACTCGGCGGCGCCGGCGCTGGAGCGCTGCCGGTCGGCGGCGGGCGCGTAGCGTACGAAGACGCGTCGCAGCAGTCGTCGACGGAAGCTGGAAGCTCGGCGCCCGGCGGCAGCAGTAGGAGGCCGGCACCCAAGCCGGCGCGGCAGCTGCTGTTCATCCAGATGGAGTTCTGCCCCCGCACGCTGCGGCAGGTGCGCAGGTTGCGAGTGGACCATCGACGAGCGAGGGTGTTTGTCACACCGGGGTCGAAGTAGGTGTTTGCTTCCCCTGCTATGCTACCCCTGGGCGCAAGATGTGGGTCTGGCTCAGACTCTCATGCAGCAAACCCTAAACAGTTATTTCAGGCGGCTCGTGACGATTAGCTGCGTCTGCATGCAGGCGCTGGACAGCGGGGCGCTTCTGGATGGTGAGGGTGGCGGCGTGAACGAGTCTGCTGCTTGGCAGGTGCGGCTTCACCATCTTCACTGTGCTGTGTCAATTGGCGGGTCCATTGCGAATCCTTGGTGCATGGCAGAGCTGTGCGCAAAAAGTTCATACTCCCCCTGCATTTGCAGGTCGTCAGGCAGACCTTGTCCGGGCTGGCGCATATCCACGCACAGGTGCGCCAGGTTCTGAGAGATCTAGTAGGGTGTCAAAAATTTACAAACAAACAGCTACAGAAGCCACCGCCACAGCCTGACACCTCCATGAGAGGCAGCAATTGTCGTCGACATCATTTTCCGAGAGAGATGTCATCGACATCGTTTTCTGAGGGAGATCCGTACTTGCAGGGCATCATTCACCGCGACCTGAAGCCGGACAACATCTTTTATGACGCGCGTGGCGACATTCGGCTGGGCGATTTCGGCCTGGCAAAGTTCACCGCCGCTGGCGCCGAGGAGGACGCTGATGAGCAGGCGTGGATCTCACATTTCCTTTTCGACCCCTTTGATGATATCGCGCCGAACCTGGTTCTGACTGGTGGCCTATGGCGGCAGCTTCTTCACTCAAAGCAGCTGCCATTGTGACCGGCAGCCGGCCAGTAGTCTGTCGCTAACGCAATCGCGACAGGCTTAGTGGCAATGTTTCCCAGAATCTGGGCATGCACTTCACCACCGGCTGGCGCACAGGCGGCAGCAGCGGGCGTGCGTCACCCGGGCGGCAGCGGCATGCAGTCCGAGGCGTCAGGCGTCATGGGCACCTCCTTTTACATCAGCCCGGAGATCGAGCAGGTGCGCCGTGCCACAATGTGCCACGAGCTTTGCATGGTGGTGCTATCGGTGAAACCACATCCTGAGAGCGCTGCATGAGTGCACAACGCTTGTGCGGCATGCAACTCTCCTTCTACACCAGCCCCGAAATCGAGCTGGTCCGCTATAGAACCTAGTCATCATGTGCACGAACTCTGCATCTGTGTTGGTAAACACGCGCCCTGGGCACGCCGCCTACATGTGGTTGAGAGGCATGAAACTCTCCTTGGGCGAGTCATGACTTGACCTTCTGTCCATACTGTGCTCCCTACAACGCATCCGAATATGTGTTTGCTTCACTGCAGGGGTGGGCCAGCTACGATGAGCGGGTAAGGTTCTGCAGCGAGCTTGCAGAACCTATGCATGTTGTTCCCCTTGTCGGGCGTCGCGCTGCAGGCGACACGGGGAGGCTGTCTCCGTCAGACAATGCGGAGTTCATATGTCAAACGCCCATCCTGCAGGTGGACATCTTCAGCTGCGGCGTGACAACGTTCGAGCTGTTCCACCCGTTCTCCACCGGCATGGAGCGCGTCATAACCCTGCGCGAGCTGCGCGAGTCCGGCGCGCCGCCGCCGGAGTTTGCCGCCGCGCACCTGCAGGCGAGCGCACGTCTCAGGCACTTGTGCAGCAGCCCAACTGTTTCCCTCACGGCAGAATCAAAGCCAAACGCTACCCAATTCGAATGCTGTGTCCCAGAGTACGTATGCTGACGTTGTGGGGCTTCGTCAACCATGTGCCCTGCACCGCAGGCGGCGCAGCTGGTGAGCTGGCTGATGGCGGCCAACCCTGCGGATCGGCCAACAGCCCGCGAGGTGCGTGCGCATGTCAGGGCTCATGTCTCTGTGCTGCTATTTCAATATGGTGACCGCCTATCGCAGTTTGCTCTCGGCATTGCTACCCTGTGCAAGCAACAAGTCCCACAGCACGCCGCGTGTACATGCCAAAAGAATCTGCAGCACGCCGGCGGAACCAGGGCACAGCGCCAGCATCGCGGCCACTTGCGTGCTTCCAGGTGCTGGCCAGCGAGCTGCTGCCGCCGACGGTGGGGGACCAGGCGCTGACAGACATGCTGCGTTCCCTGCCGGACTCGCCGGAGACCCTGGACCGAGTCGTTGCGGCGGTCTTCGCATCCAGCGTGCCGCAGGCAGCGGGCGGCGCGGACGACGATGCCGCCGGCGCGCCGCTGCCGTTGCAGGCGCGCGCCTGAGGGGAGACCTCATGCTCTTGGCCGATGGGATGATCAGCAGCTGTGCTTGCAATGCCCATCGTCGTCCTGCCGCTTTGTATTGCCGCTGCTGGCTAACCCTCTGCCATTCCCCCTCGCTCGTCTGACGAAAAGCCCCAGGATTTCGTGGCTCATGCTGCCACTCGTGAGTCGGTGTTCTGCATGCAGATGGGGGCAAGGGACAGGGTCACAGAAACGCTGCGAGCAGCGTTCAGCCGCCATGGCGCCGTTGCGGCCACCTCCGCCGCGATAGGCATCGCCTCGGAGGAGGTGCACCAGCTCCTTTGCCCATCCGCCAATGCTGCGTCCGCAAAGTTGCAGTGCAGCACGACAACGGACACGCATTTTCCGACAAAGCCTGGCGATGTATTGCCGTGCTGTGAGGAACATACAAAGTCATCTGACCCAAGCCGAGTGCATTTCTGACATCCTGCTGCACGTACAGGACGACACGGTGGGCGCGCCGCTGCTCCTGGTGCTACTGCGGGCGCGCCTGGCAGCTGCGTGAGATTGTATCGAGGCACGACACAGCAAATATGTTGCCGTACCAAATTAAAGGATGAAATGGCGGGCGCGCCGCCACTGCTGGCGCCGTCGGGGGCGCCTGGCACCACAGCACAAGATGTATGCAGCACAGTGACATGCAAACTTTACTGATGCAAAACACAGGATGACACGGCAGGCGCGCCCTTGCTGCTGGCGCCGTCGGGGGTGCGGCTGGCGCTGCGGCACGAGATGCGGCGGCCCTTCGCCGCCTGGCTGGCCCGCCAGGCCGCCACCGCCGCTCAGGGTGACTCCCCACCTCAAGTACTTGCCCCAAGCACATGGCCAATGCATAGCACTGACGGGGCCGCACCACGCTGCCGGCATGTTTGCCATCCGAGGAATATGACTGAGGGAATATCAGTCCAAGGGCGTGTCCGGGCTGCAGTACCAGTCGGCTTCTTGAAACCCATCAAGGAACCTGCTGGAAGCTCTGCCAGAGACTCTGGATATTTCAGAACCAAGTTCCAGTATCACGTTTGTTCGCTGCAGACGGCGAGGCGGTGGACTCGCTGCGCCGGTACGAGATCGCGACCGTGCGGCGGCGCGGCGGCGGCCGCGGCCCGCCGGCGGCGCACCTGGCAGCCGACCTTGACTTTGTGTCGCCGCGTGCCGTCACACCTGTGGAGGTAGCGCTGCCGGAAGCAGAAGCCATCCTGGTGCGGAATCAAAACATCGGATACAAAGTGCGTAATAAGCAATAGGATTTTGTGATGCCGCGCGCCACCATGCCCGCAGAAGCAGCGCTGCCGCAGGCGGAAGCCGTCTTGGTGAATGAAAGTGATTTGATCCAACAGACCGAAGGACGAGATTCTCATGCAGAGGTTTGGTGGGCTTCGTTCTCTTGCTGCAGCCCATCCTGGAAATGCTTTGGCAGTGCTGACATGGAGCTCGGCGCACTGGGCAAGCCTGCGTTGTCCTACTGCCCTGCGCCGACGGTGTGGAACGTGGAAACCTGAAGCCTGAACCCTGCAGGCGGCGATTCCGGAGGCTGTGGCGAGGTGCGGCTCGGGCACCGCGCTCTGCCGGTCCAAAGTCGAAAGTCGAAGTCAAACATTCAGCCTTCGATTCTTTGAAACCCGCAGGCGGCGAAGGAGGTGGTGGCGGCGATCCCGGAGGCGGGCACCTGCGAAGTGCAGCTGGGGCGCCGGTTGCTGCAGCCGGACCACGAATTGTCTAGACGTTTATGTTGCCTTTTTGAATGTAAACCACGCAGGCGGCGACAGAGGTGGTGGCGGCTATTCCGGAAGCGGGCGCCTGCGAGGTGCGGCTCGGGCACCGCGCCCTTCTGGACGCGGCTCTGTCGTTCGCGGCGCTGCCGGGGGGCCGCGATGCGCGCGCAGCCGCGCAGCAGCTGCTGGCGACCGCCGCCGGCGCCAGCCCCGCCAACGCCGCCGCCCGCGCGAAACGCTGGCCTGCCATCAGGTCTTCATTTCGGTTTG